>Ga0065711_1000260_pt1 | contig 78178 bp, 47 predicted proteins | sample Hoacrofraction12_FD_59098 | JGI IMG/M metagenome (GOLD analysis project Ga0065711, IMG submission 59098) | Hoatzin crop microbial communities from Cojedes, Venezuela - Epithelial fraction 12 v2 (version 2) | ecosystem: Host-associated > Birds > Digestive system > Esophagus > Crop | place...
GGGAGATGCGCGAAGCGGGATCTCCCCGCCGCTGGCGGCTCCGGGGATTTCCTCAGGCGAGGGTTTCGGGGTGCTTGTGCTGCTGGTTGGGGTGTTTTTGGTTTTTCTTTTCTTTTTTTCCGGTTCATTGGTGTGGTTTGGCTTTTTTTTTTTTTTAAATACAAGCAGCGGAGGTGACTTCCATGGGCTTCCTCAGCAGGCTCTGGCAAGGATTTCCATTGGTCTGCCACCCCTCCCGTGAAGAACCTCCGCCTTTTATTTCACATTTCAATACGAGCTTAATTACCTCTTCGGCTCCACTGTTGGAGACGAGAAACAACTCCGAACCCTCTCTTCGGGCTGGTCGTGGGCTGGGTTTGCAGACCTCCACTGCAATCCTTTTGCATCGTTCCTTCTCCTGGCTGAAGAGCTGTAGGTTGCTCATGGGGGCCTTTGTCACCCATGACATGATCGTTCTTACGATCCTTGGTGCCCTCTTGAACACCATCCTGATCTAATAGATCCTTTCTGAGATGAATAAATATGCGGTATTTAAGACATGGGCAAACCATGGATTTGTATGGTGAATCGTAAGAAATGTCATACAATGATGTTTTTCTCTTTAATGACATTTTATGAGGAAGTTTTGAACACAGAGCTGATGTTTCCATGGAACTGTCTGTCACAGCCCTGAGATTTTGCTCCTGCAATGGCCAGCTCAGAGCCCACAATTTTACATGATTATTTCTCCATGTGCATCATTTCACGTTCACCTGCACTGGATTTCTTCTCTTGCCCAGTCAGCCTCATAGTGTCCTTGTGTAGTTCTTCACGGTCTTCCTCATTATTACTGAGCTGAGCAAAATAATACCACAGATAAACTTTGCTATTTCACTCCGTTCCCAGGTAAGATACGAGTGTGCTGAACAGCACAAGCCCCAGCACTGAGCATTGCAGAACCCCACGCCATCCAGCACCTCCCTCCATTGTAAGAAATGGTCGTTTATCTCTGTACTTTGCATTTTATCTTCTAAGCAATTACTGAGCTATACCAGGGCTTTCCCCCTGGTTGCTATCGCTGCTTAGTCTCCTTAAAAGCCTTTGTCAAGAGCCTGTTAGAAATCCAGTCAGATATGGAAATTAGATCACCATTATCCACATTTTTGTTGACCCTTTCAGAGACCCCTGAGAGGTTTGTTTAAGGCAGGGCTTTGCAGAAGCAATGTTGACTCTTCTCAGATAGATTGCATTAATCCAGGTGTCCCTTGGTTCTAACCCTATTAGCAACTCTGTGTTGGCGGAGTACAGGCACAAGGTTTGAAGACCTCTGGTTCTCCAGAGTCTGCGCTGGGGTTTCGTGTCACATTTGCCACCCTCCACCCTTCAGGTGCCAATGTTTTGAAGGGGAGGTCACATGCTGCTGTTGATAACTCAGCTGCTGCATCCTCGGGTGAGAACTCAAGGACACCGATGCTCGCACACAGGCACACTGAATGCCACCACAGTGAGAGAGGCTTTAAAAGCTGATGGAGTAAGGACATAGACGTGTCTATACATAGACGCAGACTCGTACGCTGGTGTTATTAATGTAAGTCAGACAGTATCTTACTAACTATATGTGGCCACGACCATCTTTGCAGATGTGTGTGTCCGAAAGCACGTGAAGAGCGCGGTACGGACAAAACTCCACCAAGGTCTTTGACCCAGGGAACTGTTTGGCATCCTCTGTACCTGCAGCCGCCTGTTTTATCTCGCTCATACTTTGCTGTAAATTCTCTGGATCAAGGATGGCCTTTTTTTAATGCATGTTTTTCACTTGCCACTCACATCTGGCATGGGAAGGAGGAAGGGGAACCAGCTGTAAGCAGGGATATTTCAGCTGCACCGCCCAGGAATGTTCTCAGGAATGCCTGCAATTCAGTTACTTGCCCAAAGATAGGACTCCCACCCTTTGTCCTCCTAGGACAGGGTGCAGCTGTGCGGGGCCTGTGCTGGAACCGCAGCAGGGCTCCCTTCAGCCTGTTTGCGGGGAGCGGGCAGGGAGCAAAGGCAAGCTGCCCCTCCGACACCTGGCTGCGGCAACTGTGCGTGGGTGTGCGCTGCTGCTCACGCCCAGCAGACTGCCCGCAGGACCAAGAGCCCGTACGCCGGCCGACAGGCATGGCCATCCAAATTGTGATGATGTGGAGCTACAGGGGACAGAGAGAGGAATAGGAGCGTGGTGGTTGCGTGCCTTTTGGATGTTTTGCAGGTCTGATCCTGTTTGTTGGGTTTTTAGAAACTTCAGCTGCTAGAAACAGAGTAAGCCAGTTATCGTGAGGAGTGGAGGGAGGAAAATAAATTAGTCTTTTTCAGTTGCAGAAAACTACAGAACCATGCAGAAAGCTCCCCTTAAGGCCTCAGAAACATAATTAAAATAAGCATAGTCCAGTCTCATGCATTTTGAAGGCCTCAAGTTTTGGAGACTGGCAATGCTGCACCATAGAGAAAAATCTGTGGTGTAGCAACCTCGGATGTTACACTGCCAAAGGGAGAACTTCAGAGCTCCTCTTCTTGGGTTCCCACCCTCTGCCCTTTTGTTCCAACAGTTACCTTCTGCTCCTCTCCAGCTTGCTGGCCTCATACAGGACTGGACTGAACTGCAAGACTGCAGCACAGGTTTTGTTCTGTTAGATAAAGCAATATCACAGACGACACAGGTACGGTTTGCATTTTGGTGTTTTGTTTTTTTTTCTTATGACAGGGATGCATTTACTCAGTATTAATTAGGTAGCACATGACTAATACACCACAGAGGAAATCAAATGCGATTTCACTGTGTATATTTTAATGTGTTTTGCCTATTGCTTCTAATTTGCATTTTCAACAGTTACAACAGCAGAAGAAAATCATGTCTTAAAGTTTTGTTTAAAGATGTATTTTGTTAATACTCTGTCATTTTTTTAGGGTATTACAGAGGGCTTCAGGTAGGGGGAAGAAGGGATTAGTCTTTGCCAGAGTGCAGTCTTCGCTAATTTTTACTGTGAAGTTAAAATACCTTTACCTAAATAATGAATTGCAAGATTAGTTGGTATTCTTCTAAAAATTCTGAAAGTAGGAGGAGTATTAAGATCAGCCACATTAACCCAGTATTTGCCAACAACAGCAGTCGTTTATAACTCTCAAATGACAGTCGCTCGCCTGTCATTCCCTTTCAGGCCTGCTTTATGTGCTCTGTGAACTGAAAAGGGATGTGTCACCCCGAATATTGCCTCATTCCTCCTCCAATGACTGACCAACATGCATCCCAAGGCTGTGCTGAACATGTAGGAAAATCCGACAAAAAAAGATCTTAGGACTAGCGTGACATCCTTGGGAAAGCTAAAGGAAGTGCAACGGCGTATCTGAACTTCTGCTTGTAGGGGGCTGCAACACTGAGGATGTTTTTCTACACGCACAGCCTCTGGAGAAGAGGACTAGTGCCACCGGGGTCAGTGGGAACTGCGGACACTCAACACCTCTGACAACTGGGCCACGTGCACATATGAGACCTTGTTATTACACAAAAAGGCTCGTATTTCTGCTCTTTTTTTCTGTGCCACACAAGCTGACCTAGTTTACAGTCTGCCTCTGTACAGATGCATCCTCTTCCACGGGCAGAAAGAGGACACAGCCGTTGCCAACAAAGAGTGCCTGGAGTTAGGAAGGGGAAGAGACACAGGGCAGCTTGGGATGGGGAGGTAAAGAGAAGGAGGTGAAAGACAAAGATGTTTGGAGGAGAGGAGAGAGAAATGGGCAAAGAAGAGAGCAAAGCGGTATCCATATCTGCTGCTTCTGCTTTATCCAGGAGGCAGAGAAGTTGCTCCAAGGCTTTACTTTGGGACTTCGTCAGTATATTGGAGCCTAGTTTCAGTGAGGCAGATTTTTTTATTGTTATGCAGCAAACGTTCAAATAGAGAGTAATTCAAAGGGGATACCTCTTCCTATTAGGAAGAAATTCTTTCAGGCTGCTGTTTTACAGCCCAGCACACTGTTCTTATTCTTTGTGAACTCCCACAGATGCTGAGAGCAGTGCAGAATAAAGAAAGGAAGGAAAATACTGTGATAATGATGCTGGATACGTCAAGCACTTTTATAACATTTATAAAATGAAATGCGGTCATGAAAGGTGATGCTTGATCTGGTAGCCTCCACACTGAATTTCACTGAGTATGAAAAATGAGTTTTGCTTGGGATGCAGATTTTGAAGTGTCTTAGATTAGCTGTCAGAAATTTTGTGATTAGTTTAATTTTCCTTTCTGTGTGGTTCTGGTTATTTCTCTGACTGCAGAATAACATGCAGATGAGCTGGATGAGGGAATGCACTGGCTTGCAGTCATGCATGCGAGATGAAAATGGTATTTCTATGTATTCTCAGTGCATTTATAAAACTAATGAATGCAGAGATCCATCAGTCAATTAGCGGAAGAGCTGTGGGAAGTTTGGAGGTCACATTCATAAATGCTTTATATTCAGTACAGGGATGAAATGTGGAGTATTACAGAGGCAAGGAGCTGCTGGTAGGGAACTGACTGGAGATCCCTGTTCTATTCCTGGAGTTGCTGATGACATGCGATGTGACAGAAGGCAAGTCATTTTCCCTGATTTGTCTGTATGGGTTGATGAATTGTAGGACAGAGACTGCCTGTTAGTGGGTGTTTGCAGAACGTAACGGGACCTCAGCTGTGGTTAGGGAGATCAAATACTAATGTATTACAAACTTAAAAATTATTTTTTGAAGTTATTCAGCTGACTAACAGGCTCAAATCTATTACGTGGTGGAATAGCTTGGCAAGATCTTTATCGGCATCTAGCTACATGAGTAATCTCATTGACTTAAATGTGACTTCTTAAGTGAGTAATGTTTTAGTACTGGCTCCACAAACTGTCTTAGTCATCATCAGCTTACAAACTACGTGCGTAGCCCTGCCAGCACTTAGCACGCAGTGTAATGTATTTTTTACTGCAAGCAGCTCTGTCACAGGAGTAATACCCAGTAGTAACTGTGTAATCTACGCCCACGTGAAGAAGTTACTCTGTTCTGCAGTTGCAAAAACAGCCAAGTTTCACTGGCATCGTCTTCTCTTTGGTTCGCAGGAACTTTTAGTTCCCTTTCACAAGAAATCCAAAGAAGTTTTCAGTACCTGTGGTGTTGTAAGGAAGCATTTTTTCATTGCCGCTCATGGGGATACCGCTGCGTAACTGACTCATGGCTCTCCTTCCTTCTTGTGGAAAATGCAGTCATTGCAAACCTGGAGCCGTAAGGTTTCACTTAAAGCTCTTTACAGTCTTAGCTCAGCTAACGTTTCTGTTCTGATTACTCCTGCCTTGTGTTAGTCCCTTTGTACCCTCTTCCACAATACCCCCTGTTTCTTTGCCTTACTGTGGGCTTTGTGTCTCCTTCAGTCTGTTCCTCTTCCTACGTGCAGAAAAAATTCTCATTCAGTAGTATCCCTCTTTTATTCTACAAATCCCTCTTTCAAGTCTGCTTCATCAATAACATCAACATAAGGCAGTCCTGAAAGATGGCTTGCCTGTGTCCAGCTTGCCTGATTGAGCCTGAACATCCTCAGGGGCAGGGACCGTATCTCTATGTATTTTCTGAATTAGTGCATGCATAGGAAGAGCCGTGTCACTATAGCACTACTTGTTACCACAGCATTACATATTCAACATTTATATCAACTACTGGGGCAAGATAGTCACAGAGCACAGTACTTCAAAAATTATGGACAGTTGCATACAGTTCCTCCAACTAAACAGGCATAGCAAAAAAGATGTAAAGAGCAATCACTATTTTAGAAATAGGGAACCTCTGTAACTCTTCTGTATAATACTTGAATAGCATATTCTCACAAAGAGCATTTGTCTGTGAACTAAAGAGCTTGATCCAAAGCCCAGTGGAGGCTGTTCCAATGCATTCAATGAGCTTTGGATTAAGTCCTTCCTGTGGAACAGATGCATGGTTTTATTCACTACCACTAGAACAATAAAAATGACAAGACAAAGAATAAAGATGTCTGCAGAGAATAAAGCAGTGTTGTCCTGCAGCAGCTTAAATACATTAAGCTCTACAGATAAGAGAAAGTCCTGCAGAGTTAGTAAAATTGTTTGTGTAGCCTGTTGACAAAATATACAGTGCAGAAATGTTTAAATACCTACAAGTAAACACCCAAACACAGTGCATTTCACTGAGTATTCAACTTCCCAGTATTTGAAAGGGCTGAATAATAAATGTAACTACAAATTCCAGTTGTCCAAATGAAGATAACACAGAGATAGTTAGTTGCCATTAATCATCAAAACTGCAGTGGAAGAGAGAGATGGACATTTTTTCATGCCATGGCTCTTAGATGGTTCCAAAGTGTTTGCTGAGACCTGGACTAGCAACAGGCTTTCCTTTACTAAGTTTATCTCATTTAACAAAATTATTTCTTATCTGGCCAGTAGATGTTATCAAAATGTAAGCAATAATGAGTGTTGAGGAGCAGAGACATTTGCCCCTACAGGAAAAACTGGGGCCAGAGTCAGCTCAGGAAAAAGGGTCCAACAACAGAGATAAGCAACTATGGGAGACATAAGAGATTAGACTGAAGTAAAAAGAAAAATGGGAACAACAATTAGCAGAAACTAAGCCAAGTGGGGACCTGGGACTTGCAGCAGAGACAAAATACGAAGAGAAGTGAGTGAGAGGCTTTCAAGAGTTCCAGGTAGATCTTGCAAAGAGATCTAGTGGGAGAGAGAGAGTGAAAGCAGCAAACAGGCTGTGTTTTTGAAACACCTACATGGTACATGGTTTTATGTAGAAAGTAGAAACTGGGAAAGGACACTGGGTTAGGAGAGGTTGCAGTCATAGCAGAAAAGACCCTTGTCATGAATACGTGGAGAGACAGCTGGATTTTGAAAGAGCTGAAGAACTGGTGTGGTCTAGTGCAAGAAAGTGTGATGAGCACAAAAGGACATTACATTACACAAAAATTTTATACCGGGAAAGAAAGAAAGGAATAAAAAGCTGATGAATAATACTACACAAAACTATTTCTGTAGCTATTAAAAATAATACCATTTAAATTTTACCTGCTTATATGTACATGTTCCTAACTTTCTCAGCTTACAAGTACCAGCCTCAGAAACAAGTCCGTATTCTTAACGCTCATACATTTATTTACCAGACAAAGATAACACAGTGCTTACTTCAGTTCCAAACATTAACTAAATGCAGAAAGGCACATTTCGTCCTGCCATCTTTTCCTGGAAGGTTGCCACAGGTGTGCTTTGACAATTATGGAGAAGAGAAATCCTTCTGTCTTTGCTTTTACTCCTACAAGTGGAAACCTATCAGCCTCCAGGGACTGAAATCCTTACTACACAGAAGAACAGCAGGACTCTCTTGCCATTCTCGTAACATTTCCACCTTTATGTTGCTACAGCCTTAATGAGCACTCCTGGAAGTTCTTGATACCTTTTAATCTTCTGAGTTTTGCACATTGAAGTACAAATTTTCAGCAGCTGAGCTGCCTTCTCCAGACATTTTACCAAACCCTCCCTCTATTCAAGGTTGGATGCTTGTTCCTTCCAGCACTAGTGCAATGGTGTTGAATGCCTCCAACTGGGATATGTCATTTGCTTCAGGGTGGATGGCAATACCAGAAAAGAATAAGTGAGAAAACCAAGCCTACGTGAAGGTCCTTAGAAAGTCAGAGACAAGAGGATAGTATTCAAAGAAGAAATTCTTTGCCTCATGATAAAGCGTTCTTCTTCCCCATCAAATGACAATATCACAGTTTCCTAAAGAAGTGTCCCTTTCTCGTATTAGAAAGAGAACAGACCCACTGACTAAACCTGTGGCCAGCTGGAAGGACTGTCCCTGCAGTAAGCTGAGGTTGTTGCTTCGCTGCATTTTCCGATCATCGGAAGTTAAATCATGCAAAATGAAACTGCAATGAGATGATATGACAAGCTCATTATAGGACTGCTAATTAAAAATGCACAGTATTCTGCATGGAAATCCAGCTCTGCACTATGAAACTGCTGTGCATTTTAATGTCTAACCTGAATACTGCTGGAACGGGCAATCTTATTTGTCTTTGGATATGAAGGCAGGTGGGCATGTTTTACACAGGTGCCTCAGCTTGACAGTCTTATTACTTTGCTTTGACTGTTCCCATGCAGAGCCACAGAAACAAAATTACAATCCCAGTGGTCAAACACAATGGGTCTGATTGCTCTGAATGACTGACGATCCTCTGGCTTCCCTGACCAACGTTTCCTGCCTCTGTCATGATACGAAGACTCCCTTGAGAGCAATTAGCAGAGACCATAATTAGAGATGAGCTCTTAGCTGTGTGCTGTGACATGCAGTTCAATAACTCAGATGGATCCTGCTCTCTGTTACCCAGCCCAGCTCCACTGACTTCAGCACGAGGTGAGCTGTGGCCAGGACCTGGGATGGAGAGCACGACCTGGGAAAAACAGCGATGAGAGCAGGCAGGAGCCAACCGGGGAAAGCGTCAGCTGCAGAAAATAAAGTATTTTATTCCTTGAAGCTGGTTTGTACTTTGCCATGGATTTTTACTGCATAAATGTCTGAATTTCAGCAGCACCGCTCCATGGCTAGCATGGCAGTGAGATACTTCCTAAACTGACTGAAGGGTCAGGGAGGAAGGGATGTGAGGCTATGCAGGCTTACGCTTTGAAAGATGACCAGGAATTTTTGCTGTCTGGCCCTACATTCTTCAGATACATCACTGTGCAGAAAGAGCATCTCCTTTTTAAACTGCTCCAGAGTGCTGAAACTGTCAAAGCCTCTGTTATTTTCAGTTATCTGTAAAGTTTTCAGCCACAGTGCATTTGTGGCAGTGGGGTGAGGGGGAAGATGAGGGGAAGAGATTGCATCCTGGGTCTGTTTGGATGTTTTTGTGTTTAACCAGCTGTCCAGTGAAATTAATTAATCTTCCCAGAGTTTCCTGGGCTCACTTAGGTTGTTTGGTGATACAAGCTTGCATAAAACCAATGAAAAAGCAAACTGGAATTCTATATCTCTGATAAAATCATCCAGCAAAATAACAGCATCCTTTTCAGTGCAAAACCAATTCTTTCAGCCTGCTGCTGATCCTTTTATGTTGAAATTTGGAGTTGCTCACCAAGATAATCTCCCAACCTCCTGTACAACAGTGTTGCAGAGAAGCGAAATGGTGTATATGTACATCTTCTTCCTAATTACAAGTCAGCAGTAATGATGGTGGAAAAATAAAGAAAAACAGCTGCAGTTTACGCTACTCCCACACACATACACATTCTCCTTTTAGAGCAAAAGCTGCAAGAAAGGTTTGGTAATAGACTACATGGCATTCTGAACCTGCACTCCAAAAAGAGCTGCAGGCATAACAGAATGTGTTTTAAACACCACAATGAAGAGGCAGTGTTTTGCTATTTGCAAGAAGGAAGAAGCATAAAGAACTCCAAGGTCATTCATAAACTTTGGCTTGTTCAACAACAGGTCCAACTTGGCTAGTTCTGAGCGCATTACATGGAGCGATATTTTGGGAGGACCGTATTTTCTTCTCCTGTAAAGGGGAATTACTTTGCTCCATTGCTTTACTTCAAGTGTAATATTTGTCTATTGATCCATAAGCCTGTCTTCACTGGTTGTGGACATCATTACCTATTAGATATAAGAATTTTCTATACTTTATTGAAACCTATGGAATTATCATTGACTTGAACCACACAGCCAAGAGAATGGTCTGGACCTAAGGGAGGCTTGTTGCCTCTTGTTTCTACTTTATTAAAGTTGAAGTGAACTTTATGATGGCCCAGGTCTCCAGCTGGCATAAGTAGGCTGTTGAAAATAAGAGATATGCGGATTTCTATCTCCTGATTTCTATTAGTTGAGAATTTACTGTCTCTTGGTATCATCAAAAAAATATTGCAACTAGATCTGCACAGATTCTTTTCAAAGTTAATCTAAAATTAATGGTTTTCTTATATGAAAGTAACATTGCCCATTTGGCTGTTTTGTGATAGAAAGGACAATTGTTCAGGGTTTGTCTCTTTCAGCAAATGCAAGCTCAGAAGAGTTTATATCCAACTGCTCCATATAGTCTTCGCCCCAAACACCAGGCTTCTCTCTTCCACAAATTGTTGGAAAGTTATTAAAGAAAATTTGAATGTTTCATCAGTTGCTATGACTAAATTAATTTTCTTCCATGCTAGTAAGGGTACTCTCATGGACTTTATTGACTTCCCTGTGCTAGCATTTTGCTGATTCTGCTCACGCTGTGTCAGTGGCAGCGTTGAATCAGCCTCCCTCTTAAAATGTTCTGCCATTAAACCTCCTCCTTCAGCGGGGGGGTGTTATTAAAAAACAGGACCTCTTTTTTAAAACCAGGGAAAAAACAATGCTAAGTCAGGTTTTGTTCTGCATGGTGTTACACTCCCAAGCATTGGAAGTACTGTGTTATTAAAACAAATTGCATTCCACAGTCATTGAACATTTATTCCCCACTTCTTTAAGTATGACCCTAACTTCAGCCAGAGAAAGTTAGGGACTGATTAAACTCTAGCTCAGAGCTTTCCCAGCAGTCCTTCGGGTCCTACTTGTGATACAGGAGCTGCCACAAAGCAATAGTACACTGAGCAAAGCGTTGATAGCAACCAGCACAAAATACCTGGGAATGCCTGTGCAAGTCCATGCTGCAGCTGCAATCTGAATGATTTAAATGTCTGATTTAACCGTAACATGAAAGTTTCATTTTGGCAGCTTTGCATTATCAGTTTGAACTTTACTTTTATTGTTGGTGTTGTAAATTATTTGCCTAAATAATGGTGGATTCTCACTGACTGATAACCTGTGAGGGCATGTTGATTTCCTGCTTTATATAGACTTTACCTTAAATTTAGTAGTTGTTCTTGACAGAAAAGAGTATGAAATTCTGTGCTATCTTGTCCATTCTAAATTGTTAAACATGTTTAGTCAGATTAATATTCACTGTTTTGTTTTGGGTTTTTTAGAGTTCATATTCGTCCAGCCTCTTTTGGATATTAGTAGAACTTAAAATCTGTGGGAAACCTGGATTTTGAGAAAATGATTAATGTTTTTTTAAATGGTAAATGAATCTAGTAAATATGATAAGAAAAAATCTAAGCAAAGGTGTTCAAAACATGTTTCGCATTTACATTTTTGTCATGAAAATTTTTTGCAGGTGCTGACCTTAGGTGAGTATTCACCATGGTCTTAAAGCTAGCTGATCTGAGCTTCTCAAACCAGCTTTTACTCATAGATCAGAAAAAAATATGAACTTACTGAATTTTTATCCTTAAATGCTTCTCTGAGCAAAGAGTTAGTTACTGGACTAAATTTAACTAACTGTAATTTAAAAAAAAATCGTCCTTTTTTATAGTTGAAGTCTGAAACTTCTGCTTCACCAGTTATGCCTGAATCAGTTTAACAGCCTTGATTACTATTTTAATTTAATTTAAAGAAATGCAAAAGATTAAAGTGAATTTAGGCATTAACATGAGCTTTGTATAGCTAAGTTTGCATCTTTATTTAAAAATCCAATTTATGACAAAAACTTATTGGAGAGGTCTTTAGTTTTTAACATGGTTGGTTTTGTCTTTAGATATATGTGCTTCATGCTCAGCAGAGTCAGCAGCCCTGAAGATAAATGTCTTGGCCCTGTAGGAATTCACTTGCCCATTCACTGCCTTTCCACTCCTGACATCTTACCAACAAATTCACTTGCTGCTGTTAAAAAAACATAGCTGCACATGATCACACCGAGAATGACAAAGAAATAGGAATATCCCATCACGCCTTTTCCAGCAAAACAGTTTCCTTGCACGTGCCACCCAACCACACCAGGCTGCCAGGCGAGGGCAATGCTTCTCAAGACAGTTGCCCTCATGCCAATGAGCTGCTCACGCGCGGGTTTCCAGCAGACGAAAGGAGGTGGGTACCAATAACTGCAGAGGGGCCTGACAAGAAAAGAAGGTGCAAGGGAAGATGTGTGGAAGATTGACTGATGGTAAGGAAGGATCAAGCATTGGTTTGACACCACCTTGCAGTGAGCTGCCAGAATTTTCTAACCAGAGATCCCCCAAGAGATGCACTTTCATTGAAGGTCCTCTGAATCCCAGCCGTTGCACCAGGCTTTCAGACATTTAGGAGGAGACCCTGCAGTAATCACGCAAATGCAGTTTACAACAATGGGATTTGCTGTGCAAACTCCTCCCACCACTACAACCTCCTTGCAGCTGAAGATGTGGCCCATTCCACCGAGCGTGGGGTGCCTGATATCAAGTATTACTTTTGAGTGCAGTGCAGATCCCTGTGCTTCCCACAAGGATGCGGTGGGAGGAGACTTACCCCTGCACCCTCCTCGGCTTCTACACTTTCACAGGAGCACGGTCCTGGCGGGTCCCTCGGCAGCACATCTGATCCTTCTGTGCCTACAAAATGAAAGATATTTTATTGCCCATGGGAGAATATGAATGACTGCTTTGCTTGGATCCATTTCTACCAGTCATGCTCTGTCGCCAGCCTGGTATCTCATCAGCATTGTTAAAGAAAGCAGAAAGGGTAAAAAACAGTGACTGCAAAATATCTTTGCCATCTGGGGACAGCTCTGTGCTGTAGTGAGGCAGCCACCACTGCGAGAAAATGCAGTGAATACTTAGCAGGTTGACACAGCACACCACGGGTCAGTAAGGACACACTCAACTACAGCCCCTGCAGTGACCATCCCTATCCCTAGGGTGGTACCGGGGCAGCCCTGGTCCCTGATGAGGTGGTGGAATAGCCCTGGCTGCCAGGTCCAGCCTTGCCACCCCCAGGGAGACACCCAGACACTGATTGCTCTGTGCCTGCCCGTGTTGCTGTGCTGAAGGTGTGCCCGTGCTCACACCATCCCTGGGATGAGCTCATCCCATCTTGAGGACAAGCCAGAGGACTTCCCAGCACTTCTGTGCATCCCAAGGGAAGGGTATCTTAGAGCATCTAGGGCCCTGAGATCATCTTGTTAGTGAACACTGTTCGTCAGCCAGGCAGTGGTCATCACTGCTTATCAGGTGAGGTCAGGTTACAGGTGCAGCTTGCAGGGCATGGTGCGGGCAGCCAGTCAGTCCTGTCTGGGAGAAGAACCTCTGCAGTTTCATTTCTACATCAAGCTTAAACCTTGAAGAAGGTAAGAACATATCTGCTGTGTTCACCTGCAGGAACGATCTTGTTTAAGCACAGCTAGCCACAGACAGCTGTTTGATTGCTTTTGGAATTTCCACAGCAATGGCAATAATTACAATAAATAATGGTGGATTAGAATGAGATCAAATTGGTGAATATTTTCTAGACTGTGAAATTAAATTGTAGGGGTTACATGATCTCCTTTGTACAGGATAAAGATGTATAAGGTTTTATATATCATCTCCAGTAGTACTGCTGAATGTACACACTCACACTGAGAATACTTTGAATAACGTTCCGTGCGCTACCTTGGCACTGTGCGCACCTACTAATTTTGTAATACGTCTTGTGTAATAATAGAGCTTGAAATGGCTCTGCAGTCTTCAGTCAATACAAGAACAGTTGTTCATGCCCTCTGCTGCTACTTCGCTCTATAATCTTGAGTGTGTCTTTTCAAACCACTACTGTTTCTGTATACTCTACTGTTGTGTTATGATAACTTATGCAAGAGGATCTGTGCATCAGAGATGCCCTTTGTTTTTTTGTTGCTCCAATGGACAGTGGCACAGGCTAACAGTGGTAGCTTGAGCTGCAGTCTATGTATGGATACAGGGAGGCACTGACTACACATCTGTATCTTTCTTTCTAACAATATTGGCTGTTGAGTTTTGCTGCTTTTTAGCAGCCTCAAAGAGACATCTTTTTCTCTGGGGGAAGAATATGAAAAAGTGTCCGTACAATTTATGTGCCAAAATCCTGTAGGTGCTTTTAACTTTTTCCAGCCCAGGTTCTTGGGAGCGAGCCCCTCCTCTTCCCACACGCTGAGCTATGGTGTCCATGTAGTCCCCAGGGCTAACAAGCAGCCCCCAGCAAGGTTTAGAGACTGCATTAAAATCAATGCAAGTGCATAATAATGAAATTAGGACAACAACAACAAAAATTGTTGTGCTCTCAGCACTCTGGAGAAGTCCACAAAGGCAGAAGTCTATTCCTGTGACTGCCGCAGGATTGATCCCTCCTTTGCATTCAGCTCTGCTGGGGTTCCACTATAGCATTGCTGCTGTGGAAGTGGTGCTGCAGAAAAGGCATCTAGTTTATTCTGTCCTGATTTCTCTTTTCTACTGTTTTTTTCTTTCCAGCTCAGTTTGATACTTTTCTAATTTCAGGCCAAAGGACCTTCCTTGTTATATGTGTGTAAAGCATTTCAACATAGTGGTTGTCTGGTTGTCTACTGATACCTATATGCTCTCCTGCTATTCAAATACAGGTGTAAAATAGAGTTGTGTGCCTTTTTTTACCATTTCACTAAAGCCTCCCTTCATACTCTGGCCCCTGGGCATCTTTTTCCGCAGCGTGTTTGGAAGTGAGAAGCTTTCAGCAAGTTGTCCTTGTGTGGATGCCTCTGTTTGCATTAGCAAGTAGCTGTGCAGTAGGGGTGGATCAGAGGATTGGAGCAGTTGGTGCTGACATCTCTAGGTCTACATTGTAAGTATTTCCAGGGTTTAATGTTGGACTAGATTTAGTCTGATACCTTGGTCTGAATGTTATCACAGTGTCAGAAGGAGTAATACTTGATTTGAATATTTGTGTTTCCACTAGGGTTTAAGAAGTATTCCATGTGACCCTGCAGAAGAGTTTCTGATTTGCTTTCCTCCAAAAGGACTCTTGCCTGTGGCTCAACAGTCTCATCACATAGTGTGAATCACCCCACATGTGAACCTGTTGCAAGTGTGGTTGAGGAAAGAGGGATGATTTCACTAAAAACCATACTACTGTTCTCTGCCAAATTGCTGATGTATATGCAGCCTATGCCCACTAAGAAAGGACAGTCTGGTGACTAGAATGCTAAATGGAGAGGTGGGTTGCCCATTTTCACACCTGTGCCACAACTAGTGTTCTGCATAGCCCTTGGTAGGCACTGGTATTGACTTAAGTTTTCCACCTGTAAGTGATATTCCTGATTGAAAAGCAACATATGAAAGATGAAGAAGAGAGCATTACAGTGGTAATACATGTACTTAACCAGAAAAAAGGTCATGAAAGTCCAAGGCCTAGAAATTAATACACATAAGAATAGGATAGATTTCCTCCAAATCTCACAAACTTTAAAATGCCGTAAGCCTGAGTGGACTTCATCTCCACACTCTGTATTTGGTGACAGGCCATATCCGCCATGGTGTAGACCTCTGACTTAATCTGCATGAAAGACACGGCAATTTTATAAGCACCCTTGGATTAAAAACAAAAAAAATCCCAAGCATGTTCACATCCATGGACATATGGTAAAGGCTGCACATGGTACCAGTTCATGCTGCCATTAGCACAGCTAAAGTTTTGCATCTATTTTCTGTACAGCAGTGATGAAGTAACTCGACCAGAACAGCTGCAGAGCAGCTCCATCAGCACTACTGGGGCTCAGTGGCTTTTCATCCACCTCTGTGCATGCTAGCTCCACTTCTGTGTATCACTGTGCTGACTTCTATGTTTCCTTTTATTTGCTGTTGATTTCAGCTGTGAATAGGGTTTGACGGGTGACAGGAGTTTAACAATAAAGAGGACTGGACAATATAACAGGAATGAAGCTGAGCTAACAGTCTCTTTCCTTAAGAGACCTACCCACACAGACTTGGGAGAGAACTCAAGGTGCAGATAATAAGAAGGAATTTGGGCTCTCAGCTCACCAGCATCAGCCAGGAGAGAAAGGAACAGATGTTGTCAAAACAGGAAGGATGAAATTGAAGTGTAAGAGGCAGATGCCCCATTCCTGGTGACGTAGTTGGCAGTGAAAGTGCAGAATATGGATGAAAAATAGAGGTACTGATGAGGGGTCTGGAAAACTGCTGTGCACACACACTCCATGCTCTTAAGAAGCAAGGGGAGACTTCAGGTGTTCATTCCTGAATGTCCTGGGTTTGGCCAGGACAGGGTTAATTTTCACCGGAATCCAGGAAGGGGCACAGCCGGGTGGGCTGACCCAACCCCAACCTGGCCAAACAGAACAGGGTATTCCATACCATGTGCCGTCATGCGGGGTTCCGGTGGGGAGGAGCTGGGGAGCGGGAACTCACTCGCGGCTCAGGAGCGCGGGTGCCGGTCCAGTTGGGGAGAGAGGCTCTCTGGGCTGTGCGGTTTGTGTTGTGTATTCCCCTTATGTGTATCGCTGTTGTTCCTGTTCCCTCTGTTTGCTGTTCTGTTAAACTGCCCTTATCCCGACACACCGGTTTCTGCCTGTTTCTTCCCATTCTCCTCCGCACCCCGGCGGGGGGAGGGGCGGCCACGTGGTGCTTTTGTTGCCGGCGGCAGCCAAACCAGAACACTGAATCACAGTTCTTTGTGGTCAGCACTGTGATCATGCGGGGAGCACCTCTGCATTGGTTAGCAATGACCTGGGGCAGTACACTCATCTCAAGGGTGCTTGCTCCATCCATCTCAGTCTGTCAGATCCTTTTGGTTTCTGCTCTACTTCTGTAGGACTTGGACAAAGAAAGGAAACTTTACGGTGCAATTCAGGTACCAAAGTATGTGAACTTTCTACAGGGGCCCACAACTCCCTTAGAATATCCTTCACAAATGCAAAAATTACCCAGAAACCACAGACTTAGAGTCTTAATTTTTCTATTTGTTTTAGGAACAGAGAGCTCTGTGTTTTCAGCATATAGACTCCATTGCTGTGTTTTTAAGCTGGTGGGAAACAACTAGGAGCCCTGTACCATACAACCATTAATACTGGGGCAGGCTGCATCCATCTGAAACCTGGCAGCCTGCATGCTTTCCCAAAAAAACTGGTGTGGGAAAAGGGCAGATTGTAGCATAGGAGTAGCAGAATCAGGAAACACTTTTAGTGCAAAGATTTTTCTCCTCAGAGGAAAAGGCAGATAAAGCACTTACGGGTATTCACCAGGAAATCTCCTGCAGGGATCAAATTTTGCTAAATCAAGCCTTCTTCATTCTCACATGATAGTCATTGATACCTGCTACGAAAGGTTAGGGTATAGTCAAATGTTCACTTCCATGGCAGCTGGAGTAGTTTAAGATTTATTATCCTTTTCCACTGGGACAGGTTGTTTGTGGGAGCACTTTTAGTCCTTTTCAGAGCCAAGGCAGGTTGTACACGTGTTAAAAGGACACGTTACTGCTCCCAGTTTGGCCCTCTCTGCCTGCTCGAGGGTGCTGCCATCTCAAATCTACTGGCTGGTGTGTTGCTCACCGGAGTGCATCCTGCCTTATTCAGATTGGAACGAAACAGGCCAGCTCCAACCACATAAATCCTGGATCATCGCTAAACTGGCCCATTTGGTCTTGAAGAGGCCAAGGAGGCAGTTTATTAGAGCAACTATTTTCAGTTGACTTGAGCCACAGGGATTCTTGCTGTTTCTCAGTCTGCTTTCTTTCAGCTATGTACAACTTCTCATTAAAAATGAAAGCCTAACTATGTCCTCGTGTTGCTATCTTGGCAGGGCCCAGCTGAGCCAGCAGACAGATGCCATGTTAAACTACAAAGTAGAGTTTGTCACCAATTATTCCTGCGAATAACAAAAGGTGATTCTGAAAAAAAAATCCTCAGAGAAGAAGAAGGAGAGAAAAAAAGAGACACAGTCTAGGAAAAAAGACCTTTCAGCAAAAGTGCTGATATGTTTATTTATTGAACCACTAAATGGCTTGGTGTCTTCATGGAGTTCCAGACTTGGACAAGTTACACATCAGCATGAAAACAAAGGTATAACTTAAGCTGTGAAGAAAACCAACCATTTATCTAATTTTGCGCTTAATTTTCTTTAATGTATGCTATGTTTAGGCATTGCATCCTTGCTATATTTTGAAACAATAGCAAGGAAACTTTCTTACCCTTTTAACTATGCTTTAAGGGCTCACCTCCAAGAGTTAAGAAAATATTTTGGTCTCAGTTTCCATAGAATCTTCAGTCTTAGAAGAAATATTACAGAGAGTGCTGTAGGTGCCACTTCTCATGATGTGCGTGTCTTTCTGATAGCAATTCTCTTAAGAGCACTAGCTCATTCAGTCTGTTTTTCTGCATCTGATAGCAGTGTTATTCACCGGGGTGGATGCACAGGTTATAGAGCTAATGGCACAGTTTTCTTTTGTTGATTTGCTTTTCTCTTCTAAACAACTTTTTTTTGAGCTTTCACATTGTGATGTATTTTGGACTTAAATACAAATAAGGCAAAACTCTCCTTACTAGGGCTAGCAGGAGGAAAGCCACACCTACTTATGCCCCATTAAAAAGGAGCCTTGGCTGATGTTGTTCCTCAGATGGCATTGTTTGGATTGAGACCATGCCAGAAGCACTGTGCTGCATCTGTACTAATAATACGTGTCAAAGGCTTAGTCTCCAAAATTCAGATGCATGTTTTTGTTGCAGATATAATCTGGTACCATTTTGGGAAACACCTAAACAGGCTTGCATTGGTGGTTGCGGGTGGAGTAGTTAAAGCCATTGCAGATCTCTGTTACTGAGATGGATTAGCTCTCTTCAGCTCAGTCAGGCTTGCAGGTGTGATCTGAACTAGCCCAGGCGAGCAATACTCTGACCTGGCTTTTGCATGCTTCATTTGTATGGGAGGTGTAAGCACCTTGGGAGAACAGCTATATCTTCAGCTGTTCACTATGAGGTCATGCAACACCAGTCTCAAACTTTGTCCCCTATTTCTTTCAATGAGGAATTTCTACATACCAACATCGTTTCTGGCGACCAGCAGAGATGAACTAATGTTGATCCAGGTTGTACATGCATTTTCTTGCAGATTTAACTTTGTAGGCAAAACCCTTTCAGTAGTTAGTTGCAGTAGCTTAGGATAGCTGCAAGCATGCTGTGAAGTTCAACATTTCTGCTATGAAGGAAGCAAAAATCCCTCAGAACCATAATCTACATATATTTTGCAATGAAGCCTTAAGTATAGACAAGCCCTAAGGTTAAAGCTATTCTAAGAGAATGAGATTGCAGAGTTGCTTAGAAAATTACTCCCAATCTCAGCAATCTTGTTCACAGTAAACAGTTTATGATGCAATTGAGGGAGAAACACTGAAGTTTTCGAAGGAAAAAATGTCCACAGAAAATAAGCTAAAACTCTGACATGAATTGGGAGGCATGAGGAAGGGAAAAATTGTGAATTTTGTCTTACTCATAGTAATTTGCACTGGAGTACATTCTCTTATTGGGTAATGCTAGGTAAGTGTGATGTCCTATCATTAAAAGAGCAGATAGCCTTCTAGCTTTGCCTAGATTTAATTCCTGTATATGGCAGCAGTCCAGCGAAACAATGAATTCATTGCCTTGCACAACGGTTTAAAAATAGCAGGGAACTGCTTGAATGATACAAAGAAGGGAAGTGCAATTGACTTATACAAATTCTTTTTAATCATGAAATCTCAAGCTCAACCACAGAAAGAAACCATTCTCTATGGCAAGAAAGAAAAGCCATCAGTTACACAAACAGTGCTGGAAATGCGTGTCTGTAATGCACTGAGGGAGACGAATAGCTTGTGGTGCTCATCTCACTGCACCTGCCTAGAGGATTTCTTGCCCCAAGAAATGCGCATGTTTAAATACCATCTAGCAGATGAGCTGATAACCCTCTCAGTAGAGCCAACAGAGGACTGCAAGAGCTGTGTCCAGTTTGCTTAGCTACAAAGTGAGACAGTTTGACCATTTTCATCATGCTAATCTTGCCCACACTGAAGTAGGTGAGAAAGGTTAGCCCTTCTGTTACCTGGAGTTAGGCCTGCAACTGCATGCGTGAACAGTGGCGAGTGCTACATGCATATCCAGAAGATGCTACGGATGCATCTCCAATAGACAAAAGTGGTGTGTATCCAGTTAAACCTAATTCCCACCGGTGACTTTTAGTGGCAGGCAGGACATTCCGCTTTAGTGGATACTACTGCTGAAGTAAATGGCCATGCCTTTGCAGTGCATCTGGTGGGGATGGGAAGAAGGCAATCTTCATTTTTCAGCAAACTGTGTCTTTAGATGACTCTTCCAATTATGGTTTTCTGCTGTTCCCTGTGGTGAGAAACCAGTCTGACTCAACAGGGTCAATCTTTATATGTGTCAGATTGCATTACTGAGGAGAAGGAGCGACAATCATACTCTGCTGACACTTAGCTGCAGGTAACAGAGTGCATATTAGAGGACCTATCACTGTCAATTTTTCTCTCACGCCTCATGGTCTCCTTAAAGGTGACATTTTGGATCTGCTTTGCATTTGGAGGTTTGACAAAAATGGCAGGCTCATCGAAAACACGGTAGAAGTGACTGAACTGCACGCATCCACCTAGTGGGTTTAGAAATAAACAGGTATAGCTTTGTCTGAGAAGCCTCCTTCCACACTGCTAGAAAAGTGATGCTGCACGATTTTCACAGTCAAACCAGGAGTTAAACAAATAAAACAAGGAGGTTTTACAGCATAAAACTCTGAAGAAGTATTTCAGTCCTTAATGCAGGAGCAAGACCCCTAAGTAGACTGAGAGTGGGCTCATCTGCCTGATTAGATTGTAATTGTTTAGTGCCAAACTGCAATGAGGCAGACCTAGCCCAAGCTGTCTGGACTGGCCTGATGTTTCACCTCCAATTTTCCATACTTTTGAGTTAAGATTGTACTGTCAGTTGCTTTGAAGAAATGTGCAATTTTTCTATGAGATAACTGTTTATCTACATTTTATTGCAAAGCTAACTTGCCAGTTTTGCTTGGCAGAAGATGGTGTTAATTAATGCCTGCTCACTGTCTTCTGTTGTGGTAAAGACTAACATGCTAGGTATGAAAAAACCCACCTCAACCCCACATTTGTACTAGACAAACGTTAGTGGAAATCTTGTAAATTCTTCAGCGGTGGAGTCAAATCTTGCTCTTCCCTAGACACACGCGTGAGAGGTGAAAGGTGAGGGTGAACTGGTGTTATCACAGCAGAAGCCAAGACACTGCTGGAAAGCCATGCAGTGCAGGAGAGTGGACCCTTTCAAGCCAGATATTTAGTTCACCTGAGGTTGAGAGTAGATCTGTTATCTTGCAAGAAGAGATCCAGAGCACTGAACAGGGTTAGTAACTGTACAGTCAAATTAAATCACTGCTTGATGCAAGGTTGACATAATCTGACTTTTAACAAAAGGATATCAGGGATAAGATCCAGATATTTAAGAATGAAGACACCTGTCTTCACCTAAACTTAGCTGTGCTGCATGGTAATCAGTTTCAGTCAATTCAGAGGGAGTACTTATAGAGTAAGTTGCTGCTCAATTAGAGAAGATGCATCAGCCTCTGGCCTCTGTGGATAAGGGTGGCAATCTTAGAAAATGACATATAATTAGGAAAAATTATAGTGTTTGCTTTCAAAATACTATTTGTTTTCCCAGAAAAGCAAACCAACAGGGAAACATAATAACCAGATATGGTATATCCTCCTCAGTTATTCACATATCAGCTTCCCAGAATTAAAATAGGTAGTGAAATGTTTCATTTCCCAGCCACAGCATTCAAAAGAGGCATGTCTTGCTGGTCAAAACTCCAGTCATATTTCTTATCCAAGCCATATGCTTGAAAGAGTTCAATAAAGGATTGTTTGGCTCTCTAACAGAGGAAGAGATCAAGTGCTTTGAAAGCAAAAGCCAAACTAAAAAGAAAATGAATTATGATTTTGATGTCATGATATTGGGATATATTTTGCACCTAAAAGTTTTAATGTTTAAGGAAAAATCACAGTTAGTGCTCAGTGTCAAATGATGCCACATCCATCACCTTCCACCCAATACTCAGGGCATTATGAGAAGTATAACAAGCTACATTTCATACATACTTTTTGAGTCCTGCTGCACAGAGATAGGTGAACTGGATGTAACTTTCCAGGCAGTCCCACACTTAGGGGACGCATGCAAAGATGGCATCCTGAAGCATAAAACCTGTATTCTGCCTGGGAGTCCCACCAAACCTCTGCATTAATAAACATGATGAGAGGTGCTTTCTCTCTGTACTTCCTAGATGAGCACATGCCAGCCATGTATTCCCAAGGGGACAGGATCCTGGCTTTGTTGTCTCTCAGTTCATCAAAGTCACAACATGTGCCCCTTAAAGCATTCCCTGCTGATGCAATGCAGAAACTCTGACTCTTGTGTCCACGGTATGCTAAACATGACTCTTCAGGGGTAGAATAAACAGTCACGGCACAGTCCAATTAAGTAGTAAGAAAATGCTGGTTGACTTCTGCAGACTCGTACAAATTATCATCAGCTCAGTTCTACTTGTTCTCTCTCTCTGCTGTTTGTCTGTCCCATGATGTGCATTGTCTAAATTTGAAATTAAGAACATTCCTGAGACAATGAATGTCTTAAGTACTTGCATTCCCCAGTGCATCGAAGAACAGCTAAGGCTCAGTCTTCGCCTTTGGTAGCTATATGTTTGCATTCGAGTTTTGGGAGTCTCATGGTTTTAACTTACAGCACCCCCATTGCCTGCTGGGGCAGAACTTCTGTGCAAGGCAGTCCCATGATGCGATAGGTTTCCCTGCCTGATGAGGCAGTCCATCTGTGCAGGCTACACCAAAGTGGAAGCTGATGCATGTACAGTATGTCTAACCAGGGAGTTTTTGCAGAGTTTGAGCCCTGAGCCTAGCTGGGGGCATGTTAAAGCTGTGGTAAAAAACACCAATCTCCTTTTGAAACATAGCTTTTGTAGTGTATGTGCGTCTCCCTTTATCTGTCCTGTTTCTTTGGTTCCCTCCAATCCTCCTTAAGATGAAAAGTGAGGAGTGTAAAGCATCTTCCTAAAAGAACTGTCTACCCTGTTGAGAAAAAGCAGCGTAGAGTCTGTACTAGGGCACCAATAAACATTTTCACAGCTCTCATCTTGACGATAAGCCCATAATACCAGTGGAACAGACCGTGAAGAAAGCATAAAATTACATCAGGGTTTCAATTAAGTTTCATATTACATGTAACTCAAATACTTATTGCTTCTGTGCTAGAGTTATTACCTACTTTAATAAAATTCTTAACTGTTGCATTTTAGAGAGTCAGCCTGCCCTGTAGAGAGATTCCAGCTCTGACACAAACAGAGATCAGGAAATTTCAAAAGATTTAAGAGTAAGCCCTCAAACATCAGGCTGCACATTCAAACATTTCCTGCTGAAATCTAGTAAGTTTCTTGTGAAATTTCTAGAAATTAGAAATGTATTAGAAATCCTCTTTTTGAAAGCACCACAGTCCTTTCATGTCCAGTCTTGCCTGGAACATGAAACTGCGGAAACATAATGAATAGATAAGAGGTGGGTTTTGGTGTTTTCTTTTTTTTATTTCTTAAAAAGACAACAAAATGACTTGATCCTCAGCAGTTCTCAGTTTGTGAATAATTCAATCTGAGTTTAAATTAAGTTCATGAATGCTTCTTCCTTTATGCAGGCTACTCAAATACTCTCTTCACAACTGGCACCAAGTAACACACAAAAATAACTGTCATGCTTGATTTATTTTAGGTGTGCGGGTAGGTTGTTTGGATTTTCCACGTTCTGTTTCTGAGAACAGCAAGAAGTCCTCTTCTAGCTCAGTAAAAGACAGTTTCTAAGCACAGAAGAAACACCTCACTGGACCAGAGCAATGGTCTTTGAGAGCAGCAGTAAGAGACTTCTTACAGGGAGAACGCCTGCCCCCAGACTGTACCTCCAGACCTTCCCCTATACTTCCTCCAGCATCCACAATCACTAGATCAGGGATGTCGTTGGACACATCTCTGCCTTGTCCCTTTAATAAGTTTTCTGGATCTGTTGTCCATTGGTTTGTCAACATGGAGACATTTATCTATCTGTTTTGGGTTTTTTTCTTCTTTTTTCTGCATAACACCATCATCATCTACTTGGTATGTGAAATACCATGTTTAGCACTACCTGATGTGGGCAATGAATCCGTGTACAGTTAGAAGTTATCATTTGCTCAACAGTTGAGTAATTTTGAATGTCTAAGATATGAAAGCAAAGGGATTTAATGCTCTGGAATTTAAACATTCACAGTCTGAATTTCAGGCCACCTTAAAAGAACCTCACATAGTATCCAGAAGCAGAGGCAGTCAAAGTAGTCATAACTTTCAGGAATTTTAGCCTCTAGCAATGTTTGTTGTAGAGAAAGGATCAGCAGAGTAGGTTCACATTCACTGCTGACACCATATTTAAGAAGGAATTAGGTTAGCAAAGAAAGACAGATGGCAAGAGCAGACAAGACAGTTTGAGACCCAAGGCCTAATTCAGCTTTGACACAGCTAAGCTGAGTGGCCATTGAAGTCAATGAGATATTCAAGTGTTTGTATCAGGGCTGAATGTGCTTCCCTATGTTTAGTACAAAGAGTTCAATAGTTGAACTCAAATAGAAATTTTCTTTGTTTGGAAAACAAGCAGGGCCATATGAAATTTTCAGTGCTGCCCTAAAGCCTACACTTTAAAAGCTAATAGAGTTTATGAGCAGAGATGTTTCCTGCATAATGCAAATACAGTTCAGAGACAGTTCCTGGCCTAAGGCTTTGTATACACACAATGGAAATAAACAGATGGAGACACAAGCAGAGGCTTGTTCAGTGCAGCCTAAGTGGAACTGGACTATGAATCCTTGTTCCCTGGATCTGAGATAGGTCTCTAATTTTGGGGTTTCTACAAGAGTCACTGCTGGGTGCCCAACTCTGCTAAGAATTATAATGGGAAGCATATTCATTCACTAAATAAACATTTGGAAAATGAACACGGGAAACTAGTATTTCACCATTTCTGCTTTTCACTTCTGCCTTGGTGCCTTCAGCTATGGAACACTGGAGAAACAATGAAGAGAGACTAAAAGGGTACCAAATAGTCTCCCTTCGTCTTCATATGGGGGGCTGCTCACCTTTTCCTTTTTGATGGATCAGTCTTTGCCAAATGGCTCCTAGTTTGTGATTTGTTGTTTTATTTTGGCTATAGAATGAAAAGGTAGATCTTATCCTGGTAAAATGGGATATTACTTTGCATTTGCTGCTGTGTGATGGCATCTCTGGCTCCTGTGTGTTAAGGCATATTGAATGCCCTGCCTGCCTCTGTCAGGGTCCTCCTGCTGAAGAATCAATGACTCAGATAATCCTCACTGGAAAACTGTGAATTAGTTGAGACTGAGTTACCAGAATGTTGCAGAAAATTGAAAAAGAAGGGAAAAAGAGAAAGGAATACACCACATTTTGTTGTGTTTTTCTGCCCTCAGCAAACATTGTCAGAATGCTACTTGTAGAAGAAAGCAGTAAAAGATGTCTCTCTAATGGAACAGTCATACTTCCACTGTGTAATGCCATGGCATTTCCATATTGTCCTGGATGTGTGCACCAGCCCAAAGTCAGCCATAAGGCAAAGGCAGGTAATCTTTCTCCTGCTCTGTGTAAGCACACTCTGCAAAAGAGCCTGGTCTATAAAATAAACAGAACTTGCCTCCTTACCTAACAGCTCCCAGTTCCAACGGTGCACACGTAGCAAATGCTTTCCTCATGGTGGTTTCTAGGTCATTGCTAAGCAGAATGTTAGCTGATGGGATGTAATTGCACATACAAGAGTTTTGGATCTGTGATTGTTCTCACCCTGGGCACAGAAGGACCCTATGTGTGTACGGTTTTTAATGGGGCTCCTAGCAGCTGAGAAGCAGAGTTTCCTGCCTGGTAGCTTTTCTGTCATGACTTGTCCTCCATGTAGATGAAACATGCATACGTGGTAACAGTGAAGAGCCACATAGGCATCAGAAAATGTTTGTTTCTGAGGAACTGACTGGGCTTCCCACATCACAGGCAGCCACTTCATTTCCTTCCACCTCAGTTCCTCATTTTTCGTAGATCAATGATAGCACTTCTCTGCCTTTAATGGGATGCTGTGAAATTTCGCTACATTGAAGACTGTGAAGCGCTCAGATATGGCAGTGTCCGAGGCTGGGTGAAAATGTTATTAGCTATGCTATACCCATGCACTGGGTCAAGGAACTTAAAACTGGCAACATCACAAAGATAGCTTTTATGTGATGTAGCTGCACAATCAGTTTTAATCAGAAATACACAAAAACCAGCCTCAGTCAGAGACAGCAGAATTTCAAGAGCTTGTCCCGGTGGGACCCAGACAGGATGTCCTAGTATGCTTGTCTCTGGAGATGGGTATCATCTGCTGTCTTTATATACTGTGCCACCATTCTTTGAGTCTTTCAAGGAGGAGAAATGGAACTATTTTATTGCTTTCTTTGGAGTTTTTTACCAGCAAACTATATTGTAGAACCACAGGAATTTAATCTAGTTCATCTTCCTTCTAATCCTAAGAAAATATTTGGAACATGACTTATTTTAATGCAAATATTCAGGAGTGATTTCAAGTGTATTTCAAAATACCCTGCCTCCTATTCCACAGAACAGTCATAAGCCACTAACTCTCATGTTGAGGAGCCGTCTAACTTACACTTATAAAATAATTTTACCTTGTCTTAAAATACACATTAAATGTTAAAATATAGCTTGCAGCATCTTTTGTACTTTAATAGCTAAAGACCATTTCCATTCAGTTCTTCACTTACCGCCTAGAAATAATGAGGAGTATTCCACAAATACATAGCCTGTTTGGGGCGTTCGTAAAATCAAGTGTACCAAGTCAGTTGCACAAGGCACACAAGGTACAAAGCCAGATGCTATCACTTTGCTATTAGCCATATTGAGTTGTGCTTAAACTAGTTATGATTCTTGAGGGAGATCTAACTTTACTCCTTGGATTTATTACTTCGCCTGAAAATAAAGATTATAGTCTCCTGGAACCAAATATTATTTCCAAGAGAAATAACTAAATTGCCCTCTACCTTACTAATACATTCATTCACAGTACTGTACAAATGATAATTTTGATTCAAATACAAATCAAAAAGAGGAACTCTGAAAGAAGAAGAACTTGTACTAAACCACACATCTTTGCTGGTAATAAGAACTAATCCAAATGTCATCCTATCTTTTCTTCAGACAATCTGTACTTTCAGCAGCCTTTGAATTTGAGCTTGCTGTTCTCAAAGCTAGGTATCTACAGACTTCACTGCAAAATCTTGAAGGTGGGTCAACGAATCACATGTGCAGAAGTCTGTACTGGCAGAGTTTTAAGAGTAAACAAATGCCAAGTAAAGTTCTCTGCATACCTACAGTAGGCTATCCCTTATGGTTGTGCTGAATATTCTTTTTTTTAATATATTTTTCATAAATATTTGATGTCCAGACTGAACTCATATATCTCTATTAGAGTAAAGGGATACACTACACTGACTGTATTCATAGAATTATAAATGCTTTTTATATTGGGAAGCTTTACAGAATATTCAGTCACGGCAGCAGAATAGACTTCTGTTTTAAACTTAATCTACCTCCATTGAAAGCAGGTATTTGTAATACTAGTACATTGATTTAAAGTTATGGCTTCTGTATAGTACGTCCTTCCATGTAAATTTTTTAGGATCCAGGCCTGCAGAGGTTTACACACACAGATTCATTGTGTATCCTGGTCCCAAGAAATCAAAAACAAGACTCCCATTGACTGCAGTGGAGCCAGGGCTCCAGCTGCTGCTTCCAGAGAGGGTAGTACTGCACAGCTGAAAGTTTACCAGAGTTTTGTAAGATGTAGGGTCTGACGCCAGCTTTTTGACATGACACATCAGAACTTTTTGACCTTTGCCTTATTCTTGCCACATTGTGGGATACTTGTGATATATTGCCAACAACAAAAAGTGACTCCTGTCTCGGTGAGCTTGAGACTTTATAGCAGCCTTCCAGCACATACGAAGGACCTACGAGAAAGCTGGAGGGGGACATTTTAGGAGGTGATGGAGTGATAGGACAAAGGGTAATGGCTTTAAATGGAAAGAGGGTAGGTTTAGATTAGATATAAGGAAGAAATTCTTTACTGTAAGGGTGGTGAGGCCCTGGCACAGGTTGCCCAGAGAAGCTGTGGCTGCCCCCTCTCTGGCTCTGTTCAAGGCCAGGTTGGATGGGGCTTTGAGCAACCTGGTCTGGGGGAAGGTGTCCCTGCCCATGGCAGGGGGGTTGGAACTAGATGATCCATAAGGTCCCTTCCAACCCAAATTTTCTATGATTCTGTGAGATTTGATAAATTTGAAAAACTCAAAGGCAAATACTAAGAAAAGGATGCACTGTTTAGAATTAATACCAAGTCTTTTCTTCATAAACTCAAGCCTGTATTTGTTGTGTCAGGAAAGGGCGAAGTTGTCTGCACACACATGAATACACACACAGACTTACACACAAGTCATAATTTCTGCAAGTATAAAACTATTCCTGACTATAAGGTCTATGATCAAAGTCAGCCCAGTGCTGAGTGTAGCACAAAGCCAATGTAATCTTTGAGATTGATTGGAGCCTTCAAGAGAAAACTGACAAGGGCTGATCCTGCCACAGTGGTTTTCCATGGAGAGTTTATTTTTAAACCTAAACAGAAATTGGGAGGGAAGTTCACATCTGGAGACCTGAATGTTATAATTTTTGTTTTGGCTGAAGCTGACCTTTTGGTTTGGGAATTTGTCTAGATCAGGTCTGGATGTTCTGTGTTTGAAGTTAATGTTACGGAGGCACTTGATCTTTGTCTACTCTTGTGGTTAATAGTAGGTATGATGTGGACATAATGCTCTGTAGAGCACAGCCCTGCACAAATGACGTGGGTGGATCCACACCAAACCATGGGTGCTGGCTCACCCATTTTCTGAGGTAGCCTGGACCTAGGTCTAGCTCTAAATCACATGTCTGTCTCTCACCCTTGAGCAAAACATGGGCTTTGGCTAGCCCTGAAGTTCGGTGTTGGCTTGGCTCCTGATCGTTGTGGGGTATGCTTCTCTCTGCTCTGAATTACAGGGACAGCAGACCTGTGTTTGGGCTGTGGTAGTTCTGACCTAAGCAAGGCTTGCAATAGGCTGCGATACAAAACAAAAAATTATCAAAATTAAGCTTTCCAGTGTGTTTCCCAAGTTTACTTTTGCCTGTTGACTTTTTGTTTATTGCAGACTAGATGATGTGTTGGTTGCTGTCAGGAAAGAAAGACTCTGATTAGTAAAGTGGCATGAGGTCTCCCTGATGGGCCTGCCAAGCAGGCTGGAGCCCAGACCCCATGTTCAGCATTAAGGCCGTGAAGAGTTGGCTTCTTGTCCACTCACAGTAAATTGTGCTGCCTGATGCTTTCCTATCTTCTGCAGAGCAGAAAAAATCTACAAATATGATTGAATTGCCCCTTTTCTCCTCTCATGGGAGTCCTTTCCACCAGTAGGTCTGGTTTCTCCTTGACTGACTTGCCTTCAACTCAGCTGAGGCTGGCGATGTCTGCCATGCCTTGCCCAGCTAGGCACTTGTCTGTCTTTGCTCATTCCCACTGCAAGAGTCAGAGTGGGAATAGAAGTGTGTTGAACTACAAAAAATCACCAATCTACAGCCTGCTGGGGAGTACTGATGCCACTTTGCCTCAGTAGAGAGGGAATCCTGTTCCCTGCCAGTGCCAGGGGCAATTTTCTAATCTGTCCTCTTCATATGATTAATCAACACGAGCCTTGAATTATCTTGCGGTAATATTGACACTTACACAGCTCCAAGTGTTTATGTGGACAGAGAGTGCCAATTTACCAAAACACACAGGTTTTATGCAAGAGAGGATTTCTCCTTAAGGACAAAAATTAACTGAACAGAGATAGAAAGTCTGTCTTGGTAACTCCATTATATTCAGTGTCAATTTTTCATACTGACACAGGTAGAAGCCACCAGAACTGCTTTACAACCTATTGGAGATAGCCCCTGTAAACACCAATTAATGCTCACATTGCTATCGTAAGATGCACAGTGTCTCCACCTGAAAAAATAGACAGTGGATATGTTGAGGGAGAGAGCTCAGGTGACTTGAGTAAGGGATGCAGAGACCAGTGCCTTTGAGCAGTGACCAGATCTGAAGAGTTTCTGGCTTTCAGGCTGTGTTCTTCTTTCTGTAGTGTGTCTTTCTGATTTCTTCTCACCTCTGAGACCTCTCTGGAGGGCTAGGGGATCTGCAAGACATTTTTTCACTGTGATGTTTTTGGCACAAACTTCTTATATCCTTGCTTCAACCTTTAATACCTGATTTGATTTTCCTTACTTTATGCAGCAGAAGTGAGAAAGGGAAGGTTTATTTTGGGATCAGACATTATATCTGGCTTGAAGTTCTTTTTCCTGCAGACGTCAGTATTGCTTAGGTTTTTCATGATGCACACGTGGCACTGGAAGAGTGATTTGTGTCCAGCGGAGGAGAAGTCCAGCAATAGCAATTGCTCTCCATCAGTTGTTTGTTCTTGAGAGGCTTTAACATCTGTTAAAGAGCATGCTAGTCTTCATGTGCATGTCAATGGATGTTAGACCAGAGTCTTCCTTTCTGATGTTATGAGCAAGCTGGATCAGAGCACTCTTTGCTTCAGAGACATCCATGCAGTACAGCAGAGCTCAAAGGAGTGCTGGCAATGATGTGTGCAGCTGAAGGGCAAGAGGAAGAAGGCAGGTGGGAAGGGAAAAACTGAGAGCTGGCCACAGTTAGCAGAGAAAGGAGCATCGTCAGATACTGACAATATACAGCTGTGGGTCTGTTGCCTGTGGCTACCTCTTCATTATCACACACACTTGACTTGAAATTGTAGTGTTAGCCCTCCAGGCTTCAGCTAAGAGTGCTGTGCTGCCTGGAGCCAAGGGAATGTTCCCCTTGAATTTGAACAGCAAAGTTTCTGGAAAAAAATTAGCTCTGAGAGAATGAAATCACATTGAATTCCACTAATAATGTTGGATAAAGAAAGTTGAAGAGGATGTTCTGGTAGTGTCAAAGCAATATTTTTAACGTATTCCAAATGAGATATGGAGGTTTTATTTTTTTTAATTTGGTTTTAATTTGTTGGTTTTTGGGTGGGTTTTATTTTTTTGGAAATGCCTCCAGCTGGCACTGAAACTTCCAATTTTGAAAAAAAGAAGTTTGTTTTCAAACAACTGGTCAAATTCAGAAAGTTTCAGTTTGAGTTTAGCATGGTACAATCCCCTGCTCTGCTTTTGATAGTTAATTTTCACCAGTGAATCAAAACAATGCTATTTACTCTGCTCTAACACTAACAATGTGCTCAGCCTACTTCAGACAGAAGAGCATGCAGCAACAATTTTTGCCTCTTTCTCTTCCCTGCCCAACACAATCCCGGCTGCCCGTGCTCTATAGGGGCCACATATGGTTGGCTTCCAATCCCACTAGCAGTGGAGGGCCAAGGAAGGTATCTCTGCAAAATAAATGTCTTGGAAGAAAAGCTGTTAGTTACATGGAAAGCAAGACCTTCACCACTGTAGGTCAAGCCAGATGAGTTCATTTGAAGTGCAGAACTGTATTTCATTGCTACCTTGCTCTCTGCCTGATACTGTTTAATAATCCTGTTCTCCAAAAATGGTGTTTGCTTTATAGGACGGCTCATCTGAGGGAGTCTTCTGCTGTTCCCTGTTATCTGGGGCTTTGTGAAGAAGTGCTTAATAAAATGGGATGATATGAGCAGATACGTGGAAGTAAATGTGGCTACCCATGTTATTAAGATTCAAGCACATGGCTGGTCCTTTTCTGTTCAGACAAATGCCATTCCTGGCAATTCAAAGACTAGTAGAAGGGCTGCTTTTTTCTCCAACTTATCTTTTACAGGTCTGTTCTCTGGAAATATCCTGTATTTTTCACTGGACATTTTTTTTCTTGCCTAGCTGAACAACATGGATTTCAGCAATCTGAATCACAGTAAGTCATTAACTCAAGTGCTTATTATTGAAAAATCTATTAGCTTTTCTACTAAATCTTCTGGCCAAACTTTTCTTGACATAATTGTACATAGTTGAAAATGACTGAACAGATACAAGGAAAACCAAGGCTAGAAACTGTGAGGGAGTCAAGTGCTTTTATAGTGGATAATATTGGTACAAGCCAGATGCCCCAGGCAGTGTAACTGGAACCTTGACTGCCATTTGGCTCTCGCTGCTGTAAGCAGATTTGCTATTTGAAGTTCTGTCCACAGCAGAGCCCTTACTGAAAAGACAATCTTGCTTGTGTTCTGCTTATTTTCCTTATAAAAGACAAAACAATTGCTTCTCTAGTGCTGCTGGTGACAGGTGGTACACTTCTGCAGAGTAAGATGGGCGTGCTTTCTTTGGTATCTGGATCAGAGCCTGTGCTCCCTTCCCTGATTTTCTCTTTCTGGGACTGGTTATTTACAGCCTTAAATCTCTTTGATTCTCAGGGACCGATTTTTTTAAATATTATTGCATCAGAAAGGGTTTTTCAAACTCTTTTCAGTACTTTATTTCTTGTGCTTTGTGGCAAATATCTGCCCTAAGTGACTTCTGCTGCAGATACCCTGAGTTCACAGGACTGACTCAGGGCATAAGGTCCTGATCCTGAAAGCACATGTGGATTTTTTTCTAAGGGGCTCGGTGGCTCTGCTTATAGTATTTACAGCTGTTAAGCTGTGAAAGTTATCCTTTGACATCAGACTGGATTTCATTCCTTTTAGTCTACAGATTAGAGGAGGACCCTTCTTGATGCTGGATGAGAGAAAAGAGTTGCTTTCCTTTTATTTCTACTTTCACTTACAGCTTTTAAATACTCTGAACACTGTCTACAGCATTAAGCCCTGATATTTCCTCTGCAGGAGTTGTAATGAGTAGACAAAATGGACACAGGCAGGCTACAGCCTCTGTGGTAGGTCCTGGATTTGTTTATATTTGGCAAATGTTTGGCACATTGTGAAGATAAATAAGTAAAATAATCACAGTATTTCCAGCTCTCTGAATTCTGAATCCTGATGTATAAAAGAAGTGAAGAAAATAAACAGTGTGTAATCTTTCAGTAGCTTTTCCACATGTCTTATTATCATTTCCTCCTTGTATTCAACAGTGCTTAAGAATATTGTCTGTAGTCTCTTAAATGCTAGAGAAAAGAGGACCCAAAGTACCACAGCTCTGCAGGGCTTGTACATGCAAATATTTTCCAGATCTCATCCTCAGCCAGGAAGCCCAGACACTAGTGTTTCACTTCGTGTCACTTTTAAATGATAACATAGGTGCTCTCCAAATTGCTTAAGTCCATTAGCTGGAGATTCAAAAAGGACCCTAATTTGCTAACCCCCTGACGACCTGTAGCTTCAGCAAAAATTCAGACCGAAAGAGCAGCAGTGGAGAATTTGCAGATGTCAGCCCTGTTCTCAGTGTGCAACTGCACGTCGTATTTAAACAGATTCATCACTTTACCCCATCTCCCTACTAAGTTAACCTTATGTAATAATAAAAAGTTGCCTACGTTGGTCAGCAGAAGGAAGCCTTTATTCTGTCTCACCACAAATTTGTCTATGAACCCCTGTTTCTCTAGTGATAAAGATGCTTCTATAACTTAGTGCAGTATGTTAAGAAGAAAACTCATACCATGTAACAAAAACTGAGCAACTCAACAATCTGTTTAAACAATTATCAGGGTTAAGTAGTCTCATTTACTTTAAATCGAATTATATGTGTACCACACTCAGTGAAATAAGACCTTCTGCTGGTATGAAACAATATCCTTTCTTTCAAGCCATAAAATACTTACAAGCCACAATGCAATGTTGTCTAGAGGTAACCACACCGGCTACAGATCAGTACAGTTATTTAGCATGAGGCTATGCTCAAGTGAATAGATAGCCTATTTCTCAGCAGGGCTAATTAGCTAAACCAACTCCCCCTGCCCCCAAAAGCTACCATATTGCTGCCAGTGCTGGAGCAGACTCAGCTATAGCTGGAGGGAATCTGTAGCCAGTGATGCATTACACACTATGGAAATACTCAAAAAAGAAGCTGAACTGGTTTGTCATGTGTGAGAGTGACCCATTTTTTCATTTGTCTCATTTTTTCTCTCCACCTGTTCACCTCCCTTTGTTCTCCCACTTACAAGCAACCAAATGTGCTACTGTTACACCCATTTTTCCCAAATCATGGCAAACACGTCATTCCCAGCAAATGCCTGACTGCCGTGAGTGGCTAATTTTAACTGCAATATAACCTATTTTTTTCTGGTTTGGCAGTGTTTTTATAAGCAAAACCTCTCCAAAGCCTGTAAGAGTAAGCAGACATTTTGTGATGCTGTGTACCCAGAGTATGCCCCACATGCTTGTAGTCTTGTGACATACACTAACAGACACATCATCACAGTCCTATGAGACATGGCAGGGACAATTATCCTAAATTACAGATGTAAAACTAAGATGAAGATACTTAGACCCACGGAGGTATTTAGGTACCTATGCTTCCCATCTAAATCAAGAGGACAACGTTGTCTCTACATACCTTTGTAGATCTGAAGATGAGGGACTTTTTGTGAGGTCATGCTGAACCATGGGTAGCAGCAGCAATTGGAAATGTTTCCCAGGACGTGGACCAGCATCTTTATGATTGCCTAGTGAGTCCAGAGAGCTTCCTTATACTGCGAGGAACTGTGGCATATAAAAGGCAGGAGCCAGTTCCCTTCCTTCTGATGCAACAGATTCCCTACATCTGCAGGCCAGCATCTATGCAGCAACACAATTCCTCCCTACACCTGATTTGGAGTAACCCAGTGTCTGTCTCTGCCACATGATTATTCCCTCAATTCTTTTTTGGTTTCTGTGCTGGGAAGTTCCCTTCTCCAAGTCTGATACAGCAAACTCTATATCTACTTCCTTGTCCCATCTGAGAAGGTGGTTGTTGTCAACTAGACACGTGACGAATAAGCAGGTAGTTTTTCTATCATGGGTAAATGTGGATGGTGTTTTACGCAGCTGTGCCATATTCTGTGGTTCTGTAAAATTCTTTAAGGACCAGCCTGTGTTTCCTCCATGAGCAGCAGAAAAGGTTCGTACATGACTATGTGCAGTGCAATGGACATCTGAGCAGACCTTTTGCAGCAGATGGGGAATGCAAATGGAGGTCTTGGGACCGAAAAATTGTTATTGATTTCTTGTCCCTTATTTATCAGTCATTCCTACAGTTATAAGCCTTAGAGGTTTCTTCCTGTAACCTCAAAAATATTGTAGTGTGAAGCGCAAAGTGTTGCTGAGTTGGTACGAGTTTTAAGAGCTTGAGGGCAGATTGCGGGCGTGCTTAGGAAAGTAAAGGGCTTCTGAAAGTGAGCTATTCCACTTCTAACTGCAAACTACTGAAACACCTTGAGTGTGGAACTTTCAGAGTAAGTGCCTGTCTTCCTTCTGTTAGAACTACCAAAACAAAGGAAAAAGAACAAAAACCTGAGAGGGCTGGCCTCTCACATGCTGAATAAGTGCTTACTCCGTTAAGTCATTGACCTCCAGGGAACCACTCCAGAAGAGTTTCAGGGGAGTGCTACACTATCTCGCTAGCTGCTAAGCATTTTCTTTCTACTACATGCTGTGGGAGATGGGAGGGAGAGGGGGAAGGGGGAGAGAATAAAGTTTTCACTTTTCCCTAGAGATTTAGAAAGGGAAAATGCATGGAAATATTTTGTTTCTGAAACTTTAGTAACAACAGCAATATGAAAATTGTCTAGTCTGGTTTTGATGTTTTCTTGGATGACTCAGTTTTGTGCAGTGGAGGAGTTTTCATCTGAAAACCTTCTAATGGCTATACAATTAAATGAGGTGGAATGAAAATAAGAGTATGTCACAGGCCACGGTATACGCACCAGCAACTGGAATATGTACCTGATGTGTCCAAGTGTCCAAGCACTAAATTAGTTGCACATGATAATGCCCTTGTTATTTCCTGGTCTTCACACAGACACTTCAGCTAACTCAGGGTCATGATCCTTTTGCCATATTAACTCCCTTTCTGCATTAGGAAGGTCTTCACAAAACCAAAGAACTTTAAATAATGATGATCACTTCTCTCAGATGAATGAATTCTAGTCCTTTGGTGACAGAAACATACCAGGTCTCCAGTCATCCACAGAGTCTTCTACAACAGACAAAATTTACTTTCTGCCACTCAAATGCAAGTAGGAAAGAAAACAACTTGAAGCCCCATCTACTGCAAAACTTTCAGGACTAAATTATAAAGCAGCAAAGCAGGGCACATGGCCATTTGCCCTTGTGTGATGCTAAAACTTACCACATTGCAAAGGCTCAGACGTGTGTGTCTGTATGCATTTATCTGTATGACTACTGGGTGAAAGGAGTGGAGGGAAGGTGCTTAGGTATCAATGGGCTGCTCATGGTGAGTTTCTTCACAGGCTGAGTTTCAGCTGAATTTTTAAATTTCGGAGAAGGAGGCTTATGATGCCTGGCTACTTTATCCATTCTATCACTGTTCTAAGCTCAGGTTGGTATAACATCTGGGAAAAACACTACACAAGAGTATTTTCTTTTTTTCTTTTTTTCCCTAGAAGTCAGACCATGGCAAGGTTCTTCCAGTCCTGAAATACATAAGACACAGAAGAAAACAGCACATTGTTTATTTTAGCAGTCCTTAAATTCTTTAATGATTATTTCTGGGGAATTATGTATGCTGTATGGAATACTTTCCTCAGCTGGGAAGTAAGTTGACCCAGGACATAGTGCCTTGCTGGCCAAAACCAATCCTTTATCTTCTGCAAATATGAAAAAATGCCATGTTATCCTAGAGCCACAGGGTCCGCAATATGGTTGGCAAAGTACCACATGAGAAGGAAAGGGAAAAGAGAAATGAGACAGTAACAGGTACGATGAGTTAATGTTTGTTGAAGCATCTAATAAAAGTAACAGCCAGAGCAGCAGGGCACAGTGGTGGAGAAAAGGGAAAAAAAACCCAACTGTGGAGTTAGTACTTTAATTCTTTTAGTGAGAGAGGCAGCTCCGGTGTGGTACATCCTTGAGATCACAGAACATCTTGAAGAGTGGTAGTTAGAGAGGAACACAGTAAAAAGACACAGAAGTGGGCGCAGTGAAAAGGCAGATTTATTTACTAGTAATACTGTACAGAGAAAAAAAAAAGAGAGAAGCCACAGTTACAGCATGGCTGTTGCTGGCAGTGATCTTGGTTTTTTATTTTTGTTTTTTTGTTCTCATTTTTTTAATCTGAAGAAAAAAACATAACAGTCAAAAAAGTACACTTCAGGTTACAAAGTACAGCAGCTATCCCCAGCAATTCTAATCCAGTGTTAGCACAGCAGTTTTTCCCCAACATAATGGGATTTTATTTACATTAGCTCACAAAGAAAGTGGGAGACGAAAGCTTAAAATAAAATCTCAACCACAACCTACATTCACCATAAAAGCTGCATTTTGCACAACATTTTCTTGAACCCCTATAAAGAGTCATTCATCTAAGGAGTGAACGTAGTTGGGAGGGGCAGGAAACCTTCAGAAATGTGTTCTTTGCCTTTGTCCTGACCTGCTCTTTCTTGCCTACCTTTGCTGCACTCACATTCAGTGGCCACTGGAAAAGCAAAAAGCTTTCAAATGCATTTATCTCCTGTATCTGCCCCAAAGTAGTGCCTATAGCCATACTTCCAAAAGAACGGGCAAGACTTGAGCCCAACATCAGCAAGCACCTTAATCATAGATACAGGCCAGTCTTAACATATCCTCAAGGCTATCCCTAACCAGCACACTTCAAGTGAGTGCTTAATATTAGTGGAGCTTAAGCTCTGCGTTCAATTGGGACTTCATAAAGTTGCACAAAACTGTCTTTATTTTCTAGTTTGCCTGTCTCTGACCAGCACGTTAAATTGGAGGGATACCAGTAGCTTCTTCGCAACTCATTTTACTGAGAATGTCTTTGCATGCTCGATCAGTCTGTGGGGAAGTTAACATTTTCTCCTGGCTCCTTCACCCTGCCAGTAGCAACTGGAGAATTAGGAGTTGGCTTGTCTTCTGCTCCTGTAAGTGGCTTCTGGATGCTGATATTTTATGCACTTGGGCTTATCTAGCTCATACTGGCTTGGGGGCCTTACTGCATTCCTACAGGAATGGCAAGAGAGACTAGCAGATTTACCTAAATAGTAAGATTTTAGTGGAACCCACTGTTTGGGCAAATCATGGGATGTCAGATGAATAGATAGTGAGAGTGTTCCTCTAGTATCAAATCTGCCCCAGGAATCTAGTAAAATGCAGGAAGATGTCCAAATGCTGAGGACAGGACACCATCCTTTTGTTTTGGGACTCATTCCAACAGGCCTGAAGTGAGTTTTCTAACTCCAGTCTCTCTTTTCTTCCCTGTCTTTGTTCATAGGAGACCACAAAAAGGGAAGCAGAGAGCGGAGGGAAAAAAAGAGCAGCTGAGCAATGGTGTCCAGAATGAGAGCAAGTGCAGAGACAGGGGACAGGCAAAGTCTGGAGCAGAGGTGTGCAGAGGGAAAAATTTGGAAGAAAAACTTACGCTGCCTCTTTTATATTGTATTTTTGTGCAGCTATGAAATTCACCCCACCTTCCTCAGGCACTGGGATTTTTGAGACCTCACCGGGGGGTTGTTTGCTTTCAAAGGAGACCATACTCTAAACCCCTCTCTGCAGCAAAGTGCACCAGTTTCACAACACCATCTAAAAATCTATCTAATTAAATGAGAAGACACAGTTAAAGCAGCATAAGCCTTGCTTGTAGCATATTATTTAAAGACCAGACCCTATAAGCATTTAAAGACCAGACCCTATAAGCATTTGTGCATGTGCTTAAATTTCACTTATCTGGGTCATCCCATTAAACTAAAACAGGGCTGCTTGGGTGTCTAATTTTATGCTCATGGGCAAGTCTTGAGGTCTTATAGACCTACTGAATAGATACGCAAGGTCTAAATTCAGGTGAGAATCACAAACATACCAATTCAAGTTAAAAATGTACAAATATACCTGAACTGGTGAACTCAAGTTACTTGGCTAATTCTAAAAAATTAATTGAGTTTAGTTTTTTTCCAGTTTCTGAAGTAGATTAATTCTTAAAACAAACCCCCAAATCCTCCTTGGAGAATAATTTGGCAAACAATTTCAGGAAAGCTTTGCAACAAAATAACAGCAAAACTCTTCAAAATAAGAGAAGCTTTTGCAAACTGGAAGAAGGGGCTGAGAATTCTTCACAAGTTTGCTTTTAAGAAAAGTGATCTATTCCTAAACTTCTGAACAGCCTAAGTGGAACCACCACAGGAAAAAAGCTATAGATTTTGCAAGACTCTTTGAACCCATGAGGAGAAAGGCTCGGTTTTATAATGCTTTGATTTTTAAATACAAGTGGGACATTTTTAAGAACTTCATGCACCCTTGTCACTATTTACAAGCTAAGTTATTATTCTAAATTTATATTACAAGTTGGATTTATATTCTCTTTGGACTAGATGACAATCCTTTTATATTCTAAACTTAATAAATTCAGCCATTTTATACAACTTTTTTACATACAAAAATTACAGTCCACATTTTTGTAGGGTATTGTAATAGCCTGCGACCTCTGATTAAGCTCAGAACTAAAGTTTACTCGTGCTGCCCGGAAGGCTCATGAAACATAATCTGAGCTAATCCTAAACTTTCTATTAGAGAGAACTGGTGGAAACTGAGTGAGTGTAGAAAAAATAAAGATGCCATATCTCAGCCTGTGGGAAAATCCTCAACTTTGTCCAAATAATGTTGGTCTACTCCTTCCAGTGGCACCATCTCTTTAATTTTCAAATCTCAACTTGGATAAAGCATGATAAAGTGAAAAAACATACAGTTCTCCTATTTAGCCATATCTCTGTACTGAAAGTAGATAGCTATTGCCTACCATGTTGGCTTTCTAGATAAAGAAGTTTGTCTAGCTATAGAAAGCATGGGTCCACTTTTTCTGTGAAATAAATTCACTTATTTAGCTGTGTTCATAGCACGTATATTGGATTCTACTCTTCTAACTTAACTCTTTAAAAAGTGTTGTGATCCTGCTTCCTGGAGAAAATTGTGGTTAGGTCTACAAAAGATCCCAAGAAGCTGGGCATTGTCACAAACATATGAAAAAGTTCAAAGGCTCAATGTCATGGGTAGAATGATATTCAGAAACTCAAACCCCATTTAGGGCTTGTATATCATTACAAAAATATTTATTCCTTAAAAAAATATGCAAATGTAAAATACTACATTTTCTATTATATCCCCACTTATTTTCCAAGTATACCATTTGGTTGTTGGACTAAATCAAAAGGCAAGAACACCTTTTGTTTCTGTAGCAACTCTGTATGCTGTCTTTCTGCTCTGATGAATTTGTTGTATCTCTACAATTTTATTTGGTAATGAACTTAGGTAGAATGGCAGGGGACTAATATATTAGGTATCAGGGCAGTCCCATTTAATATTTGCTCATGAATACCACTGCTGTGGTAGCAATGCTGACTCAGAACCTGATCCGACCAGATGCTAAGCACCATTTTGTTTTGTGTTTTTCTCAGCAGAAGTAGCAAACCTCAGAATTAGCTTCTAGGTCACACCAACTTGGACAAACTCAGCAGTGCATAAAATTGGTACAGGTACACAAATAACACCCAAACTACACCCTGTGATAATCGCTCATACCCTGATCTTGCAGACACCTCCACACATTCCTCCTGTGAGTAGTCCTGTTGACTGAAATAGGTCTACACACAGCAGAATTAGGCATATGCATTTTTGTTTGCAGGGCTGAGGTCTTCTATTGCACTGGTAGAGGTACGCTTCATGGAGAAGGGCTTATGCACACTTCTCTTGCTGGGGATTGAAAGATAATGTTGTGTTTATACAGCTTTGGAATACAGCCTGCACTTTTTGGGAAAAAATAAGGAAAAGAAAGATACAAAAAGAAGAAGGAAAACCAAGAGTGCTAAGGCAAACTGTCAAATGGCACATCATACCTACTTTGTCATTCATTTAGATAACATCACAAAGGCAGACCAGAGGAGTTCTGTAAACATACACCATACAGTACATCAGCCACGGGAAATTAAATAAAGAAAACAACCCTGTAATTCTTTTCTTTCTGTATTGATATTCTTGTAATTGAAAGAGATTGCCTAGCCACTAATCATAATGCTGTGTTTTCTGATTTATGTTTTTCTTCTGTAAAAAAAAAAAAAAAAAAAGAATGGAAGTAATATGTAGTGGTTTGCAAAAGAAACAGTCCCTGAATGCAAACACGGGACAACATGGAAAGTGGGTTCATAGAAACTTAGAAAATACAAAATATAAAAAAGTCTCGTAGGTTACTTTTTCCCAGTCTAGGAAAAGACACTGAAAAGAGGTTTTTTTTTTGTTTTTCTTACAAAAGTTAAGGCGAGCAGTTTGTTGTGGTAAAATGCTATCATGTAACCAGTTTCTGACTCTACTGTTTTGTATCCCCTCATGCTGAAACTGAAAATGTATGTGTGATGGCAGAAGTTAAACAGACATGAAAATGCTTAAAACAATACAAAAACACCTTCCCATAATGATCCTTACAAAAATCTCTCTCTGCTTGACCGTTGAGCGGACCTCTGCTTTCACGCCTGATTGTGCATGAATTTCCACAGGCAGCTTCCTGTCTGAGGGCGATGTGAAAACCGACCCCTTCGAAGCCCAAAGCAGCCCTGGAAAACCAGTTTACATTCATCAGCCTAGGCTAATGCATTTGAATTTCTCCGTAACTTGGCTGCAGGCTAATGGCTAGAACGGGCACGCCGATAGCCAGGCACGGTGGCTGCTGGGCTGCTGCCGTGGCGGAGGAGGATGATTGGAGTAAATGTGTTTCAGCCAACATAGCTAAGGCCCTCCAAGTTGAGACCGATTTGCTCCTGTTTCGTGTTTTTCTTGACCTCAGACATGGAACCGCCTTTGACCCATAAAGACAAACCCTATGCAGACAAGCCTTCAGCTTTTCTGGATCTTTTGGGGCCCATTAACCATGGAGTTCGTATGAACACATAAAAAACACTGGCCTTCCTAGGCACTCAATGTAAGCTACAAGTACTGAGCAGTAGGTATTTGGCAGGTTTAAGGTTTAAGGCTTGTGCTCTACTTCTAACCACTAAAGAGCCACTTCTGGACTCTTGTGTGCCACCATCTCCCCACCACGTTGTGCCTCAGATGGTGCAGTGGTCTCAGACACGTTCTGGTCCCAGGCTCAGCAAACATCTCCCAAATCTGTCCGCTAAGGGAGTCATCCCCAAAGTGCTGCGTCTGTGCTGAACCAGAAGGTCATCTGGCAGGGGAACACATGGCTGAAGAGATGCATGGACAGAGTGGGTTAGGGTAAAGACCACACCCCAAAGTTGCCAAGCAGAGGGCTTTGGGAAAACATGTTCACAGGGGAGAGGAGCAGCAAGGGAATAAAGATTGGGCTGGGAAGACACCGGGAGGCCAGAGTGGCCATGAAGGCGGCATCACGCCTGCAGACAGAAGGGTGGTGAGTAACGAAACGACTGGCCAGGCCAGGAGGAGATGTCTGGAAGATTTCCTTCTGAGTGTTACTGATGAGGTGAACAGACCCCAGACTGAGAGAACTATTGCAAAGCGCGCCTGGCTCCCGCAGTGCTCACGGAGCAAGGTTGAGATGGAAAGGGCTTCATCCCTTGCATTGCAGTGCTTTGGGGTCCTAAACGTGTCTGGGGACACCCTCGCCAGGCCACCCTGGGGCTGAAAACGCAGGGTCTGGTTTTAAGAAATGTTGAGATTTGTAAATGCTTAGCATTTCTGTGAAAAAAGAAAAACCCCATACAACCCATACAAAAAAAACCACAAGACACAGGTTGCAAGTTTCCAAGCAACAGCCACCAGACCTACTGTCACAATGCAGGGCTCAGTGGCCGTTACGCTCTTTGATAAAAATTAACCACCTAAGCCTGAGTCAAGAGATGATGTGCAGAGCTTCTGTGGGTGAGTTTGGTCCTTCTCCCATTGAAAAGCCCCTAGGGGAGGCGGAGGAAGAGTGTGGAAGTCTATTAAACATGGTCACGGCAGCAGATACGGCGGCCAGCAAAATTTCTGCAGGTGTCATACAGATGTGGCTGTCTTTTCCTACACTCCGCTTGCTTTTTTCTTCTGTCACCTGAGCAGTGGTGAGAAGTTACATTGACCAGCTCCACACTGACAGCTCAGTGACCCAATGCTGGAACTAACTTTTGCATTTTTTCTGTGTGTATGTTTTCAGTGTGCCTCATATTACCACCACTGTGAGCAAATGTCTTTTTTACTGGCACAGAAAGAAAAGAGTACAGAGCAAGAACTGTTTAACTGGATGCTCTGAACTAACAATTAATGCAGTATAAGCACCATCCAAGAAAGAACAGAAATATCATAGGAACCACCTCAGACTGAAAAGAGGCTTTTTGTTGTTTTTTTTTTTTTAATTTTTTTATTTTGTTTTTCAGTTGCTGTTATTGATTTTTAAAGACTGATAGTTTCAAAGACACTTCAAAATAATCTTCGACACCTTTAAAAACTATCAGAAAATGTAAATCCTGATTTTTAATCTCACTTGTGTAGTTATAAATCCAGACTAACTCCACTAGAGTGAGTGAAGCTACACTTAAGTAAAACCAGTGTGAGACAAGAATCAGGCTCATAATATCTCACCGTGAAAAAGCTGGCTGCTTTTTCATTGTAGTCAGAAGAATCAAAGGACCAAGAAACAAGGAAACATCTACTGATTTTGGATGCCTTTGCCTTTTTACATTTTCACCTTGAGTTGTTTTTAACAGGCCTGATTTTCAGAGAGCAGATGAAGAAAAATTTACTGGAAATCAGGCCTCTTTTAAGTGTCCCACACCAGAAAGTGACGCATCCAAAACCACCAGCAGTTTTTGAAAATATTAGCCTTGAGGCTGCAGGATCTTCTCCCAAAACAACTGCTCCACCAAAACTCCGGTGGGCCTGCACGGGAGTTTCACCTGGGTAAGCAGGGCAGGATCAGCCCCATCATCTATCATTATGCAGGTGCACTGGAGGTACACCTGATGAGAAATTATGCTTCCCTAAGAATTAAAAAATAAAATTCTGGCCTTGCCCCCATTCCCAGCACTGAGAATTTCACCACTGAATCCAGTGGGAACAGGGTTAGACAGTGAGAGAAGTTCATTTATATTCTAAGGAAATAGATAGTATCTCTCATCTACTGGAGTTCAGCAGGAAAACTTCGTGTATAAACATTGGCAGAGTTACTGAAAGGCAAGTAATTAGATCAGTGACTCCATTTCTGTTGGTGTGACAGCTGCATCTTTTTCATGTCAAGTTAATTTCAACTGTAATTTGGGGAGATGAAGTACGCATACAATACTGTAATCTGGAAGATTTATATAAGGCAAAACCATCATTCATACATCTTCTAGAAAGAATAATCAATGTCCACATTTGGTATCACCAATAAGCAGAAACGGCTGATAGGTTTTTCTGACACCGCAAACTAAAATGGAAAGTTACCATAAACAAAACCATGAGAACTTTTTGGGAAAGACTTGTCTGAGTTTTAGCAAATTAAAACAGTAAAATTATCTCAGCCTTCCCCACAAGAAATAAAAAATAAGATCTGTAAAATAATGTTTAAATGTGATTTTTCTTAAAAGGAGAAGCAATACTTTTTAAGGCTCTCATATCTGGCTGCTGTGAAACTCAGAATCCCACAAAATCCTAGGAATCTGATCAAGCCTGCCAGATATCCAGAGAAAATGTAAAAAGTGTTTTCATTATATATATATATATTATATATATATAAAAATCAAAGAAATATGAAAACTTTTGTTCCATTTCCCACTTATCTCTCACTCTGCAATATTACGGAAAAAAAACCCCCAACAACCAAAAAAAGAAGCAAAACCCACCCCACCTCCTCCCCAAATAGTACGTCTGATGGGAAAATAACCATGCGTTCCTCTTCCTGAAGAACTAGAAAGCAAAGCAACCCAACTGCAAGGCAATGGAGGCATTCACTTCCAGTTCACAGTATTGCAGTTAGAAGTACAGTGAGGTCTAGGTAAGTGATGGAGCAGGCGCTGCCTGGAGCGGGGAAGGAGGTGATCACATGACAATACAGCATTGACAGCGCTTTTTCTTTTGTGTACCTGGGGCGGCTTCCAAGGGCAGGCTCTCTTCCTTCCCCTCAGGAGAGGAGGGCTCTGTCGTGTCTGACAGGGGCCTGCCAGAGACCAGCTCAGCGGCATTCCCGTCCATGGTGGAGACATCTGTCACTGTCTTCTCCCGCAACGACTTCTCGTCATCTTCGTCGATCAGGACCAGCTCTGCCTTGATGGTCTCATCGTAGCCTAGTACTTTCTTCGTCTCCTCTTCGTCGTCGATGTTCTGGTAGCCCATAAATATCATTGTCACCGGCTGATCTGTGCTTGCCTCCGGGGCTTCGCCACCCCCGGGTTTGTCTTGGGACTGAGGGTTCACAGCATGCCCTTTGCTGGGTTTGTGTACCATTTCCAGCTTTGCCTCCTTGAAGAGCATTTGCTCCTTCATATGGCTAAGGTTTCCATCGGCTACCGTATTTCTGTCTGACACAGTCATTGTTTCATACCCTCCTTTTACACTTGATTGTCCAGCTTTTTGCATAAGTTCATCTACGTCCTTTGAGCTTAATTTATGTACTCCATTTTCTACCACTGTGCCACCAGAGTGAACCTCATAGACTACCTTGGTACCAGCATCATAGACTTTGAATCCTCTTTGATGGGCCTCATCTGGGCCAACAGGTGAAGCAGAGACAATCTTGGTCTCTCCTGTCTGTTTGTCTTTCTCCACATTAATTTCCATGGTGCACAAAGCTTGAATGAAAACAAGAGAGGAAGTGCATGTTACAACAAAAAAAGCCAGTGAATGGTTAATTGCCAAACAGACAAAGAAAACTACCATGCCCCTTCTCCTACCTCCTGCTTCTCAAGGGCCAAGCGTTCTGTGTTAGAGGTGGGATGTAATGCTGTGGACAGAGATAGTTACAGCTTTTTTTGCAGCTAGAGGCTACTTGCCCTGTGGAAAATGGGACCTAGTCTTCCAGCTCATGCTATGTGGAGCTGTCTCTAATCAAATAGGAGCACCAAGAGCACTTGGGTTAGGTGTAATTTAGACAAAGGAGGTGACAGCATGCAGGTTGCCCTCAACCTTTCCATTCTGACCTTGCCTCAAAATTCAGAAAGAAACTCGTCTCCATGAACATCTCTACTCTCTTTTTCTGCTCTACCATCAAACTGCCACTTAGCTGGTAATGAATTTTTTTGCTGCAACACCCAAACTGTTTTATTATCAATGCTTTTTCCTGCTTAACTCTTTCATCCGTAGCAATCATAACATATTAGAGAGGTGAAGAAACATTGTTTGCCCCTGTTCTACAGATGAGAAAACAAAATCACACAGGAATGGGATAATTTCTCTCACAGATGCATGGCAGGGCAAGTGTCTCAGCTCCCTCACCAAGGCATCAACAGTAATCTCTGCTTGCACATTAAGAGAATGTACATAAAGGCCAGGAAGTGCTCCCTAATTTGTTTGAATTAGACCCTAAGCACCATTTCCAAAGTTGAAGAAAAAAGTAGTAATGAACAGATTTTCAAAATGTCATGAAACAACAGGTAAAAACAATCATGTAAGGGATGCTGCTATCGAATAGCAAAGAAGCTTTTCTCGCGGTTAAGAAGGACGCAGTAACAAGACGAAAATTGTAGAGACCACACAGTAGGAATAGACAGGCAGTCTACATTGCTTTAACACCCGTTATGAGATACGATGGCATCTTACTGGACAGCTTCTCAAAGATAAACATACAAAGGTCTCACGGATTTTCCAGAAGTGGTCATCTGTTTAAGCATTCCTTGTATGCAGATGAAGACATTTTGGCTCCTGGACAGACATCCACAGACACTTAATTACAAATTACCACAGGCAGTGACAAGTGCTTGTGAAACTTACGGTCACCATTTCCACCAATGAACCTCAACGGTGTAATTGTGCTTTGTCTTAGCTGGGGACACCACAAACTGATGTGCTGGCTTTTTTTTTTCCTGACATATTTTCAAGTGAGTACAGAATATCCTTGCCCCAAGAACCAATGTAGCTTGGCATTCTTGTATTTAAAAAATCATGAATACAGAAAATTACTCTTGCTGTAGTATATTCCCTCAGCCTTACTCTTCACACACAGTAGATTTTTTTTAATGTATCATTAAAGCAAAGTGTTTCATCCGCAACAGGAAGTTTATCATAATGTGCATCATGACCCCCCCTATAGCTCTAAACAGAAAATTCATGTATTGCAGAGTGGGTCCGTCCTTGGCCCCAGGAAATGGTCTCCTCTGTCCCCAGGGAGTGCAGTCTGGTAGGCAGCCCAGCCAAATGGGAGTCTGGCCATCTTGCATCTGCTGAGACCTTGGTTGGCCCTGACAGGGCTGGTTAGGTTAAGTGCAATACCACGCAACCACCTGCACTGAGCCCAAGGATGGAGGTGCCAGTGGGTGAAGGAGCATCACTACTTCTGAGGGCAAAGCTTTGCTGAAGGCTGGACTGGGCTGCAGAAGTAGGGATTTCACCTCAGCCACTGCAAGATAGGGGTATATCCCTAAGGGCTGTGTTTTACCACTGCTTTGGGAGGTTTATGGACTAGCTGTGTCAATAGCTGTCATGACCAGGAGCACAGGATGCCCATTTTCACAATGAAGTAGGGATAACAGTTCTCTGATGTCCCCCTCCCCTCCCCGTGCTGGAGTTTTCACACCTGACCATCGCGCAGCAGCCAGGAGGAGGCTGCAGGGTGGAGAGCTGGGCTCTGCTCTGAGGTGTGTACCAGGACGCTGAAGGGCAGATGGCATGGACTGAAATGGGAGATTTGGGCTGGAAATCAGGAAAAATGCTGCTGCCCCAAGGCCAGTAGCAGTTTAGCCCTCAAGTAGGTAGGTCCGAGGAGCTGTGGCAAGCTGCATCATGGTGCAGCTCAGAGAGCAGCTGACATGAATCACTTGTTCGAGACTGTCTCAGCCCAGGAGCTGGTGGGCAAGTGTGCTTCAAGACTCATGCAAATAACTCTGCCCCGAAGCCTTTAATCCAGCTTGTAAAGGGTGATGAAATAAAAAGATGGAGGTGCCACCACTCACTTTCTGGAGTTTGTTCCCTTCTAGGTGCAGTTTCTTGAGTGGGAGGAGAAAAGGAAGAGGAATTTTGTTTATTGGCTTGGCCGAAGGGCGTTGGGTGAGTGGGCTCTGAACATCACTTGACCTCGCCACGGCTGCTCAGTCAGGTATTGTTCAAAAACTGCAAACATTACAGTAAAAAACATAAAAGTAGGGGTTGGCTGGCCTATGGTGCAGATGCTAAAACTGATGCACTGTCAGCTTTTTCAGTGGCACTCAGCTGAACTGAAGCAAAGCTGAAATATGAGGGAGAAACAACACATCCAGAAAATCACCTGTGATGGGCAGAAGTTTCTGATTTGCCCTGAGCACCACAGTCCTGCAGAGAAGGCACTGCCAGCTCATCGACTGGCCCCCTGCTACCTTCTTGGTGAGAAGCAGGGTCCTGAACTCCCTTGGAGCTCCTGTGCTTCTCTTCACCTTTGAAAAATGACATTATTGTCTGGGGCATGATTTTGCAGTAAAGGCTGCTGACTTGCCTGTGAAATGGTTGAGTGGCACGTTATTGCATGTATTTTTAGTGCAGAAGAGGGTGCCATCTGCCAGACCCTCCCTGCTTTAATGAACAAATTTCATTCAGTAGTGTGCATTAAAAGAAGGCTTGTATAATGTGCCTGAATTCAGAAGCAGAGAGGGAAAAATCTGATAGTTAAATTATGTGGACCTGGCCATATGTAAGAAGAGTTGCAAGATACATGTTTTTATCTATGGTATGGAGTACTGATAAGTAACAATATTCTACTTAGTAGGAAGACTTTGGGCAACAATTTCTAGCACTGCTTTTAAGACTGTCCTACTGGCTGATCTTATCTACAAAGTTAACAAGTGTGGTCCTTATGTATTCTATGTTTGGCTAGTTTGCTTAAGCTTTTGCCACTGTCAACATTTTCATTTCTTTTACCTTCATTTCAACACCAGTGTTTTTAAGATATTGACACAACATGCGGTTTACGACCTGCCCCAGGGATGACATAAGTGAGTTTCTTAGAAAGCTCTTCACTAGTGAAATGCATTGCCATGGGAGAAGTGAGGTGAGTAACAGAACCTGGCTTATCTGCCTGGTGCGTCATGTTCATTGTCTGCAGCAGAACCTAGCAGCCCAGCTTGTCAAAGTAGCTGAAAATCAAACCACTGTTGATTTCTGAAATGTCTTTATTTAAGCAGAGCTTATTTACTGCAAAATGTGCTCTATTAATACAATACAAAACTATCTGACAATAGAGTTGAATCTGAAAGCAGTACTTGAAGATGACAGCCTGTATTCACAAGTTTTCTGCACAAGTTTTAATTACAGTGTAACATAAGGCAGTGCTTCACAACAACAAGATCCCAACGTGCAGATGATAGGATCTGGCTTCTGCCTATTACATGGATTCAGAGGCTGTTCTTTTAAAAAAAATCTTATTAGGCTTTGAGCTTGTTTTAAGACGGATGCTTACAGTCTACCTCTGAGTACATACGCTGGTGCCTTTCTTTAAGCTATTGCACACACATGATATTCTTACCAAGGACTACATGAACAAGGCTTTTGGGTTACTGAAAGAATGAAAGAAATTACTGCATTCTTGGTGTTCCCAAAATGGCACAAAACACACAGGGAAAAGCTTGCTTTTAAGACAGATCAGGGTAAACAGTGGTGGAAGGGAAAATTTTGGAATGGCTTGCAACAGGACCTCTGAACAAAATGATATATCCTGCAGCTGTGTACAATGTCTTAGCTGCAGCCATTGCTTTGCTATAATTGACCCATTCTTCAAGTAAGCCACCTTTCATTCCCACTCCTTGGGACACCCCTGAAGTAGCCACCAGCAATTTGGTCTTGAGATAGGGAATACATTGTTGAGAAAAGCAGCATCTTGAAAATAAGAAAAGCATACAGCTTTTAACAATCACCTTGTTACATTGAAGACACATAATCAATCTGAAAAATAAGTGTTGCAAAATTCTCTGTATGACTCCAAGCACAAAACACGGCGTAATTCTCCCCACCTTTTCCCCAAGAAGAAATAATGATATACAAAGAAGTATAGAATGACATAAAAGTTTGAAGCATATATGGGGTCTTGTGAGTGCCTGTCTGTCTCGTTCATCCTAATGGGAACTGCATGGGACAAGGGAGGAGACAAAACTATGGGCTAGATACCATGTGTTTGTATCAGCAGAGATGGAAAGAACCGAATGTTTCCATGCAAAAAAATTTGACACGTTTCCTATGCTACTTGTATGTAGTTCAGCGACACTGTTTTGAGAGTAGTTATTGCTGCTCAGAAAGCCTTGACTTATTTACAAAATACAAATCAAGTGGCATTTCCTGGCATTTAAACAATATCTGGACACCAGACCCATTAAGGTAATGTAACAACAGAAGTTCATGGCTACTAGACTGGTATTGTAATATTTTGTTCCTTGAGACTTACCAGCTACTCTGCTTGCTCCGTCCCGCCCAGGAACAGGGTCTGCTGATCGTGAATAGAGGGTTGGGAGTTCAGGGATCTGGGAGTAAATGTAATTTACTGCATCTGGTGTCAGAGAACAGGAAACAGTTAGATTCGTGCTACGAGCCCCAGTGGTTTCATTGCTTAGACAGCAGAGCGTTGTCAGCCCTGAAAATAGTCACTGGAGCTTTGTTCTAGATAATTGGATCAAAGCAAACAAAGTGCAAAGTCACTGTCGTGTGATTGGTGTTCAATAGACTAGCTGAGGCAGGAGGGAATGGGTCCAGATGACTCAAACCTTGTGTCAGTTGAACACATAAAATTATTTGTCAGGAGGTTCTCGATTTATCAAGTCTGTGACCTTTAAAATGGTAGGGAGAGAGGGGGAAGGTAAAGAAGAAACCTAACGAGATACCCAGAATACACGACATTTCAAATAGAAATTTCAAAAGCCTAAAATTGCTAGTGTTGACTGAATGGGATAAAAAGCCAGGTCTTTTGCACTGGTTGTTTCTGATATTATTGAACTGGCATCTGGCTTTTTGTTCTTAAAAACAAAATTTAGCTAATAATGAAATCAGATATAGATGCTGATAGGGTGCCTGTTGTGAATTTCAGTAGGTGTTAAGTGCCCACCAGTTCTGCAGTGCCATCATTCACTAACAAACCCTGAACTAATAGCAAGCTATCTTAAAGGACTTACTTGTTTTACTTGAGCTTATGTTTGTTTAGCATAAGCTGAATATGCTCTTTAGAAAAGACGGTAAAGAAATTTGCAAATATTGACTGGGAGAAGTTTTTTGGCTGGTTAAATATGACAAGATAGCATATATCATTCTGCTTAGGATTCAGTGGCTGAACTAAAAGCAGAGCTCAGAGGAGAGATGTGCAATTAACTGACTTACAGTGCAGGTGCTAAACCAAAATGAAAAAGAAAAAAGAGAAAAAATATCCCGTTATCTCCTAACAATTGAAAATATTTTCAGTTTTGTATGGAAACCTAAATATTCAAATCTAAGATCCTATCTGGTGTGAAACAGAGCATGCTTTTTCCTCCTAGGGTACTTTGCTGGTTATAATTTCACTTGTTGAGCCCTTGGTATGGCCTGGTCCATGTGCAGGACCAGGGAAGGAGGCAGAATCTGCCTTCCTTGAAGCCTCTTGTTATTACAAGCAGGTGGGACAGGAAGACCAGCGCAGACCATTAATGTGCATTGGTGAAAAGAGAGAGAAAATGAAGTGTCCCATTGTAGACTGCTTGACTGCATGTGGTGAAGGGGGATTGTTTCATCATGTTCCATATGTGCCAACACACATCCCAGAACAAAACCCTACATCTGGTGGCATCCTCAGCAAAGACATGATGTGCCACCTCTAATTCCAAAGCCTGCTCCTTTGGCAGGACAACTGGGCCTGGTACTAATGAAATGGTTTTATGGCCTTAACAGTCTGCTGTAGCTGCCAGTGCTGCTGCGTGCAAGGACGATAGTAGTAACAGTCCCCAACAAGACACTCTGCCCCTCCATGGAGCAATGCAGGTGGCTCAGGCAAGGAGGTGCCCCATCATCCTTCCCGTATCAGAGGAGGATAGCACCGAGGTACAGTGTAAATTCATTCCAGATATCCAGGAAGTTAGTATGTAAGTTCAGTTGTAACAGGTGATTTGAAAAAAAACTCAGCCAGGGAAATATTATTTTATTTCATACTTCAGTGGACAAAAGGCAGTCTTGGCAAATGGGCTTTTTTGTTTTCAATATTTACTGTTTCTTCAAAGTTTTTTATTTTTAGCAGTAAAGCCTAGGAGAAGTAATTGCTTAGAACAGCTGACTGAGCAATGGCCAGCAACAGCTGCTTTCTTTTGCAAGGTTTCTTGCCTCTGATGAGAAATTGGTACAATGGTTAGTGTTGTTATTCTGAGAAATATCACCAGCAAATGAGCAAGCCATTAATGAAAATTGAAGAAATTTCTCTGAAGAAAGAAGCAGGGACTGTGTTTCTGGGGCAGAATAACAAGGCACTTTGTGTGCTGGAAATGGCAAAAATTTAGTAATTATTCACCCCATAAAGTGTACTGCTGGAACAGTAGCTTCAGTACACTCTCATCCAGCAACTTGAGTGACAGACCTATCTGTCCACACATGGGTGTAATCAATGCAGACTTGTAGTGCTTAATTAACCATCCTTACTTCTTTTGCAGTCCATGAGAATAAATAGGCATGGTTAGGGTGCATTTTTCATCCCAGGGCACTGCAGGAGCCAAAATACAAGTGTTTGTTTTTCCCCAGGGCCTGTACAGGGAACTGAGCTGACCATCCTGGCAGCTAGCATCACTGATGTCTAGCAGTAAACAAGATCAGTTGTACAGCTGGATGGTGGAACTCTCACTTGGATGCTGTGTGTGTCTGTGGACCTTAGTAAGTTGGGGCTTTTTGCTTTAGAAGACAATACCTCGGTACGTGTTAGGTGTTCTTAATATTAACTTAGTTTAGAAACTTCTCTGGATGTTACTTAGAATAAAATATTAAAAAACTAGCCTCAGGGCTCCTGACCTTCTCTCATTATTGTCCTGAGAAGAGAACATTGTGGTGGGGGTGGTGGGGTTAGGGTTCTTGGTACTTTCTTCTGAAGTGTTGGTGCTATGTGTCAGAAATCGGATGCTTGACTAGAATAAGTTGGGGCTTGGTTAATTCTGCCAGTTCCTGTCTTGTCCCCCCACCCAGACAAAATGAACCTGTTTGTTTCCCTTTATCTCACTGGCAAGAAGGTCTGTTTCATTTAGCACCTTTAAAAAGGATAGAAGAGATTAATTTTAAAAGGAGCAAATGAGAAGGAAGAAAATTAGCATTTCCCTCCCATGAAACATAAGACAGAACATAAATTAAAGCATTTGAAATGACCACATTCAATATCTTAGTTACAACCTTTGATGAGTTATTAACATCTAAGGATGCCATAAAAGATGTACTGTGGCTTTTGGTACTACTTACAACAAACTGCAATTTAGGACTATGGCACTCTTACATACTCAGGCAGACAAGTGCTTGGGAAAACATATGGGGCAGATAATCCTTCAAGGGTGCTTACACAAAACTAAACCTTCAGAACTGCTCAGAATAGCTCCCACGCAGAGGCTTGTGGCCAAATGTCAGGCGAGCTCATTTTCCACGGGCTGGCTTATCTTTAAAAAGTCTGCCTACCACTAAAATTAGCGGTAGGTCTTCTGCAAACACTGGCTCGCAGGGAAGTGCTGCTCCACCTGCAAAGCACTGTGGGGCTCCACAGCGCTGTATCAGAGGGACCAGAGATTACAACCCTCTCCCTTATGTTTGTAAGACCATGAACAGAGGTTTAAGCAGGAAGCTTTGCTAAAAGCTGAATAGCCTCACTCTGACTTTGTGAATCATGCTTTAAACTAAAGAACTTGGAAGGTAGAGGTTGCAGTTGACACCTGTATATCCATAAGCAACAGGGTAGATGAGTGCACCTCCCAGAGCAGTAATGAATGCTCCCCAACCCTTTCCAAAGGCAAGAACCCTAAGTTCAGCCACCTCAAGTGTGGTATACCAATGTATGTGATCTGGGCAAGAAGCAGGAGGTACTAGAAATCTGTGCCTAATCTGAAAGATGTCATAGGAATCACAGAAACTTGGTGCGAAAACTCACATGATGGGAAGACCACAGTGGATGGTTACAGTTTCAGAAGGAGAGGAAGGGAAGAAGAGGAGATGGAGTTGCACTTCATGTGAAAGAGAAAGTTGAGTATATAGAGGAGAGCTCTGGAGACCGTGTCAGTTCTACTGAATGAATGCCTTTGGAACAAGATTAGAGGGATCATCACCAAGGGGGATCTTCTGTTAGGTATCTGTTACTGAACTCCCAGTCTGGATGACGAAGCCGACAAAACCTTACTTTGGCTGCTCAAGGAAGTCTTGGGCCAACAGAACCTGATCCTCATGGGTGGCTTCTATTACCCAGACATTTGTTGGGGAAAAAAATTGGTGCACAAGCCGTACATCAGGTTCCTGGAATGCATTGAGGACTGCTTCCTGACAGATGCTGAACATGCTGACTAGCAGCAGCACATTGCTAGATTTATTGCTCACAAACAGAGAAGGCTTACTTAACACCACAACTACAAATGGTAGCCTTGGATACAGTGACAACAACATTGTGGAGATAAAGATCCTACTGAGCACACTGAAGACCGGTAGTAGGACAAAGACCCTGAATTTTAGAGGAGCCGACTTCAACATGCTCTGAGCCCAAATGCAATGGATTCTATGAGAAGCATCCATGGAGGGCAAAGGAGCTTGTGAGTGCTGGGAGTTACTCAAGAGTGCTTGATGAAAGCACAAGAATGGTCCATCCTCTCTGAAAAGGGAAAGGAAGAAGGCTGAAGAGAAGACCACTGTAGCTTAACGATGAGATTTAGGTGTAATTAAAAGCAAAAAAAGAAGCATACTTTAGAAAGTATGGAAAGGCAGCCAAATAGCCATTGAGGACTGCAAGAACCTTGCTAGGGCATGCAGAGATGCAGTTCAGAAGGCTAAGGCTCAGCTAGAACTGAACTTGGCCAAACATGTCAAGTACAACAAGAAAGAGTTCTTCAAATCTGTGAGCAGTAAGCAGAAGCACAGGGAAGACAGAGGGCCATTACTAAACAGGGCAGGGAAACTAGTCTCTAACAAAGCCGGTAAGGCAGATGTTGTCAATACCTTCTTTGTCTCTGTCCTCACTGCCATAGCTGGACCTCAGATCACAAGATCAAGTAGATACAACAACTCATGCGTTGTCCTGCCAGTAGTGAAGGATGGGCTGGTCTGTGGCCTCTTGCAAAGGCTCATCCCACTGAAATGCATGGGTCTGGTCACAACACCCCAGTGTGTTAAGAGCAGTGGCTGACATTGTTGCAATGCAACTATCTATAATATTTGAAAGTCACGGAGATTGGGGGAAGTCCCAGGTGACTGGAAAAGGGAAAATGTCATACTTGTCTACAGGGAGGGACCAAAAGAGGATCCAGCAAACTAGAGGCCCATCAATCTTACTCCATTCCCTGGGAAAGTGATGGAATGAGTCCTCCTAGAAACTATTCCAAACCAAATGAAGGAGGTGATTGGGAAAAGCCAGGCTGGATTGACCAAGAGGAAATCATGACAGACTAAGATGATCACCTTCTACAACAAAATAACATCTTCTGTTGACATGGGGAGAGCAGTGGATGTTGTTTACTTGGACTTCAGCAAAGATTGACACTGATTCCCACAGCCTTCTGGACAAGCTGGCAGGATACAGATTGAATGAGTGGTCTCTGAGATGGGTGGGAAATTGGCTAACAGGCTGTGCTCAAAGGGTGGTGGTCAATAGTTTTCACTCAGGTGGCCAGAGGTGCTGTGATTATGGCAGCTATAGATGCAGATCAAATTAAAAAATTACTTAAAACCCTACAATTGAAGAACAATCGCTGATGAGTTTTTATAGGACATGTGGAAAGCACTCTCCAAGAATCTGTGCTTGACTTCTCTGACGACTTGCGTGTTTATTTTGTTGTTCGGCCGCACAGCTTATGAAGATCAGAGGGAGAGAAAACAGAAGCTCCTCTAAGCAATGTGCTGGGAACTAAACAACCCAGGCCAGGTTTCCAGAGCCACATCTTTGCCAAATATATGCTAAGACACACCAAATGAAAACGGAGGTTTGTGCAAACTGTAGAATTACTGCAACTGAGGCTTCTGTATATTGACTGAGGTAGCAGCACATAGTTTGCATACAGATGGCTAAATATTGCAGAGGATGACTTCAGCCCTGAGGCAAATTCAGCAGTCAAGGGAGCTGCATAAGAACTTAATGTGGCTTTATTTTATACATACATTGAGCCATAAACATATGCACACACAGAGTAAGAGCTCTTTCCATTTATTCACAACGTGCATGCAGCATAGCACTACAGTGTGCCTAGTTTTGACTGCAGACCTGAGCAGCAAGAAACGATGTCAATCCTAGCATCATCTCAGCCCTTGTTTAACGGAGAGCTCTTCAGTGACAATCCACCAAGGAGCTGGCAGAAGCATGACTGCATGTGACAGGCCCCCAGCCCCCAGCCTCAGCATTTTTGGTCTGCTTTCTCTCGCGCGGCAATCTACGAAGGCAACGTGTGTTCCTACCCTGGAAAATGTAGGGTTTGTGTTTATTGTGCATGGATGACTTCAAGCTCAGAAATGCTCATTGCCAAGTACAGCCGTTTTGTGGGAAGGGTGGGAAAGACACAGATAGTTACTTGATCAGCCACCAGTGCTCACCACCTCCTCTCCTCTTCCCTCACAGCCTTCACCTGGAACCCTTTGGACTCTCAGCTCCCTATAGTTGTGCTTTCTGCACACTCAAAACTCTGTCACCACCACATATATGGCACAAAAACATGCACAGGGACACAATGGTAAGATAAGACAGTTTCTGTACCATCATCAGGTTTAGAATGAAGAAGCAAACTAAGGTGAGGTTTATGGACTTGAAATCTTTTGGGATGTGGCAGCGGCTGAAGAAATTGCCCCAATAAGTTGGTGTTGGTTTGTGTCTGTGTTTTACACAGCCTTCCAGTGTTATCCAATGGCTCCTGCCATTTTCCTCTGCAGCATATGCTACGGATGTCTGCCAGACAGATGGCTTATCTGCTGCAACAAAGCAAGTCCTACATGTTTTTAAAGGAAGGAAAAATGTATGTTACCAAGTGCTTGCAGCTGTCCACGTACATTTTTTCTCCCTGCTTTGATGAGCTACCCTCACAGACTGTTGTCAGAGAGCAGAAAACAGAGGACCTGTTTGGCTTTCACCATGTGGAGATGTTCAGTCACATAGTACCCACAGCGGGAGGGCTAACAGGACAGCTTGTAGCCTTGGTCATCCCTAGGGGAGCAGAGTACGGTACCACCTAGAGTATGACCCAGGCCCACCTCAGCCCACAGGGACAGACTGTCAAGAGGATGAGGCAAGATATATAAAGCAAAGTGGTCTGGAAGAGAAGAGGTACTGGTTAACTTAGCTGTATCCCCTGCTCCCTCTGCTTGCACAATTATTCAGAAGTCTCTCTCTTGTCTTTGGTGTGATTTGCCAATTTCTGTTACCCTGTCACGAGCTGTCCTTTATTCCAGCTCTGTCTGTGAGGATCCACTGAAAGCAGGCAAAATCTGGAGAACAGTGAGGCTCCCCTTGAACCCAATAAAATACCACATTGCTACAAGAAAATAAGTTCAGGGAAACTACTGCTTCATTATTTGCTAGCTGGGGCTTCCTTTGGTTCTCATTTTATCAAAATGTACATGAAGAGGCAGACTGCATCTTGCAGGAGTCATAAAATCTCCTGCATACTTTGGGTGCTAATTCCTGTAGGCTCCATTCCTCTTTTGGAAACTTACCATGGTGAAATTCTGCATAGATACAAAATATTTGCCATTCTGAATCTTTATTTACTTTGTCATAGCCAATTTCAAATGCTCCAGGAGGAGGAAGGAAGAGCAAGTTCTTACTATGGAGCATCCTATCTGGGACTTTTTTTTTTTTGACAACTGGATTTAACGTAAAACTTGAATTACAGAGCTAACAGCAGTGAACTAGATCTGTGAGTTAAAAAGATAACCTTCTTACTATCTCATATTAATCCCCTCAGAAAGACTCTCCCCAAAACTGCTCCATGTCAGCTCACTTACTACATATTAATCTTCCATTGTGTCCCAGTGCTTTAATTTTAGGATCATCCTGCATATTACTCATCTGTACTCACAGTACAGTTGGGCATGGCTTTGTCAGCAGCTGGAGGAAATAGTCGTCACCAGTGTTTTGCATCTTGTCAGTTCAAAGACACGTACTGAGAATGAGAGTCTGGAGCACAGGTTTATCTGCAGATGGATCAGCTTAATATCCTTCCTGGGTCCTAAGAGTCCTGGAGATGCACTACAAGGCTCTCTAGCTTTCTGAGAAGCAACTACATTATTTTCTCACTCAGACACCTAAATTTATAGCTCAGCTTTTGACCTGATCACACATAGTGTGCTGCTGAGTTCATAAACTGGGAATTATTACATCTTCATACACCCATGTGAGGTTTTCCTTCTATAAGAATCATCATGCAGTAAGTATCATTCATCAGTGAAGTAATCTAATTTCAATAGCTGTTCCTGTAGATAATGAATAGTCCTCTGTATTTAACTGTTTACCAACAGAGCATGTACGCGTACAATGGAGTATTGGAGATTGACCACAGTGAGGTGAAAAGGAATCTGCAGTGCAGGGCTATCATGTCGTGAGAGGGTCAATAACACAGAAGTTGTATGATGTCTGTTTCAAGTCATCCCGGCTGTTCTGTTGTTTTGTGTGCACATAAGAAGAGGTGGAGCTCTACCAAAGGAAAAGTGTTTCACCCCAATAGTGCCATTTGTGCTTGCACTATAGCAACACCAAAGAAAGAGGTAATGGTTCTAGCAATAAATCAGAAACACACAATGAAGAGAAGAACCTCCACTCTGTAAACCTGTGCAACAAAGCTATGGTAACAACTCTTGTTAAACTGAAGGCTATGCAATAATAAAAAGGCACTTACCACCATCCTGGAGTGAGAAACTCTGTAAAGAGAAAAAAATGATTGGTTAATTTTTTTTATATTTTGAAGTTCTGATTTTTATGCTAGGCTTGCTTTTATGGTTCTTTGTTATTTTTAGCTGGCTAATTGGGGATGTGGCTCCTCAGGTTTAGGTACCATTAGAGGTTGAGGGAGAGGGACATGGCGTAACTGAAAGGAGAACACTACTGTTTGTTGCAGGCTGTCATGTTTGGAAATGGTATTTGTGGCAAATGCCACTATACCTGGGTGCCACTGGGATCAGGGAAGTTTGATATGCCTTCCAGGATCCTGCTGATATCTTCCAGTGGGGCCGTAAGCTCACATGGTTTCCTTGCAGTTAAGCTAGGTAGACAGTCTTTGAAATTACTCTGCAAAAAAAGCTGAAGTGGGAAGGGGAAATCCGAATAACTCAACCAAAACAGATCTGACACCTCTATATCTTTTCTAGTCTTATTCATCCTGGTTTGAGCTAAGTGCTACGCAACCGCCCTCAATCTTCCCATAAGTGCATGAATTACAACTGCTGCTTTCAGACAGTGCTAAGAAGGTAGCTAGGTTTCAATCTGTGCCTGAGTTTTTCAAATACCTTTTGCAAATTGTCGAAGGATTTCTCAGTCTCCTTTAGTTTCTCCAGAATTATTTGTTCTTTGGCAGATATTTGGGATTCCTCACTTTCTAATTTCTGTATTTCTTGTTCCAGCCTGTGGAAGATGTAAAGACACGCACATACACACAAAAATAAAACATGTAAAAATTATTTCAATGAGCCATAATTTCCTTGTATTAATTAGAATCTCAAATGTCATCAGGAAAAATTTTCACTCTTGTTGTTCACAACTGCTTTCCCAGCACATGAAGGGGACCTGAATTATTTGTAAAACATACAGATCTATTTAAGAGAAAAACAGTAATTCTTTTATTATCCACTTCTGCAAAAACATGTACAGACTAACTGAAAGTATACCTTTGTAATTCTTCCCCCCAATTCCTATAACATGGCTCAGATATGCAATTCCATTTTAGAAATCATGATATGGTATATAACCATAGATAAGTAGTAGTAATTAGAGGAATACATGTCTTCTAATGTTTCTGTGCTCCAGACAAGGAAACTGGAAATAGTTGGAAGCTGGCAGTCAACCAGTTGTGTTAGAAGTTTCTCATGAACCAGTACTTTGCCCACTCCTGACAATAACCGTTAAGGAAGCCGAAAGCTTTGGATATCCATCCATGCTTTCTACTGTTACTGCATGATACTGGGGACCCCAGAGAATTAAGGTAATGAAATAGACAGGCTGCTCATAAAATAAACTTATTTTGCTAGGCGTTAAGCATTCAGCGCTCTTGTTTCTCATGTCGAGACCTAATGGCACTCATTCCTTACGATGTGTTGATTGTGATTTGGGATACAATTTAATCAGGGTTAGGTTCTCCATTACTTTAACTCAGACCTCCTTTATTGATATGATTTATGCAGGTGCAGGAATATTCCCTCTATCTCTATTTTTATGTATACTACCGTCTTTATTTACTCACTTGTGAACAACAAAAAAAAATCTGTAATATGAGCTAAGATGAACACTTTGAACAGCAGTAGTTACCTAAAACTCCCTTTGTCTTCAGAAAGAGCTGCAACTGCTCACAGCTCATTGGACCGTATTTCTTTGAATGTGACAGATCAGCATTGCCCAGTACTTTCCTAACCCACCGCCGCTCGCTCTTGCCTTTCTGCTACTACTTCTCTGCTTCTCAAGTGAAGGACCAGGGCACTGATCCAAGCTAAAGGGACACATTTTTGCTCTTTCCCAGCCCTGCTCAGCACAGGATTTCATTAATGATTTTTCGATCACAAGGCAGAGGGCAAGGACAAGGTGACAGTGAGCAGGTAGGGAGGAGGAAGGGAGAGATTGCTCCTTTCAGGGACTTGACAGCTTAAGTTGCTTGTGAAATTGATGTGTTTAAATATAGATGCAGGAGTCTAACTTAAGGCACCCACCTGGGAATTTTTTTCCCTACTTTCTAATTGTGCAAGGATGAAAGATGTGTGGCACTTGCTGATAACGATTTTCATTACAGGGAGGCAAAAGTGTCACAGCCTGAAGTGGCTGCAGACGGAAAAAGGCAGATTTTCCTCTCCTGAAGTACATGAATACCTAATAGTCTCATATTCGTGGTGATTTGTCAAACCGCTCCTCGTACGTGCACCATTTTTTGTGCAGCAGTTCAAAACTATAGCAGGTTTGTCATTAATTGTTTGGTCATCCAGAGAAAGTGTGTTTGTAATGTATGCACATTTGCACTTGCATATCCACACCCAGCGACTGATTGGATTCATATTTTCTTCCTTTGTGGCTACTCGCTCTTTTGTTTTTACTTGTTTATGTCTCTTTTATTCTCCCCTCCACGTTCAGTTCTTCAGTTTCTGCTTCATTCATGCCAACCTACACTCACCATCAAAATTAGTTGGGCAGATGCAACATTAGCTTACCCTGTTTCAATAAGACATCTTGTCTTTTTTTTTTTTTTTCCCTGAATTCCTTCTTCAGTTCCTTTAGAAGTGATATTAGCAACAACTTACTAAAGAGGAAAGGGATAGAGACAGAGCTGCCAGGATTTAGAAACATGTGTTAAGCTGGTAGGGACACAGATTTCCTATGTGACACTGAGTAAGAATGCACACAAACTCGTCCTGTAGGTGCAAATTGCCCTTTTTCCACTGAAATCAGTGCAGGCAGAATGAAAGTCTCCCAGGCATTGTGCAGAATGGATCTGAATTCCCAATCATGGCAGGAAAAATACAGACCATTCAGCCAGAATGTACCTGTTACACGGCATATGGGTCATATACCAAGTGTTAATATCCACAGGAGGTTGCTTTATATCCTTTAGCTCAATTTTATACTAGTCTCGTCTGTACTCTCTAGGCTTAAAGGTTGAGGTAATGTTGTTGAGGTACTGAGGTAACAGAAATACTGAAAGACACAGTTTCCATATGAGCTGTTCTACACATTCATCGGTAAACCACCTGGGCACTACAGACCTTACTGGAAATTTTGGGCCTATAGTCTTCACTACTTCCTTTGGGCTGCCTTTTTACACAGGGGCCAGCAATGCAATAATTAAATCCTTTATTTTTTTAGTGAGCTTCATGTTATCAGAATTGCTGAGTGATAAGGACAACTGCCTGCTTTTTTGGTAACAAGATACAACAGAGACATGCAAATTTGGTCTGAAACCCAAAATGCACTAGTATCACATCTGTTTCAAGCAACATGCTATATAATGGTTTAAACAATAATAAATCCATTTACAGTGCACATGTACGTACATATACAAAGTGCTTACATTCTTCCTGTGTAAACCTGGTAAATATTGAATAATATCCTTTTCTTTTAGCCCAGTTTAAAAAGGATGTTTCTTAATTGTCATGTGACACCTGGCAAGGAAACCTTATAATTCCCTTGTTCCTGGCTTAGAAAATTTCAGGCTGGTTGAAAGACGGTCAAAACAATGAAGCCAGTTAAATAAACAAGTACAATATCTGGAGCGCTGTAGGGAAAAAAATAAAAATGGAGATGTGTAAAACAGACTGTTAGTATTGATGCTTATTGGCCTAAGAAGTTATCTGATCGCTGGGATTTGCTAAACTATTTATACAAGGAGAAAAAGTGGGTCAGGTAGTCCAGAGCTGCTTTGGCATGGTTATGTTTTTTTTCAGTAGATGTACACAGAGGCCGATTTTCCTGAATATCGCAGAAATAAACAGCAGAGATTTTGCTGCTCAGAAAGCCAAGCCTGCCTTGCTGTTAGCCTGTCTGTCCCACAGCTTTCTGTAAACGATGGCTGCTATAAGCACCTGAGGGTGTAACAGGATTTTCAGGGGGGGTGAGAAAAGCAGCCCGTGTAAGCCAAGCAATCCTCCTGCTCATGTTAACAGTGCTGTGCTGCTATGAAAGGGAAGAAACTATGAACAGCAGAAGGGATGTTGTCTCTTGGACAGTATTTTGCTGTCATTTGAGTGCACCCCATTTGCTTGGTTAGTAAGATGACAAGCTCAAAGGAAAATTCAAGCTGGGGGTGACCTCGGGAGGTGTCTAGCCCAACCTCCTGCTCAAAGCCACGAAATCAGACCAGGATGCTCATAGTTTCTTCTAGTCTCGACTTGAAACTCCCCAGTAATGGCGGGGGAAAAAAGGAAAAAATTAAAGATACTCATAGGCTTTCTCTTTTATAGTCGGTGGCTATCAGATATGATGCCTTGCAAAATTCAGACCAGAACCTCTCAGTACTGCAGGGGAAGAGGATGCATCAGACTGCTAAAGGAAGTCTGGTCTGTGGATTTGGTGGGATTTTGACCAAACCAGGAGGCCACACAAGTGTAGGCAAGGTGGGCAGTGGGGTTTCTGAGAGGACAGGAGGTGGAAGCAACAAATGACCTTTCCTGCAGAGATGCTGGGATCAGGACCAAAGGAGCTGTCAGGTAGCACAGAAGACTGTTTAATTTATGTGTCGAAAAGGGGAATTAAGAAGAGGATCTAAGAGATGAAGAGGCAGAAGGAGAGGTTTTGGACTGTGGTATGTGTACATGTGCATTTATGTTTAGCACTCAGCACCCAACAAACATTATATTTGGATATAGGGTCTGTTTTGTGTTCCAGTCTGAAGGTGATTAATGCACTTTCTCTAGGCGAAGATTTCCTCTGTTTCCCATGCTTAGATGTTGAAACCCACAGACTTGGGCTGTCATTTTCCTCTCCACTGAAAGGCAGAGGCTTTTCTGGCACAAGGTGCTTTTACCTTGACCCCAGGAGGGACCCCAGGCATGATCTTGCAAGGCACTCACACAGCTAGTGCAGAGTCACACTGCTTTCCAACAGGAGCACACAAATCCCAGGTAAGCAGAACTACGCTTCCTCTATCCAGCTAATTAACGCTGGCAGACACATGATTTCTAGAGATCCTACATTTGGCTTAGCAGCGTTTTATTTCTTGGGGTGGGATGATAACAGCATTATTAACAGGGAGACGGCTGCAGGTTTATGGACCAGTTTCTTTAGCCTGTACTAGCTCTGTGTGCGGGGTTGCACCTGAGGAATGCTCATGTACTTTCTGCAGTGAAGACAGAAATGTAACTGAAGTTCTGTCTCCAGCATACATGTCAGTGGAAAAAAAGAACATTCATTAACACGAATAAGTAAAATACACAAGTATTCAGAACTTAAGAGAAAAACAGGAAAGACCTAATCAGAGTAAACACTTGAAGGGAAAAGGCGATGGATGCTTATGTAGAGTGGGGGACGGTTCAGCTGTAAGCTGATTATTTTGCCATTGCTTGACTGAGGCCCTAAATCACCCTGATGTAAAAGGCACAAAGAAGCCATGGACCTGGATATTACTAACTAATGACAGGTCTGTCGGAGCTGAACATCCTGAGGTGTTATAGATGGTATTAAAATATCACATTCCCACGCAGAGAGCTGCAACAAACCCTTCTGATGCTCACTAAGCAGAAAGTTAAACACTAAGTTTAGGGATAACTGGGCTTTACCATAGGGATGAAATTGCTCTCTGCACAAGCTGTGCCATCTCAAGGATCTTGTCCTCATGAAACTTTTGACCACACAGCAAGAACAGAACTTGAAACTTGACATGCAGCATCCACCCTTCTGCGAGCACAGAGCCATGTGCATTTTCCTGCTGTGCAGAAGAGTGCTGGCAAATACGCTCCAGCGCGTGGGCCTCTCGTTCCCACTTCTTGGTCACTGTACAGGCTTTTTGGGGCAGCAGGGTACCTGTTAGCTCACCCAGGCTCAGAATAATCTTGGAAAATGAGGTGCAAGGGAAGAAATGAGTGACTTTGAATTGGGGTGGGGAAAGGGTTCTCCCTGCAAGATGTGTAAGTCTTTCATTTAGACTGTTTAAACCAGCACAACCGGAGAAGATATAGGGAACTGTACCCTAAATCCCAGTCCAGCACCTCAGCCCTTGACATGCTTTTTGTACCTGAATCAACTGCCAAGAACCAGCCACCTGGCTGTTAACCAACACGCCTAAGAAACTGGAGTGTTTACCTACATGCCACAGCGATGAACAGTGCCCTTCGTATGCTGCAGAGGAGGGGGAAATCACTGTCTAATACTTGGTTTAGTTTCCACATTGGATGAGTTTTCTTAGCAAACACTGGCAGTTGTGCCAAAGCCAGCTGGACCATCCACACACAGCCAGTGCTGATGGCAAAAAAACTGCTTGATTTCAGCTCTGTTGCAGCATCTCAAATGGGATTCGAGAGCTGAGTAATTCAATGCCTCTTAGTTTAGTCTTTCTGCAGAGCTCATCCTTTTTGAATGGCTTGCCCTCAAAGAGGGAAGCTGGCAGTGCACGTCTTCTGATTTCCAAAAAGCTGTTGTTTACAGAGTGCAGCTGATAATCGAGAGCGGCAAACTTAATTAGCATCTTTGAAAAGGCAAAACCTCCGTGACTTGAAAGACTGGGAATACATTATCACCAATCAATGCTTGGAAATGAGATTCAGGCACGATACTGAAGGAGTTGCTCTGGTAATCTGTATGAATCTTCCTGAATACACAGGAAGGGAAACAATTCCCTTCACCAACCGAAAGTTACAACCCAGTATCAGCTGATGAACTGGAGAAGAGAGGAAAAGCTCTCTCTTTGCTGTCTAAAGTAAATGTGTATACACACCTGCATAGAAACAGAGATGTATATTGAAACTTTGCATCTGCCTGGTTTAGGACCAGGCTAATCCCTGCTGGTTAGACAAATCAAGGCTAGTGAGTTAAGCACTAGGCACAGGATTTCTTGAGCTGAACATGATGGGATGCAAACCCCAATTATCATTACCCTGAGTCAGTTAGCAAAACATTGCCCGCTCGAGGTGTAGAAGGCTTAGTGCTGAGGTAACACAAATGCTTTGACCTGGAATTGCAGAAGTTATACAACTGAGTCCCTTTCCTTGCCAAAGCAACACCATGTTTGTGTATTAATTTTTCTCAGTGGTTTGCCTGATGCAGCGTTGAATCTCCCAAGCATGGGGACCTCCAGTCCTCTCTCAGGTGACTCTTCCTCCAGCTACAATCGCTTTTTCATGACCTGCTTTTTCTCTATTTTAGAGAAATGTTATCTCATTCCTTTATCATCTTCCCATATCACCTGAACACACAACTTCTTTCCCCCACAGAATTTACAGGCCACAGTTGTTTTTGGACTTTTACAAGCATGAGTCTTCCAGGGCCAAGTTCTTCCAGTCCTCTTTAAATGGGAGATGTCTCCAGCCTGGGTGAGATTGCAACCTTGAAAACTTCCCACTGCTTCGGGAAAGGGCAGATCACTGACTGGAAATCAGTGAATCACTGATCCAGTGCCTTGGAGGATTGCCCATATGGCAGAGGAGCACGTGGCTTGACCCTCCTCTGGGCAATGAGGGACAAGAATGGAAAAAAAAAAAGCCCTGATCTGAACCCGGTCCCCTGGCTAGTGACAAAAGAGGTGAAAGAGCAAAGAGTCAACTTATTTTCTCCCTGTCTGCTGATACCAGAGTGTTTGGATCTGAAAGCTCCCATTTATGCTCCTGACCAGGCTTCAGGTAGGACCTGGCAGATCTGACCGAGTCCCTTTATTTCCCTGACCAGCCAAGTAAAGACCCTGATAGCTTAACCTGCTCTGGCAGAGTGCAGCTATGCACATGAAAATTCATTTATGTTTAGCAACAGATGCCAGAAGCTCAGCTGTACAGTGGACTGCGTTATTTATGTCTTGGGAGAGGTCCAAGAACTGGAGGGAGAGCGATCAGTGGACAACTGTTGAGCGCTAGTTCTTCCATAGAGCAGCAGCGCTGGCTACTGCAGCGTTACCCAGGGTTGGCATGGATATATGATCAAAATGAACTCATGATCTTATGCAACACCCATACCACAAGCTGCAAAGGAAGGAGGATGTCTTTATGCAACTCCTATACACACCGGTATATTGGAGATACGCATTCAGTTACCTAGAAGCATTTACAGGGAAGGTAAAAAGAAACAAAATTATTCAAAGTATTTGCCCTGAAGAGATTTCAGCCTCCCATGGTCATTGCAGGGAGAGTGGACTAGATGACCTTCAAAGTTCCCTTCCAGCCCAAACCATTCTACAGTTCTGTGATTCTATGTCCAGACTGGGAACACACCTTTCGTCCCTGATGTACAATGTCAGCTGAGAGGTGAGCTGCTGCAGGTCATGGGGAGCTCAGGGCAGAGCATGACACCAAATTTACACCCCTCGGGTTGCAGCTGGATGGCCATTAGGATACCCTAGCATCCAGCTGTTTCCAGGTGGGCTCCATAACCTCCACGTTAAGTGGCTGTCCACAGTGGAAAGTTCAGACAGACACTGGCTGTTGGTTTTCTATCCTTACTGAAAATTACAGCTGCTTATAGAGGGGCCACAGCACAAATGCAATAAATTTCTGCAAGCTTGGAGTGCCAGCAGTGCCACATTGAAAAGCAAAACATGTGGGAGACTGGGTTTAAAGGCAGCGCTGTTGCCTAGGGCTGGAGAGGGCGTGTTGTCTTCTGCCTGGACCTCAGGTCACTACAGCTTTTTGCTCAACTAGCTGCTCTGGGCTCCTGCCTGCGAGACCTGGGAAGGTGGTCTCTGTGTTTCTGTCTGCTCTTCCCAGGGAGCTGACGAGGGTCTTGCACAGCGAGTCTTGCAGAATACAGCACTCCTGTCCCTCTTGGTCACACTCTTTCCCTCATGTAAGCCAAGAGCATTCACTTTTGACTGTCCAACCAACATTCATATCTGTGGTATGGCTCTTTTGTCACCTTCACTAAAAGCTGCATTTCTCAGTAAAGAGGTCCTCAGAGCATGGAGGATCATGCTTCACATGGGATCAAGACCCTTCCTAGCTTCTAGGATGAAGGATGCGTGTAGCTTTATAACTTCTACAAGTATTATAGAAAGGGGAAAATCTAAGCATCAGCTGCAGCAGATGGGAACAGTAACACTTCAGAGGAGAGAGTCCATGTGTGCTCACACTGCGTGGTGTTATATATAACATATTATATATTATTATTTATATATAACATGACATGTAGTATGTTATATAGCTATAAATCCCTAAAAATTGTGACTCACCTTCTGGTGCGTTTCTGCTTGTCATAACCACTGGGAAATGATGATATGGCTGCACGAATGCGGCTGTTGATGTTGAGAGAATGACTGCTATAAGCAATTGCTATCTTGTTAGTACAATGCAATTTTCAATCTGTGTATAGGAGAACTTTCACCTAAAAGGGCCTGAGCAAAAGTTCATGAGTTCACCCGAGTCAAAAGTGTTAATGGGTTTTGGAGTCACTTGGTAATATTTTTTCCGCTGTCTCTTTCCGTGAGCTGTGTTTGTGGCTCTTTTGCTCAGAGAAGTGTGAATGCAGAGGGATGATGAAACAGGAGCCATGAGCCCGCGCAGTGCACAGCGCTCACTGGGCTGTGCTGATCTGCAGCCCTGACTACCCAGGGTGAAGCAATGATGTGGGATGTGCATTACTCAGTCCCTCCACATGGAACACCTGGAAAAGCTGTTTTGACAGTGCCATACAAATACCAGCAAGGATACATGTGTCCAAACTTTCTGAGGAAAAAGAAAGTCTGGAAGAAAGTCTTCCATTTTACAGAGCTAGCAACTGACCGAACGGAAAGACTCTCTGTAGCCAAACTGCACACAGCAGACGAAAGTGTGTGTGCTGCTGGTTTTTTCATTCTGGATTTTTTTCTGAACTGCATTTTTTCTCTTTTGCTCAGCTTGTAGTGATAATTCTTTCCACTTGTCTTGGGCCAAAGATTGAGATTTTTTTCAATCTCAAAGATATAAATATTTTTGATATAAATATTTTTCTTCCTCTGATGTACCTATTACTTAGATTATCTGGAATGGATGCTAATACAAAGTAGCAGTGGTTACATCAGCATTTGCTTTTTTCTTTGCAGTGCCACATGGATCTTAGCAAACTCAAGATCATTGTTAAGATAAATACTAGAGCAGTGAAAAAAAAAATTCACAGTCAATTCTAATTTCCTGGCTGTGTTGATAAGACGCAGAAGTTCCTTATTGCCACGAAGATGTGCACCAAAGTTTCACTCTGGGACTCATTGCAGGTGTTGTGTTTCTTCTGAAGAAATTATTTGAAATGATGAACTGAGATATGCTATAGTATGTCTGTTCTTACTGTTCACACAAGGTGTTTTGGTAAACACCAGCACCAAAACCACAGTAGTATCAGCCTACTAACGCCCATATAAGTCATTGAGAAGATCAAGGGATGTTTAAGAAAAGTATATACTAGCTGTTCATACATATGTTAGGTAAATTACAGTCTAAGCCTAACCAGGAATACCTGAGAGCACATCTGAAAATGCTCCAGTTTGTGGATTTGCCGTAATACATACATGTGTAGATACATGCACATTGAGTGAAAGACAAGATTTTTCCTGGTACAGACAGCATTTTTTTCCCCTCATTGGTATCCCTTCTCTTCCTTGGGTTCCTGCACAGATTATTTTGACACCAGACTCCAGCCGAGTCTCTTTCCTCTGCTGAGGCAGAGCACTAACTCCATCCAAAGTCAATGACAATTTGTTCCTTACTGATCAAAACCCAGGGTTTCACTCCTTGTGCATTTCCCATTTGGGATGTTTTGAATCCCACCCTGCCCCCATCATGTGTGACTTACAGCAGTTTCGGAGCACATGCAAATAACTCCTTCATATGGCAATCTAATCATCACTGAAAAGGTGCTGCAGTTGTTTACTAGAAAAGCAATGTTGATATAAATAGCAATCATGGGCTGGAGTTGCCTGTTTTAGCCCTGCTGTAGCCTCCGGCAAATCACTTTGTCTCCATTTCCTCATCTTGATACAATTACATTTTGCCAGTCCTATACAGTCCAATCATACACCAGACTATGCTTACCCCTCGTAGATCTGTTAGCTGGTATTATTAATTACAGATATTCACTGTGCACATGAGTTTTCTCTGATTTTTGTTTGACTTGACTCAGATTTGCTGCTAAAGACTGCATGGACTTTGTAATGGACTTCTGATTCGAACAAGGCATTACCTATATGCTTTCTGCCGTGGTGGCTCAAAATGTGCTGTTTCAAGGAACATGGTGCTTACAAGCCTACTTGATGGCTTAAGAAGAAAGTGCTGCCCAGCACCCATCACTCTGACCTAAGGTAACCCCCTTGATTGATCAAATATAGTCTGAGAATAATACTAAAATTGAAAATGAGCCCCAGAGAATCCAGGCTGTTGCACTGAAAATGTGAAAACCCGAACAAAGGTATTATAATTGGTGTGATAACACTTTCTCTGTATCCTGGCTGTCATGGGGCTGTGAGAGCACAACTACCTTACTGCCATGGAAAGCTGCAGCTTACAGGGATCCCACCTGCCTCCCTCGGACCTTCTTTAACAAACTTTTTCTTGCCTTTATTGTTGTGTTTTAGTAACTGCCTGAACCTGTAAGTGCCCTCTGAAGCCCTTGATGAAGGATTTAGATGGGTATGTGCAGCTGACAGTCAGTGTACCTCAGGCACTGAGCTTTATTAGGTCCTTTCAAAAATTCCCCATATTATGTGCCCCTCACAAATACACAAATGCCTTTCTCTGCACTTCTTGCCAAGAGTGACTTTGACAGCAGGGACACAAAACGAGCAGCGGGGCAGGAAGGGGAACACCCAGTAGGAGCTGTTAGTTGTTTTGTTTTCTTCTTGATGCAAACAGTTTCTTGGATTTGAACTTTGTGAATTTGCCCTCTGCTGTCATTCACTCACGGGAACTCACAGTGCATTCTTCCAGGGTGAAGGCTGATGCGAGGCAAGGAACGTGTCCTGTGGGAACGGACAGAATCTGCATCAGGAGCAATGAGGGATGCACGAAGCTGCTCCTATCCTGAGCACGATGACGGCAAGCGTCCTGATCCTGATTCATCCATCTGATCTAACTTAGAGCTTTTGTGTTGTGTTTGTTTATTTATCTGTGCTTGGCAGCAAACAAACCCGTGCCCCAGAAAGCATTGGAACAAACATGGCTTCACTGGGGAGAGGTTTTGCCTTGGTGGGATAACTCCAAGGTTATCCAAAGTGCTCCTGCCGAGGCAAATCAAGCCAATCAGGAAGCCCCCAGAAATGTGGGCTGTGCTCCGTTTGTTGTTTCCACCCTTAGACATTTCCTGCTATTGTTCTTGTGATTTTCTCTGAGTGTCCATGGGGCTGGAGGGTGGTGCTGCTACCGCTGGCAAGGGTTTTTGGGAAGGCCACTAGTCATCTCTGGGCACATGGAGAGCTCTTTGCTGTTCCTTTCACAGACTCCCAGTACAAATTTCCAGCACACAATTGCAGGGATGTTGGGACTATGGTGGCAACTGCATCTCAGTGAGCAAAGCAAAGTGCCTTTTGCCACTAGCCATGCTCAGCTGGGCAATAATGAAATCATGTCATGAAATGATGAATGAAATTCAGCTCATGAAATTGCTGAACACCCCAGAAGAAGCAGAAGGTGGGTGGGTGGAAGCAGCAAGTCCACAGCATCCTGGGATTCATTGAGAGCTGTAGAAAGCTGAGGAAATACAGACTGTACTCTAGAAACTGTTTGCTCTAGTTGTATCTCTTCCATTCAGAGCCTGGTTTTCTCTTGCCAGGAGTACAGGAGGTCAGCTACAATGGCCTAACCCCATCACACCATTAGAGGACCAGACGAGATATAACTATCCAGGTCTCCCAGGGACAATGCCTGTATCTCATTTTTTTAAATCTCTGAGTTTCATAATGATGTTTTTCTTTCATCAGATGTATCTCATGAGTTTCTACCTGCAGCAGGAAGGACTGAGAAGAGCTGGGTGCTGCACTCCCCGTGCTCCAGTCTCAGCTGGAAATCCCAGCAAACAGTTCCTAGTCCCCCCATGACCTGCTCAGGTAATGATGAGCACATGTTTGGTTTTCATCTACAGTGTAAGAAAACTTCCTGTGCTGTGGAGAAATTGTGATTCTGATTTTGTGCTCAGGCAGCATCTGTAATTCTGCAGAGAGATCCTTGGAAGTGTAGTGTCATTTCTGAGCTGTACTGGTGAACAGAGCCAGCTACACAGCTGTGTGAATGAAGAAAAAAGTGGAAAACTTGCTCTGAGATTGCTTGGGGCTTACTTTTCCAGCCCTTTGCTCCACATTACCTAACATCAGCCACACCTGAGTCATTGCTGTACAATCCCTCACAGTGCTGGAGTGTGAATTGAAAGAAAGGAGAACAAGTTTAATAGCATGACAATGCCCTCCTTTTTATTTTCCGCGATGGATCATAAGCTTCCCTTACTGCCTCATGGAAAGTTGTAACGAGGCACAATTTTAATTGTGGGAAGCTGCAAAATTTGTCTTGACTTTGTGCTGTGTGTTTGTGGTTGGAGTCAGCTGACGGCTTCCTGCCTGCATGGGTCTCGGACGGGTGAAATTCTTGACCCCTGGACTTCCTAAGAGCTGCAGAGCTTCCAAGTCAGGATAAAGCAGACATCTGGGCTGATTTGGTGCAGGGGAGAGAAAACCAGCCAGCAGAGCACCTGTAGCCCAGGATGGGTTAGAAAAGGCATTATTTTCCTTTTTAAGAGAGCATTTAAAAGTACGCCTGGGTCTACAGTTTGATGGTTGGCCTGCAGCTGGTGATGGAGCATAGCAGAGAAGCAGCACAGGACTGCATTTCTGAGGGTAAATATCATAGAGAAGAACCTCAAAGCCATCTAGCAGTGTGGTAGCCCCCTAATTTTTAATAAATTACCTTGCACTCAGTTCATTATTCTTTCTGCAACAAGCTGAGGAAAGTGAAGTGTAGCCTGATGGGTTCCTGGCTATGATCCTGGGGAAGGGCTTGTTGTGAGAAGCTGGTTCACCTTCTGTGGTTTCAGTGGATCCCGTGACTATGCAAAATGTCCTCCCAGGGGTCTCCTCGCCTGTGTGAACAATCCCTGTGCTGGGATGTGGTACTGAGGGATGGGGCAGCAAGAGGAGTTGTTCCACGTCACATCTCTGGAAATTCCTGCTATGTAACTAGGGAAAAGAGACTAGCGTTTTGCAGGACTTTCCCAAAGTCTAAATGGTTTATTTTGTCTGGTTTTGAGTCTCACAGTGATCTTGAATTTCAAGGATCCTGGCCTGGAGAAAACCTCATTTGAGCCTTGTGAAACCCATGAACATTCTTGGTTTTACCTGTACGATTGAATCCCTCGTCTCATTTCCGTGTCTGCTATGTTTTCTATGTTGGTATTTGAGCAAGGCATTCAAGTAAAATAAGCTCTTGGAAGAACTGGCAATAGTAAATGTGAGACTGTTGTGAAAATCTGGTCAGGTTTACAGCACTGACAGAACATTTTCATTTGCTTTGTCTAGAATTTCACAACAACGTGAGACCAAGGGCAACGACTTTGCAGATGCCCATATTATTGAGAAGGCTATGTCCCATTTCACAGTTTATTTCATGGAACATGGGAACATGGGCATGGGACATGGGAAGTTAAGAAATTACTGACTAGTTTTTAAGCTACAAAACATGCAAGTAGGCACCTTCAGGGATTTACAAAAAAGCTTAAAAGACATAGAGATTCTCCTGAAAATGGGAGGCTGGTACTTCTGAGTTGATCTTCTGTTATTTCCTTGCCAATTTGTGTACAGTTCTGAACACTTTTGCAGCTTTATTGTTTAAAGGGGCTTCATCTATGGATGTTTATGGTTGAATTGATAGGGCAGTACACAACAGAGCCGTACTCAAAGTGTTGAATCTAAACAAAGAGATAAACAGGCATTAAACTGTAGATATGTACATGGTTCCAGTAGTTTGAATGCATGAACTGATACAATTGGATGCAAGCACATGTTGAAGTGTATCTCTGACTCAAGGCTTAAAGGGCAACTGCATTAATCGGCCGAAGAGAGTTCAAAAGTAGGAAGGTTGTCCCAGTGCATTGGAATGGGCTGACTAAGAGTGAAATTAAAATAAAATTCCTTGTTTGAAATACAGCATACACACTGAAAGCAAGCAACAATATTCTGGGAGCTGGAACGGCATCAGCTTCATTACAACTACCACTAGACGAGGGCAGTTGGAAGTTCAGGCTATCAAGATGACCAGCCAAAGGGCTGGCAGGTTAGTCAGCACCAGATGGACACCACCAGCTGTCTAAATGCTTTCTCGCTCATTTGCGATTGGCCTCATTTGTGGCTGAGCTCCCTGGCTCTGCCTGCGGTTCTTAGCTCTGCTGTTGGCAGCCCCCTTGGCATACACTCTGCAGCCAGCGTGCAAGCTCCCGTCAGTGTGGCAGTCCCTGAAGGAGCTGCGGGAGTTATGGGTTTGTCAGTCATGCCCTACTCTAACAAAATTTGCTTCATTAGCAGTGTGAAACACCCACGGCACCCTTTCTTTCCACTCTCCTTTACTTTTTTCATTTTTTCGTCTTCTCATATTCGTGTCAGCTGTTGTGATCAGTCACAAAGAGGCACTTTGTGATGCTGGTACAGGACTGCTGATAATTGCCACCTTACACGATGTTTACACTAAGAAGGAGCAGTCTAAAAATGCAGTTTTGTGCCAAAAACAGCCCTGCCAGTAACCCTACCTGGCTTCTTCCCAGTGATCCAAATCCAAACTGAGTTCTCTTGTGGCCTTCTGCCTATAGGACTGCTCTGGTCTCCGCTCATTTCCCCACTGCATGCCTCCTGCTATCTGTTTGGGACTTGGAGTACTAAGTCCAGAAAGTCCTCTTGCAGAAAGTCCTCCTACATTTCCGTGTTCCTGCCTTCTTCACTGGCATATCCTCTTTGGGAAATAACAAAGTCTCAAGGCCAACAAGGCCTTTTAAAGCTCCATAGCTACAAAGCAAGGGAACCTGGGAACACCCTTATGCTACCGTCCAAAAACTGTGTGGATTGATTTGTAGAAGGACATGAACCACAGTTTAGATGAGGAAAGGTGAGTTGGCTAGTTTGTAATTGTTTTAGACAGCTTGAAGTTTGAACTTAAAGATGACAGGAACATCTACTTGCATTGGAAAGGCTGGTCATGCAACAACCACCGATGTGAAGGATCAGCAAAGGACATGGTTGTTGTGCCACACAGAGCTCGGTGGGCACGCTGGAGTTGCAGAGGATGGATCCTGCCTGGCCCTGCACCACAGCTCTCACCATCATGTTTTCACAGCATTATTTCTGCTTGTGGTTGGCTCAGAGGGGTGCTACTGAGAAAGAAAGTAGCAACCATTTCCAAAGGTTCCAGCCAAACCACCTCACCACTGGCTTCCTGGTGTTACAGTCAGGTGGGAAAGAAAGCAGAGGTGTGTTGCTGCTTTTGAACAAGTTGGTGCGGTTACAGATGTGAAGAGGTACAACACTCAGCAAAAGAAGATGAAGGACAAAGGGGGAGAGTTGTTTTCTCTGACAGCATGCCAGCAAGAGCTGGGGAGACCTATGGTCAGTTTATCATGTCCATGCACATGATGTAGGTCGTCATAGATGGGTTATTTTCACCCAGAATCACAAGTTTAGCTGTTGTAGCTTGTCCAGCTATCCTGCCATCCGAGAGGCAGAAGATGACTCAGTGTATCCTGTCTGTGGTCACTTAATGCTCTGGGAAGGTGGCTGAAGTTGTACTTTACTCCACATTTGTGGAGGGCTGGTTGTGGACTGTGGCTTATTACCATGGCTGATGTGGAACATGATAAGGTGATGTACTCTGGTAACTTGACCATGACTTTGAGCCCTTCCTCTCTTTCTGTTTCAAAATCCTGTCCCTGAAATCAGCACTGCAGTAAATACCTGCTTGACAGGAGTGCTCCCAAAGACTGGCCAGGGGGGAAAAAATACCGCAGATAAATGCAACTTTTTTAGTAGAGAGTGCTAAATGTGTCCAATACATCTTGCACAGCCCATAGCTATTTTCTCTTTTCTCATTTCCCCTTGGCCCTCCCTAGCACATTTTTCCTTTGCTGAGCCTTGGCTCTTCCCATAACATTTGTGTGGAGTCGCGTATCACAGTGTAGGAAATGCTTGTTTAGCAGAGTTTTGTCCCCTAATAAAAATAATACAACAAAACTTCAGATGTACATGTTAAATACACTTCAATGGACAAAGGGAGCGCTGCAGAATGCCCCCAAATGCTAACCTTCACTTGAGCTTCTGCACCGGTTTGTACAAAGAAAGTAGTATTATCATGAAGGTCACATACTAGCTTCCCTTTTGGCTGTGTGCTATGCGGCTTGTGTCGGTAGCCAGAAAGGATTCCTCTGCAGATGGACTGATGCTGCCCGGGGGACAGAAACAGGTCTACCACAGCGGTGAAGAATCAAGAAGAGGGGTCCAGGTCCAGCTATTAAAAACCCAGGAAAATAATAATAAGAAAAATCCCTGCCACTGCACGCACAAGCAGATTTTACAGGGTGGGATTGCCGGAGGAAGCGTTTCTCTGCAGTGTATGGGGCCATCTAGTGAGCTCGGTCATCATAGCAGCTCCGCGCTCCCCGTTGCTCTCCGTCCTGATCGTCCCCAAGGCAAGGCTTCACACGCTAGCTGCCAGCAAGACACACGCACACACGCGGTATTTTCCACTGCAAGGTGAAAGCAGGAACACCACTGCAGGAGGTGAGAGGATGACATCAGAAAGGGCACGGCTGATGCCATGGAGCTTGGCACGCTGGGCTTCTGTGGGACATCAGAAACACAGCTACACAGGCAGTGGAAAGGCAGCGTGCTAGTTTCCACTGAATCGTGTCCTCAGCTGCAGAGCTGGTGGTGACAAGGGAACTGCTGAGACAGAGGACATCACAGCAATTGGGATGGTGATAAAACCTTGTGAGGAGCAAGGAGAAATTAGTTCCTCAATATTCTGTGGTGGTTTCCCTGACAAACACCTGGTGAGGTGCAATGCAATGGGAAAGTGAAGTGTTAATAATTTTCAGATCTCAGAGAACTGATGCTTGTGTTTTTCATGCTGCTGGACTGACAGTCTTGGAAGGGCAACTGCTGCAATGCAAAGCATTATACCCACAAACTTCTGTAACCGGTCTTCGCCTCTGAGCAGATTGGACTGATTGCCTTGGGATGAACACACAACAAGTTGCACTGGCCATTCACTCTCCTGCATCTCCTGTGAGGCTGCCAGATTGTGAGAGACGCAATAAGCATCTGCGAACTTCGGTAACTTTTTGTGGCTGCTCGAAGAGCCCTTGAACATACCTGAACCCATGGCTGACTCCGCAACCTAAAGCCAGAATCATGCTGTTCTGCTACAAACTGTGCTTGTTCAGCCAGGAGTACAACGCTGAAGAAGAGGAGGACGGGACAGTATTTGGGCATTTCAGGTGCCAGTATGTGACTGCTGCGTCCCAGTGATACTTTCCAGTGTCAGCATAGATGCAAGTTTTTTTAAGCAAGTTTGTCTAGTTGCATTAGAGATAGCTCAGAAAAAGAGAAGGGAAAGGTTGGAAGATCCTAATTTGGCGAATGTCAATTTGATCTCATTGAATGCTGGGAGCCAGCTGAGCATGTGGTCCAATAGTTTATCTACCTTCAGTAGAATGGATGCATTCACTTTCTCCTCTCGTGGACACTTGTTTGACCTGCTTGGATCGACTTCAAGGGTGAAATCTGCTTGTCCACCGGCCTGTCTCTGGAACAGTTGTAAACCTGGAGCTTGTTAATTGTCACACTGACAGACTCTTCCCTGTTCACAGAATCACAGAATCACAGAATCACAGAATAGTAGGGGTTGGAAGGGACCTCTGTGGGTCATCTAGTCCAAACCCCCTGCCGAAGCAGGGTCACCTACAGTAGGCTGCACAG
>Ga0065711_1026328_pt1 | contig 78154 bp, 54 predicted proteins | sample Hoacrofraction12_FD_59098 | JGI IMG/M metagenome (GOLD analysis project Ga0065711, IMG submission 59098) | Hoatzin crop microbial communities from Cojedes, Venezuela - Epithelial fraction 12 v2 (version 2) | ecosystem: Host-associated > Birds > Digestive system > Esophagus > Crop | place...
CCATCCCATCCCATCCCATCCCATCCCATCCCATCCCATCCCATCCCATCCCATCCCATCCCATCCCATCCCATCCCATCCCATCCCATCCCATCCCTCCCTGCTCCTCGCCCTTTGGAGCCCTCTGATGCAGCAGTCTGGAGGCTGCATGGACCCAGCTGCACCCTCTCTCCTGACTCTACGCTGCATCCCACAGGATGCAACAGTAACAACAAACTGGCACAAACTAAACATTAATTTCAGTTAACGAGGGTTTTGGCATTAAAATGACAAGCCATTCACTTCCTATGACTGTCTTATGAGCAATTTTAGAAAAGAGTTGTATGGAAGGGGCTATGCAAAAAAGGGCACGGTATTTAAAAAGCCTGGTAAGACTTCCCAGCAGTGCCAGGTGGCGGTGAGAAGCTTGTTGGGTCAGGAATATGCTGTATTTGACAAATGAGTAGTCGGTGTTTATCACTTCAGACAAACGCAATCTAAAAGATTGCGTCTTCTGCCACAGCTCAGTTCAGCTGCTGGATAAATGGTACCAAAACCAATCAGGCCCCTTTCATCCCCCCATGCCTGTCTTCCATACATATTAATAAAGGCATTTAAAATCTAATCTCCCTCTTGTCTTCCCAAAATGGAATCCAGAGGAGCCAAATACGAAGCCATTTTGCAGACGAGGCTCACAGGGGCATTAGGGGTAACGCACACTTTTAGTTCCCTAATAGAGTTTTAAGCCCTTGAGAGAGAAAGGAAAGTCAGTGCATAAATGAAGCACTTGCTCCAAATAATTAGCACTTCTAGAGCACTCTTCATCTTCATAGGGCTCTGTGCACATCCTCGTGAGTGTGGTACACAGCCCCCTCTGAACAGATGGAGAAAGAGGCCAAGGGTATTTGATTATGTTAGCAAACAGAGCTGGGAAAGGGTCTGGACGGCCGGGGAGGTTTGCACTCAGACTTTTTCCTGCTTACAGCAAGCCAGGTGGATTTCTGTGCAGCTTGCCAGCTCAGAAGCTCAGCTTGGCGGGATGGGGAGCTAGCTCAGCAGCACCGGGCTGTAAGCATTGACCTGGGTTTACAGTCAAACCTCAAGGGACACATCTGACTTTTGAATAACTGAGCACTGCAGTGAAGAGGCTTCAGTAACTGAGCTTGCAGCTTGAGGAGCTGTTGGGAGTCAGGGAGGGAAACATTCCTCAATTTTCATTAGTGAGAAAACACAGATGAAAACTGTGCTTCGGAATACAGACCTTTTTGCAGGGGAACATGGCAATGGCAGGGTGGGTTTAGGGTTGCTTTAAGGCACGGTCTATGGTGCCTGCGAGGCTGGCTCTTGCTGGTGTGGAAAGGTCACACGTATGGCCAGGTCAAGGGGAAGCGGCTAGGGCTCAGTCTGATGCTCAGGAGGCAGAGCTCTCTGAGCGAGGCTCATGCCAAGGGGCGGCTGAAAAGGCAGCTGCAGCCAACCTGTTTATCCTAGAATCACAGAATGGTTGGGGTTGGAAGCGACCTTTAAGGGTCATCTAGTTCAGCCCCCCGGCAATGAGCAGGGACATCTTCGGCTGCATCAGGTTGCTCAGTGCCCTGCCCAACCTGATGTTGAATGTTCCCAGGGATGGGGCATCAACCACCTCTCTGGGCAACCCATGCCAAGGTTTCACCACCCTCACTATAAAAAATTTCTTCCTTATACCTAGTCTAAATCTAACCTCTTTCAGTTTGAAACCATTACCCCCTGTGCTATCACAACAGGCCCTGCTAAAAAGCGTGACCCATCTTTCATGTAAGCCCCCTTTAAGTACTGAAAGGCTGCAGCAAGGTCTCCCCGGAGCCTTCTCTTGTCCATGCTGAACTGCCCCAACCCTCCCAGCCTTTCCTGACAGCAGAGGTGCTCCAGCCCTCGGATGGTTTTTGTGGCCCTTTATCCAGATGGATCTTGCATCGCACAGCAGCTGCGCAGGCTGCCCTTACTTGGCTCAAGTCCCAGAGGCAGTGGCCCATCTCACACCTTGCCGGTCCCTGTGCCTTGGCATTTCAGGTTCCCTTTTGTCATGCCTTTTGCATATGGCATGATTATTTTTTAAAGTGAATAAACTGTTTCCCTGCTTCTCACTTGCAAATAGATCAAAAGGACCCAATTACAGCTAATACTCTTGATATTTCTTGAACCAAACACAGGAAAACTGAGGGTTTAGGTTTCCACTGCAATGTAATTACACTTGGAACTAAACTAGACCTTTGCTTCAGAGGTTCTCAATGTACTTCTATTTTCTAAGAGAGGTAACACTGGTTTCCCAAATCGCATAACTGAGGCATGGGGAGCTCAGAAGATATGCACAATGTCAAACCTCAGTGCAACAGGGAAGTGAAGATATAAGCCAGGGATCCAGACCCCTGTTCACTTTCTCTAATCAGTAGATTCCCCCCCCCTTAATACAGTAACTACAAAAACATTGCTGCTTACATACAACATTTTGAAGTTGAATAGGTTACCAAGTATATAACAAGGCATCAGGACTGACTGCTCCAGAATAAGAAAACATTTGCAGGTCTAGTAATTACTTTAAAAACACTGATTCATTTGAAAAAAATTATCTCACCAAACATCTTGCAAGAATGATGATATGCTATCCCAAGGAAATTTTGAGGGGACTTTTAGAAATTACACTCATCCATGAGGAGTAAAAGAAGGCAATATTCACTTCTGCTCTGATATTTTTAATAAAGGAAAGCTTGTTAAAAATAAACTGTAAAGAAGGTTTGGGCGGAATCACAAATCATCTCATTAGCATTCTGGGAATAAAAAGCAAAGACGAAATATCAGCTTGTAAAGTCTTTTCTGAAAAGCCAATTTTCTCCCCCTTCCATCTGGTTTATCCATATTCCAAAATTCTCATTTTCAAAGAAGTTTCTAAAATGGCAATTCCGCACTGTTTTTGTTCTTACTAAACAAAGCAATGTACACCCAATATAGAAATATAAAGAAGAACGCAATGAATTAAGACTTTTTTTTTTTTGTCTGACAGCTGATTTTTAAAGCCAAACCCAGGGTTTGAAACAAAAAAACGACGTGGGTGATTTCACACCTGCATTGCTTCTTACCCTGAAAAGCAACCATGGGGATGAGTCTAACACAGACTGACATCAGTGATGCAACGAGGGCCAGCATCACAGGGTCGGACCTTTAACAGGAGGGACACCCTCCCAGCACTTACAAGACTGCCAGAGAAAAAGGAGACATGGCAAATGCAAAAGCAGCTTATGAAGGGCAAACTGGAAAATCTGCTGTAGACAAGAATTTGAAATTTGCCCAATGCCACTTGTCAGCATTTTGTGGACTCTGATTTGGAGAACAGGGGTAAAAAAGTGACCCTTTCCTGCAATGAAACCATTAGAAAAGTAGACTATAAAAATGGCACTACAAAGAAATATCTAGAATTTTATAGGTGGTATTCAAACAAATGATCTTTATTTTGCAGTTTATTAACTTTGAGCATAACTTTTTATAAAGAACATTAAAATGAAGGTTAAGAGAAACTTACCCCATAGACCAGTTCACCCACCATGCCATTCCATATCTTAGTCTCAGGGTCCCTAGCTCCATATTTCCCATCTCCAACAATTGACAGTTTGTATTTTATTCCAACATGTTTTGCTATTTCAGAAGCTAAGTCTACACAATATCCTTCATATCTCTCATTCCCTTCTAGTTGTTCATGGTTTTTCTTATACATTACATATGGTGATTCCTTTGAAACAAAAGTAAAGATCAAAAGTCTATGAATGTAAAATACAGCTTTAAAACATACAAAATGAGAGCTGTTATTATCCTTTATACTACTGGCAAGTATTTACAGTATTTCCTGCTTTGGTACAGAAATTGGAAAGACAGACTTTTGCAGTTTAAAAATCCTTGGCTGATCCTACAGCCACACGTAATATTCATTTTAGTCCTAGTATGGACCCATTGAGGACAACAGGACTATTCCACTTTGACAAAGTTACACTTTTGCTTGCAGGATTAGGCCTAATTACACAGTCAAATAACATCACTGTAATAATAATCATCGTTTTAGTGTTTAAAGAACTGACATAGCCAACACCTGTACCATCAGAATAATTTTCTAAGGCCCCAGTGGCCTAGGATGGGGCTCTGATGGGGTTATTTTCAAAGCAGCCTAAGGGAAGCTAGGCTAAAATCCTCAGCAGCAACTTTTGTCACTAAATTCCCTTAGCCTTCTTGGAAAATTCTAGCTGAAATGCTGATTATATCTCGCTAAATCAATAGAAATATAAAATACAATGCTTCAGGAAATAGCATAAAATTGTCTCATGCTTAGTAGAATTGTAACAAGCATACAAGTCACAAACAACACTGTACAAAGCACATCTGCTAGAGGCGTTGGGACTGACACAGGTGCTGCTGTTATGAGACACAGAAAGAGCTTTACGCCTTTGGAATTGCACGGGTGCAGGTTGCTTTTCACCCAGTGCTAGAGCAGTTCCAGTTCACTGTGCCACCCTTACTCAGTCCACAGGGGTTGAGTTTACAGGAGCTGTACCTGAGTGAGGGGTGCAAGATTTGACCCTACAGCAGGAAGGCCAGATCCTTCAGTCATTTACATACATGCATAATAACTTCACTTATGTGAGGCATATGATTGAATTCAAGTGCCTGAGAAGCAGCAAAGCGCAATGTTGAGCTCAGTGAGCTCCTCCTGCGAGTAAACTTACTGCTACACATGGGAGTTTGCAGGGTCAAGCCCTCACTACGTCTCTGGAAGATACTGAACTTTTCAGTCACTTGTAGTCACAAAGTATTCAACATCTGCCTCCTGACAAGGTGACTAACACAGCTCAGGAGCCATGAGTCTTGTTTCCTAAACACAAACACACTAAGAACATAAAACTTACCAAGATGGTAGTGACTACTATAGTTCTGTTCTCCACAGACGACGTGTCATTAGAGGGCAGCTGATCTAAGGCTGGCACAAATCTTTCATATTCATTCCAATAACCAGCCTATAAAAATGGAGATTGTTACCTCACTACATATGTTTACAGGGACTCTACATGAGCTTGTAACAGGACCTGTCAAAACATCTGGCTTTGCAACACTTCTTCATGGAACACTTTTACCATTAAAAGACTACATTAGCTTTAATTTCATTTCCTTAAAGCAACAATGTTCTCCAGCCCATGTGTAAATAAATATAAGCCAAATCCAAGTAAAAACACATATTAAACTCTCCCCATCTAAATCCACATTATCGTGGTGCCTGTGGAATAAATTCCCATGTATCCACGGCATAAGAATATAGTACAGATGAGAAAATAAACTGCACAGCACTCTGAGTAAAATTCTTTGATTCTGTAATTTTTATCCATATTCTGCTGCAATGTGGACAGTGAATACGGTCCCTGCAGACATGCCTGAGCTAGCTTTAGTCGATGCACAGACGTCGTTAGCAATGCAGGCACAGTAGCGTTACCTTCAGTACGGGATACAAAACCCTCTGCGAGCACGAGGTGACGATTTGTCAGCTGGTTTGTGCTGACCTTCACGGTGCTGTGGCTACACCGCTCTGCTATTACACTAGTTTTTGTATTTGTGCACAACACAGAAGTAACACTTTTGTCTGCACGGTAAACCTAGCTGAACGGCTGGGCCACGGCCAGAGGTATTTTGTTATCAAACGTGTGCAGAAGAGTTCCAGCAGTCTCAACGGTGACTGAGCAGGTTAGGTACCTACTGCCAGGTGAAATCAGGTGGATTTACGTGCCTCGGCCACACAGACTCTTCTCTCAATACTCAGGAGACCCTGCCTACCTAATTATTTTTGAAAATCTGGCCTAAATTTCTCTTATAACAGGGATCTAGGCAACTATTCCACTCAGGATCTATACTTTATTTAGGAGACAAGACAATGAATAGCAAATCCTAATTAAAACCGAACTTATTTTCTGTTAATTTCAGAAGGTTTCTAAAATACACTGGCTCCAGCTTCATTATGGCTCCGAAGCCTGTTATGGAGAGGAAGGGAAAGATGGAGAGGAATTTAGGAGACAGGGCTGAGCACAGGACCATAATAGCAGGTATTATGCTTGGCAGTAGAAAAGCACCAGAATGGTTTGAAGGGAAAAAGTGGGGTCTGACATAGAAACCAATGAAGACATTAGGCAAGGAGAGTGGTTTGGTCCAGGAACAGAATAAAACGCGGTTCCCGGGACAGGGAAGGCAGCAAGAAGTTTCCTCAGGGCCCTGTTATTACAGCGCTTGTGTGGTATTTCTGAGTTTCATTGTTGGAATAAATATTGGTGAAGATGTGAAATCTGGATGCATATCTTGAAACTCACCTTCCGTGATCCAGCGGCTTTCATTTCATACACATCAATTGTGTAATTTGTTCTCCGCCCATAGGTATCAAACTGTATGTTCCCTGTCATTCCTTGAACTTGCACCTTAAGGGAAGAAACAGAAAAAATATTTTAATAAAAGATTCACTTAATTTTTCCCTCCATTACCTTTTGGAGGAACCCACTAGCTCTAGCACAATTTTTGTCTATATGAGAGACTTGTAGCGCTTTTGACACAGCCAGTTACACTCTTCATAACAACCACCACCCCGTTTCTCTCAGTTTCAGCTGTCCATATTCTTTGTTAGCTAGCACTCAGCTGGTGACTCACTACCGCAGAGCGAGCTGCATTTAAGTCTAAGTGAAATTAGCCCTGCATGTATGTTAAATGTTAGAAAGACTGATTCCGCCATGCTTAGTCATGCTGGGTTCACTGATACAGCACGGAGTATCAGCGAGGCACACGCAACAATTCAGTGCCATTAAACCATTCACAATATGGTACAGAGTGATTTGCGACATGGACCAGAATCCCGTATCATTGCTCGCTCCGGGAAGTGCTTTATTTTAAGATCAGTCCCAGTGTAGGAGAAAGGAATGAATGTCTTCTCTCAATGAGCACCGACAATTGTTTCTATTGCTTATGGAGTTTTGGTGTCGATCTGGATGGATGGGGGTAGAGATGGTAAGTCATTCTCATTACCTACTCACATGAATCATCTTACTGGGAAGTATGAAGCACTTTATTTCAAAGAAAATATCTTTCTTATTTCCCTGTATGAAAGGGTGAGATATTTCCACTTATCACTTATCAACACTGACAAGCTATCATCTCAGGCAGAAGGGGTAACAGTCTGAAACTTCAGCAGGGGTAACTCAGCTTTCATATTTAGCAAAATGCTGCAGAAGTTACAGGAAGAGGTGATGGAAAGCTAGTCAAAGGGAAACTGTTCAGGGCTGGTGACTGACCTGCTATTTATGGTTTACAGATGGTGCAATCAAACTTGTTACGGTGGACAAAGCTACACAAAACAGTCAAAATCCCTTGGACCCCAAATTATCCAGTAAGCCAAATTTAGACTGACATGTAAGGACTCTGATTTTTTTTTTTTTTTTAAATCAGTAAGTGGATTTGAACCTTTCTTAAAATAGTTTATATTGTTTCAGGGGTCTGGAAGACCATGTGAGTTATTCGTGTCTCCAGAAAGCCAGAGAGATGAATGGGACTTTGAAAGCCAAATTTGCCCCAAGAGGTCTTATCAACTGTTGACTGAGCAAACGTATTTGTAGGGTAGTTGACAACGTGCAGCCAAATGTGAGTTGCTGTGCCTGTGTTTGGCACTTGCTGGAAGCAGTCTGGCTACCATAGCACAGCAGTGACTGTCTCAGCAGAGCTTGTTAGGCCGGCTTCATCCCGATGCATATTGAGACATGAGCATTGCATACTTGACACCTTTTGACTTCAAATTTAATTTGTTCCTATCTTTGGTGGGAAAACTCAGTGCTCTTCAAAATCTGGCTGCATGGAGGCAGGAAGGCTCACCAGACCACAGCATGCTGCTCGTAGCAGCATGCGGAGGCAATCACAAATGGAGTGACTCTTTATAACTGCCCAGATCTGTTCAGGTACACTGTCTGCCACTGATCTGATGTCTTAGAATCAGCTTTAGAAATACAGACGTGCACAGTCTTCGAGGCTGCAGGGAAGCAGACACAGGTAATGCCTTCTTCCCTTTGGCCAGCAGGATGACTACAGTGAGGTACTGAATGTTCTGCCGGCACAGGATATTTCAAGGATGTCTTGGAAAAATTATTCTTATCTGAGTTGTTGCCACAAAGTGGAACAGACACGTTGTTAAATCAAAGTTTTTTTCCCAAAGCAAAGATTCAAGATCATTGTCTGAACAGAAGGAGAGAGTGTGATGGACATGATGGGGTCTGGAAGGCAGTGTGGGATGATCTTGGGCAGCACGTGTTGGAGGTGTATATAAACCTCACTTAGCTGACTTTGAATAGCAAGAACAATACACGGCAAACAGCTGGAAGTCAAACTTCTGCATTTTTTGCCAGTAGCAAGTTTGGCTTTGTATATCTTAGGAATCATATTTTTTTAATAAATTCTCCTGAATAAGGAAGTGTCCTCTAGCAGTGTAGGTTTTCTTTGTTGACGTGAATACCTCATTTCTCATTCAGAGGACCTTTATGTTTTGGTTGTAATTAAGTTCAAATGGACAGTACAAATTCTTTAACTATTGTGAAGGCTGAATTTAATTAACTTCTCTTCAAAAGTGTGTACTGCTACTTTAGTGAACGTGCAGTTAGGGCATTTGTTAGGAATTGACATAACAGCGTACAAAGAGCTCTGGCAATGTGAGACTGAACCATCTCTCTCACTCTTAAGAGTGATATAATCTTGATTATAACCTTCTGTAACTCATTATAACCCTCTGGTACAATCCTTCCAATTTGGTAACAGAGAAAAAGCAGTAATTAAGCTAAGTGTATGAAGGCTGACCTAGGATGGGCTTAATTCTGATCTCACTCACTCCAGTTCTGTGCCTGAATTAATAGCATCGATTCCAACAGATTTGTTTTAGAGTTATTTGAGCCAGATCAAAGGCAGATCATATTCTTGTCTCTTATATCTACAAAAATGTTATCCAATTTTTCCTGTTGTCTTGCTTTCACACACATAGCAGTATCAAAAGAGTCAAAAATCAATGAAATTTGAGACATAAATGAGGTAGGATCCCATGCAGTAACTAGTGTTCGAGATAAAAAATTGGCCATGCAGAAGGTCATCAGGCTGAGTGCAAAGTTATGCCAGGAATCAGAACTGCTTTGAGGGTAACCTGTGTCAAGGTTCAGGCTGGTGCTAAAATCTAGCAGTATTGCTGTGACCGACAACATTTTTTCCACTGCTTTAAACCAATCTGAGGTGACTTTTTACTGGCAAATTACAAAAAATGCATACACGTGTTTCAGGTCATAAACACACATATCCCTGCATGATTTACAATACACATGCTGAGGACCCAGTCTAGTCCTGTTAGTCAGATTTGCAGCCTCAGCCTGACTTTAAACCCCCCCAATATATGTCTGTTGGCAAAACGGCACATGCTCACTCTCACAGGAAGCTTGGGTGTTACAGAGGAGTCAGACTGTAGGAGCTCTGGTGTGGACAACCAGGCACCTGCTGCACTGGTGCCAGAGGGATGTGATTTTGGCCAAAGTTTTGAGAGCTAATTTGCTATGCCTTGCCCTCTGTTGAACATATTTTAGCCATCCTTGGAGTTTGTCATTAAGTTTTGTTTTCTTTCTTTCTTTCTTTCTTTTTTTTCCTGAGCAACTGCAGCTATTTGTGTGAGTACAGAAACCCTGTGTACACGGACTAGGACGCAAGTTCGGTCCCAGCGGAATTGCTGCTGCTGTGGAACATACACATTCATTAGCTGGTATTTTTGCCCTTACCATTTTCAGCGCTCTTTCTATATCAATTCCTTGGCTCCATGGTACTGCAGGGTTAGCCAGGCAGTCTCCAGCACTACCTCTCCTGGAGACATCCACACGCTGTCTTCGGAGGTAACGAAAAGCCTCTGCTATGACAAGGACTGCATCATGGGTCAGTGCAGACGTATACTAAAATTGATGCAAATAAAATATGGTGACAAACTGCAATCTTAGAATTGCCCCAGGTTTATCAGGTCTAGTCCTTTGCTTTGTTAAAATACTCTTAGAAGAATCATGCTTGCAAGCCCTTTTGCTTGCTCTGTCTTGCCACTGGTGCTTTATGTAGTTTAACAATTTCATGTATTTTAATTAACAAATTAAAGTAGTTTCACTTTGTATAGAAAATAGCAGCAAAATAACAAAACCAGTTTATAGCTGCATAAAGTTTAAATTTAATTGGAAGCTTGCTCATCTAAATGAGGTCATGACCAAGGTCTGCAATTTCATGCTGGCCCATACTGCTACCAATAGTACAGAAGAGCTCATATTTGGTTTGTGCTTGGAGTATTCTTTTTCTAACAAGACTGCCAAGACAGTTAGTTTTGGATTAAAGTTAACATAAATCATTTCTGTTTGGACTACAATCCTGATTAGGTAGCATCTGTGGCAAGGAACAGATCAGATTACTTTTCTTAGAAGACAGCTATACAAACAAGTAATCACAAAATACACTTTAGGCATTGCATCTCCCTGGGAATTGTCCATCTGCCTTCCCTTACTCCATGGTGAATCTGAAGAGAGTGGTAAGCTCTCAGAAACAAAACCCCCAGACTCCTGAACTGCTTGTTCATGTTGCTGCCAACTTCACCCACTGCTTGTCTTATGTATCTGGTGGCACCCCCCAACACTATAAATTTAGTATCACCTATGAAATGTCATGGAGGTGTTATTTGCACATTTCTTCCATGTTTGTGTTTGTCTTAAAGTTCTTCCCACCCAGAGTGGCCCAGGCTTTGCATATGACATCACTGGTTTTCACCGGCACTACAGCACACCTGTAATACAAGGGTCTGCGCACAGGAGACCATTTTAACGTGTACCTACTGGGAGCAACTGAATGTGCTCAGTGTGCAAGACCAGATTTCAAACCCCTTGTAACTGACCCTTCCTATTTCCGCAGTGCTTGTAAGAGAATGAAGAGAAGAAAAAAAGAATGGAACGGGATCTGCCTGCACTGGTGCGCCTGTGCTGCTTTGGGCCGTCTGTGTGATACCATAGAGGTCCTGGCTCCCAGTGAACTTCACACTGGAGCTAGTGCCAGAAGACACGCTGCCCATGCGGGAATTAGAAAGGGGCAAATCCAAGTTTTAACTGCACGTTCAGCTACTCTCTTTGTGGATACAACTTATTAAATTCAGAAGAAGTTAATTCTATCCTGTAGGGCAGATAGCACAATCGGTGGTCTGCATTTCTTAAAAATGTGTATTATCTTATTGCAAGCTCTTCAGTTTGATGTAAAGCCTTAGGAAATCTGCACAGAACAAGGCGTGTCTGCATGTGCAGATCAGGAGAACCAGATCTGATAAAAAAGAGTGGAAAGGTATAGTTGTGAAGAACGTTGCACTGCAGCCATTTTTACTGAGTTTTAAGTGACAGCAGTTTATAAACTGCTACTGGGTGTGTGCGGGGCGGTACCCGCTCTGACTGTATCTAGGTACATGGTCTCGATTCATCCTGCCCACCTTTACCTCGTCCTGTGATGCTTTGCAATGATCGCCCTCTCCTCTTTCAGTAAGTTAACAAAGGGTGTACGTCACATTCCACACAACAATATAGCACCAGACAGTAATTATAAGGTATTTGTTCTTGTATTAAAAAAATCTTGTAATAGCTGTCCAATCTAGCACTACGTAAAACTTACAGGCTGATAATTTCTTCAGCAGACTGCGTCAATTGCCAGTTACCTTAATGCAGTCCCTTCCAAGTCCTGCCAAGAGAGCTATCTAATTTTCTACTTTATTTGAATTCTACTTACAAATGCATGAGCATGCAAACAGAAAAAAAGAGAGAGGAAAGGGAAAGACTGATAAAATAGCGAACAAATTAAACACCAGGGCTTTAATCTCTAGGCAATTTTATTTCCTAATCAAAAATATTGTACATCAATTTTTAAGTATGAATCTTTTTGTCTGACTGACAAATACTGTGCACATTTCTATAACGAGTGTTACATTTGTGGAAAAGTAATGTAATCTTTGTGTTTGTACCACATACACAGGATTATTTTTCAAGGATGGAGAATAATTTTTTCCTCAAGGTAAATTGCTTTCAAGTGGAATAAAATCTTCCCAGGTTAACTTACATATTTCAGAGCTTCTAAAATTAGTATGATACTTATCTTCACTTCTGCATCACTTCTAGGAAGCTTTAGAAAGCAGGTCCTAATCAACAGGGAACAATACACTAAGCTGAGTCTTGTGGGCCTCTGCCTTTCCTTGCTTCCTCTGAAATGCCAGCAAGGTTGTGCGACGGCATGGGATTAAGATAATTTTCCTTCTCCATAGAAATCACATGATCCCAGGGGTGGGAAAGTATGCCTCCAAACGGCACTGGCCTTACTGCAGCAGAACCACGTAACTGGCTCCTATTCCACCTGCAGTCCAACACAGCGCTACTGCCCACCCTGGTATCCCTCATGAACAGGACTGGAATATATTTTTCCTTTCTAGCTAGTATTTTATGCTTCCTTAATTCTTACTAATATCAAGAAATTACTCCAGTTTATCAGAGTAACTTTGAAATCCAAATCTGTTCATCAGTTTGCACGCGTCCCTCCCAAATCAAGCAGGAAAGACATGAACTGTCTCATCATGGCTGTGGTTCTCAGATAGGTTTGGCTTCCCTGATGCAGTCAGTATATATGATGTGGAAGACTCCACTCCTCGGAGTGACAGAATTTAAGGTACTCTTATCTATCACCAGCCCCAGGTTTTATTCACTTCTGTGTACTGATGAAAAAGAACAGGCCTCACCAAAAGAGGAAGAGAAAGAAGGAACAGAACAGGAATATTAATAACATTCAGTGGTCCTAGAAGATTTGATGACTTCAGTCACTGGACAGAGTATTGGACAGTGAATAGCATCCCTCTCTGCTACAGAGATAGACTGGACAGTGAATAGTATTCCTCTCTGCTACAGAGATACTGAGGCAGAAAAAAACCTGGGGCAGATATTAACAGGTTGCGAGTCTCCTAATAACAGTGGCCTTTAGTTCATCCAATCTACAACAGTTTTGGTGAACCTGGGATGACCATTCATTCAAAAAAATCTGGAAAACTTTATTGGCTGCAGATACAACATCCAGAGTGTTTAAGTAAAGGACAGTGGTGCAAAACACAGAGTTAGATTAAGAGGGCAACTGTCAGCAGTGACTAGGAGGTGGCAGTGCTCCTCAGTGAATCCAGAGCTACTTTATTTTGCACATAAAACACTCTATTAGCATTAAAACTGACTAGTAACCCACAGTCTGCACCTAAAAACTAACCTAACTAGCCCCCAGCCCTACCCCAAGACTAACTCTAAAAGTTCATGTTAAAAGTTTTTACATCCACTGCACAATGCCAAGATTTGCAAGACCAGGGCTTTGCTTCTGAAGAACTCCCACTGCAGTGGGCACTCATATCCAACTAACAGCCTCGGCCTCCTTCTCTCTTCTGCAAGGGCAGTGAATGTTGCAACACACTCTAATCAGACATCTGTCTCATATACACGCACACACCTGGGGTTGAAAAAACCTAAAGAAATGTTAAAAGCAACTCATATAGTGTCCATCACCGTCAGGGTAAAATAAATACCTTTAATGGTGAGTTTTTGGCTTCAGGGAATTCTCTTTCATCAAGCCTCACCCAGCGCTGTAGAAACTGCTGAACGATTGGGTTTTCATTATTAACAATCTGGAATCCAGTAACGTTGGCACCTCCATGCATTACTCTCTCCAGAACAATGTCTGTGAAACCCTGGGAATGCAGAAAACAAGAACCATTGCCATCCAAAGCCCCTTTTCTTTGGCTCAGTTTTACCTGCCGTAAGCGTAGCACAAAAGAAACTGATTAATTTCCCTCTTGTTAGCTGCAAATGTTCTACCAAGGAGACAATTACTACCACAACTGGCGTTGTGATAGTGGCATAGAATAGTATCTAGAATGTCTGCCTTTGCGATAGAAAAGTGCCCTGCTGTGTTGTGGCAATGTGGTACGTAATATCCACTGGTCAGAAAGAAAACAGTGGGGCAACTTGAAAATACTATTTCCTCTTTTCTCCTCATCGTGGTGAAAACTGGTCAAAGAGCTCAATCCCATCTGGGTAGCAAAGTGCGCATGAAGGCTCAGCGCTGGGAGCAGAAAACCACTTACCGCCCATACTGTTCTGTGGAAGCAAAGCACACACCTCCGTTTCAGGCAGCTCTCCGTCACAGCGTCACTTAACATTTCACTTGCAAACATAATGGTATGATTCTCTCCCACTCTGTTGTTATTTATATCAGGCAGTAAATTGGTGTCTTTTTGATTAGTGAGACTTGATTGCAGTCATGTTTATCTGAATGTCAATGGTTACGCATGCTAAAATGCAACCCAGAGTAAGAACCCCTGTATTTCTATCTACACACTTATCAGTGAGACCATGACTGGTCCTTACAATGCAAAAATGACATATCTTGAAGTCATACAGTACTTCTACTGAATAAGGGTATTTTAAAATTTGTCTTTTCTGCTTTAATCACACCAAAATGTGGATACAGAGAATCTTCTAAGTGGGATTGCTAAGTTGAAAGTGTGAGTTTTGGAAAAACATTTTTCCACTCACAGTAGACACAGAACCCCAAAATTAGCCTTGCTGCAGGATTAATTTCAATATAACACTTTTTCTAAGGAACTCTAGCAGATGCTGCTTCAAATGCATCATAAACACCCCTGAAAGGCAGTTCTAGAATCCAGAAGTTCTGATACAGATAAAAATGTACTGCCTTGTCCTGGTAGGTCAACACATACACAGGCACAACCCTACACTCTGAAATACAAAAGAACAGCTAAACAGCCTGGCTGGTTTACTTGATCGAATTGTTCTAATTTGCAGCTTTTAACCACCCATTTTATACACAACTCTGCTACAATTATTTTTCCTGGAGTGCTTAAATTTCATATATGCTACATAGAAGATTATGGTTATCAACTGTCTTATTTATGAGGATACAAATTAGTGGAAAACATGTAATTAAATTATTATTTTAAAACTAGTAGAGGATACAAGATTCTTAGACAAAAGAAAGGCCGTACTTGAGTCCAAATGACTATAACATACAAGCTCTAGTGTTTATTGAAGTTATTTCTCAGAATCCAAGAACTCACCCATGCATTTCCTCTTTTGCTGATTAAAGTTGCCACAATCTGAATGGACTATATCACCCTCTAAAACTCATCTACACTTGTAACGAAGAAAAGTTCTTACCAGGTTAGCTAACATGTAGTGATAACCTCGAGAATGTTTGCCGAGGATTACAACCTGTGTGAAGAAAAAAATTATGCATTATTCGGTTGCAAGAGGATGACTCTTAACTAATGGAAAACAGCCAGAGAACGAACATTTTGGTAATCCTCTATGCCCAGTCCATGGGCAGCACGATTATTACAGCCCTGTGGCTTTACAGACACGATGCAGCCATTTGTATTTTTAAAACACACAGGCAGAGTACAAAGAAGAGTAACTCACAAGGCTGAGCAGACTCTGCTTGGGAGATGACCTTACCTGGCAATCTCACTCTTGTGATCACAGTGTCTCCCCTGTGGACCAGGTTAATTTTCTAGAATCATGGAATCATTAAGGTTGCAAAAGACCTCCAAGATCATCCGGTCCAACCGCCAACCCAATGCCATGACGCCTGCTAAACCATGTCCTGAAGTGCCATATCTACATGGTTTTTGAACCCCTCCAGGGATGGTGACTCCACCGCTTCCCTGGGCAGCCTGCTCCAATGCCTGACCGCTCTTTCAGTATGGAATTTTTTCCTAATATCCAACCTAAACCTCCCCTGATGCAACTTGAGGACATTTCAGTTATCAGTTCAAGTATTTCGGTTCTGAAATGAGGTAAGACTATATCTACCCACTCAGTAAACTCCTGTTTAATTTGTTCTTTGTTTATGGAGCATATGAGAGGTGGGTGACACTGTGCTTATTAAACTGTACCAGCACAGCAGGCCTCGGCAGGCTCCAAGTCATACAGGGGGTTTCCTGCCATGAGAACCCTGGCCAAGCCTTGTCACATACGAATGCTTAAATTCCTGAAGTTACAAGCAATGACTTTAATTGCCTTTTGACAGCTTTCAAAAGGCCTGAAAACTTGTTGCATCCAGTGCATCTAAATAGACACATCTTACCTCACGTGTTTAGCGAACATTTATACTAAATGTGATGCTGCACATTCCACTAAACAAACATCTCCTGCCATCCCTGACCCCACTTGGGCATCTCTCTGTACAAATGAAGTCATTAAACGGAATCGCTAAGAGACAAAAAAGCAGCAGGACGAACTGAGCAGCTGGATTCTGTATGGGCAACAGGGAGGAGTGGAGGCAGAGCTGTCTGGCAAGCCTGAATTCTGCCATCCTGAGCGCTCATGGCCACTCCAGCCACACTGTGCTTTTTCAGAAAGGAGAAAAAAACACAGTTCCCACATCTATGCAGCTGGCTGCAACAACCCTTGTGCAAGATTATGCCACTGCATTTAGCACTATTCCCTTGCCTTCAGATTATAATCTCAGTAACACCCATCCAGTCCCACAGCCATCAGGTGAACAATGTCCAAAAGTAAGAATTTAATTAATAATTGTAGGGATTACGTGTGTGTCAAAACAGAATCAAACTTACCAGACTTGCTGGGTTAAACTAATAGAAGTTAAAAATAGCAAACATAACGCTGGCAATACACCACAGGTGTATCACTGACTGTATCCTATGAGCTGCTCAAGTGAACAGATGATGCTTTTTGATGGAGAATCATCTGAAAATCTATGCGTACCATACTAACGTACTTCTCCGTGGTCACAGATAAACGCTCCAATTGCCACACTCTAAAAGACATCTTTTCAACATGACCACTTCTGTCTTTGCTAAAAACAGATGACATTTGAGTCATTGACTTTAGATATACTGCTGAGCCTGTTAAAGTTCTTGATTAAATTATTAAGTTCCCAGTTGCTTCTTTGGGTTGTCTTGTCCTTAATAGATGCCATTTCTTTTAAATTCACATTTAGTTCTGTAGGAATTTGCATGCTTCCAGCAGTCTGAAAATAAATTGCTGTTCAGGTCCTCTTGAGAACTGTATGTACACTCTGTTGGTAGAGAGCATCCGCTTTCCTACACTCACATTCGTTTTCTACAGAAATGTGCAGGCTTCCTTCAGCTCATCTGGAGCGCATGCTATTTGCATACTGAAATCTTTGTATGTTTTAATTTCACCTTAAAGGCAGTAATTTACTTTTAAAAGGTTAGAGACAAAGAACAACTCTGTTGTTATAACCTTAATAACAAATAAGAAAGCTTCTACACTTCTATCCAGAAATGTGCTTATTTATGAGAAAAATACCACGGCAGACAAAGTCAGAGGCTGTAAGAAAAACATACATGGAGCTGCTACAGGCATCAGGAGCAATACTGCAAATAGGAAATGTAGGGCTCATTAGCATAGATCAGACTCAACTTCCATCTCATCTGTTGTCAAGTCTCCAAATGACCAGAAATAATTCCGTTTAGCCCCTGAGAGAGGTCCAACGTACTACAGTCAAGCTTTAATTCATAAAGCATCTTTCAGAAGTGACCTGCCAGTATTCCTACTCACATGATCAACCACAATAGTTCATAATTATTTAACTGGATCTTAACAACGCTTTTACAATTCACTACACATGCTATCCTAAATCTTAACAAGCACAGCTCTCCTCTCCCCTCACTTTCCACCCCCTACCAACTGTCCAGCATCTTGAACAGAACTCCTGGATTAGCCAGCTCAGCAGAAACAATCACAGACATCCGCGTTACTCCTAGGGGAGCGAAGGGACAGATAAAGCTTCCTTATGAAGAACGAAAACAGCAGTATAACAAATAAATCTCATCAACTGCTTATATATTGTGAAGCTTATATAGAAAGTGGGATATTGAATAGTGCTGGTGAATAGAAAGCCAGGATTACAGGACAAGGATTTCACAGAGCTACATGTCTTCGGCAAGTTTCACTTCCGAGACTTAATATTGCTTTCACCTTGACTGAAAGAAAAGCTTATAAGATTTTATACTGAACAAAGGAGGAGGGAAAAAAAATGGCTGGAAACTATCATGAATAATTCAGACTTCTGATCCCACATAATTCTTGCCTTGTAGATAAAAAGATCATAATATCAGGTTTGACATAGAATCAAATAAAAGTTTGTATTTTTAATTAACTCTTTGGATATTTACAATTAATTAACAGAAAATCTAGAGGGAACATAATGAAAATGTATCTGGTTTTAAAATAAAAGTCAAATCTGCTGGCCAGGACCAGGCTTACTGGAAGTAGAGACCTACATGCCAGATTTGAGAAATTAAATCAGCATTGCCAACTTTAGTTTTTCATTTGCCTGAGGAAGTTTTTTTTTTGAATGAAACCATAAAGACAACTTGGTTTCCACAGCATCAGTCATCATGGTAATAAATAGGCAACTACAATTTTTTGCATTAGCTTTTACATTTTTCTTATAGTTTTGGAAGATAGCATTATAGAGATTAACTGGCTAATATCAGATCAATACGGAGCATCATCATATTTCTAAAGCGAGAATGATGATTCTCTCATGATGTAGTTGAAAGGCTACACAACACCTAAGAGGAAGGACAGTGAAGAGAAAGCAAAATAACTTTAATACTAACCCCACAGTTACTCCGCTACCTTTTGGCTTATTCCCTACTCCAATTACAACCACAGCTAGTTCCTGGTCTAGAATGTGGATCTGGGTTTTCTGGCCATGAAAATTAAATGTTGGAGCTAAGGATGAAGGGAGCATTACGAGGAGACTGGTGAACTCTTAGATGATGGTCAAGGCAAGGGAGCCATTTTAAACAGTAGTGATGGAGACAGATCCAGGGGCTTCGCTGGCATATTCCTCCACGGACTTGATGAGGAACCAGAATGATAAGAACAGAGTGTGTAGATGAACAGCAGTAACAGACCAGAGGCAAGAAAAAGATGTGTTAAAGGAAGAAAAGACTCTGTGGGCTCAAAGGAAATCAGGTGATGAAAGAATAGCTCAAGTTCGGTAGGTGGGACTGAGCAGTCATATTTTGTCTTTCAAAAATTTCAATGATTTTCCTCTGATTCATAAAAGGGAAAGCTAATTTTTCTTTTATGGATGGAGAAATCACAGAACAGGTGAGGTTGGCAGGGGCCTCTGCAGATTGTCTATTCCAACCCCCTCGCTCAAATCAGGGGCAGCTGGAGCAGGCTGCTCAGGACTGTGTCCAGCCAGGTTTTGAATATCCCCAAAGACACAGATTCCACAACCTCTCTGGGCAGCCTGTTTCCATGTCTGACCACCTTCACAGTAAAACTTATTTTTCCTATGTTCAAACAGAATTTGCTGCATTTCCATTTGTGCCCTTGCCTCCTGTCTTGTCAGTGGGCACCGCTGAGACTCTGAAACTCAGACTCTTCGAGAGAGTTTGGCTCCATCTTCTTCATTCCTTCCCATCAGGTATTTGTAGCCATTATTAGTATCCCCCCCGTGAGCTGTACCTCCTCCAGGCTAAGCAACTCCAGTTCTCTCAGCCTTTCCGTGTACATCAGATGCTCCCATCCCTCCAGCGTCGTAGGGGCTCTTCACTGGACTTGCTCCAGGATGTCCATGTCTTTCCTATACTAGTGAGCCCAGAATTGTACACAGCACTTCAGACGCAGCCTCACCAGGGCTAAGCAGAGGGGAAGGATCACCCCCATTGACCTGCTGACAAAGCTAATCCTATGCAGCCCAGGATGCTGTCGGTGCTCTTTGCTCTGAGAGCGCAGTGCTGGCTTGCAGTCGTCTGCCAGGACCCCAAGATCTTCTCCGCAGAGCTGCTTTCCAGCCAGGAAGCCTCTACCCGCCCTGTACTGATCGATACACGGGGTTCCTCCTCCCCACGTGCAGGGCTTCGCGTTTCCCTTTGTTCAACTTCATGAGGTTCCTTCCTGTCCACTTCACCAGCCTGGCAAAATATTGCAGCACAACCACCTGGTGTATCAACCACTCCTCCCCATTTGATATCATCTGCAAACTTGCTGAGAGTGCACTCCGTCCCATAACCATCAGATCATTCAGAGAAGCTAAACAGCATTAGTACCAGTACCCTTAGGGTGCTCCAAATAGTAACTAGCCTCTAGCTGGCCGTTGTGTTGCTGACCACAACCCTCCAAGCCCAGCAGCTCATTCACTTTTAAATCCACTTTACTGCCCCTATGGGCTTGGATTTTAAACAGTCATTGAAAAATACAAGCTAAGAGGATATGCTTACACTTTTATCTAGAGAAGTAGCTATCACGATTTTGGCAGCAGTGGAAAGAAAACTACCATGTCCAATTAATACCTGTTTGGAGCTCATTTTCCCTTCATTTGAATGCACTGCCATCTGGTCAGTTTAGTCTGTATAATCAAAGTTATTTATCATCCTTTATTTACAAATGAAAAAAAAGAAAGAAAAAAAATTAGATCACAAATGTACAGACTACCTCATCTACAGCTCAAAACCCTGATATTTTATGAGTCTATTAGATCTTTCCATACCATAAAACACAGATGCTGACAGGCAGTATTGCCACAAAGAAGGTCTAAAGATTTTCACTGTGCTTTTCATACCTGACAAGTGGCAGAAATATGCCACTTAAATGGAATGACAGGCAGAGATCTGACCTGCTGTAATGTGTCTTTCCATTTCAACCATATCTAGGAACAATGAGGCAGTTTAACTCTAGAACTCTTCTTTCCTAGGTTTTAAAAAGACAGCAAGAAAAATGAGATTTCTATAAGCTCAGAGTAAAAAAGGATTTTGTTGTCTTTGTTGAGGTTATTCATGCATTAATTTGGGTTCCACTTTTGCAAAAAGCCCACATTGAACTTCAAGTATTTCTAATGATTTTTAAGTATACGTGTAAGCTTCTGAGGACAGCAGAGCGTAGCTACCTCCGGCTGAGCAGTAATGTGCCTTTACACCTTGCCAGAGAAATACAATTATGACACCTCTGCCTTCGAAGCAGTGTGCAAACGCCAGAAGCGATGCATTGATTCTTTCTTTTCATCAGCAACCAAGCAAAACAGGTAAGTGGACTCAGGTCTACAAAAATCTCAACAGCATGGTCAGGATCAGGTATCAGTGTTGATTGCACTTGGTGAGAACAGCATGGATAACAAGGCCCTGCTACCTCGAGAGTTGCAACAACTGTCTGGCAAGCCTAAATTGTTGTGGAGCACACCACCTTCTCTCCTGGGTATCAGGTCAGGTGTTTTCTAATTTCTGCCCCTACTGATAGAATTTCTGTTCTGAAGTAGAGTTACTTAAGGCTCATCTCAGATCTGAGCAGCTCCTACCTGATACTGGATTGAATGATCGAAAAGTTGTGCCCTGTGATGCAGCACCCTATTGAACCAGTAGCACTGCCTCATTCGGTCTTCAGGACACACTTAAGAAAGGAGAGTAACAGAGTATCAGGGTGACAGCCCAATTAGTTCAATAAAAGCTGAAGTCAAGGCCCAAAAAGTTCTTGTCACTATATTAGCAAGGATGTTTAGCTTATCTTGAGTGGCATCTGCGAAGTACTGCATCTCAGCTCTGTTTCTACCACTCAAGAACAGGAGAAACTGCAGAAGCCCTTCAGCTGGAACAGAGAGTCCTCTCCCTGGCCTCCCTCCCACTCCTGCAGACCCTTGCTACAGCGGGGGAGCTGCCCGCGGAGCTTGCAGCCCCTGCACTTCAGCTCTCTGGGGTCAGCGCACCCGTTAACAGCAATGCAGTTACCTCCTACAGGGTGGGCAAAGGTGCAGTAACATTTGACAGCCATACATAATCATTCCTCACTGTGTTCACTTTGCACAGGTCACCCCTTGTCATGTAAATTTTCCTGATAGGAGTAGAATAAATAGGAGGAGAACAGAAAATAAAAGCTCTTCTGAAATGCAAACAGGATTTTCCGCATCTAACCAGATGCCATAGTAAAAATAAGATCCCTTGTAACCTCAGTAGATCCATTATGCTCTAAGTCTGCAGTGACCACTCCCCTGTTTTCAAATACACACACATGCTCCTACAGAAAGAGCGAGTTCCCTTTGAGGATTATACACACGAGACAAACTTGACCTTCTCTGAGTACATTTACAAAACACAGGGGTTTTTGGCATCATGATTTTGTCTCTTTGTATCACACCAACACCACCAGCATCAACACACGAGGTTCCACAGGAACAACAACCCTGCTGTGGAAAAAGATACATCACAGCTAGCGGTGGTCTGCCACAGCCAAACAAGTGATACTTGTCCTGCCTTCAATTCCACGGAAATACAGCCATGTCCACGTTCAGTAGGAGCGGCTTCCCTCATACAAAGGGTCAAAACCTCATGACTGTAATTGCAGTGTAATCCCAGGGAAGGCGATTTCTTTCTTCACTTGGTATTAATGTGATGAGAATCTGGCCACCAGGGATTGTGATGCTGTAAAATATGCAGTAAACAATGATTTCATTTATATGAAGAATGAGTACTGTATTAGATTTGAGTTAAATATTAAATGAAAAAAGTATTAAATATTAAGATGAAGATTCTACACACGTATTATTTGTTGCAGATAAAAATAACTGCATATATAGTTGAGATTAATTCATCCACCATTTCAGAGGCTTCATGTCCTTTAGGCAATGTCACAAATCCATACACAGTCCCATTTGCTGGATTTTCTAATTTTGTGCAGGATATGGACCTAAGAATTTTACTTTCATGCACTGCCACCTTGTATATTTGTGACTACACCTCATAACCAAAATCTCGTTTCCTCTACAGCACAGCATCAACATCATCTGTTGTGGCTTATAAAACATTCTTCATACAGCTTTTGGCTCTTCTGCAATGAATCTCTCATGGGAGATAATCTCCTCGAGAATAGGAACCTCCCAGCAGAAGGGGACAAAAACATACATGGTGGAAACAGGGATCTGAGATGCCTCTGAAGCATTTTATTAAAGTTTTTCCCCCTCTGGCCCCCTTCTTGTGCCCTTCTCTCCCTTGCGTCTCTCCTTGATGATAGTCACATGAAGAGTGAAATTTTACCTCTAGGCCATCTACAGATAGACGATGGTTGTGCATGTCAGTCCTTGGAGGGTAATTAAACGCAGCATCTGAAAGTTCTATTGTACTTTGTTCTCCCTCCATATGGCTAAACTTTCTTTTCCCATAACTAATCTGACATTTGCTGATTGAAGATTGTGTAGTGGAATATGCATTTAATTTGTGCATAAAAGGTTACATCAGAAATTACTTAGGAAAAAAAATACAAACTGCAACACAGGTTCTGAGGGCATGATACTTTCTCCTAACTCCTTTCAGTCTGATGACAAGGTTTTCTGTGAATTTTCTGTGCCCTTAACAATTTTCCTAAATTCATTTTCCTTGGTGTGACTTAGCAATATTGTCAGAGTAACTAATCTGTTGGCACAGTTGTTGTTAAAGGACATATTCTACTGCAAAACATCAGACCTTAGAGGACACTGAGATGAAGAGTTTTATGAGCCCTGGTAACTGACATTCATAAACACAATTATTTACACTTTAAGCTGAATAAATTTCATTAAATCAACTTATCTTTATATCAGAATCCCTTCTTTGCTTAGACAGATGAGAACAATGTTCTATCTCTCTGGATTGCATCTCTCATCACAAGTAATGTCCTTCAATACAGGGACCTTCACGTCAAAATCAATCAAAACTTAAGCTACCCTTTACCACTTCAAGCTATTTCATTAAAAACAACATCAGATATGGGGGGTTGTTACAATCATAAAAAAGATTTTTTGTAGCGTATGAAAGGGATACTCAAAATTGCTGAGACCTTTGCCCCTTATTTTGCCAAGATACTCTCAAGACGAGATGCTTGTTCCCAGAGAGCTTCCTTGAAGAGATTTATGTGTTGTAGAAATTTTTAATTAGTGAATTCTTTAGCTTCTTGAGTGAGATTAATAAAGTAAAAATTCAGTTGTGTTTTGGAGGAATTTTTACAGTTGTATTTACGGGAAGTAAATGACTTAAATATTGTACTCTGCAGTAGTAATTTCCACATATACATCATTTTAGGAAGGAGACCGTATTTTAATTGTCTTCACAGTTCTAGTATATTCTTTGAAAAAGATCCTCCCTTGAAAAATGTTCATAATGGAGTGATTTCACATCCAAGGTAATTTCACAGAGGTTCTGGTACTTCCTCAAGCCTCTGTGAAATCTTAAATTCAAAACTCACCTGAAATTTCACACAGAGACTTCAAATTTCATAAAAAACAACCGAAAATCAAATGTATACAGGGAAATTCAAATCACAATAAGCTCTCTGTATTGAGAGATTGCTTTAATTCGACACTGACAAACCATGCTATGATACTCTCCTCATTGGTTTCATCTTCTAGATCTGCTGGTTCAGTGTTCTGTCTTCCTCCCTCTTTCTTAGCTATAACCCTCCTCAGGTCAGACACCACCAGAAGGTCAGCAACCACGACATCAGGTGACCTGCACTATGTTCTCCAATCTGACACAGTTTTTTGGTATGATGTTCAACAATTACTTGGGTTTGAAGCTTTTCCATGTACTGTTGTCATCAAAGCTGAATGACTCTTTGAAGACAACTGATTTGGTAGTGTATTTGGGACTCCGACTTCTGTTTCTCTATGTGGATCTTCCAAAGAGTCCAGGGAAACTGAAATTCATGTTAGCTGATAGGAAATGTACACAGAGAAGGAACCTCACTGTATTCTGTCTTCCTACTGCTTCTGATAAATTCTGATATACTCCTCTATCTTGCATCTCACTCCATCAAGTGCCACTCTTGTTCACCAGTGAAGGCCCTGTGGAAACCTATCTTATGCTGCTTAAGCCTCAGTTCACCACCTCTGTGGAGAGACACAAGGTTTTGCTAACCTGAGAACAAACAGGTACGGCTGCTATCTCTGCTCTGACACTCTATAGAGCCCAAAAGAACAGGAATGCATGTTAACAGCTCAGATGGGAAAGCTTCTCAGAAACCATCACACACTTTTAGCTGACGTACAACCATCTTTTCAAAAGACACCACTATTTCTTTACCAATTCTTCTTAGCTCAGAAAAGTTCAGCAAACAAGTGTACCTGGTGGTACTACTTGATTGCCTTTCCCTAGTAACACTCCTGGTTAAATTTCCTTCATTCTACAATGCAAGCAGCTCCTGTCCCATGTGGGATGTTCCCATCACTGTAACATCCTCATTGCCAACTTCACATATACTCTTTTTACTTACGCTACCTCCTTCCTTCTCAGCAGTTGTGGATGCTCTCACTGCAGACCAAGTCCACATCAGTCATATCAAAATCAGCACTATCAAAATTGACTTCCAGACTAGCACCCTTCATTAAATTCCACCACATCTAAAGTCACATTCACAAAGACTATTAATAATAGTAATCTTACATTTATTCACACTTTTCTGAACCTTCTTCAGGAATCACAAATGCTTCAGCACTGTCACACAGTTTGAAGGCATATCCACAGCATTAACAAGCAGTTCTTTAGTGACCTTTGCATCATGTGCGTAACCCCTGTGACACAGGAGATGGTATCTAACTGTCGTCTTTGGCTTTCAATGCATGAAACTGCTGAACGTTCTTAAGAGTTCACTCCTGCAATCGCAGATAAACATAATCAATGCTCGTTTCATCTTCTCATATCGCCCAGGGAAAATCAAACTCCTTCAGCCTTAGCTGCCCAAACTACAGATGGACGTATATCCACTGGGGGAAGAGAGGAAGAAATCAGCTAGCTAAGGCACACAGTTTTCATTTTAAAAACCCATAAATTTCCCATTTTCTCCACACCTCCCATCGGCACGTCAGAGTAAAATCCCACTATTACTCCCTGGAATTGAACAAGAGTCCTTGGAAACAGAATTCTGCTTATGTAAACCATTACTGCATGTCAGGATCATTTCAAACTATTATTTGGATATAACCCAGAAGTGTCGCAGCAATTCAGTCCCAATGCTCACACACAAATGTTTTGGAAGGGGTTTTGTACTGCAGAGCACTGCTTTCAAGCAGACTGAAAAATACTGAATTCTTTTTTTTTTTTCGAGTGTTTCTTTTCCTTTTTAAATGCCCTATGAAATTCAGAAAAAAAGAAATTCAGTGCAACCTCCTCTAGGAAAAACAAGGTTACTTTTTCTTCTACTTTTTATTATAAATGGAATTTTACTGTGACTAGAATTGCATTCAATTTGCTCTTTTCAATGCTTTGAAGGAGTCTGAAGGGTTTATTCTACTTCACTATAAACGGTGCTCTGCAATATTCCCCATATAACTTGGTGCATAAACCATGAACCAAAAGAGATTACGAAGAGTTAATTTATTTTTACTAGAGTTAGTCTATGCAGCAGGGGAGGTCGTTTTACTCATATGAGGTAATAAAGTTACAGCAGTATTTTTTTTTTCTGATTCTTTACATGCATTCTCCCAGGACAGAAGATACTCAGGGTATTTTTAAGGGTCTATGTGTATTGTTGATAATTTTATTCATTACATGTTTTGGAAGAACGAGCTTCCAGTAGTACATATGCCATTATATTTACACACGCATGCCCATGGTGTGACACAATTAAATTTAATTTAGTAACATGGGCTTTTTTTAAGCCTGGGAACATTAACTTCCACTAAAATTGTTACGCTGTTTTCCACCTTACTGGTTGAATGCTGTCGGGTAAGTTTGTATTTGAGGTTTAGCTGATGACTTCTGGGGCCTGATTCTTTATATATTTAGCCCAGGCTACCCCTGGTAGCTTTAATCTGCTACTCAGAGGCCAGTGAAATTGCACTGGTACTAAGGTGGGATAAGAGAGAGGAATCACGCACGAATGTATAATTACCAGCAGTGAGTGATTTGCACTGGGATGGTGCTTTGCCATATCACGGCCAGATCCAAACCTATCTGTAGCCCAGAGCACATGCACTGTAGCTCTGGATCCCACCTAGGGAGCTCACATTTAGGGACTTCCCCCTGGCAAGACTTTAGCTATCGGTTTCTAGTGTCTTATATACTGCACCACCAACATCTGGGCTAAAAAAATCCCAGAGGGGTGGTCCCCACTCTGAAAATCTTGCTATTTGAACTGCAGCGTAACAGTGCTCTATAAAATGCCTTTGGGAACATCTTGGTGCACGAGGGGCCCTGAAAAGCACCAGTGGTTCTCTTTCTCCCCCAGAAACGTGATTCATATCGCACCAAAGCCACTAATCCTGGCTTAGTCAGCTGGGGAAAAAAGACACACGCTCTTGCGTGGCTTTTCTTTCACTGAGTTAGTACTTCTTCCCTTGTAAATGAACTTATGAGACCCCAGAACTATCATGCTGTCTCTGGTGGTGTACAACGCCTGTTTGCACAGTGGTATTGTGCTATTACTATTCATTTTGATAGTGTGTTTCCTTCCTCTCCCTGCAGTTGGTTCATCTGAAATTTCGCCAAGATGGTTGCCTTGGAAACTAATTAAGGAAAGCCTTTGGTTAGAAGCAGAGTTTCAAGCATTAAACTATTTGAGAGACAGATGCAGAAATTAAGGTAATGTCTGCAAAGATGAAAGGGTTTATCCTTTGTATGGAGAAGAAAGAACCACATTAAATGATAGGACTGCAACAAAGCAACTTCTGTACAAAATCAATTTTTAAAACCTGGAAGAGACGTGCGAGTGAGGGATTTTAATATCAGCCAGGGGCTTAGCAGAGGTGAAAAAGATTCCCAGAGCTATTTGGGATGAGGAGATGGACAAATGCAGCGGGACAAAAAACTCAGAAGATCACATGTTGAGCAAATTCTGGTCAGCTCTCCCTTTCCCTCAGATACTCCTTATGTTTAAAAGACTTCTTGTGAATGTTGTTTTTGAAAAATACCAGTACAGCTAAAGAAAGACCAAATCCTCTCCGCACAGTCCAGGTATGGCGTGAGAAGCATCAGCATGTGCATTTGCTTCCAAATGGCCCTCAGGCTCAACTTCTCTACTGACCGTCAACAAGGGTAACACTTAGTGCCAGCTGCAGAAGCAGCTCCTACGATGTGGACATGGGCTAAATAATGAGTGGGACCCTCCAAGGGCTTTCTAAGGACAAACACACATGCACAAATTCTGTGCACTGAAAAGCTGCAAAGAAAGGTGAACTATGCGGCAAACTGTACTTTTACAGCTACCTATTAACAGAAGTTCAAAGCAAATACAATCTCTCTATGACCACAGTGGTATCAATTCAAATATTGTCTCCAGGATAATGTTCAGGATAATGGCTGACTCTATACTTGCAGCAGTGTAACTGTGAAAAGATTTTGGTTCTCTGAGCATTTAAAGGCAATGCAGAGGCTGCCATATAAATATGCCTGTAACTGCATAAAAGCATACTACAAATGTTGTGGTAAACATATGCAAAATATCAAAAGCAGATGCACATGTGTGCATTGGTGTGTGCATTTATATCCCATGAATTATCATAAAACGTAAAATGAGTAATTGCTACTATCACAGAAAACTAATGGTGATTTCAGGTTCATATGCCTCTGGCATAAGAAACCAGAGTTGCTTCGCAGCGGTCTTCTATGTACCGGAGCTTGCACATCTACAACGAGACATTTTGTATTAATTATTATTACTACTGATCAAGTACATTTAAAACTGTGCTTTAATGCCTTTTGAACACTTTTAAGCTTTGTGTGCCACTACCTCAGTCATTCAGCAGGATGACTAATACTCTGTAAATTCCTGTCATTTGGAACCTGCCTTGCTTTATGAAGTCTGGATGACAGCTTTGGAGAGACATTACTATTTACAAGCTATAAATTCTCTTCCTAGGTATGAGTGAAATGTGCTACATGTGGGGCAGATTAACCCAAGATGTTACTTCTCTCTGCTTTAGCAATCCATCTCCGGCCCTTTATTAGTTATACAGCTAACAGGAGCAGGCCCTTTACGGCAGACACAGCTGTCGCTTCTGACATCTGCCTATTTTTAACTTACCTTCCGCTACCTTCGGTCCTGAGGGTGACTGACCTAAGTAATTCCCCTTTCCTTCCCACAGGGCTGTACAGACCTGTGAGCTGCTGAAACTCTCCGGATATGAAGGGAAAGTGACCATTCACTCTGCTTTAGATCCTGGTTTCAACAATACTCATGGGCACCTAATGAAGAAATGTCCCAATTTTAAGCTTCTAGTTCACTGGAAACATAGAAAGGAACTGTACCAGTTTCTGAGTCACGTTACACAACACTGCACATACCAGATACTTCCCCAGAGCCTGAGCTGAACCCACTCCTCTGCTCCCCACAGCTCCACGCCGTGGGTAAAACCGGGCTATGACCCCTCCATGGCACCGAGGCCCGGGGAAGGCGGCAGCGGCACGTTGCTCCGGAGGCTGAGCTCCCTGCAGCGCCGTGCCGTCGGAGGACACGGCATCACCAGGGTTCATCAGCAAAGCAGAAGCTGAAGCTACCCACGGCTTTGCTCCTCCTTCACGCATCCCACTGTGTTTATAAGCAATTAAAAGTGTAATAACTGCCACAGAGAACGCACACCAGACTGTTCATAATGTAACACATAAACCAAGAAGCTTACATGAAAGCGGCATTGATTTTTTCACTTACACTTTCTCTTACTGTTGTTGTTTTTAATGACTATTGGTCAACCAAACACCGCAGTTTTGTACTTAATCTTCCGACAGCCCCAATGTGAAAGCTGCTGTGAAGTGAGCACGCTCCTCTGAGATCTGAACGGCTCTTCAGAGGGATGGCAGCTGTGGCTGCACTGAAAACCTGCAGACCATCCTCCTAATCTCAAAATTTCAAACTCGAAGGTCAAGTCATAGTCAGTGCTTGCACTGGACAGGGTTCAGTCAATCAGATTAGCCTTCTTAATGCTACGGACGCTTTACTTCAAGTCTTCTTTGACAGTTTGATTGCCACTGTTAAATTTTGGGGCCTGCATTCTCTACTGTAATATTGCTTCTGCTTTGCGAGATGCCTCCACTCAATACGGAGATTGCCTCGGAGCCTAACCTTTCTGACTATGTTTGGAGAGAGTGTGCTTTTGATAAAAGCATGCAGTCTCTGGAATAAACAGGTCTTTTGTAAAGTTTCACCATTTTGATCCTGAATGGGAGTTTCTTCCTCCTTATTTTCCCTCAGGAGATTTTCTTCTAAATGGACACAAAGCCACTCTACTCTGAAATACAGCTTGTTATCTTGGGAATAAGAAAAACATATTTCTTAACTCAAAAACATGTCTCTAAATACACGGTTGAACAGGCTAGAGCTTACCGTTAGTTCTCAGAAGAAAATGTTCTTCTGTTTATGAGAACAGAATTTTATATCTATCTGTGAAGGAATACTGGAATATTTTAGCATCAAGGGACAAGAAGTGTGGGGAGCTTATGAATTTTGCATAAGTGTTGCTATCTGTATGCTTGACAGGCCACTAGATTAAATTGGATATAGTTTGCTTGTGGAAGGAGGGATACGGATCCACATGCTCAATGGTTACAGAACTACAGGGCAAGTGAACAAACAGATGGTAACGTACAGAATGACTGTTAATCTCTCTGCTTCCCTTACTCTGCAGCTGAAGAGACAGGGCCAGAGGTGATCTGGGCAGGGTATCCACCTCCAGGACACAATATGGGGCCCATCACAAGATTCTCTGGAAGGGGAATGAAACCAGATGTGCTTCAGAGTGAAAGCTGGCACAAATCAGGCTGCCCAGGCAGAGTAGGAGCTGAGATGTCCTCTTTCCCCTACCTTACATTTACATACCGGGGGACACAGCTGAGAGAGATCCTTTCCTGGGTACCAGCCAGCCCTGAGAAATACTTCACATGACAGGTTTCAGATCTTGGAAATATACAGACATACAGATGCACCAGATGCTAAAGGCATATGGAATACTCAAGGTCACTGACTCACATGCCTGTACGTCGCTGGAGCAAGGTACAGAATATTCCAGCAGGAGCTGAAGTCTCTGAAGAAAATCCTCAGATGTGTAATTGTCTTTAGATAAGCCTACACTTCTGGAAGAGAGATATACTCTGGTTTGAACTGGCCAAAAAAAGCATCCAAGGAAGAAGTGTGCACACTGATCAGCCTGATACAGGAGAAGAGGTCACTCTTACCTAATCCAAGCACTAACACGAAGTGATGATATGCGGTTTCTGGAGCAGAGAACTGACAAGCTTGCCCAATGGCCTGGCCAAGAGCCCAAAAGTCTGATAGCAAACTCAGCACGTGCGTAGACTCTTTAGTGGTTTACAGTCTGTTTATTTCTGCTATGACTTTTGCTCTTGAATAAGTCCTATTTAAGCTTCTGAAATCCAGGGTCACTGGCAAACGCTCCTGTTGTCCCCGAGAAAATGAAATGGCAAGCGCCACACAACCCCACAGCGACCACAGTAAACCCCCTCTCTGGAGGGATGCACCCCTCCCAGTTGGTGATGGGAGGGCTGACCTTGGAAGATGTGCCACCGAGGAGGCCACAAAGGGAGAGGGATGGGAAGGTAGCTGGGCTGGGGCAGCTTATACTAACCCTCCGCGGGACAGAGTTTGTCCATCAGTACTCTGCCATAACAGGTAGAGAGTCTTGGCTTCCCTTGGCTCTCACTAGCAAAAAGCTCTTCAAAGCTGCCTGCAGTTGTGCAGTCAGCATGCTGTTAACGTGCTCAGATGTTACCGCCTCTTAGCCGAGCAGACTTTCTAGACTCCACACAAAGCACTGATTTGACTTTCTAAACTGCAATGAACCACTAGATTTGAAATATGCAAATCCAGAGTTATCTTTCCCCTCAATGGTATGCTATCAGCAAACACAGTTGGCTATAAAGAAGACAACTCAGCCTCCCTTGAGCAAACTGGCTGGATAGATTTAACAACCACATATATTTGTGAGATTTTTTAACTACTTTATGAGAAGATAAGAAGTAAGCAGAGGAGATGGAAGGAAAAGCCTAAACCAAATAATTGTTCAGCTATCTACCTGGGTTTCACCACCACTGACTTTCCCTGAAGAAACTTAAGTCATTGCTTTCCAGTATCAAATAAAAAAAACTATGGAAATTGTTGCCAGAAGATATTTTCAACATTGAAGGCACCAGCCTGGGATCCGCTTGGGCAATTCTTGGTCAAGTGGATGGTTCCAGTAAAATACATGGGACAATACTCATAAAAAAGTGCTCCATAACTGGACTCCTCTTGTTAGACTGCTAAAAAGACATAATTAGTACTGCAACATTTATCTCAGAAGGTATGTTTAGTTTGCTTTACTATCTACCTTGGTTTCTGAAACAAAAAGTTCTAAATCCATTTTTGATACTGTAAATTGAAGTAATTTTGCTTACGAGTATCTTCAATTAAATCGAAGTAGAAAATCGAAGTAGAAATAGTCACATTACATCAATGGGGCAACATAGACGACAGTATTTATGTGTGAAAATGTCTGTAGGATTTGGTTGCAAAAAAAGGGACTGATAGTGTTCAACTGCTTGGCTAAAACTGGTTGACATATTCCTAAAAGCCAACTGCAAGAAAATGTTAAGATCTGGAAATTCCATGGAAAAGTCACAATTTTGTGTAAATAAAGTTCAAAAGGTGGACAGCAGGTATAATACAGAAAAAGAATCATGTAACAGCACTGAGATGGGCTGTATACCATACAACAATGACAACAGAAAGGCTCTAGTTATGCAAAATTGCTAGTACTGTACAGTGTTCTGCAGAGTTTGGGGAAACCTGGAGGCCCCAGTAGCAGATCTTTAGTTACGCAGATGCTAATCACGTCGACAGAAAGCTGAATCAAACATTTAATAACATTACAACTTCACTAGGTTTGAATTTAGAATGCTTGCAAAAGAAAAGAGCCTGCCCGTTTTCGCTACATGGTTTGCCTGGTACATAGCTTTCATTCTAGGCACTGGAATGGTTTGATCTTTTTTTTTCTCTGACTTGCACAACAGAAGAAAAAGAGAGAACAAAATGTAAATGGAGTTAGAAAGATCAAACAAAAGGCCTGTTCCCCAGCTGAGAGTGGGCCCAAAGAGCTATTTAAGCATGGCTCAGGAGTGCTCTCCTCCATCATTTTCAGAAGAGTGGGCTGTGGGTATGGTGATTTGCGTCTTTTGCAAGAACATGAGCAAATGAAAGAAAAAAATTAAAAAAAGACGTTTCTTACACTTTGCTGTATGAATTTCCCTAAAGAAAGCACTCACCGTATTGACTAGAAATACAGTGTAAAATGCACTGCTATGGACTGGGATCACAACCATACCAGAGTTACGGACCAGCATCGGCTTCTGCTATGTTCTCTTGAGCACCTCTTTCCTTCCTGTTGCCTTCCGTAACCAGCAGCTATGGGACCTGGCCGTGACTACAGGGACTCAGTCTGCACCGACTGGCCCTCAGTGATACACCCCAAGGCTTGACAGGAGCAGAGCATTTTGAGAAGGAACTGAGTGAACATAGCTTTTGCATTTCCCAGCGTTTATGGCAGTGAGGTCAGTTTGCTATTAGTTCACAATACAACATTTCTAAGAGATATCCTAATGCTTCATGAAATGCAAATGTTGCTTTTCATCTATTCCATAGTACAAATGCATAGATAAATTTATGAAGTGGACATAATCAGAGAGTTTTTCAGTCTAAATGTAAGTGAATTCCACATGCCTATGAATAAACAAGCAGCATGGATTCCGTTCCATACCAACACCAGCTTTGCTGGGACACCAGGCAGCAGGGACCTGTCCTGCTTCTGCTCCCTGCAATGTGTATTTGCTACTACACCTCCTCTAGCACATTGCACAGCACAGCACAGGCATTCTGGGTCGCACCCTGGGATGGCCAAGGGGTATGGCCATTCCTCTAAGGCAAAGTAAACACTGGGAAGGCCATGCAATAGCAAAACAGTCACCCAAAAGTGCATTTTGCCCAATAAAGGTGTTTAGACTCTATCACACAACAATTTAAGCCTGTCAACAAACAGCACTGGCTGTGCAGAGGGATGGGCTTTATGTACGAAAAAGTGCTAATGAGCCATTTGGACTACCAGCTGAATTTTTCATTAGCAGTATTTCCACTTGGGAATTTTTTAACATGATTCAAAACTACTTCACTGGCTTTTTATTTCTTGTTTCCTATTCCCCTTAACAAACTGCACCTGTCTTGCAATCCCTACAAGCAGCCCTGATGCCAGTAATGCTACTCTGGCCACTGAGGTTTTAGGTCCTTCACCTACTTAACAATAACTCATCATTAACATTTGGGAAAAAATATCACAGAGACATTTCCTGGTAGGTTACACGTAAGTGCTGCCACCAACTACGAGCATCACTGAGGCATTTTAATTCTACTAGGTAACCAGCCCGTTGTTAGGAGTCCTATCTCAATGAGTATTTAAATAAATTTCTAGAAACAGACAGTTCTGGAAACATTAATGATGTCTGTCACAGAGGGATCACAATTTCTGAAAAGCATATACCTGTTCCAAAATGGTGTTGATTCTGTCTACTTCACAGTCAATTAAGTATCTTTTTTCTTGCCGCCTGTCCATCTCCTCTATAATTCTTCTGAACTCTTGAACATCCTTTATGCTTCCTACAGATCTGGCTGTCACTTGCCAGTTGTTCTGTACTGCTGCTTCCATAATCGCCTGAAGAATGGAAAATCCTGCAGGGGGAAGAGACAATGCAACCATTTAAAACCAGAACAAAACCAAAAACTATTCTGAATGTTTGACAAAGGGTTCACAAAAACTTGCATCATCTAAAGGGGCACAGACTAGTTAAGAGCCTGCAAGTGCTTCTTTACTCGAGAATGCAACAGTGTAGGGACCAGTTTCTTCTTTCAGCTATGCCACTGCCAAAGTCACTGATTTCAGCAGAATTGCTCGGCAGTATATTACTGGGAGGCGTATCAGAATCTGTCCAATATATCATATTATGATACTCTCAGGGATGTTTATGGTCGTGCTGGGGTCTGTGCCAGCTGGGAAGAGGAGCCTGCAGCCATTACTTGGGCAATAGTCCATCAGCTTGAAGAGCTGGACAGAAGGGGTAATTTGCCTGTGCAGACTGCAGCAATGGGTCATTAACTGGCCAAGAGCCAAGCACTGCACAAGAATGCCAATTAAGTCATTGTACTGGCTATTGAAGCCACAAACCACAGGAGAATATTTTACTGACATTCACTTTGATTTCAAAAAATGTTTTTAAATATGGAGTCCAGCAGCATTAACCACACTTTCAATGCTTTCATTAAGGTCATACCAACTCATTTAGCAGCCTCAACAGAGGAGAGAAGCAGCACAGAATGACCGAAGACTGTACAGTGGGAAATTATACAAGCAAACAGCATTTCATTTCTTGTGAACTGCCATGGCTGGTGGCAGACAGAACTCAAGTCAAGCCCCCAGGCAAAAGGTGATGGAACTGGGAACGGTAATCTCCTTCAAGTCATGCTATGTAGGAGTCATCAGATATTAATTTGCATCCCTTTATCACAGTATGTCGCTGGGAATTTGGCGAATTACCTGTTTTGATTCAGGAAATTAAAATATTTGCATAGTTCTAATTGTTTCAAATCTGGGCGGATGCCAATCAAAGAGAGAGGTCATCTGCTTCCAGCACAGACAGCAGTTTCCAGCAGAGTTTCTCTGTACGGAAGCATCCACTAAAGCTCTGGTTCTGTCCAGACAATTTATTTACAAAACTTTCAGTCCAATCATTTAGTCATATTGTGGATTTCTTATCACAGCCGGATTTCAGAAGCTCAGAATGTTTTCTGAGATATACACAAAAACACATAAACATACAGGATCAACAATCAATTAATCGTGCTCTGTGATAACCAGTCCCCTACGCTTCTGAACCTGAAAGGAGTTTGAGCTACAGAGGGACAGCACGTTCACTGCTTCAGATCATACCAATACATATTCTGAACTCGGGTATCATTGCAGGGGTACACTGACAACAAAGAACTTGTGCTGCAGTCTGATCTTCCGTAGCCTGCTGTAAATCTGTAGTGGCTGTCTGAAGCCAGAGGAGCTGCGTCATTACCTCATTACAGACACAAACAAGGGAAGAGCGAGATTTTCTAGATTGCAGTTAGATTATTATAATTTACTGTGTGACTTCCTTAAGTCTCACTCAAATGCCCCCACTTTTCCTGTGCAGCCTCCTTGATTCTTAATGCTTTCCTTTGTATGAATGCACTTTACTATCCCATGGAAGGTGGTGACAATTAGTATGTACGCTGGTTGGGAATTCTTTCTGGCATCTTCTCTCCCCTGAGACTACTGAAAGGGAGGCATTTACATATGTATAGTACAACGAACTCAGTCTTCCTTAACATCATATTTTACAAAAATGGCTGTGATGTCTGTGACAGCATTGTGATTCCATTACATGTAGGAGGAAGATCTAAGCCTAAGATATTTGTTTGGCTGCAAACGAGGAATTTTGATGTGGGAACATAAATACCACTAATGGGGATTTACAAACGCTCTGTGTACAAGGATGTGCTTTTTAAAAAATATGATTCCACTAAGTAATGAATATTTACAACTTGTTTCATAACTCACATAATGTCTAAGTATTGAACCTTGAGCTTGCTGTAAACAACAGAACACAGTCTGTAAGTCTATTTTTTCACTCCAAATAAAAAAAAATGGTTCAACATATTACAAAACACATGACACTAAAAAAACCCTATAGCTCTATTTTTTTGCTAATAACATACACAAAACTTAGGAATGGTTTCAAGGAAATAAGTGCAAACGAGCATGCTGGAGAGCAGCTGCCACTGGTCGACTGCCACACACCCCGTTTCAGTTAACACTGTTTTGAGTCAGAGCTCGCTTTGTCAAACCTTGAATATCTCAGAACAAAGCTGGGCAATTTTCCTGATTTTGTGCAACTGCGTGTTTGTGTGGGTATGTGTTTTTACATGCGTGTGTATTAGTCAGTGGTTACCATTTCAAGCAAGAGAAGAGCAAGGTTACTCAGCAGACTGTCTCCTATGCACGAAAATACAATTACAGTAATCTTCGTTCGACCAAGTTCCAGAGCTTCACCATTTCTGTCTTCTCTGCCTCCAATTTCTCCTTGTCACACCAAGTCTTTACAGTCACAGTCCCCTCTACCCTTGTCAGTTCTTGAAACCCTCCCTACGGTCACCATCTGTGCCGTGCCACCTCGCCTCTCCCGGGTCCTCTCCCTCTCCCATCCCCACTTTGCGAAGCACCATTCGCCCTTCCTGCAACAGCTCATTAGTCCAGTCCTCTGACGACCTTCACAAAGCCCATTCCTCTTAGTAAAAGCATGGCTCAGCCCTCCTGCTTCAGACAGGCAGCACACTCGCACCGTTGCGAACACGCGTGCACCGTTCCCAGCCTCCGGTCTCTCTCTGTGCCGACTGCCTTCAGCGCCAGCTACTACATTTCACATTGTTACCCATTACACGGTATTTCTGCAAACACTGTGTTCCAGGCTTCAGCTGTACTTTACCATTAAGAGAGCTGTTACACAAGCAGTGTGATTGTTTAAATAAAAGGACAATTTTATCTTCAGATGTGAACTTGTCTTTCTCTTTAGCGTAACAATGCAAGCTGTGACAGTTCAGGGGTACAGCCTGGGTAATGAATGGAGAAATTATTCTCCCTATTTTGTGCATGTCGGTGACCAGACCTGCACAGTAAGCTTTTCCATTCCCTACCCCGCAGCAAACACACCATGTGAACGCTTCGCAAGAGATGCTTGCCCCTGAGCACCGCGTAGGTGTTGAACTCTCATGAGTGCCTCTCGTCTCATTCGCGCTAAGGGGAACCAGTCAGCCACAGCAACTAGATATCTCTGTTTTGCAGTTATTCTATGGTCTGCATCAGATCTATCCTGAAAGACTAAAGGACTGATGGCTCACCACAGGTCTGTGAAGAACTCGTGCAGGAAAGGCTTTCATTAATACTGTTGTTGGTTTATGCTACTTCAATCAACAAAGCAAAAAATATTAGACAAGAAAAACTGACATCCTCCTAGATGATTACAGCAATGAGATCATCTCAAAACAGGTTCATAATATCATTACTAAAATTCAGCAATTGTTCCTTTTACAGTCATTAACACAGACAACAGCAAAAATTAATTCAGACTCCAATCTGATCTTTCAATCTCTTTTTTTCTTAGTCATACCTTGGATGTGAAAAAGCAGGAGGATGGATGGCATGCATTTTTCTGGAAGCACCGCTTCTGAGGCTAGCTCGTCTGATGGCACCACATCCCTTCGCTGCACTACGTTAACAACGTGTTGGCATTACTGATTTACAAACCTGTCTGGTCACACGATGGCGATGCCCACACTTGCCAGGCCATGTAACAGACTTGCATTACATTTTGGCCCCTTTCAGCCACGTACTGGGGAGGGGTTGCTCCTGTGACCTTTGAATGCAATCACACAAGTCAATCTGATCTGCACCTACTAAAAGCTTAAACAATCCCGGATTTAATATTCAAATGTGTCATTGTCTGGCTTATTCTTAAAATATCGAGAGTTTGCCCTCATCTAAACAGTCTGCAAAATGATTGGGCTGGAGGCAAGTACAGTAATAAAACTAGAACAAAACAAGTGCCCGGCTTACCACTCAGTGAGCTGAAGCAAGTATTTTGAGTTCTGCTGACTGAAGGTTGCAAAGAGGGTAAACTGTCCAACACAAATTTCCCTCAAAGCAGGGAAAATACTATCCGTTGCAATGCTCTCTCTGTACTTGAAACAACCCAGACAGAATTATGTTCTAGGCAGTCCTCCTTGCAGCTGGACTAAGACATGAATTCACCCAGTATCTTCACACTTCTGCCAGGGAAGCAAAGCCTGTATCTCATTCTTTCAGATCATCCGTTTGATAGAAGCACCTCTCAACCGACCCTGCTAAGACAGGTGAAGAGGACATTTCATTTTTTGGCACCTGTGAAAGCTCATGACACTTTTCCTACATCCACATAAGCAAAATTCATCCGAGCACTAAACTTGCTTGTTTGAATAACAGCAATCATTAATGTGGCATGAGTAAATGACCACACTGGAACATCTGCAGCATCATGTGAGCCCTTGCAATGGGCACAAAAGTACTTACTGGAAAAAAATTGCCCACTTAGGTAAATCACTCTTTTCCTGAATGTTCCTGATAAGATCTTGGACCTTAGCCTCCTATTAGAAACGAAAGAGCACTTGCTGGCAGTCCCTCTTCCTTTTGCCTTGCTGAGTACCAGAGATCTTTGAGGGGTATATATTCTCCTGGCATGCAGCATGTTTGTGTCAGCTGAATGAACACCAGGTCTGATCTGAATACTTGCATTTTGAACTATGTATCTGGGACACGATACGAAGCACTAAGAATCTGGCCTGTGAGTGAAATTCAGGGATTTAAGTGTGGAGTTGTGTTTGACAAGGGCACAGTAAACTCACCAGAATGGAGGTCATCAAGGCAAGTGCTTCCCCAAGACAAAGACAAATTCTATGCTTACATCTCAAGCATACCAGAGGTCTGTAAGTTGAGATATACTTGGACATTCTCTGTGTTTGGCACTACGCCTAGCACTAATTTAAAAGCAAACAGATCAACACATCAGGTATGAGTAAAAAACAACTAGCCAACCCAAAACACTCCCCATCATTCAAATTCCAAACACGCCAGTCAGGCAAGTGTGCTTTGCATAACCTGTGTCTGCGCCACAATTTTACAGCAGGGGAAGACGCAAGGAAAAAGCTACTAACTTCGTCACCAGTAACAGATGCAGCAAATGGATTACTAGACTGGAGTGCTCTTTCAGTCTAACACATGTAAGTTCAAACTACTAAATAAAAATAGAGTATCAGCATTCGATCTATTTCTGACCTGATCACTTCTATCTGGTAACCTGCATGTAAAGTGTTACACTCCGCTATTCTGGTAGGAAACAACCTTCTAGACCAAGCAGCAAACACACTCTAACGTTATTTTTTTCTTCTGCTTTTTCTATTCAGTAAACCTCTAGTTTCCCCTGTACATACACTAGGTTATTGCAATCTGTCATCCACAAACAGAGAAATCTACACAAATAGATACGTCAGCTTGGTTGTGTGAATGTGAACTTGCCTGGCTCTAAAGGAGAATGTACAGGAGCCATCTGGTCCATATTTGCTCCTGATGGGATACAGCTAAACATGCAGGAATTAAAATCTGCTGAATGCAAGTAAAAGACTTTTTTTTTTTAATGGCTGTTTCTGAATGTATTTCACCTTGATCTGTTCTTTCATAACAACCTTGCATCTACTCACCCCTCATTTTACTCAAGTTTTAGGTCAGTGCAGCTTCACTGTTCGTGAACGAGGCTGTGCCAGAGTAAAATGAGACTAATGTAGTAAGGGACCAAAGAGTACAATAGCCAAGGACAGACATAAAGATGCCATAAGCAATGCTGTCACCTCCATAAGAGGACTTTTACATACAATTTTCACAATGATTCGGGCAAGTCTCCAGGTGTAGGACAGACAGAGATAATTCAGTATAACAATATGATCCAAAGTTTATTGAAAGAGCTGTGTTCCAGTTTTAGCTTTGCCATGCAAATCTTTATTTAAATATTTCCAAGGGAACAATAGTTGAGCGATTATAGTTTCTGGATGCAGATGGGTAACAGAAAACACATGAGACGGGAACATCGTAAAACCAGAGTATCTTCTGCTTGAGGAAAATATAACAGGTAAACAATTGTGCAGAGAAGGCAGAAGAACTAGCAAAGAAAATCATAAGAAGGAATAAAGTATTTTGAGAAGCGAGAGAAAGTGAAAAGCATTGTGCTCCCCAGTGGGCATGGGCTGTAGGGTATCCTCTGCGTGCTCACTACTAAGAAATCTTGATACTGAGGCTATGAGAAAGCTGACAGAGGCAGTGGCAAGGGCATTCTGTCACCAGAGGATGCTGAGATCTGGGAGACATGGGCCTAGGTGTAGTGGAGACCCCTCCCGAAAGGAAAACTTTTTTTACATGCAATTGAAAAAAATGGTAGAACTACACTAGCATTAAAAATAATTAACTTCTAAGCTTTAAGAGATCCGAATAGAAATAATTAAACTGGTTAAGTACAGAGAGGTTTCATCTGTCAAGCACGATGATGAGTCCAGGGCTTTGTCTCTGTTCCGCAGAGCCAAAAACCCAAAACCACACAGTAAGCACAGTACTGTCACACATACAGTGGGATGCAAATCTAGGGAGCTCAATTCCAACAATATTCCTGACCAACACCAATTTCCCTGAGTACCCTGAATTCTCCAGCAAGGACACGTTCCGAGTGACATTAGAACACGCAAAATCCACCATCTGCAGAGCACAGTCCTGCACTATACTGACGTGAGGAAGCTAACACCATAGCCTTAGTACAACATCATAGTCTTGCCTAGATGCAGCCTTCTGTAGTGGCTCCTTTCTCTTCTACTCACCTTTGAGCACTTCTATGCCACGACCACACTGTTTTGCAGCCTCACTGCCTCTCGTATGGTGCGAGCTGGAATGAGTTCACAGCAAGCTCTGCTGCCTGCAACAGACCAGCCTTCAGCTGAAAAGCCTTTGATTGATTTAATCCGAATAGAAGTTTCTTTGGGTAAAAAAGAATAAACCAAGATACACAATTACCAACCACTTCTTTCAGACCATCAGAGCAGGGTTTTTTCATTACTCCTGTGCACTGGTTACCGAAGAAACCAGATCTAGCCACCATGGACAGAAAATATCTCATCCGTAGGCCGCTTGATGTCAGATGCCATGAAGTTGACCACTGTGAGACCGCCTAAGTGAGACGCTTCAGCCTTAGCCTGTCCCTATCTTCAGAGACATTTGGATGACAGTGTCTCAGGTTCTCTTTGTAGTCAAGAGAGAGATGCCGTGTAATTCTTCTGTGTTTGCAACATGCACGGAAATGAATGGAAGAAAATACAGACACGAAGTTGTGTAAGGCATCATCATGTAGGTATCACTCACAACTTTTACCTGCAATTGAGAAACTAAAAGAGAACAAAAATCCCAGTGTGTTGACTAGCACGCAACTGATGAGGCTAATTACTACACGTTAAAAATACATATCTAATTGTGTTTACATATTTATCTCGGCAAAAAGATTCTAATTAGGAATCACAGAGTTAGCAATTATCAGGCTGGAAAAGAAAACCTAACTTGTCTGCAGAACAACTGTAGCACATTCCATGGGAAGCCAGTTCTCAAAAGGAAAGCTTATAAAAACCAAAATCAGAGCATGCACAGATGGTGCCAGCCGAAGTGAATTCAGCTCCTCTTTTGTTGACAATACTGACTTTAGGGAGATTATTTGACCTATCGTGTCACTTGGAGAAAAACAGAAAATGAAAAGCCCCCTGATAAATAATGCAGCAGTGTGCTGCTGCTCAGTGAAGAGCCAAGCTGTCCAACTACCTGCCCCAAGGCTTGACTGGCTGGTCAGAGCGGGGTGGTGCAATGAACACTCTCTTCACTTCAGAAACAGAAGGTCTGCTCCTGTATATAATGCCAACGTTGGCCTTCCCGCTGGCATTGATACGGCTAAATCCTTCCCTTCCTTCCTTCAACGAGCCTGAAAACCTCCCTATGTGTCTCTGTCTTACTGACGCATTTTAGCACAGGTTCATTGCCCCAGAAGGATGTCATACCTGCGCCTGGATCTCCCACAGAGTGCTCTACACCTAACACAGCGCAGTGCACTTCCCATGAGACGTTTTTGCCTCATCCAGTTTTCAGAAAATTCTTATAAAACCATTAACAACGATGCTAAATAACGCTCAAAGCACTACAAATTAACAGATTTACTTTCAACATTCCCATGTGAAATAAGCAAATAATAGATCTGACATAGAATAAAAAAAATGACATGGCCTGTCCCACACAGAGAATCAGTGATAGAGCCAACTTCCAAATTCAGGTTCTCCTGATTCATATCTAGATTTATTTTTATTTCAAGCCATACCATAGTTGAACTTCTATATACTTCTGAAGATCCCTATACTGCCTATAAACTGACTAGCCACTGAAATCATATAGTAAAAAATCAGTATGGTATCTTAGAATACATTTTCCTTGTATCTTATTTGCTAGAGTTAATTGAATAGCTACCTAGCTCCCAGTGAACTGGGATACTGATGGAAAGCGTTATTTATTATTTTGGGTGGAGCTGCACAATTGTGATACAATTGTAAATAAGAGTTAAAAAGAAAACTATTGTGTGGAATTATCATCTAAGAAAGGAAAGAAAAATGAATTCTATTTTAAGCTTAAATAACTACTTTAGCCAAAAGAGAATATTAGTGCCTTCATTCTGTTACAGGCAATAAATGTTCTGGAAGAAGGAAACTTCTCCACTTATCAACAGCAGAGGATTTTGAAAGTAGCTAAAACTTTGTCTCATATAACACTGCACTCACCTGAAGAGCTAAAAATGTGATTTCAATGTATGCTGCAAACTTAAAATTATTCCTAACACAAGTTAATTCTTTGCCATGATACGCATAGGGTTTTTAGCATGAGTGTGCAAGAGTATTGCTGACTGCCTTCTCTTAAAAATATGTCTGGAACTGCTGAATCTAAAAAATGATAAATATTATTCCTTTGAAGAAACAATCACAGGAGATTATGGTAATCAGACTATGAATTGAAATACATATTCATCACACCAAACCCCTGGATTCACCTCAGATAAATGTCTTGGAAAAAAATGATGCTACTTGAATTGTCCTCAAACATAGTAAAATTATTCTTTCTATCTGACCTTCAGTCAATCATATTAGAAAAATATTTATTCCTCTCCCTAACCTTTACCTACACTTTCTGTTTCTCAAACTACCTGAGCAAACAAATCTTTTACCTCTGAGAATTTTCATTAACAGATGCTATCAGCCTTTCAAAGTCTCTCTTCATCAACATCTCACCCTTTGGTATCCAGCATTTTAATTGCCCTTGCAGCTGGAATGTGTCTCATGTCTCAACCCGTAAGTTAATTTCCTTTTATTTATTCTGAACACTAAAAAAAATAATATAGCAATCAAAGGGTGAGTACAGATTTAAAAATATTCTGAAATTTAAATGAGTTTTTATGATAATATAAATGATAATTTATGGATCCATACTGAAGGTTTGCATGTGTGTTTCTTTTTAGTCACTTGGTTATTTCTGCCTTTTTTTTTTGCCAACGGCTAGCAACAAAGAGCTTTTATACAGCACTACTACCTATATTTTTTTCAGTACAAGAACTTCTCTTCATAACAATGATATATTCATTAATTACAAAGTCTCACATGAATTCAAAAGAGGTCTATATACCTCCTAGACCACTTGGCAATATAGATTTGGTCTGAACTAGGCTTCAACACACAAGGGCGGTTCTACCACATTGATCAGAGCACAGAATATACCGTCCAACTTGCTTTATACTGATTCTTCCAGTAGTGAGGCCACAGGATGACAATTTACAGAGGCAGCAGAGAATGAGCATGACATCAACAGGCAACACTTGACCCAGCATGAATCTGTGGGGTAACAAGCTACCTTTCAATACATTTCACACAGATAAGGTGGCAGAATGAGGATGCAGTGGTTCAGTGCTCTGTATCTAAACACCATTACTTCTTGCACCATCACGTTCTGTGTATCAACAAGACCTGGCTTATTCTGCAGGGTGGTGACACACAACAGGCTCACGTAACCTACAGAGCAGAGACTACCCACTGCCAGTCAGGAGATTCCAGGGTCTTTACCTGCTCTTGAAGCAAGAGACTAAAGGGGAAAAAAATGCCTTGCTGTTATTATTCAACTTCATAATCCCATTAGAATATTAGCAGTCTCTTTCATTGTATCAAAAATCATTAAGAATTTTAGCATTAGCTATCCCTTCTCTACTAACTCACACAGAGGATTTTTTGGCTGCTGCTTTGTATTTTGCAACTTCTAAATACAGGGATTGTAGCCAGTAACCTGAGATGGGTGAAAAAGCCCAGATTTAAGCATCTGTGGTCAGTTATGGAATATGCTATTCCTGATTTAGCTCAGATGAAATATCAGGCTGGATTATACAAGCTGTGCTAACATTTCAGCATAAATCTTTGCTAAGCAGAGACAGGAATGCTATTCAAAAGTTTAGTTCTGGCTTCATTTCTCCAAGTGTCATGCTCAGAGCCAGACTTTTCTACAGCATCCAAGATAGTTTGTGACTGCAGCATTCCCCCTTCCACAACATTTCTCCCATGGATTGCATTCCTCCCCTCCCGCCCCCGGTGTCACCCCATTCATTTTTATACTCCACAAATGGAATTGGCATAGGAAGGTATAATGCAATATTGCTCTATGAAGGAAAAAAGAAAAAAGGCAACATGACCTAGCCATGGGCAGAGTTTGTCTAACTTACTGCTCTGATAAGTGATGGTTAAGAAATATCAGTATGATGGGCTTCACAGATAAACTGGATTCAGGGAATAGTCTACATGACTTCAAAGGCAATTTCAGCAGAGGCTCAACCTTACCATACTTGACCACATTGGACAAAATCTGGTCCTGCATATAAAGGACTTGCTGACAGACCGGCATATGTTCTCAAAATATGTCCTCAAATTAGCATAACGGAAGTGCACACTGCTGGATCAGCATGAACACAGAACAGTATCAATAGAAGGTACTCATCCTTTCAGACACGTTGACTACTACATCTTCGTTAACTTCTGGACTATACACCCATATATATCCATGACTACACAGCAAAATCACTGAACACTTAAAACTATGTTTCTTCGTTTTATATTATCAGTAAACATAAAAAAAAATCTTGGTCTTGCATGTTGACATGGTAAAGATTCTGTTAAATGATCTAGAAATGATAATAACTGGTGTATTGGAAACAATTAATACTCTTGCCTACAATCCTCTCAGACATGGGCTCACTTCACAGTGCAGCACAGGTAAAATTTTCACAGGTATCTGTCTCTGATTTTCAAAAGTGACTTGGGTAGGATGGTAGGAGTAGGTTGTCAGAGGCAATGAGCATGCAGATGCTGAAGATGCAGGTGGGGTACCGGCACTCCACTGACTTCAATGGCAGCCAGGCACAGATCTCACTGCCACGCTTTTCACAATGTAACCACGTGTATGTTAAAACCCTAAATACCTCCGAAAAACCTGTCCTGTATGCCTTTGGAAATCACTTATGAAAATAGGATACGTGCTTCTCAGAATATGTACTCTGTGGCCTGCTTAAAAAGTGGCACAGAATTCTCTACAGAATACAGTTAATTAGTTATTTCATTGCAATGTGTTCAACAAGCGCACAGATAAGGACTGCCTGACTAAATAGGATGTACACATATCTGAGACAGATTCAGTTTTTAGCTTGAAGAAGAAAAAGGAGCTAGAAAATCCCCCTCCAAGGTTGCAGAGTGGTAGAGTATATACTACAAAAGGAAGGGGTTGCATGTAAACTGAAAACTCCCTGTTTTCGTAGTTTCAAAAGAAAATGCTCTTAATGTTTTCTCAGAGTTGTTCTGTGAAATTAGGAAGCCGTAACAAACACATTCTTGGGATCAGTCAGCCTCAGTACTCCAATTATGTTGGGCTTTGCAACCAATTACACTGCAAAGTGTTTACTATTATTTAAAATGTTTATATGCTATTTGACTATTCAATCCAATATTCAGCGAAACAAAAGAACTCTTCTATTCCATTTGTTTTGATATTATACTGATGCATGACTACTCTTCCATGACTCCAAAGCCTCACAAAACTGATTGTGTGGTTAGTAAACTACAATAGTAAAATACGCAAAAAGTTTAGTATCATCTAATCTGAAGGAGAAAACATACAGTGAATGGTACACAGACCTAGAAGCACAAGCACTGATAGTTCTGATCACTCAGTTTGCCATTACTGTAGTCATCCAGGCAGAGAAAGATTTCACAGAACAACGGAGATCCCTGGTATACAGAGTGGAAACAGCTAAGTGTTGTGTGCAAATCAGTACTTTAAAACAAAAGGTTCTCATTCCACTACTGCCCTCCTTCAGTAGCGTGGCACTTCTTGTTTAGTCTTACTTTTTCCGCCAAGTAAACAAAGTATCTTTATCTTAACACATTCTTTTACTGTAATATCTCTGTGCAGGTATAAAAAGCAAAGGAAAACCAGGTCGGCTGCGCCTGTGAGCAACTGGACTTAACTTCAATAAAAAATTTCCATCTAATCTTACTAATTATTAATGTACAGATGTTCTAGGCTCAAAATATAATGCCTGTGCTTACTCCAGGGAGCTGGTCCCCTCTGACTGTACCCAATACTAACCAACCCTCCCCCTGCAGTGAAATATCCAGGCAGTATCTTTCTTTTTACAGCAAGAAGTTCTATTATTGTTGTTTCTGGGAAAAAAAAAAAGAGCACACATTTAAAAAGCGTGTTCTTTAAATACTGGGTTATTATGGCTGTGCTATACACCATAGCACACCAAGAGGTCAAGAACCACAGTCCAACTGTCTTGCTCCACTTAACAGCTCTCACTGAGGTCCTGGTTCTCAATGCCAGATTTTCTTGCTCACTGTTTGGAGCACGTCCCACCACTTCACTGATTCCTTTTCATTTTTTTTTTTAGGCAGCAAAAGTCTTCTCCCTGTTCTAAAAGGTCCACACTGTGCATCTTTGTCCTCATTCTTTGGATAGCCCTTTTTGCCTCTGCCTATAATGCAAGTCTTGGTGTCGTCATTCCTCTTTCCAAAACAGCACTGTTGTCTCCCCTGCTACACATCATGGCTTCTACTCATTTACTTCCCCCATTGAGATTCACCTCTATCACCTTGGATGATGTGGAACTGAGGGAGGATTAAAAATAAAAGCATGCTGAAAGACATAGGGCCGAGACCACAGTCCTACCACCACACAGTTAAGCATGTCTCATCTATACCTCCATTGATTACATGTTGCACTAGTGGTTCAGGTACTGTAGGATAAACCACTTCAGAGCTCCAGCCTAACTTAAGCACACTCCCAAATGTCCTCTGTACTCAGGACTCTGTGGAAGAGCAGATTTATGCCATTATCTATCCTGAACACCAGAAGAGAAACAACTTGACTTTCCAGGTCCTCAGCCTTCCACACTACACCACCATCTCATTTTCCACATGTAGTAATATTTTGTTCTCCCTCTTATATCCTGGAACTATAACACCTTCAGAGTGAAGCAGGAAGAGAGCAAAATTAACTGTGTATGTTCTAGATCAGCTCTTTTCCATTCCCTGCAAACAGTTTTAAAACACTGGCAATCGACATTAGCCTACATCTGCTTCAGCTAAAGCCACGAGAATTTCTGTGGGAATTCAGAGATCATTTCCAACTATTCCAGCCATATTCCTGAAAAGATTAGTATGTTTTATTCCTCAAAGAGTTCACAGAAAGACTGAGTTTAGATCTAAGCATATAAAGCTGAACGACAGGAAGGAACCCACACCACTGAGAACTTCAGCCAACAATTGGCAGTATTTTTCATATAATTCTTCGGCTTGGAGATCAGACCATGGTCACAGAGCCTGTCAACAGCCATAAGAAGTCTTCTTTACAGTCTAGACCTGCGAATACTTCTTCTGAAGCAAAGTAATCAGAAAGTAATTCACCTAATCCCAATCACTGAAGACTTCTCCATCACCGCTGAGTTGCAGGGAGTTTTGCCATTCACTGCGGAGGGAACAGCATCGGGTGCTATATCGAACTGCTGACACGGCTAAACGTATCAGCAAGATTATTCTGTGATTTTGCACTGCAGGCACCATAGTTTTTCCACTGTGCTGGTGGCTTCTTATTTCTGGTTGAACACAATAATACGGTTTGTCTCTGAAGCTAAAAATTAACTTGTACCGGCCAACTGCAGTAAACTATTAAAGATAAAGCAAACCAGTATTTTAATTTGTTATACACAAAAAATTAGAAACCACGTCTCTTCAGCTCTGTCTGTCAGCTTTAAACACTTCGATCTTTCTTAGCTTCCTTCTGACAGATGTCTTCAACCACCAGGACTCTAATTCTTACCAGCAGCACTCACCAAAGTAGAAACTCATGTCTGTTGACAAGAAATGAGCAGGTAGGTCTCACAGCGTATCAGGAGTAACTTAGATCTTTTAAAAGAGTTCATTTTATAATGCCCAAAGACAAGAGAAAGGGTAAATTTGAATCCAAGTTACAACCTTTTAGGAAGTCACAGAGACAATTCATGGCTGGTAGACATGAGAGTCAAGCAGTATAGAAAAGTATAATACATTGGACACCCCTCCCATTGACTTCAGTAGGAATTTTGCATGGAGATGAATGCCTGGTGTGGCACAGGAAAGCTCTTCTTTGTTATCAGATATTCGTATTTTCTTCCTTGATTTTTCTCTTAAATAAACATTCACTATTGACAATGTGAGAAGGGTTTCACTCACTACTGAAGCGTCAGTTCCCGTACCATTCATATAGCTCCTCAGAGCAACAATATTGAGCATGATCTTCAAACACACCTGGGATCCACCTTTAACACTCCGGTGCCATGGGACTGCCTTGCAATACTCCCTGAGCTCCTGTACCAGTTGCTGTGTTTCAAAGAATGACTTAAATTTTCTTCTTGGTGTCTGAAGATCAAAATTCTGGCTTCTCTCCCAAGTGTTCCAGAATACTATTACTAACACAAAGGAAAGTGAGAGACGAAGCCTGTGATGTGGCAGCACACAGACTACATTAAAGCAGTTGACCTGCACTCAGGTGGAATGTGGTGGAAGCTAGCTTTTCCTTACGTTGCTGGATATACAGACTGCATCGCTCTGCACTGTGTAGTAAAGAAAACCACAGCACCTGTATCTGACACACACATACTGACCTCAGTGATGTACTGCTAAAAGGCTATTGCAAATGTTCTTTCTCCCAAAAGTCACATGGATAATACATTTCATTTCTTTGGAAAGAATCCCAAGAAAAATAAGGGAGAGATCTTAAAACACAAAATATTGCTATGATGCCCTTACTCTTTTTTTTTTTGGCCGGAAGCTGTGTAATTCTTTTCTGGCTCGTTTATTCTGTCACAAGCACGATGACCTTTACTGAATGGTCAGCAAATGTGATGGTTTTAACAGAACTACTGTTGCAGTGAAACCGATGCACCACATTTGTACCCTTGCCCACAGAAGGTAAAGGCTCCACTGGGTATTGCCAATGCAACTCTTAGCAGCTGAATGCAACAACCCAACGAGTGAAACAAGCACAGTTCATGCATAAAGTCACTTCCAGACACCATTAGAAAACAAGACCCCAATGTATAAAGGCTTGCCTTTTAAACTACATGTTTCTATTAACTGTAGAAGAAAAAAGTTGGGATTACCTTGCAATTTGACTACGCCTAAAAAGACCAGAGGTCTGGAAGGGGCCACTTCTCCTTACCACACTGTGGCAGAGCTGGTTGCTAGAATACAGTACTAATGCAGTGGTCCTCAATCATCAGGGCCACAGCTGACAAAAGAAAATACCAACTTCCCCATTGTCCACAAGCAACACAAATAAGCTTGCTTTCCCAGCACGGTAATTTTTTTGTTACTTAGCTTAATGGATTTTGGAGCCTTTATCCTGTTGCTTAGGATTTTTGCTTTGAAAACTGAACAGGACAAAGCAAAAGCTCCCATCAGTTTTACTGGGATTGTTACAGTGGTATTTGTAAAAACCAGCGTGAGAATGAACGATACATGCCACAATGCGGGTGGTGAAACACTCGGCCAAGTCGCCCAGAGAGGTGGTTGATGCCCATCCCTGGCAACATTCAAGGCCAGGTTGGACGGGGCTCAGAGCAACCTGGTCGAGTTGAAGAGGTCCCTGCTCACTGCAGGGAGGCTGGACAAGATGGCCTTTACAGGCGCTTTCCAACCTAAACTGTTCTATGATTCTATGCCATCGGGCTAAGAGATAAGACAGTCTCAGCATCAGATTGTTGTCTAGGTCCATCTACTCCATACGCACAGATACTCTCACCACTAGAAGATGCAACTATGTACCACAGCTTCATCTGACTCCTGTGGTACCACAGGACTATTTGTCTTCTGTATGAGACGACACAAAAATAACATAGATTAGGCTGACTGTCTGGAAAGTACCATGCAAGAAATGTGACAGCAAGCAAACCTGACTGCTTCGTGTCTAACTGTTCTCGCATCTGGGTAGAACCTACTCTCAATAGCCTTAGCTCTAACAGCTCTTTAAAACAGGCATTGTTCAGACATCTGTTTCTGATAATCATTCCTAATGTAAATACAGACTAACACCTGGGGCAAAGGGAAAGCATCTCTCATTTACATCAATAAAATAATAAGTTATTATTCACTTTGCTAACTTGTTGCTTAAGTGAACAATGTTTAAGCAGTCTACAAAGATACTGCACAATCAACACTATACAACAGTCAGGGGGACAAGACTACACTGCGCGCAAATCAAGCAAGCATAAAAAAGTTTGCTCTGCACCTCCTGAATAATTTTACTCAAAACCTGTTACATTTGTCCTAGCAAAACGTGCTAATGATAATTTTATGCTTTTTATTCAGGACATGTTTATAAATATCTATAAATGATCAATGGATACCAAATAATTTTATATAATGCAGAAGGGCAACAATTCCGTAATTCAATGATTTAAAAATCCATGTTAAATATCTGGTTTGATTTGACCAAATTTAACACTGAAAAATATTTATAATATCTTTGCAGTGTATTAACTGTGATTTACTTTTTTTTACGTAATTGCTAATAAAATAAAACAAAGTGTGGATGATCACAATTGAAGGCAAGTATGCAAATAATTCTAGTCTCAGTAAAATTATATCTTTGTACAGAATAATGAGATATAATACTTAACTGACATGTGGAGATTACTAAAATAATGTCCTTATACATTTCTTTCCGGCAAACAGCACTGTGTTTATTGCTGGCTGGTTTTCTTCTGTCAAGTTTGGCCACTGGCCACTCTCAGATAAATTAAAAATGTTCTTTGACGCCCTGCATGAATCACATATGGGCATATAACTTCACTTACTGTTTAGGGAAGTGTCCCGTTAGCAATTCCTGCTCTGTGAATTCAGTAATAGAGCTGGTAAATTTTTTTTCAATTAACATTACATTTACTGGAAGAATAGAGCTTTAGAAGGGGAGGGGACCACAGCCAGAAGTTTAGGCCAATCTGAAGTTATAACTCAGGCTGAAAAAAATAAAGGAAAATATTCTTCAAAATTTAATTAATGATCTTTCCTTTCAAAATCTGAAAAAAGATTAAACTAAAGGTTAGTCTTTAAATAACATGGACCAGATTTTTTGCAGATAAACTAACATTTTTCAGCTTGGTCCAAACTGAATTTGTAATTTCTGTTTCACTCAACATTTCCTACTCCTTCTCAGGCTCCACCTGACTTTAACTTGACCAAATTTTCTGTCCAAGCTTTAATTCTGTCAGGTAGCAGAGGAAAATATACATTTGTTACTTATGTTGAAGAACCTAGTGCTATATCATCACGGAATAAAGTAGGAAGCCCTAGAAAGGAAATGAGAAAAGACTGTGAATAGTAACTTGAGAAGAAGGCACCGCACCAAGACACATTCTGTAAAGGACAGTCATTAAAAAAGACTAAAACTAGGGAAATACAACCACTTTCAGCCTTTCTTCAACAAACACGTCCCTAGAAATCCCTGAAGGATCACACAGAAATCATTAGAACATAATTTTTATTAGTTTACGGAAAACTAGTTTCCCTTGTGACACAGATTTCCGTTTTTATTGCTTCTAGACTCTGGTCTCTGTATGACAACTGAGGTCGCTACTCTTCATACTGTAACTCATATAAATACACCTCAAGTAATAAAACTGAAGCTAATTCTCAATTTTCTAGCAAAATATCCACTGAAGTCTCTCTGTTTCCCTTCATTATAGTGTAACAATCAGCAATTACTTGTTTAAAGCAGTTCTCAGGAACTCCATTGTGGTAGATGCTGTAGAAACAGAAAGCAAAAATTTATTCCCTCCCCACCTTCAGTAATGAGTGCAGCTTCAATACAACAATTAAGTGGATTTCTACCATCTGATCTCGAGTGGTATAAAACATGACAATCGAAATATTACAAAGTGGCCCATAATAAAACTTCTCATTATTGATACAATGAACTCATTGTTCTTAAGCAAACATTTTAAATAGCATCCATTATTCATGTGAAGTCTTAAAAATTACCTATCTGGGAATTGGAAAAAAGAACACATTTGAGTATTAAAATATGGGAGAATTTTTCATCATCTTTTATAATAATGATTTTGTGCAAGTCGTTATCTCTGTGCTACAATTTTGTTGTTTCAAATGGACCTGTCAAGAAATTACTTTTAAACACATAAGGTCAAATCTTCACCTGTGCAAATCTGCATTGCTTCACTTCAAAGAAATGTGATGAATGGCTTTTGCTATGCTCCGAGGCATATTCTGATTTTTACACAGCTGTACCAACTGGTTACATTCAGTAGCAATCTGAATTCCCTGCAGCAAAAGTTTTAATGTTAAAAACATTTTGACAAAATCCAGCTTTACAGTCAGAGAGAGGTCACTGAAGTCACAAAAACAATAACCGCAGAAAGATGCAAATGAATATCCCATAAACCAAGACCATCTCTATGCAAAATAAATAGCACTTAAAACTTAAGAACAAATAACATCATTGCTCCCATTATGTTTTTATCTAGAATTTTCATAGGAGACCCAATAAAGTGTTATGAGGATGCAGCTGGCATCTAAAATTCACTGTAAGACAGACAATGATGTGTTTATATTGCCTACTGTGGCCAGTTTTTGAAGAAGGTCAATCCAGAGATTACTTAAATTAAATCTAAACTGTAACGGCCTACAGCTGCTTACACTTAATATGTTTGGCTTCATATATATTATTAACGACTGCTCAGTGTAATTCTACACACTTCAAGCGTTTGAAGTCACTGTTACTATTTAAGCTTTGAGATTTGTGATTTTACAATAATTGTTATACTAATGGAAACTACTGCTACATAAATGGGAATTCATAATTAAACAGCCAAGCTGAATATTTCCTTGTAAGGGAATGGTGCTTTAATGCATAAATATTATCATATGGTTCATGTCAGAAGGGAAGCACTGTTTGGTCTTACACCAAACTGGATGCTGTGTGCAGCTAGGCTTTCCTCTGATTTGTAGCGTAAAGAAAACATGCCAACCGAAATGGTCATTATTCAAATGTATGCCATTCACATCCATTTTGTTGCTTTCTTTGAGAAGTGTAGCAAAATGGTTCCAGAAAGGACAACTACAATAATACTAATACAATATATACACATCGTCTAAAGGCACAATTTTCACTTTCACAAACATATCTAAAACCAGACAAATAAGTAATGAAACAACCCTGAAAAATCCTTCAGGGCACTCAAACTCACATTAAAATGTGGAAAATTACTATCCTTTTTATATTATTAGGTTTTTTTCTTACTGAAACAGGACAACTGCCATACTCTGATGAATGAGTTTCAAATGTTTGTGTTCAAACTGTCTCCGTGATGCGGAATATCTCTAAAACCAACACATACACTAATGTAACAGAGGCAGTTACTTTGTAAAGCTTTTTTAAAATAGCATAGCATGAAATTCAAACTGTCAGTGCATAAATTACTGCTGCCTTGAGGCTGTAATAACTTACGCATCCTTCTATTCACCCCTTCCTATGCCTCCCCTTTCACAGAGAAGCTCAGATCTCCCCTTCTGCCCCCTTCATCTCTTTGTGGCAACTGTTACAATGTCATTAAAAATACATAGGCTTGCCCATTACGTGTACAGGTGAGGGAGGCAGAGGACTGCATAACAAATGGCAGAAAAAAACCAAACAGGAGAGTTTGGGGGTTTACTTTCAAGAAATCTCTGCAAAAACGTTATTGCAATAATTACGCGTTCGTATAACTCACTATTATTTGTGTACAGCCAACCACAATTTGATTTTCTTTCTTTAATAAAAACTTGATCTAATTTGAGGTTATCTTTGTCAGTTCATGGACAAAACCAACTGATCGATAATGCTAGTACTACTAAGCAATAGCAATTCTATCCACAGAGCAATTACTGACACTGGTGTAGTCAGCTGAAAGGTTTGATCTTGCTGAGCCACACAATGTCAGAAGACTGGCTTCTTTATTTTTCATTTCCCTCTTTTTTGTCTTCGCTTTTTTTTTTTCCCCCTCCTGAAAGAATAAAGTCTTATCTTGCTAATAAAAGATGTGCTGAACTACTCAAACTGAAGACTAGTATTTGCTCCTAAAATCATAATTTCCCCCTTCTTCAGCACGGGAAGAAAAAGCCAGTAAGAAATAAGATTCCAGCAAATAGCACTCTCTGATCTAGAGACACATTTACAGTATCTTTAGTCTTAGGAGCAGATGACAACACAATCCAGCCTAGACTACAATGGTGTTATGTGTATATAATGCTGGCAAAATAATTAAACTGCACTGAAAGGATTTTATACTGCAGTTCTGACTTGAACTCCTCAAATTAAATTCTTCATGAATTAATGCACATAGATTGAGGTCAATGTAGTATAGGACTTTGACATTTCATAAAGATGAGTGACAACCATGGATTCTTTCATATATTTTAGATGACTGAGCAGGACATAATGGCAACTGAAAACTACATACAATAAAGGAAAGAAAGTGTTTATATCATAGCTTTATTCAACATTTTAGTTTATTTGATGTATTCACCCATTAGAACCACCCATACTTGCATATTAACCACACCACACATACTGAATTGAAGGCCCCCAAGAGTTTAATAAATGCTTTCCCATGTTAATTCTGAGACTACATCATTATTTTTATATCACCAAGGGGATCACTGTATAAATTTACAAGGCCATATATAGCCTTTGATTCAAAAATGACAGTATTGTGGCCTTAGAGTGATTAGCATGAAACACCTTGCTAAAAAATACACCTGAAAGTTTCTGCATTATTTGCCATATGTATCTGATGGCTTCAGAGTGTTTAAAATACTAGAAAGTACCCTAAGAAAATATTTAATGACCACTGTCATGCATTTTCTTCTCTGGAAAAGTCTTCTTAACTATGACTCCGAGATCTAGACAGCTTAAGGACAGCTTGGAGCCACTGTATCTGAGACTGCTTTGTACACCACCTTATAATGAGAACGTGAAAGGAACCAAAAGGCTTTTCAGTGATCAGCAGCCATTTCATTAGGCTAAACTAGAATAGCCAGAAGTAGCTTTTACTTTACAAAGGGGAAAGGAGCCTCAGTTAAACGGTCACAACACATAAGTGCTGATTAAAAAATCGCCACAACTGAACAAAGTGATTTGGATCTGTCCTTAAGTAGTACGGTTCAATGCAGTGTATGGAGCGGCCACGCTTCTTTATAAACCCATTCTCAAGTACAGTTGGACAGATTATCAAAATCTGAGTTGTCAAAAATGGATTACTGCTCTCCTGAACATAACTAGAGAGTGGAGAAATAACTCACAACTTCATAAGCAGAAGAAGAAATGCTACAAAAATATTAGTACTTTATGCAAATAATAGCAGTCCTCTTACATCTGGTATGTGCACAGGCCCAGCAATCCACTGCACAGTACTATTCTCAGCATTGACAAAAATATCCCCAAAGCAAACAACACCTCAGGAGCTCCTAAGCAACCTTAACAACCACTGCTTGGTACCTGTTAACCATCCCAGACTGACGCTGTTTTATATTGTCAGCACGGAACCGTGACGCTCACAGCTTACCAAGCATTCACAGCTCTAGCACAGATCACTGCGCTGGGGCAGAGAACTGAACTGCAGGTGTGTTTGCAGCAGTCAGTTCTGGCTTATGAAATTCTTCAGTTTCAGACAGGATGCATTAGCCCACACTACTCACTAAACTACTACTACCTTGGCAAAAACACCTCCGCTTACTCAGTCTCTGTCCCATTCATGCTCTCTCCCCTCCATGCTGGAGGGAGCACAGACGTACTTCACGTGCAGATCCAGACTCCACGGCACACCTGCTTTGCAGAGCAGTGCCTAAGGAATCTGGCCCTAAAAACTGAAGGAGAAACACTCCAGCAATAAAGAGGATTCTTTGCTGTTGTAAGAGATCACAGCTCTATGCTTAATCACTTAGAGGGGCCTCAACTAAATGCTGCAATGCTGTGCAAATCACTCACTGGTGATTTGTTTCTTTGGGCTGCTGACAACCAAGGTAAGTCAGAAATACTTCTAAGTGCAAAGCAACAGGCTGTGAACACGATGAGCTCAGGATCAGGATGAATAAAACCTCAGGTAACCTTTCTCTCCCGTTGATTCTTTGTGTCATGAATCAAAGCAAATGAGGTGGCCAGGAAAAGCTATGCATCCACAGCTGAAGAAATGAATAATTACTTGTTACTGAGTATAAAAATCATGTCAGGAACTTTGCACTTTTTTTCAGTAGAGATTAATACTTCAGCACTTTGTAGAGGTATTTTTCATTCCACTGTACTAGAATAGTACACTGTCTTATATACCTTCTGAAATGCACGCTTAGTGCTGTCCTACTGTGAATTGCAAGAAGGAGAGTTCAAAAAAAAACAGGTAAGATTCTAAATGTTTCATGAGAACCCAGAGGGAAAAAAAAAATAAAAATCTATCTCTGTAAGAAAAAAATCCTTTAAAAACTCCTTAACCTAAATACAAGATCATTCTACCTGCCAGCTGAGTGGGTTTGTCATAAATGCATTCGCATTTTTCTTCTACAAAGCATTCGAGTCATCTTTATGCTTACTGAGACAGCTGGTATTTTCTGGGAAGAAAAAGGCATGTGGTCAAACTAGCTTGGTAAATCCTCTGAAGCCTGAAAGAAGAAACTACATCTAAAAGGGCCAAGTAATAGGAGGAAGGTACTGAATCTATAACCAATGGATTCCTTCATATAAACTCCATGGCAAACACCATTTATTTAACTACCTTAAATGCAAAGCTTCTTATGAATCCATTATGAGTTCCTTCAAAGGCTGAAGTTCTTTTCTAGGTGGAAGGGAAATTCATGGTAAAATTTAACAGAATTGTTGTGTAGGAATATGAAAAACTGCTTTTCATTAGTAACCATGGCCATTGACTTCCAGTACGACATTCTGCACATCTCAAGTCAAAGCTCACTGTGCTTTCAACTCAACAAAGCAACTCCCATATATGTAAGTAGAAGATGATCAGGTTGTTAACCTGCTGATCAGTACATCAAACCTTCCATCTGAAAAACAGGACTCAAACCCTTGTATGACCCATGCAGATGTTGATCTCCACTCATTGCTGTTTGAGACCATCAAATGAAAATCACTTCTAAAGCACAAAGCCCTCAACAAAGCTACATTTTTACAGACCATTCACCCAGCACACAATATAGTCCAGTATGAAAAGAAACTCAAACTGCATATGAAGCCTCTCTTTTGGTAGTGAGAAAAGAACATGCTGTTGCTTAGTTGAGAATCTGCTCTGGAGTATCAGAGGCCACTCTATAAAAGGAGAAGCTCTGATTTACTAACTTGTTGAGATACTCCATTTAGTCACATATTACTCTAACACTGGAGAAATCTCCTTTGTGTTTGGTATTTTTTACCACTTGCAACTGTTACAGTCATTCCACTGAGCCACAACACCCTGTGCTCATTCCACAGAAGTTCTTCAGCTGGCGAATGGTTCATTTGCCTGGGCTGAATATCTTCTCACTATCACACCATGCTCACAAAAGTGTGAGGTCTCTCGTAGTGTATGTAGGGAATCTGTTTCCTAACTGTGAATAAGAAACATCCACTGTTCTAGAAATATACTGAGGGCCACTGTGTCAGCAAGACAGTTCACTCCCATGAACAGAATGAGTACAAGTCCCCAGGTGAAGCTGGCTTGCCTTGCTCTGAGCATCCAGATGACAAACACACCAAAGGCTTCCAGCCTTTAAAGCTATGCTGCATGTACAGATGCAAAATAATAAACTTCAACAAAGTAACTTTAAGTAAACTCCTAGATCTGTTGGGTGAGATGGGTTAACAAATAGGTTTGATAAAAATTTACTCAGTCTTTTGCACAGAGTTATTCTTTTCTACAGCCTTCCTTTCTAGTCTAAAAAGTCCCATCTCCTCCCTGAGATCAACAAATTCCACCTCCTCTGCTCTGGTTCCAAGCAAAGCCTCTCCACCACCTCTAAGGCTTGGCTCTGTGTCAAGTCCTTGCCCTTGTCTCAGAGCAAAAGGGCCAACAACCTCTCTCATGTATCTGTTTAGCCCTTTTCCCCCCCCACCTGCACTTGGAAACCACCTTGAACTTTAGCTTTGTTTCAAGAAATCTGGAAACGTGAGATTCTGACCATTTAAGCCTTGCTGATACATGCATAAATCAACTGAGAACAAAAGCTTCTGCCACTTAAATTACCTGTACATACAATAAAAAAATTAAATGTTATCACTATACCAGAAGTTGATAAAGCAGGCATGTTTACGAAAAGCTAAATATTTAAATGATGCATTTACGCAAGTCAGTTTATAAACACAATTGTTTGCAGACTTCATCTCTAAGTCATGGGTGAGTGGCAGTGCTGCTAGTTCTTGTGTTTACTACGCAAGATACTCAGGACCTCAGCTCATGTTCCTGAGAGTTCCAGCTGCTTTCTTTAGGACCACGAGGGTAGCACACGACCTGTTTTAGGCTTCCAGAAATTATTTATCCAGGACTTTCCCACTCATACTCTGGACCCTGAATGTTCTGACTCAGTTTTAAAAGCTGATTTCACACAAAACAAGGTCAGATTCTGATGCTCTCTCATCCACAACTGGATTCACACTCGGTGTGAGTGAGGCTACCACGATACCCTACCACAACACCATTATATGTGGATGGCACAATGGATGCTACCACATCACCACCACACGAGCAGCGTCGGGGCTCTGTCATGGTCTTGCTCTGCTGTTCCTGCTTTTCTTCCTGAATGAGCTGACAGACCTCCTGATTCTCAGGGGCTCCATGACACAAGACACAAATTTGTTGCATACGTGCAGTTACTCCACTTCTTGGAAAATAATTGCTTACAGTAGCGTGTGTTCCAACAGCTTCAAGGGATGCTCAGGCATTTTCCCTGGGCATCTCAACACCAAACCAAACCCACTGTGTATACACAAAACTTGTAAAGAGGCACAAAGCTGCCTTACAGAACACCACCATGAACTCTATGCTGCTAGTCTTCAGCTGCATCTTAGCCTTGCCACTATGATACATCTCATGCTGGATGACTTTCAAAGTTGATTCGCTCCTCTTGTTCATAAGCTAGAAAAATGGTTTAAGTGATTACCAGGGGTAAGCTAAACAAATAGCAGCTAATGGAAAAGATCAGAAGCAAAATGCTTAAGGCTCTCAAGTCCACCTAAAAACCAGCCAATATCTATTCTCCCACACAGGGTCTCAATGTTTGTTTGGGGAAGGATTAGTAAAAGGGCTTTCTTCTGTATCTGTATACCACCGAGACCAAGATAAAAGGAGTCTGTATGAGACTTTGGAGGTTTCAGAGGAAATAAATGGAGAGTGATTATCAAAAGCTAGATATAACTGGTCAGGCTCAGATTATTCCCGAATACATTTAGTCAGTAAAGTCAAGCAGTAAAGCAATCCCAGAATATTTCAGTTAAGGTTCTGGCATGTTTCCTGAATAGAGCCTCAGTTCATACATTATGCTGCTGAAAGCAATGAAGCAATGCACCCTAAATAAGAATGTCAAGATTTGCCTCTTTGTCAAGATAAATTACATATATTTCATACAAACATTGCTAAGTAGTATCTATGATTTTCCATTCTACATAAATACAAATCCTAGGCATCATAAGATGGTAAAAATCACTCGTTCCCCAAAGACTGACTGTGAAAGAAACAGATCATTTTCTTATTGCACTTAACTATATGAAGTACAATTATTCTTTTAAATCTAAATAATAGATTTTCTACCGTAAGGGTCTTTGCATTGTGTGTGCTCTCTGTTGTACCAGAGCTTGAAAACTTTAACCTACACCACATTCTTTCAAGCAAAGCCATGCAAAAGATGCAACATTTTGTGGCCATGCTGCAAGTTGCCTTTTGCTAAGATAATGACTTAGAAGAAAATATCTGGACGGCAGTTACTGGGGCACACGATTACTCAAACATACGGAGCTGCGATGCCTGTTCCTGTGATATGGAGTCTGAGCCCCAGCTCGGGAGGTCTTGCCAAGAACTTCTTCCCCGCTGTGCATTTCCCAGCATATAAAGAAGTGGGAAAGGAGAATGAGACAGCTCATCTACATAGCTGCCTAAAGGACAGCAATTGATACCGTCTACATGTCATCCCCATGACCCTGGGCTGCCGTCCAAAACACTCCTGCAAAAGAGCCAAAAGACTCAGAAGAATCCAGGTTTGCAGTAACTGTTCCTCGTTTTGTCACCTTTGCTGTTTTATAGGCTTCCAAACAGGCTTTGTATATTCCACTGTTCTTCACCACAAACTGATATTTACAGAAGATAATGTCAAGAATTCAAATGCTTTTGTACTTTCGAATCTGTAAGCAAAATACATTGCATCAACCTTCTAGAGGTGCAACTGAGAAGAATTAAACAGGCATAAATGTACTAGCAAACAAGAATTATAACTTTAAAATGGCACTAGCCCATGTTTAATTCTGAGAAAACTGTGAACTAGCCTTAAATCCTTTTTCCTTCATGCAATGGATTCAGACCAGTGCTTCAGCTAGTGGAACAACTCCCCTGCTCTGAAGAATAAACATGTTAATGAACAGCTCAGCTATTGACTCTTTTGACATTCGACTGTTCAGCAGGTGCTGAATTCAGGGTTTACTAATGCTGGTGTAGCTGCTACCACCAGTGTCATTTTTCCCCTTCACTGAAGAATGATCTTTGCAAATGAAGATGGAAGTTTCTGACATGCAGAAAGACGACACCAAGTTTAACACAAGAGCTATACGGAAGGAGGAGTTCTTTTGCACCTGTCTGCTGATGGAAGCTGCTTATAAACAGGAGTCATTCTGTGTCAGATTACATTTTCCACTACTGTTTTCAGCAGAGACTCAGCCCACCAGAACCTGACGTTCCAAAATCCCTAGCAATTCATCAGGTACTAAAGCAGAGTCTTTTTAGATTCCACAGAAATTAATCGTACCCCAGATATTTTGAAAAAAATGTTACGTTCTACATATCACTAATTTTCAGTGAAATTCTTATTTCATAAAAAAAAAAATCCATCAATTTAATTTTGAGGAAGATATAATGAGCCTGGTTCTACATACCGCTTCTTTTATCAACCCCAATCTCTCATTCTCCAGGGAAAGCAGCACAGAAGTGTCTTGTCCTTTGATAGCAATAGATAACTAACCTCATTTTGTAAAAGCAGAACTAAACAGAAGAGTTATTCTTTGTCTTCAGCAGAAGCAGTGAATCAGACCTCTTTGCCTTGCACTGAACCCAATTGCAATTTGATGCCTTGTGCATAATCATCAAGAAGCTTACAGTTGTACCTCTTTTTTTTTAACCTGGCATTTCTTTATGCAACAGGGTACCAGAAAGTTTTATATTTAAGAGGAATAGGACAAGTCATATTTTCTGAAGCTGTATTTTCAGGCCTTCTGCATCCTTACCCATCCATTACATTCAGGGCAAATTTTTGTGTTTCTGTGGCAGAAGGATTAAAGATGTAACTGCTTTTAAAGCAGATATTTTCAGCTCTTCTCAACCACATAACCTAGGGTTTTAGATGAACACTTCTGTGCCTCAGCCTTCATCTAGCCAGTGTTTACCAATTAAAAAAAAAATTAGGCAACAATAACCCTATCTACCACAGCTCCCCCCCCCTCCTTGATTTTAGGTATCACTAGATACCTACTGACAGATTAAGTCAACACCAAATGACAGAAGAATTTCAGATTTGGAAAGGTATTTGGTTACAGTGCCATAAAGACTGTGATCTATCTGTACCTCTGCCTAGACTGAGCACCCATTGTGTAGGTAGGCATTACATAAAGTTACTTTCCGGTCCTTTGATGACTCCTGTGATCTGAAGGAAGAGGAAGAAGACTTGATGCACATCACAGAAATCACTTGGTGTGATTTTGTTTAAATAATGTGCATGACAGAAATCAATGTCTTTGTACACAGTAGGTACGACAAATCAAAGTAACTTAAGACAAAATGCCTGTGTTGTACTGACAGATGGAAAGTGAACAATCTGTACAGTGTTTCTCTGGCAAAAATAAACTGAAATGTTACTTAAGAAACATTATGGAAATTTAAATAAACAAAAGCTTCGGCATTACAATCTACCTTACCATTTTTATAATAAATGAGAAGTGCTTCACACCTTCACACAACTTTTAGATGACTATGAAAACTACAAGCTTACCTCTCCACAAATTCATACTAGTGTTACTCCAGTTCACTGACTCAGAAGAATAATATCTGATTTACAGCAAAGTAAAGCAAGAGGTGAAACAGACCTCAAGACTGGAAATAAACCTGAGGTTTTTGACAAACCATAATCCTCAGCATGAGATGCAAAAGGTGACTTTCCTGACAAGTGCTACAAAATTCTTAATAGCTTTCTGTATGCAACCCCATCTCATTTCATCCTGACATAATCTTAATTAGCCTTAGCTCTACTGCAGAGAAGCCTACTGAGGCAGTTAGCACCATATAATTAATCAGATATTTTGCACACATCACAGCAACCAACAGTGTCAACTTATTGATGTGAGTTAACACAAACAGAAATCAACCCTGCCTCTCCCTTTCACATGAACTACAAGCATGTGGCATGAAATAAACATGTGACTATCTCTTCTCTACACTGCTTAATGTCCTTTGTTCCCTTAGCAGCCATTTCCTAATGCATCATTACTCTCTGCAAAGTATAATTTATTTTTTCTGCTGGTACTAGGATAAGAACATGCAATTTGATATTTCTCTTAAATTTCAGTTTCTTCACAGAAGAAGTCCAGCAACTGAAATAAGCAATGATAAGACATAATTCTTACTGCTGGAATTCATAAATCTCACATTTTATTTTTCTTTGTGGTGCTTTAGCACTTTTTAAGAAACTGAATATTGTACCTGCGCATAAATATACATTTGAGAGCATAATCTGCAACGTTCAGTCATCTCATAGCAACAGAAAATAATGTACTTACAAATATAAACACATACAACACACACACTAACACACTGGATTAAAAGCTTCACCACCTATCTATGTAATTGTAGATCTTAACTTATTCTGTTGTTTGAGATTTATCTTTTGTCTTCATTGCAGGAGCCAAACATCACAGTATTCTACATAACGTCACCGAGGGGGAAACCATATGATTACACAATTTGATAGCAATGAAGAAAAAAAGCCACTGCTTAAGAAAAACAATTTTATAAAGCTGATTCGCTGTTCTCCTAAGCTTAAACTGAAACAGTTCAATAAGCAGTATAAAACCACAAGAAGGTTCCTTCAGCCTTGCATGGCATCTGTAATATGCTATGGTATTTATTAATAGTAAACTCAATGTTTAATACATGGCAGTGTTTTGCTTCAGCAGAACACTGTAAAACTACTTGCAAGAACAATTTAGTCCATAACTAACATTCAACGTATGAAAGAGTAGCTTAATGTTTTGTGATTTCTCAGTTCTCAGAACAAACCAGTGAGATAATAATCTTCATAGAAAGGCAGTATTTAAATGACAGTGTATTTCAGGAACTGACAGTAAACTGCTTAACACTTTCTCTCTACAGTGTTTGTGCCCCAAAGCAGTTAAGTATGTAAGATAGGAATTATTAAAAATTGTGACAGCTCTAGCATTTCCATTTCCAATGGTATCTCAGCACAAGAACATATACAGCCTATTCACCACCCGACACAAGCAGTCATTCACCATTATTATCGTTCAACCTCTTGGGATGTTTTTTTGTATTTGAGGGCCTATCACAAGAAATTAGGCAGCCTACCGGACTGGGCAAATGTTTCAGGTGCTGTCATCCACGCTTGCTGCTCATCGAACAAAGGAATCTAATGTCTGTTTCTTAGGACCTAATTGCCCTGCCTCTCCCTCCTATATCAATCTTCTTAATTTATTTTAATTGTGGAAGAATACAGCAATAACAACGCTGATAAGACTGCTACCAAGTTTGTTTTACTCTAACTAAACCAGCAGTAACTGATGATAATTAACTGTTCAATTTTGCTCCTGTTTTAGCAGACGGCAAATATGTTATCAAACAAAAGCAATATACGTGTACAGGAAGGAAAGATAAGATGTGGTAAGTTTATCCCAAACAACTCAAAGCCCATCACAAGCTACCTATAATGCCATGATGCCTCTTACATCCTGACAGGCACAACTGTCCTTCATCTTCCAACCCTGACCTACATTTTGTAATCCCACAGTCTCCTGTGCTGTCAACTAATTCAAATTTTGCACTCTGACACTTACTCTGAATGTCTGACATAACATACGGCTAGCGTAACATGCATGCGAGCCACAGCAGGTTCGCAACATGATTTTGATTAGTAATTGTGAGATTGTGAGTAGGATGTGAATGGGAAGCCAAGAGAAGAGGTAGAAGACAGCAGAGGTAAAGTCAGATTCCTGGGGCTAATTTTGCCAGCAAGAGCTGTGCTTTAACCTGTGATTAAAATCTTAGCAGAAACAAGGCAAAATAAAGGCTAGACACAACCTAAACTGTTCCAAAGGAATTAGGCATCATAATAAGCTCATGATTAGACCGTGTCTACCTAAAGACTGTATACACCGAGAACTGTAGAAAAATGCAAGTCTGAGTCTACAAGTCTTCCCTCATGCCTTCTGTTATTATCGCAGTTAGTCTGACAGTTCTATCATCTAGACAAGTCCTAGTGAAACTCCTGCTGCTTTGGATGATTTTTCCAGTCTGAAGTGTGAAATTTCTTATTAGGCATGATCTTGGATGACTGATGCATCTCCTTCCAAAGCAAACTTTATTAGACTTAATCATGATACGTTTCATTAGTCCTGGAACTTATGACATTTTCCTTTATCACATGCTGTAAGCTTATCACATTTGGTCACATCAAACCTTTCTCACTCAAGACAACTGGCATATTCACAGGAGTTTTTATTTAATAGTGGACTAAACCAGAAATAGCGATGTTTGGGTAGTGGTTTTAAAAGATTTAAAAACTAATGGCGTTCTTAACTCCTTCATACTTTCCTACTTGATCTCACAGCTAGCGTTTTTCAATGCTAGAAATATTTCACACCCCCCCCCAATCACTCAGAAAACTCTGAACTCTTGACATTCACCTAAAATCAGACTAAAAATTACTGTCTTTCAACATACAGCATGTCCTTAGTTGGGTGATGCTATTAGTCTTCAGTGTGAAAAGCACAGCCACCAAAGCCTTGGTCTTCACCAACACGCATCAGCCTAAGGTATCAGAACTTTTGTCATGGGAGCCAGGAATGGAATCTACGCTTCTTTGGCTCTATCCAGACCCCTCTGATTGGAAGAAGTTCTTGGGAGTTGTTAATCATAAAGCTTGTGAGAAGGGCAGTGGTGTATCTATCTGATGCAAAAAACGCTACCCAGGTGAAACTGTAACCAAGAAAAATCTGTACACTCTGAGCAGGTGGCAAATGCTGCTCCACAGAAATATGCAAGAGTGCTCACAGAAAATGGTTTCTGATGCTTAGATCTCTTTTTGATAGGATTTGCCACCTTTAGTGCTTTTTAGTAGTTAATAATTGGCTTAAGTGTGGAAACACTGGTTTTAATATGTTTTCTTTTAGTAAAACATTTCTCTGGTCATTCTTGTCATGTATCTAAATGCATCTCTGCATATCCATGTGACATACCTAGAGCATCTTTTCTCCAGCAGAGCCCTAAAGCATCTTATGCATCATATTCTTAGACAGTCACTGATGCCCAGACATTTTGAGAGTATATTTTAGCATGGATTGTCTTTGTCCAGTGACAGGAGAAATGTGCATTTATGTAAAGTGGTGTGGGATTTGCAATGTCACGCACAGCGGAAGCTCTTGCTTAACAGCCTACTTCATAGTGCCGACTTTATTTATTTTGCTGGGACTCAAAAACCCTGGCAAGTGTTGAGTCTGAAGTTCCATGGAAACCAGGTATTCCAAATTGAATGCTTACACTGCTAACACTATCCTCCAGAGAATCTCTTTACAAATGATCAGTAATACGAAGACGCCTTCTCTTCATTTATTCATTCATTTTAGTTTCTTCAGAGTAAACTTGTTTTCCAGCACCATTAGAATGTGCTACCCGCATCCAGAAGAAAATTGGGATGGGCTACACATACTGATTCTGGTAATACTTATAGAAAGTAATGAAAGAGATAAATCACTTAAAATTATGGTGCTTACCCCGTTCTGTGTCATAGAGGTACACAAACTTTTCCCACTTATAATGAGCCAAGAGACTCAAGATGGCTCCTTTTAATGCTGGCCGCATCTGGATGACAAACTGCACATCTGCATCTGTTGGGAAGCTGGGTGTGACGAAGGACGTGTGAAGGGCTCCACAAAATGACGTCAGTGTGTTCATTGACATCTGGTCATAGAATCCAAAGATGGCATAAACTCCTCTGGAAAACTGCGAACAGACTAACAAAGGCAGACAGGGGTGTTAAAATCTGGCATACAATGAACGCAAACAAACGTTCAGGTGTACTTGAACTTCTAAGCAATCCTGAAATTATTCTGTATGATGCAGCAGATGGAATGAATTCATGAGATAATATATACTAATTTCAATGTAGCTGTCAGTTGTACAAACTTTGTCACAATTAAACTCGCCTGAGCACATTTTTGACCGCGATTTGTCCTGCTGTATTATTACAATCCACTAACCTCTCCATATTCTTTAAAAACAAACATGGGATTACATTGCTTGTCTGTAAAATACCTTCCTCCCTTGAGTAGTACCTTGAGAGCTCTGTTAGCAGCTACGTACAAAATGTCAGGTCGGCCTAAAAGTCAAAATGTTAAGATGTGATTTTCCCTGCTATCCCACCTTGCTGCAGACCTGATTCAAAGAAATGTGGATGTTTTATTCCTTTGTAGCCCACAGCTCTGGAATCTCTGTATGAAATCTGGGTGTGGTCTTATTCAGTGAGAAATTATGGTGGTTTCTTAAATGAGTGTTAAAATCTTTCAGAAACAATTTGGAAAGTGTACGGCTCATTAACGACAACACAAAACAAGGAACATATGTTGTTGCTTCATGGGACAAAAGTTGATATCCCTTAATCTGGAGGCTTTTAGTCATTAACCATTCTGGTGTCCTGAGGAATACACCTAGTACCAGAAAATAATCAAAATGCAGTCAAAGGTGTTTTGTTTCACACGTACTTCTCTGGGGAAACACTTCATTTCCCATACTTTGTAGAGATTGAACAATGACCATTCTGGACAAAAATGAAAGTATTTCAGTTTAGAAACATGGTCAACTTCATGGGAGTTGCAGTAAAAATAGTTTCTTTGTTGTTCAACTCTGTAGGAACAGAGCAAATCTCCTGTGACCCTAAGCAGTTTCAAGGGAGGGAAACTGCATCAGAGATAGCGAGGGAGCCCGATATGTCAGATGCTGGGGCTCTGGTCCATAATAATGATTGTACAACTGAAATACACCACAGCACAGCAGCACTTCTAAATCAAAACATTCACGGATTGAGATGAGCGAGTCCCATTTGTAATGAAAGTAAGTTTCCCAGAAAAATGTTCATTTGAGATTAACAGTTTTGCTTGTCAAGAATTGGATTTAACAACAATTTTCAACCAGCCCCATTAACCACTTTTGCCAAAAAGCTGCACATTTAACTTTGCAAAAAGCAAGGGGAAGTAATTACCGTTAAAGAAGACATGACTTCTACACGGAAATATACAGCATCGTTACTTCCGAAAGTACCATCATGAAACATTTCCTGCCATAAACGCTACCATTCAGAATCACTAAAGCCTGTTAAAGTAATTTTAAAAAGGATTCTCCACAATATCAGCTCATTGACACAGCATCATGGATAACACCTCAAATAGGTAGTCAGGCGTGAAAATTTGATTTTCTTCCTGGAGATCCAGATTCAAAAATAGAAATGCTATTAAGGAATTTCTTTAAGTGTTTAAGCCACTATAACAGGACATGATCAGCCGTGGATACCAGCAGTAAAAAGCTGGTGTAGACAGAAGAGAGACATGCATGAGGCACAGAAAGGGAATAAGTAGTGATTTCTGAAAGAAAAGTTTGTGGAAGTTCTCAATCACTGCAAAGAAAAGATATAAAGGAAGTTACAATACAGCAAGAATTTAGTCCCAGAGGCATGGCTGAGGAATTAAATACACTGTTTCAAAAGGCATTTTGTTAAACTATATAGCAGCAGGATATAAAGTAGAAAAGCTACCATAAAAATTATCTGCTGAAGTAACAAATAAAAGGAACTAACTTACAGGTGAAAAACAGGGAACAATAAAGACTGCATTAGGAAGTCTGGCAGTCTCCAAATCATTTCAATGGCATGTAAGCCCTCTAATTCCATGAGAATAATCACTGAAGTGGGGCTAGCAGAGCTGGGTGTCCTCACATACACTGAGTCCGTACCTCAAAGATCAGGCTGCTTTTACATATTTATTAGTGGCCTAGTTTACTAGTTTTTTATGTAGATTCTGTACTGCAGAGAAAGCAGAGAAGAGCAAGTATTCCAGGAAACATCCCTTCTTGCAATACAAACAAAACATATCCTCAAATACCTCCCGACCCTAAAAACCCAGAGTATTTCAAATGACCGGAGGCGGGTTCACCCATTATTTCTTATCAGGTATAAGGCTCAAAAATACTTTTGAACTGCAACTCCACTGAAATCTCTCAGATTTACAGGGACGCAGTATCTGGAAAAAGAGTCACAAGGGGGCTCAGAAAGCCTACCATGCTAAGTGTAGGACTATAACGAAGAGTACAGATATAAGAATAAGGATACAGTCGTACTAAGACTGCTAGTTCCTACATCCCAGAGTCAGCGGACAGAACGGGCAGTGTGAATGGTAACTGAGAGCTGCTGGCTCCAGCACGGACCAGTTGCCCTGCATTGTACTGGGAACCAGCTGAGAACTGGTCCAGCGTGTGTTCTGTCTTGTTCTTAGAGATACGGCACCTAGGCACTGCCGTGAACAGTTTGAAAACAGCTCAAGGTGTCCTTTAGACAAAATTGTCTTGCATGGCTATTTTTAAATGCTGAATTAAGGTGTATCTATTTTCATTGTGCCCATTTATGCAAAGAGCCCATTCTTAGTTTGTGAGTAATCTGAGAAAAAAAATCAGAGTCTGTGAACAACCTGACTGTAAGCAGGACCTTCTCCAAACAATACCTAATGAGAAAAAAAATCAGAGTCTGTGAACAACCTGACTGTAAGCAGGACCTTCTCCAAACAATACCTAACAGCCAACATGGAGTTGCTGCTTGCATGGAGCACCCCAGCCCAGGTGAGAGCTTCTGCTTTGGCCTTTCAGATATCTGCAACATTTTTCCTAAAAATTCTGGAGGATCACCAACAAGATCTTCTAACAAGTGTACCCCCTGCCCAGTCATGTTTCCCCTGATTTAGGTTTGTATTAACTGCAGATCTTTAACATTTAATACTTTTACAGGTTGTCTTCTACTAGTTCTGAAAAATGTCCATCTCTTCAGCTCCTCTGCTTTTTTCTTATAGCTTACTTTTCTTGACTATCTATGCACTGTAGGCTGCCAGTTCCATTTTATTGGTCCATTTAAAATGCAAACAAACCTTTGTTTTTATAAGGAGAAGCTAAAAGGCCAATTATCTTGGTCCTCAATGTTCATGTGCATTTTTGAACTCACAATTTTGTTACAATTTTGTAGCATTAGGTCTTCTGTTTAGTTTGTGACTTAACCTCCTATGTGATCAGATGAACCTACTGAACATCCATGAACTCGCAGCCATATTGTAGTTTTCCAAAAACATGTAAAAACATTCATTTTAATTACATTACTGCCCTAACATCACTGAGACATAAGCAGAATTTTAAAAAGGCTAACTAAACATTAGTTTTAAGCTCTTTCTACAACTACCTTTTATTGACAGTCAGAACAATCCTCATGTTCGAGTAAGATTTTTGGTACTTTTCCTTAATTAATCACAATTGATTTATGTTTGGTTTTCCCTACTTGAAAAATGCAGATGGTCAAACACATACTTTGGCTGTTAAAGCAGAGACTTGGACAAATCCTGATGCAGCCTCATTCCTCAATTACAAAAAAAAAAATAATTTTTTTTTTCTGAGTTATGCCTTTATGAAACTGCTCTTAATTATAGTAATTAATACTGTGGATGTACATCTGATTCCAAGCACAGCACATAATCAAGTTGCTTTATAACCTCACGTGAAAAAGTTGCAACCTCCCCAAACAAGGCACAGAGGTCCTGAGCACCAGTTAGCCAACAGGAGAACATAAGACGTTCTTTTGGCATTAGGTGCAAGGTGAGTATTTATTAACAGAGTCTTAACTCTGGGCTTGTTCTCACAGTAAGTTAGCTGTCGCATGCCATCATTTTCAGGAGAGGAAGAGATGGTATGACAGAAGCCCATGAACTCTCAAGCATGTCAAGAGAAGACAAGAACTTTCAGATCATGAGAGACTGAAGTATTTCCTGCCAAGGAATGAAAATGCTCAGAGCCACAGCGATCACACTGGTAAGCAGAATTTGCTTAAAAAAACCCCCAAAGAAACAAAAAATGGGGCAACCAAAAATCCCAAACAAACCATAATAAATAAAAATCTTTGTTTCTGTACCAAATAGCAGCTGAGCCATCCTAAACGTCAGAGTAACTCAAATGAACCCCAGCCTTCTGTTTTACTCACAGTCCCATCCTCCCTCCAGCCACTTCAGTCCCACCACAGAAACTCGCTAAGATTAACTCATCTCCAAAGATGCCCCATTTCACACAAGTTATTAGATGTTTTGTTTCTTTTTAACCTTTATTTTTTGCTTTCTAATGGTATTTAGTTCTTCTGCCTCTTAGTGGCTGTGAGTGTTCCTGACACAGCAAGGTTGTATAGGCTCTGATATTTCTTCTATTGCCTGAAAGCAAAAGTCAAAACTTCTCTGACGCCTTTCCCCCTCCCCCCCTTTTTTTTTTTACTTCCAGTTCTTACTATAAAACAACTAAAGCGTTACTAGGAACATTTACAAGTAGATTTGGATTTTACTTCTTTAAAGGAAAGATGTATAAAGCCAACGAAAGAAAGATGTTCATGGGTGGATCTTAATACACCATTTCCACTAGATGATACCACTAACGCCTGACTTGCCAAAGTTGGTGGGATGCACACACAGTGGACTTCTGCCCAGGGGTGTAACAGTCTGCTAATTCTGGAGTCGGGGGTTGGAGGTTACAATACCTCAGAGACTATTCCTTCCTCATTACTGTTTGTATGGACAAATAATTTCCCCTTTGTTCATATCAATTTCTTATAAAATAGGTCTGACGAGATGAACCTTTGTCAGAGGGGCACTGGGAGGCCTGCCTTACTGATAATCACACAGCTGTCTGGGATGAGAGGTGCTGCAGGAGCATGATCACAACTGACATCAGCGTGTGTTGCTCCTACCAGTTCTTCAGGGTTGTGTTCTGCGTTTCCCTCAGCTGTGAAATAATTTGATTGCCTCCACTCTCCTCTGCCAATTGTCTTGGATTCCAGACAATTCTCAATGCCAGCCTCTGCCAACAGACTAATGGGACTACTTTATAACGGAATAATATGCAGTGTATCTCAGAGCAGTTGCTATTTTCTATCTAAGGCTCCATCCTATAACTTTCTTGCTGTAATAATGCAAGGGTTATCATTAATGTCACTTCATACAGCAAGCATACAGGCTCTCAGAGAGACCGACAATGCCTCTACTGCTTTCTTTCCCTTTCGTTTTAATGTCCTGAATGAAAAGGCACACTCTCTCCACCTCAAGCCCCAAGGAGACGAGCACAGCAGTGCCCCTAGACACAGAATGAGCTACTTTCAGGGGGCTCCAGGCAATCAGACTTGAGAGCTTACTTTAAAGACTAAAATCATCATATTAAAAATTAAAAATGAGTGAACTGCACTTACCTATGGCCAATAAAACTGCTTTTACATTTAAATTTTTAAGACATTGAAATCTGTCAAGAAGAAAATATTCCACTGAGTTGTTTAAAATTCAGCTGAGAAGAAGCATTTCTGAAAACGTCCATTTCTGAAATAGTTAACAGTGAATATTCTTGGGGGTGGGAGGGAACTAAGGATGTTACAACTTGGAAATCGATACAAATGCTGCTGATATATTGCCTACAACATCACTTCTCATCCTATCTAACAAAGGATGTGTCCTTACAAACAAAAAAATCCCCTCAAAACAAACAAAATATCAACCCAAAACCTCACAGCAGAGCACAAAAAAAAAAAGACTGACTCTTGTTACTTCATTCATGGCAACAGTTTTCTTAGTGATATAACTGCAGTGTGTTTTGTCTAGTTATTTTTATAAGAACTACTCAGCTTGCGTTGTTCTACCTAGAGCCTTCTTCAAACACATACACTTCCTTCAGTTTGCATTTCTTTTCAGAAAAGACAGTAAAATAAAAACAGGACATTCATGCACTGGGAGGGGGGTATTACTAAATTGCAAAAGAAAGACACAAGGATTAATTCATTCGTATTTTACAAATCATTTACTGGAGAGCAATCCAAATCAAATGTCCAGATCCAGGCATCCCCAAAGACACTCTGATTAAGATCTCATTCAAGATTACTTTTGTCACCCTACCACAACTCCATTACACATTATTAAATGAGTCTTTATTTCTCATCCACCTTTAGGATGACTTTGGAACCCTGATCACTATCACAGCTCCCAGGTGCTGGGTGCTGTACACACACATTACCACAACCCTGCTTTCCTTCAGTATGCCAAATTATTTACGGCATACAGGATTCGACTCATTAAACTTTACACATTTTGGCCTTTATATACTACTACAGTCAAATAAAACCCTAACAACGTACATGAATTTGCTGTGTGCTGGATCTTCTCTTCACACAAACATTTGTGTGAATTTTATGAGCGTATGAAAAATGCCAGCTTGCAACAATAAAAATAGGCCACTCGGGCTGTAACAGTGCTAGAAGGAACACCGGCAGCACGAAGTCTCAGGCACACTGTGATGCCAACAGGCGCCTGTCGAGCCCGCAATGGCTGCTCATGAGAAAGAAGTGCATATCTGAAGTCAGATCCTTTTAGCCAGAAAGGCTGACAAGAGGCACAGTTTCAGCAAAGGAAGCTGAAGTTGATGTACTTTGTCCTTTAGTGTAACTCTACTCAGATAAAGGTAAACCAGGACCAAAACTCTCTGCCCCCACACTGCCAGTGTGATATATATGCAAATAAAAGCTTTGGTATTTAAAAAAAACTAGCTAATATACTTAAAATGTCAATAAGAAGGACATCCTTGAGCACCAAACTGTAAGACAGGCAGGAAGTCAAGCTGAATGTGACCCTGATTGTCCCGAGAAGGCTGTGCTTCGCTTTCTGAAAGGTGTTCTTCAGCTAGCTAGAGAACGTACTGCAGGTGGCTGGGGCAGCTTGGAACAGGCTGTGCTACTTGTGCTGCTATTACCCACTGGCTTACTGTTTAGTTGCCACGCTGCTTCCAAAGCTAAGATTGTCTAGAGCCTCAGCTACCTCTATCTTCAGCTTAGTGTCCACAAACCTAAAAAAACCCCCTGAGTTGACAGAACCTTGATGAAACTCTGGCACAAAATGAGTATCTTGACTATCTTGTCCTGCAAACATACAAAATTATAATGCATGTTTCACTTTTCATTAAAAAAGAAAAACAAACAAAATCAGTTGCCAAATCCCTGTATTTACAACACATTTCTGACGGTGGAAGAAACTCAGGAGTCAATCCACCCAGTGTCCTGGAAAAGTGTTGGCCTCTTATCAGCAGTTACAATCTATTGGAGTTGAGGGACACAAAATAGGGGTTTAAAGTTTAAAATGGATTAAAGGAGAGGAGATATATATGTGCCGTACAAGTCAACTGATTTTTTTGGAGGATGATTTAAAAAATATGTTAGGTATTTGAGGACTATACTTAAGTATGTGCTGATCAGAATACAACATTATCTTGCTTGTGTCTTTACAAGATGGAGTTTAAACTCCCAGATCAGGCACCACAAATTACAGCCAAGTTTTCTATATTTAAACCCACCCTGGCAATCCATGATCTACTGTTAACCACTTTCCATCCTGATCCCACCACCTCCACAAGCTGCTCACAAGAGAGAAATCCTTTCAGTTTTAACGGGAAGACACCAAATACATAGCAGGCAGTTTAAAACAGAAAGCTTTTAGAAAGAAGACTTTGTAACACCTGCAGAACTCAGATTTAAATCCTGTGGATTTGTGTTATTTGTGAGTTCTTTCGCTTACTGCCTGTGCTGGTCCTGACACCAAAGCAGATACTTGTAGGAGGAGCAGCGAGAGGCTTCTCTTTGTAGACAGTTACAGCTCACTGCGGGAGAGAAACAGAAAGGTGTTGGTATCTGCCTTCTGTGCTTTGACGAAGAGATGCTTCTGCTCAGTTTCTCCAGGATAACCAATGCTTTGCCAACAGCAGCGGTATGTGCACTGCCAACACTCTGCTCCCGACGGCAGCTCCACGATCCCGGATCGCTCAGAGCTCAGACACTGGCCTCAAGTTTAGCGAGTGTTAGAGACTTAACATGTGGATGTAAAGCAGTTCACTAAGCTTCTGCCCTTTCAGAAAAGGCTTAGTCTATCCTCTACACACAACCACACGCTCCTTTCTCCTTCAAGTGTCGAAGATGAGCTAACACTTGTGTGAGGGAGCCAGGGGAGCTGGCAACGTTTTCCCAGGAGAGTCCAAATACATTCACAGCAAACAATTCTCATTTGTGTTCTTCACATCCAAGACTCCAACTCCCGTTTCATGACTCATCTCTGCAGAAACACGGACAGTGCAACACAAATTTGTTACATGCACTTAAGTAACTGGTTTCCATTTGTTGCACCATTTGAAATGCCTTGTGTTTTAATCTAGTATGTTATGCCAGCATGTTGTGATCACTTTGGATTGTAACCCTATCTCTTGTCTTCTGAAGGAATTTTTGTAAAAATGTTGGTCAGAGGAAAAAATATGAAAAATCTTATTCTTTCAAAAGTTGTTCAGTTACAAAACACAAGGTTATTCAGTTACAAAACACAAGGAAATTTAGCAGCCATTTACTTACAGGCAGCCAATATACTCTACTAATATGCATATTCTAATAAACACATAGTAACATTTGATAGTTCAACATAAAATATAGACTGTTTTTATTATTTTATTCAAAGTAATAAGAGTTCCACACGACATTAAGCACTCTAACTTGGAACAAAGAGACATGCTCAAGAAAGTGTTTTTAATGTGAATTTGACAATATGTGGTAGACCAGGGAGTATCTGAGTAGCTATCATTATTTTCTTCAGAGATAATCTCACGTATTTCATCAATGCTTTAAACAATAGGCTAAGAGAAAAGCAAGCATTTTCCGGCATGAAGAAGAAAAAACAAGTAAGTCACACCCATCACAGAACAGCAGCCTTTCGCAGCCTAGGAAGTTAGGCAGAACACAGGGAGCTGGATCAAAGCGCAGCAGTTAGAGGCAACGCTGCGCCTCAGAGCTGTGAATCAGCAGCAGCTATCTCCAGCACTCCGATACTCTGACGGGATTTCTTATTTCATTGGAACATCCCAGTATGGAGGAAGTAAAAAGGCGGAGGCATGTTATTAAATGTATGCTTGTTCAGCAGATCCTTCCCTAAGTGATTTCAGAAGTTGACTTCATTCTGGGCCACCGCGGTGAGAGGCAATAAATCAAAACAAGGCTCTGGCAATGTGATGAAAGATGAGATGAGTCTGTTGAGGTGGTGCCATTTATTGGCCTCTGGGGATATATTACAGCAGATGAGACAGAAGAGGCAAAATGACAAACACACCTGGAATCACTGAACTGGGTAAAATTCACCATGAGGTAATGGCCAGGATTAAGGTTGTCCAAGGAAAAAGTGGATGTGATCACCAAAGCAGCAGCTGTGCAAGTGGCCCCCAGCTCCACAGGATTTCCAGCTGGCTCCATGCATACAAAGCATGGTGCTGGCTGACGGACAGCCCAGTTTACCCAAAGCAACGGTCCCTAACACTTTTCTGGAAGCTCTGCCATAGTATTGCAGCAACCACTGTCACTGCGAGTACATCTTGGACCAGTGGACTGGATTTCCCATTTCCATATCTCCTCCCCCTGCATACTCAAGGTTTATGGGGCTATGCCATGCTCACCCACTCCTCCTGTCCCATTGCTGTCAGCTTACCAGTCTGAGAGACTTCAGATCAGTTAATGCAAAGGAGGAAACGGAATGGCTGTGAAAACCTGGTTTCAGCAGCCAGGGAAATCATGTGAAGATGCTCATTAGGGGTCCAATCAAGTATCCACCAAAGTCGTTGGAGAAGCTCCCATGGACTTGAGCTGGACTAGAACCAAGAGGCCTATTCAGTACATTGAAAGAGCAAACTGCAGAACTGCAAAACCAAAATCCACCTGCCCTTACGAAAACAAAAGCACCCCTTGCATCTAGTTTTAGTCTTGGTATCGTTTCTATGTGCCTTACAGTCCAAGGACCCAGGGAACTACAGGCCAGTCAGCCTCACCTCCATCCCGGGAAAGGTGATGGAGCAGCTTATCCTGGAGGCCATCATGAAGCAAGTGGAAGAAAAGAAGGTTATCAGGAGCAGTCAGCATGGATT
>Ga0065711_1026329_pt1 | contig 78102 bp, 19 predicted proteins | sample Hoacrofraction12_FD_59098 | JGI IMG/M metagenome (GOLD analysis project Ga0065711, IMG submission 59098) | Hoatzin crop microbial communities from Cojedes, Venezuela - Epithelial fraction 12 v2 (version 2) | ecosystem: Host-associated > Birds > Digestive system > Esophagus > Crop | place...
CCCTTGTTAAACCTCATCAGGTTCCTCTCTGCCCAGCTTTCCAGCCTGTCCAGGTCACGCTGAATGGCAGCACAGCCTTCTGGTGTGTCTACCACACCTCCCAGTTTGGTGTCATCAGCAAAATTGCTGAGGATACATTCTAACTCTTCATCCAGGTCGTTGATGAAGTTAAACAAGACTGGGCCCAGTACTGACCCCTGGGGGACACTACTTATTACCAGCCTCCAACTAGACTTAGTGCCGCTGATCACAACCCTCTGAGTTCTGCCATTCAGCCAGTTCTCAATCCACCTCATTGTCCATTCATCCAGCCCACACTTCCTGAGCTTCCCTAGGAGGATGTTATGGGAGACAGTGTCGAAAGCCTTGCTGAAGTAGAGGTAGACAACACCCACTGCTCTCCCCTCATCTACCCAGCCAGTCATGTCATCGTTGAAAGCTATCAGATTGGTCAGGCATGATTTCCCCTTGGTGAATCCATGCTGAATACTCCTGATAACCTTCCTTTCCTATTTTTATTTTGCTGTAAGGTCTGAATTTGTTGAACTTGCAGGTGAAAGAGCATTAAATATATAGGGTTATTTATTTACTATCTATAACAGTGAGGCCTTGATATAGGAAATCTCTTTGAATCCTCTTCCCTTGTCTTTGTATATTTACCCTGTGAGCCGGCTTGCTGCAGACGTGTAGTGTTCTGTGCAGGAATTAACCCTTATACAGAGCATGAAGCACCTCTGACCTGTCTGCAGTGTTACAGCTGTGCTGTCATCCCCTTAACACATTCACTGACATCACTGCTAAAGTGAAGACTAGGGACACAGTCTAATTCTCTTCTTTACTCTACTATGAAGTTCTCATCTTTTTCTGAATTGCTTCTCTCCCTTTTATTTTTTCATCAGAATTGAAGAGGATGTTCCACAACACGGACAGTCTAGCTGCTCAAAGGTGTATTTTGCTCCCTGGAAACACAGAATATCCCACTTTTGGAAAAAGAAGAATTAGTTGTGACTCAGCCTAAGTGAGGCAAAGCGGCAAAAGCTACCTTTGACTGAGTGCACTCATACCTATAGACCTACTGAGATTTGTCTGCCTTGTTGGGTTTTCACCCACCGTGTCTAAACAGCTTTCTGATCAGGAATAACATAATATAAGTTTTTATCTTTGCAACATTTCCAAAGGCATTGTCAATGATTTCATTACTTTCAGTAGTTATGTCTTCTCTTCACTTTTTCAAGTATAACTATGACATGTTAAAAAACAGAAAAGAAAATGCTGGCAGTATGAAACAGTGCTTATGCTGCTATGCTAAGGAAACCGAAAGGAACAAGGGATTCTCAGTGAAAACAAACAGTGAGTTTCTGGAGCATTAAATACTGCTATTTTATCATTCACTGACCACTGCCGTCATTACTTTAGCACATCAGCATAACCATGATGCCAATTCTTTTTTTATCAAAAAATTACGATTTATTAACCGGTCTTTGCAGAGAAAATCCTTGGCAATTCCTTTGCATCTATCAGCGCTGCCTAAGGAGGGGACACTGCATACCCTGAAAAGCAGAGCTATGAGCTCTAGATGATGGCATATGCTAAAGAAATAAGCACCCTCAAGAGAGAAGCCACCTAGCAAGTACGCATCTATTTTTCATTCAGAGTTACTATTCTCTTGCCATCACAATTTTGACTTGGTTGCTTGTTCCTTCAACACCTCATTCACATGCTAAAATTTGTAGTAAATGTTTTTGCATGCAAAATTATGGCAGATTATGTAAGCGGGATCAAAGGCATCTGTATCTCAAAGGCAGTTTTCATTAAGAAAGCAAAGAAACTGAATGCATGTGCACAGGATACATAGCTATACAGCCTCATTTTTAAATTATTTGGCATTACTTCTATTATTGATAGTCATAATGTGACAATTTCTGGATCCATAAGCAGGCAGTGACCTCCACTATGGTAAATACGTGATGAGATCTATGGAATTCAAATTATAATGGTGATGTTAGCATGAAATTTAAGCTTGTCCTATAGTTACGGCTGTGGTATAGCTGAGTATCAGGGTTGACCCAGCACACAGCGTCATTAATGCCCAGGCTGGCCCAGGAGCTCCCCAGTGAGATGAGGTGATGGGCTGAACCCGTGGCCAGATTTCCAGCAAAGCAGCTGGTTAACAGTTACTAGAGTTCTCCAAGTGGGAACTGAGGACAGTTTGGGAGATTCCCCCATGTAGCTCCTGCTGTGCACACACTGGTTAAGATACACTATTTATATACTTAAGATGTGTTCATTAAATCCCTGAAAGGAGGACCTGTCAGTCTCAGGCATCTCCCCAGGTAGCTCCTGGTTTTGAACTGACCAAAATGCTAGTAGATCATTGAAACCACCAGTAGAAACTGTTCTTGCATGCACAGAAATGATCACTTAGGACATGCTTTTGTGCATAGCTGACAGAGAATGTTTCATGCATACAGTATAGATAATCTGAGACATTGCATGATGCATATGCTGCTGTGGTCACCCAGGACCACAGGTCAGCTGGCTTGTATGAATCTGACTCCCCATGTGAGCTTTATTGAGGGTTGTTGATTTTTTTAACATACCCTCTTCCTGTGTCTACGTAACCAGTACAAAGCAAAGAGCTAAATAAAATGGTTCAACACCTCATTGCGGTACTTTTGATAAGAAAGAGAGGGGGAGGGAGAAAGAGAGAGCAGAACAAGGACAGGAAGGGAAGAAACAAAGAAACAAAGAAAGAGAAAGAAACCAGCCGGCCAACAAACCAACCAACCACAGCATCTGGATGAATATTCAATAATCCTGTCGTGAGATAGCTGTGGTAGTATACAGTATATATTGTTTAATCTACCATCATTTTATTTAACTTTCACTGTATAATAGATTTCTAAGTCTGCCTCTGGTTAACAGTCATTGTCTGGGTAATAAACAAAGATACTTGCTATTTGTTTGCAGATAAAGTTTAATCAAACTTGAATTTTTTAAAAAAGTGAATAAAAACCACATGTGTGGCTCTGGGAGAGGTAATTTGGAAAGCTGAAGGCTAAGCAGAAAGCACTGCACATTTAAAAAGAGTTTCTGTGTATGTTAATCTTTCAGACACTGAGAGAGGGAGAGAGAGGGAGGGACAAAGTCAAGGAGTTATGCTATTTCAAAGATGTACAAGGAATGAAAAATAGAACAATTTCTTCTGGCTCAGGTCCTCCCTATTGGTACCCTTTTCCACCTTTGGCTCTTTTCTGTACAATTTGCCTTTAAGTCTTTTCATATTTGTAGACAAATCTGTATGTACATCATATAGAAGTACGTCTGTGCAGGTCTCCAAGGGTGTGCCTAGACTAAAAACCAAAAGTCTGACTGCAGTTCATAGACACCTAGCCAAGCTTGCTTACTCCAGTTACAGTTTAGGTACAATGTAGCACACCTGCAGCAGGGAGCAAACCCAGTGTGGGCTATGAAACCTTAGCAGGATCCTGAGGGAATATTTGATCCTGCCTGATCTCACGTTATCCAGGACATTAGTAAATGGGAAGTCAATATCTACACCTCGGTTTTCCAGCCAGGTCTTACAAGACATTTACTCTGATGCATAGTATGTTGCTGTGGTTGCCAGCACAAGAACTCGTTGAGAATGTGGAATAGGCATTTTACACTGCACAAGGGTAAGTAACTTTACATAGGAGAGCAGGCCTTCAGCAACATTAAACCACGAGCTATACACAGTGGTGTGGTTGTAATTCCACTTGCTCTTGAGTAAGAGCGTAGCTTGGATCACAGCATTACTGATCGCCCCGCAGGGCAAAGATCCGCAGGAAGATGGCAAGGAGCTCCTACAGACTGCGAGGACCTGGGGCAGGGGGTCCGACCCAGCGGCCAACCCGGCAGCTTCCATCAGTCTGAGCTGAGTGGGAGGAGGGGTCTTTCTAGGCCCCAAAATCACCCGTGGGTGTTACGCTGACTAGCAAGAAAATACCTCATACATTCATTTAACACCCTAAGTATGAGGTGGATACTGGGGGTGGAAGTGATCAAGATTTTACTGCCAGAAAACCTGTGAAAACAACATTTAGCAATTCAAGTAAGTTCATGTCGCTTTCTACTTAATGCTCGAGGGAACAACAGAGCTGGCAGTCGGTAATTACTTCTGCACAGAAACTGAGTTTGACACACACTATTAAGAATTTTTCAAGTGAGTTAAAAGAAAGTCTGACGGTTCCACAACAAAACCGCTTAAAGCGTGTACCTCTGAAAGAAGACAGACAGCATAGTAAAAACCCTTTGAGTTTCTTACCAGTATAAGATGAGAGAATTAGTGAAATTCCAAAAGCTCAAACAGGCAGACCTTACCTGCGCTAGATCTTGTAGTGGGTAGCCTTTTACAATTTGATACACAGAAACGTCACACCACATTCCTGCTCATGGTCTGGGAGGTGAATGACTCTAACCTTTGCCACTTTCATCTCCTTTGCAAGCAGACTCAGACTTACATGAGCATTTGTGTTAGCGTTAGGGAAAAGAGAATAAATCAAGTCCTGTGATAAATGTCTCTATGTGAAGATACCACAGAAAAATGGGATCTGATTGTTCCGCAGCCCCCCTCTGTAGAATAGTTCCAGTACAGAAAGAATAGAATTGTCATTTCTGTACGTGTTGAACACCTACACTAGCCTATTTTATAGAAGCTTCCAGAGAATACAGTTATATAAAAAGCAACAGCAAAACAGACCGCTCATATGTGTAACACAACAGATTTTCCCTCTGTTTTTAATGTCTGTATAGGTTATATATCTTGAACAGATGTTGTGACCTTTTTTCCACACTGCTGCTTTCTGTTATACCAACTAACAAGATTTAAAATGACCGCTGAATTTCCTGCTGCATATGACACAGGAGCTATTTTTAATACTGCAAATCTTTTGCACTATTCATGCTCATAAAATTAATTATCATGTCTCGTAGAGGGTTGCTTTTTTTTTTACCTGAAACAGTGTGATCCTTTGGATCTCTCAGTAGTTTGAGCCTTGCATGAGGGAAAATGTACTGCAGGGGCTTCCCATTTATCTGAGGAACACAAATATGCATGTATGTCACAAAAAGATGAAACAACATCAGTTTTTTTGATAATTTTAGAAAGTTCAAACAGAAACCAAACTTTTTTCATCTAGGGAAATATCACAACTTCACAATTCAAACTCCCCCCCAGGTTTCAAGACATTTGTCAGACTGCAAAATCCTTATGCAGGGGAATGAATATTTGCTTCCATAAAGCCAGATTCCTTTTGAATATGGCTTTAGTTTTGATTTTTATTTTCTAATGACTAGAAGGTGGTCACTGTCTTCTGCAGCTTCTCTTAACGTTAATTGTCCGTTTCTCCAAGCAATGTTCAAGAGAAGAATGAAATTCAGAATAACTTCTGTAATCATTATAAAATCCTGTTCATACAGACCCCAAAAAAATGGTGGTTGAATGTGTAAACAACCATGAGTTACTGCTTTAGTTTCAGCAAAAACAGATATAACAATGTACCTCGTCATCAAATTTCAAAAGCCTTTTCAAAGACTCAACCTAAAACTTTTAGGACTACATTTTACATGAAAATGGGCTTATACAGGAAAGTGTCAAAGCTGAAAGCAATGCATCTCTCCAATGTGCAGTGAAGAGCCAGGTTTACCAGCTGGTACAAGCCCACCTGCCCCATGACACAGGCACTGGTGGGGCCTTGCAGCAGGGATGAACCCACATGCCAGGGACGATCGCTGAGAGCCCACACAAAAACGCCTTTACAGGAAGTGTTTGTTGGAACCCTCGCACACCTCAGAGCTACCCCACACCCTCTCTGCCTGCGGTTTTGGCCTTTTGGAAGCAAAGCAGAGTCCATCACCTCTCTGCGTGGCTGCCTGTGACTGCTCCAGGCTCAGCGTCACCGGGCTGCGACCTGGGGGAGGCAGATTCAAGGAGCCAACGGGACAAGATTGTTCAGAATGTCAATGCAGCAGACTATCAGTGGCCTGCTGCCAAGAGTTTATTACTATTATTCATATTTAAGCAGCATTTAAAGGGATTAAGCTCTTCCTGAACTGAGCACTTCAAACCCAGTTTCTGCCCTGGAGAGTTTATGGAGTTTTTTTAATGGATAGCACACATAAATGATGAGAGGGGAAACAGACGTTAACGGACTCGCCTAGCTCAAACCCACAGTGAGCGGAAGAGTTTATATCTCTTTTGTTGTAAATCAGTTTCTTATCCAGTGGATGACATTGCATCTAGAATGCTGAAATCCTCCCATAACACACTGAGAGTAGTATTGACTGTAATTCATCTCAGACAATAAGGAGATCATAGATTTGGTAATGGACAAGTACTCCAGAATAAATCAGAACTCAAGGTCAGAGAGACTTTCGGACTTCTCACAGAATTTTGCCAGGACACAGTGTCTAATACTACCATAAGCGTACAAAGTGCCATAAGACTTCCACACTTATAAACGGATAGGGACATGGTCATATTTTTAATGATGTTATCAGAAATTCAGCAAGTGTAATTTAACAGTAAAAATAATGTCTTTGCCACTTGTAGATTACAAAAAATTGTAAAAGATATGAAACAACGTATCTAACTTTATTTTTAATTAAATAAAAAAGAATACAAAATAAGGTAATTCAAAAGCAGCAGTCTAACACATTTGAACAGCTCAGCTGCGATCCATTTTGGTGGGAGCAATTCAATTTAACTGAGGAACACTGCAGCTCATAAACTTAAATTTACATTTTTTTAATTGCTCTATCTTATCTTTATTTAGCAAGAATGCTTTTCTGAATAAATAATAATCCAAGAATATTCAACGCCATATTGTACAGGATTTTGTGACTAATATATCAGAAAATACAGACCGTGTCCTACTTTAGTCTATTACTTCCTCATTACTTTCACTTCCAGAATTTTATGATAAGTATAAATCTTGGTGATTCATACAGTTATGAATAAAAGCATTAAAGTTTATTAGCACTCAGGGTAGCATATTATTTATTATTATTGGTGTCAGTACTTAAATTGAACATGTCATTAGGCATCTATCTTCAGAACAGCATGTGTTTGAAAGTGGCAGAATAAATAGGAAAAAAAACAGCGGCTGCTGTAAATAGATACTGCAAAGAAGAACAATTGTTTTGGTTTTGACAATTTTACTTTAACCAATAATGTCCATGCTTGTCTGAAATCTACTAGTATATTGGAAAACCTTTAGAACAGAAATTACTCTGAGTTTCTAATTGTTCATGTCTTCTGACTTTCACTAAAGTTGATGTCCCTTCATCGGAGTACATGCCAGGAGGCTCATCTAGTTGATGTCCCTTCATAGGAGTACATGCCAGGAGGCTCATCTAGCTGACTGTTCCCCAGTTACTCCAGCAAGGATACAGACAGACCCACTGACGTCGCAGAGCCAGGATGGTGTAAATCCAGGCTATGGCGCAGCAGGGCCAGTCCCTCCGCTGCAGGGCTGCAGGAATAGAGGACGTGTAAGTCCCCAAACCCAGATTTAGGTCACAGGGCAAAAGGTGACATGATCCCTCTTGTTTGCTACAAACCCCCCCAGATTTCTGCCATCTGTCCTTGCCGTGGAGACACTTTCCTCACCTTTCTGTGAGCATTCAGTACACTCCAGTGACAACTCTTGCAGTTCAGCACTGGCAATGCCATCCTCTTCAGATCACAGACCCATTTTGACCCTCCAGTGTATCTTCCCTCCTCTTTGAGCTGACACGGGACTCAGGTCACATTTTTCTGCACATTACTCAGAGGGCCCTTGGCCATCGCACCCCAGTGAGTTAAATGAAAGCCGCACTATAAAGCATTTCCTCCAGAAATTTAAGCTCTGTTCAAGTGTTTCATGTTATTAATCAGCTGAAAGCCTCTCCAAAAAATAGAATGAATGGCAAATAAATGTGCTGAGGTTTTCTAACACTGTTACAGAAATTCAGTTTAAATACTCTGTTTTCCTTGTTGTCTTTAAATATTTTGTCTGATAAAAAAACTCTATGACAACCTCATATAAGGGAATTTGATAAGGTAAAGAGGACAATTAAGAAGAATAAATTTCTTTGGTGCTGTATTTACACTTAAGAAATAAAATGCATCAAGTGTATTTTAGTATTCCAGGCAAAGTCCCTAGCAACAGTTATAATGTATTAACTGGTCTTTCGCTCAGGTCATCAAAGCCATGGTAATTTCTGGTGTTAAATGCTGCTGCACATCCCCTTCCACAAATATCTTGGACAGGGCCTGATAAGGTGAATTTCAGCCTGGCTAAAGTCCTTTAGGAAACACAAGGGAAATTTTACCCGAGTTAGGTATGAGTGGATGCTCAGGGTGATGGGTTAGTATCTATCCTAATTACCAAATACCACAGGTGCTTGCATGAATGCACAAGACCTGTGAAAGCCAGCTCCAGGAATTTCTGCAGCTAAGGCAATCCTACCTCTTTGGACCACTACATCTCCTCTGTGAAGAACATCAAGTTCTCTAGAAATCCTAAAGGTGGAACATTCTCTCTACTGATAGATCCCTCATGATGGAGATATTTTGCAAAACAAGTATTGAAGAAAAATTAACAATGTTCCTGCTTATTAATAAACTGAAAATTGAGTGGCCTTTGCTTCTGCAGTTAGGTTACTACAGAACTCTGACTTTTGATTCAGAATTTATTCTGGCATGCAGTGAGAATAACGTTGCCGGGTGACTTAAAAATAAGCAACAGTCTGCTAGATTCTGTCTTGAATTACTGTGAGGGAGTGGCTAACAATTCACTCATTAGATTAGATATTTTAACAATAACACTAAATTTGGAAATGTCTTATTTCTCATCATATTTCCAGAGAATCTGAATCACAAAATGCCTTGCCCCCTGCCCAAGCCTCAAACATAGAAAGCAGTTTACTACAAATGAAAATAAAATCTCCTTGCTAGTTGGAAACAAATAATAACTAAGCAGTATGGACTTAAATGCATAACAAAAGTTTGCAGGTAGCCTTCTGGATCTCAGTCACAAACAGTATTTACTCATTTTAAACGCATTGCTCACTTTCTGACCCATTTCTTCATAATTTTTAAATATTCAAGTGCTCCTAAAAAGATATGACTTAAACAGTATTTTAAGGGAATGGTACAGATCTGTGAACCACAACAAGTATGTACTTTCTGAAGGCCTTTAGAAATAGGGGACTAACTTTCAAAGTGTTGCATGTCTAGAGCCCTTGCCTTCCTTTTATGCTTAGAAAACTGTTGCTGAATTGAATTGGTGATGATACACTGCTGTGATGGGTTTGAGATTCTGGAAGTTCTGTATTTTAAACCCCTCACTGAGAAGTTGCTTCTGTCCTGTTAAAATGCTCTCACTGTCCATCTCCTTGTCACGAGCTCTTACTCCCCTGGCACCTCCTCCTACTGTTCCTTCCCAACCTGTTCGAAATAGCTGGTTCAGTTGAGGATACACCCATAATTTTCACAGAAAATAATTATAAAAAGAGCCTCATTGTCTGGAGATTTAAAGAAGTTGCAGGTCAACTGGCACCGACAAAGCAAATTGTTGAGGTCAACAGGGATCAGTGAGAAACCTGCGACAGATTATGTATTGATTAGGTTTAAGCCACATTTACCCTCCTCAGGTAAGCAGTTCAGAATCACTGTATTGGGAAACAGCTATTAAGATACTAAACTGCACTGCAGTTTACTGCGATTTAAGAATACTATGTAGCACCACAGAAGTTGCTATAGAAACATATATATTTTAATATTAATAATACAGTATGTGATCTTAATCTGCTAGGTTATAAGAAATCCATGGAAACCTAGAAGTTCAGGGTTGTTACTCTGTTGCATTCTTGCTTCAAAATCACAGGGCTGTGCTTTACCTATTACCTTTAATTGTACAAGCTCTGTGGGACATAATCAAGCAGTTCTGATTTCATCTAGTAAGGAAATTGATGTTTCACACATGTGAAACAAAATCTTCTGGAAAACAAATGTCTTCATGGTCAGTAAAATATTCATATTATTTACAAAGAAGAAAATACAAATGGAAAGTTTACAGTGGATAAGTGTATTTGGAAACTTTGACTGATAAATTGCAAGCAGATTAGTGCTATTGATGCAAATATTTCCTTTTGTGGCTGATTTGTGCTCGGTACAGGAGATTAAGGGAGCTGCAATGGCTTAATTACTATACTAACTTGTTAACTAGGAAACTACCATCCTAACCAATTTCAGGAGAGCCTCAACAACAAAGAAAGCTCTGGGTGAAGGTGGACCTGTTCAGATTGTCAGGACGAAGAAGACTTTGCCATTTTTGGCTCCAGAGTACCTTATGCTTGGATACTACAGCTCTGTGCAGAACTGACTTGTGGATAGACAGCATGGGACTATGAATTCAGTAACTGTTTTGTTACAAAAGAGAGAGGACTGAAAAAGCCTTTAGGGAGTGTTTACTTTGCCTCAGCACACTCATTGGCCTGAAAACTGTTTATTTTTCTTGACAGCTTTAACACATAAAATGAATGCTAAAACCAGAGGTCTTAATATTGACTTACTTGCTACTATTGCTAAGTGTTTTACTTGCAGAATTCAGTGTGGAGCTAATGAAACTTTTTTAAATGGTTCTGACCCTTTTTATCTTGTCTTAAAGTAATTTAATTTCTGGATGTGTCTGAAAATATATTTTTTAAGTTTAAATGGATGTTCACAGCAGATATTGAACACATGTGAGGTCCGAGTAACATTTTGACAAAGTAGATGATGTAGAGTTGGTGAGAAGTGGCATTTCTCCTTTCTGCAGACACTTTGATAGTATTTTGTACCAGTGGGTGAATGACAGTAGCTAACCTGGACCGATGGAGAGGAAATTGTTGTAAAGATTCACCTTCCACATCACTTTTCTTCTGCAGAGGCTTTACATGACACCACAAAGGATTATTTAGAACATGTTCACTTTCCCATTTCCAATACAGATTTTATAAATCTTAAAAAAATGCCTTTGGTACAATTTTAAATGCAGTATCTCTATTTACTTATAAACACGGGGATATCACAACAGCTTCAGGGAAAAAAAAAAAAAAATCTTCCTTCTGGAAATAGCCCAAGAAAACAAGCACTGTCAGGCCCCTTAACCTTCCTCCTGAAAAATTTTGATCAGTCTTTCGACTGGTGTTAGTGTAGTGCTATTTATATGAGAGAAAAAGCCAAGATGGCACCTTTGTGACTAGTAACTTGCCTGGCAACTGTTTCCCAGGGCAAAAGCTCTAGAGTGCTAAAAGTTAAATACATCTTACTGACCACCTCCATACCACAGAGTTCAGGATTACAGTAACCCTGTAATTGGACAACCCTGATTTTCAAAGCAAATTTTTAATTTTACATCATGATGCTGTAGTGGTCAAATACAACTATGCATGCTCAGAATAATGCATGTTTCTCACAAGGATTAAAGGGCTCAGATAGGCAGTTTTGTAATCTGTTGCCAGTGATGCTAAGATTTGTGAGAACACTAAAACATCCTTTATCCTGCAATTAAGTTGGTTCATAAAATGAGTTATTTGAACAGATTCCTGTAAGACTTGTGTCGTGTAAAACCCTCTTTCTCAACAAGAAATGGATAGGTTCAGTACAACCTAGGCTGTGTAAATCTCAATATATGCAAAACTAGAGATAGGAAAAGAGAGAAATATAAAAATAAATGACAGCTTGTATTGCAAGATATGCTTACTGCATAGAATCTATATCCTTACTTCATAAAACCTACATTCTATTGTCAAATGTCAGTGAAAATGCTCATCAGCAAAAAAAGTTTCAAAGGCTGCATGACAGTAGGATATTCCTGTTTGTGTTGTCTGAGGAATTAACATGAGCAATATAAGCTATTAAGTACCACAAAGGGGCCCATCCTTTGCACCTCATGGAAAACAGAGTATAATCTCAATCCATCAGTAAAAATGATAACTGAAACAATCACGTGAAGATCTTAAAGACTTGAAATAAATAAACTTCATTAATACAAAGAGGACATGTGATGGTATACTAAGCTGAACTAGATTTCAAAGTTGGCAAGCTTGAAAAGCAGAATATGGTATTTTTCTTTCTCACTATAATAAATGAAACCTTCTAATTATTAGACAGACAAAGTCTTGCTGATTTATTTTTTAATTGATCACAGACTGTTGGGAGTATACTGATCAACTAAAAGTGGGAACATGTCTCAACAGGATGAAGGAAGTCTTTTCCTTAAACTACTAAAAGAAGGGGCTTGAATTTGGATGGAATAAAGCTGATCAGGTAAAGGGGGAGTGTTTCCTTTCTTTTTCTTTTTTTTCTTTAGTAGGAATAGCTAATGTACAGATAGTTCTGATTAGGAGATTAACTCCTTTCAGATATGTTTCAAAAATCAAAAGACAACCTGCAAAATTAATAATGAATTGCAGACGGATGTTACTCTAGTTTCATCATCAAGTACTGATGACAAATACAGGTTCAACATCATTTCAGCTGAATGTAGCTGGAATTTGGTTAATCCTGTAGTCCCTACACTATTGGATGATATGATTAAACTGTCAAACATTTATAAAACTAAAGGCACAGCTTACTTGACAGCTTACTTGATCTTGGTGTTGACTTGGTGGTCGAGAGTGGGACAACTTCTCTGGCAGCCTTCTGTCGAGGCCATGTCCATTCTCCAAACGAGACTCCCTGGGCTTGTCAAACCAATCTGTTTCTTCACGACGGAGATGATAGGCTTTGAAAACCAAGGACAGGTCAAATGTTCTGATCCGGTGCTGGGCAAAGGGCAACAATGTGCATAGCAAACATGCATAGTGGTTACTAACTGGCCATGCAGCTAAAGCAAAGTTACAGGCAAGACCAGAGACATTGAAGTCAGGCATAATTTAGCTGTAAGTGGTAAAGAAAAGTGAGAAGATCCTGTTTATGTCAAAACTGTGGATATGAAATACCAGAAGAAACCCACTGTCAAGTGCTATAGCCCTTTCCCTCCTTCTGGCAGCCCAGAAATACACTGCAAACTTAACACATTTCTAAAATGTTTCATGAAAAAAATGAGTCCAGCCAGTTATTTTGCAATAGTCTAGGAAAAGAACAAAACCACCCCCCCAAAACAGCCCTCAAAACCCAGCCACCACTAATTCCCAAACTTCTGAACTGAATATTGTTCAAAATATTTTGGAAAATAATCTCAAACTATTTATAAGACAACTGAGACTCCTTTATGAAATCAGTATCATCCCAAATCAAAGAAGATATGAAGCAATCTATAGTCTTTGTAATTCTAAGCAGAAATATTGCAAGGTCCTCATTTTGAATTCCATCCCCCGATCTTGCAGTATGAACCTTCTTTGTGTGTGGAAAGTTAGCAAGAATTTTCTCTCTGCAATAATTCTGTAAGACTAATGTTCTTATATTTAGAACAGTTTGAAATCTGTACAAAATCTATTGATACCCTTTTGGGATCAAATAACACTGTTTCATTGAAATTAGTTTTGCAAATACACATATTTACGCCTACTGACTACTGGGTCAACTGACAGAGGTTTCACTCCATTTGGATCAGAATCAGTCCTATGTGTTTAATAACATTTTCACTACACAACATACAGATTTCCATCTATGTTGCTCATCAGTGTAAACCAAAACAATGTGTGGCTAATTAGAATGTAATGAAAGTTTGAATTTTATGCTTTAATAAGCAAGATAAGTTTGGAATTCAAAGAAAGACAATATTTGTTTCTGTAAGACCAACAGAAATTGCAAACCTTAAATAAGGTAAGTTGTTGCTATAGTAACAAGAATGAATGCAATTGTTCCATGACACAGAAGAGAATTTTAAATGAAACATGGTAGTAGTGTGCATAATATCCTCTATCTGGTTGTTAAAGTAAAAATAATCTTGTTGGTTTAACACATAATCGGAAAAAAGTTTAATGGGAGGAAAAAAATCCCAAGTTTTTTGTTCCTTACCATTTCATTAAATTTCTCAAAAAAGAGGAATAATATATATGCATGATTTTTGAAAAATTACATGCTGTGTGTGGTAAAACCAACATCCTGTATTATATTAGGGCTTTGGACAATTCTTAATCTTGGTTACTATGCAGTCTCTTCCTTCCTAACTATGCACAAATGAGATAGTTTGAAAATATTATTTAGATCAGCATATATGAATTAAATAGAAACATTATTAAAGGTTGATTCTTGCCTAGTTAGTGATTAAATATTGATTAATTGCTCTCAATAAACTATTATGATTTAATAAGCAAATCCGTTATTCTTTACGCATTTATGCCAGTTGAGTAGTGCCTGCACGTGCCAGGCTGGATCGTGACTCATCCTGACAGAACTTCTTCCTGAAGCTTAGATGAAGAACCTGGTGCATTTTTCTGACCCCACATACTAATGCTGTCTATCGCAAACTGTGTTGTTAGCTCAGCAGAAGAAAGAAGGATTTTTTTTTCTCCTCCTGCCTCAGTTGAAATAATTTTTGTTGGATTTCTTCTGAAAAGCTACCACATAGACAGAATCCCATACTGTAGTTCATAGCAGCCTACTTTTTTATCAAACTGTGATGAATGTGTGTATTTTATATGAAATTAAAAAAGCTACATATGTATGCGTACATAGACACACACACGCTGCACTCATATGTACACACACACGACTGATTTTGGCTGGATTAGTTGGGATTTGTTTCAGCCAGAAAACTGAGAACAGCCAAGATGAATCACTGACAGTCTTAGAGGACACTTGGGTGTTTTTGTAAGACGAACAATATGCAGCCTGATGGTTCCACCTGCAAAATGACTCCTTCTGGAGTCAATAAGGTCTCATGCTGTTAATCGCACACACTTTAACAAGGTGAGATTGAACTCCAGGCTGTGGAATACAAGAAAATTGAGCAGAGAACTAATCGTCACCACTCTCAATCTCACAGATGAAAAATCACAAGGGGTCAGCTGTGTTGATATCTTGATATCTTCATACTTCAATTTTAAACTTCTGAACTCTATGGTAAAATTAACAAATTAGCACATAAAAGACAAAAAAATCTTTTAGGTGAGAAAAGGTACATTTTATATCTACTCAGCTGACCAGCAGGCACTCTACATTCATAGAATTGAGCGCTATTTCAGCTTCCTTGAAAATCAGCATCGACTTAAGTTTGTGGAAACTGTGGCAGCTTTGGGGTTAATAAAGAGCTATTTGCTGGATCAGAGTTTTCATGGCACTTGACACCCTGAGCAAATACCAGCTGTTTCAAAAGCTCAGAACACTATTTATTTTCAATGGGAACCTCTGGTTGTTGTGCTCTTCTGACACTCAAGCCATGTTTTTAACCTGTGTGAAGTTTAGAATGCTAGTGTAGGTACTATTCATGTGCTGAAGCATAGCTTTAAAATTTGTTAGAATATGCAGGTGTACTTCGTGAAAAACAAGGTTTGGCCTCATGTCCTATTTGTATTCTCTTCTGGTATTTGTTATGGAATGTGACTTACAAAAAAAATGAACAGAAGTCAAGCACATTTCTCAATTTGAACTGAAGAAAAATAATTTAAATTTAATACCATGACTTACTTTCATTAGTAAAAGTCTCTAAAGATGAAAATTCAAGCTTTAGCACAAGAAGAGTTTTCCTAAGATAGTGTTTAAGACTGATATCCTTTAATGAACTGTCATCAACACCATGCAGCAGTTGTTAAAAAAAAAAAAAAAAAGCAAAGCAAATTGTGTTAAAAGTCTGGATGCAACACGCCAGAACAGCTATCCACTGTCAGGGCACTACAGAGGAAAGTGCAGTCTGGAGAAAATAAGGCCTTAGCTTTCTGAAGAATTACTTTCTTGCTTTTTTGGAACATTTTTTATCTTACATCCAAATTATATGAGTTATTGTCAATTCAAGTTACTTGCTGTTAGTATATTTGAAAATAACATTATGAAGTGTTTTGATTTCTCAAGACATTACATCAAATAGTGCAAAAATAAGCTATTTGTGAAGAAACAAAAGCTTGATAGAAACCGGAAAAATATTGCTGAAAAGTGGAAGCCCTGGTATTCAGGGTCATATCAATCTAATAAGTAGCATGTGAATTGAGTTCGAATACTTCTGAAAGAGTGTAACTAATCAGAGACTAATTTAAAACCAAAAACATGTTCAGCCTAAAATGGAACAGGCATGCCTTGTACAAGTATATAACAGAAATATAATGCACTTTAGTGCGGAAATATAATTCGCTGTGACCTGTTTATAGGAGGTAGAATAGCACCAAATAGGCTTTTTTTTGTTCAGTTTGGTTCTCCTTAGTTTTCAGGAGGCAAAATCCTGTCTTTCACAATGTGACCCTAGAATGATCCTTACAAGTCACAATTTGAGACAAGATAACTTCTACTTATTTAAGAAGAATGATATGAGTCGTAACTTGGGGAGTTCCTCTCAACCGCCTTCAGATTTAAATATATGACTCTGTGTGCTAAGAATTTAAGAACAGTGAAAATACTTAAACTTCTGACAAAAATCAAAAAAGCTGATAATGCTGAACCTCTCCTGGAACACAGATTTCATGAGAGTGTTGTAAATATGTAAGGTTGCAAATAAAAGAAACTTACAGAACAAAACCCATGAATATATTGTAGTATCAGGAAAGCAAACAGATTCCGTTTTCTAATGCTTATGAAACATTTAGCATACGTAAAAACGCAATAATGCAATAATGAACTTTGTTAATATAAACCTGAAAAATAAACCACACTACTTCATAATCATGCAAATGCATCTTTTGAGACAATCATTGCCATTTACAGACAATATAGCGCATGCAAAGTCTCTTTTATTGTGCAGTAAATACACATAAGAAAAAGTGAAGGGAGTGCATACAATTTTGAATATATTAATTTCATTTTCTTTCAAGCTCTCTTTATGAATTTTAAATAATTTAGAATATATTAAGTCTGAACTGACTCAAATAAAACTGATACAAAATTTTCAATTATTTAGTACTCAACATCAGCTTTAACATTCTGCTGTACTTATTCAGAAGAAACATTTTTAATTGCACCATTTATAATACATGAGAAAGGTTCCTTTCATGAACCTAAGAGAGATAAACTCTTGTGCTTATTTGGCAGACGTATTGTACGGGGTGCATATAAAACCAGCTACGCTGCATAATTCATCAATAGAACTAGAATACTTGATGCAAGTTTATTGAAGGATGAGATTGTCTTGCACCATCCAGATGACAAATTATCTTACATCATCACAATTCTGAATGCACAGAAGTCCACATGACAGGATGCTTTCAACAAACCATATGTAGAACATTATTTTTCTATCACGTTAAGCTCTATATGGTTCTAATATACAATATGTACTTAATGATCATACTATTTCTACGTAAACACAGATCTAAAGTGGTGCATCAGGAGATGGAATTACCAGCTCTTGAAATCTATCGTGAAATTTCATGCAAATAAAATTGCTATAATTTTTTTAGAGATTTTGGAGATTATTTCCAAATCCCAACAAAAACTATTGCAAAGAAATTCAATGATTCACAGTCACCGGAGAGGGCTCCATATAAAGACTGATGGTAGGGTCTGTAATGCACATGGAATATTCTACCCAGCATCATACACAGAAAAGTGGACAACAAGTGAAAAGGAAAATCCACAAGCAAACCAAAAGTAAAGCAAATCAACAACAATATATTGAACATGCTAGGGAAGCTTAACACCACTCAGAAACTGCTATTAGGGTAAAAAAAAAAAAATCAAATGAAATGTAACAAATCAACCCCCCAAAAAGAAGATACACAGAAGCTGCACCAAAGAACAGAAAAAAGAACAAGTCTTTGAAGTATAACAAAAATTAGACACATGCATAGAAATGAGGATTTGCATTGTGATAGTAAGATACCAGTCTGAGGCCTAATTTACCTTCACTGTCTGACATGGCATGTTGGAAGTCATCCATGATGAAGGCTATATCTCGATCATAGCCTCGAGTCCGTGACTCCTCCCTCATATGTTGCTGGACCTCAGGTAACGAATGGCTTGATCCAAACTGGTCCCTGGTATCTGCAGATATTGGTGGCAAGGGTCCAGCTGCTGCTCTTGCCATTCCCATCGGCTGGCCAACAGGACTTAGTGGGCTCTCTTCCTCTGAGTTCTGTGCTACTATTGGGATCCTCCCCCTGCTTTGGCTAATAGGTAAACTAGTGGGTTTAGTTCTTCCAGAAGGTGCTGCATGGCTAAAGGAAACATCTAAGGGTTCAGATTCTTGGGCTTTCAGTCTTAAAGAAGAACTGGAAGAATCCCTTTTCAATGACAAATCAAGCCCGTAAACTGAGGATGGTCTAGATGAGGGCCTAGATCTACTACCACTGCTATAAGACTTGTCTGCTTCATCTTGTAATGTGGATCTCATTGTTGGAACTAGTGCAGTCCCAAGGCCTGCTCCAATGGACGAAGTCAGTGGCTGCCCCATGTATTTCTGTTGGTCAGTGATGTTTTTTCTAAGGCCAAAAGTGATATCATCCTGAAGAAGCCTTGCCCTAGTAGTAATTCCCCCAAGTGTTGAAGTGCTAGAAGTCATATAGCTTGAATAGTCAGGCTCAAGGTCTCTGCTTTCTTGGATAGGTGAAAACTTTGTTAGTTTGGGGTCTATCAAAGCTTTCTTGTGTTTTGACTGCTTCTGGTAAAGGAGGGCTGCTGGGAGCTGCTTAGCAGCCTGTTTCTCAAGAGTAAGCCTACCTATGCTATATTTCTCAGATCTTGGAAAATGCCTGTAGCTGCCCTCTGCATGGTAATACTGTGACAGGCCAGCCAGATGATCCAGACTTTCTGCACCTCTACGGAACTCTTGTTTTATCTGGTGTTTTAGAAGTTTGAGCTCATAAGGGTCCTCCATTGGGTCTTCATCAGCTTTAACATAAGAATGTAACCTAGAAGAAGTCTGCAGTGGTGCTAGGAAGTCTGACACTTCTTGTGCTCTCCTGGCCTCAGTTGTGCGAAGCAGTCGATCTGTTTTGGTCAGATCTTTCTCATGGAGGCTAAAACTGGAACCAAGTGCTCCTGTTCCTTTAGTAAGTTCTCCTATATCATCAATCAGCACGTAATTTCGGGGTGTATTGTGGTGGTCTATATCTGCATAGAATGAATCTGCAGATATGCTTGATATAGGACTGCTTGCTATGCTGTTTCTCTCATCTAGTCCTATCCTTAAGTCCAAGGTAGAGTATTTACTGCCCAGCTGGGAAACTGCATAATTATTGTCAGTTGAAACTGGTGCTATCATGAGAGGCTGATTGCGAATTACATCATAGTTTGTTGTGATCTTAGGCTCCAAATATAATGTAGTTTGTCTTGGCTTTGGCTGTATCACCATCATCTGTGATGGGAGTTGGTATGATGGCTGTTGAGAGGGTGAAGGTTGAGCCTGTGGAGTAAAGGACATAGTAGCTCCTGTTTGGAAAGTTGACTGGGTCTGATAGGGTGAAACCTGCTGGTGATACAAAGGCTGCTGTTGTTGGTAATGTGACTGCTGTGTGAACTGAGTTGGTGCTTGAGTAGGCAGAGCAGGAGATGAATACTGATATTGAGCATATGGGCTTGTAGCAGGGGCAAACTGTGTTTCTGGCTGGGTTTGTGGTGGCATAAACTGGTTAAATTCTGTTTGGGGTGCAGTACGTGGTCTTTCCAAGCCGTGTTGAGTTTCTATTCTGGTTGACCTGGTATTATTAACTTCACTGTCTGACATATAATCACGTTCTTCTGCTACTCCTTGGAGATAGGCACGCTCTCTCTTTTCTCTTTCTTTTAATAAGGCTTCTTTCCTCCTATTAATGCCCATTTCCAAGTATCTCAGCTTGGCATCTATTTCTTTTTCCTCCTCATCTAGCTCTGCTTGCTTCTTCCTAAGTTTGGCTGATTCACGTTCAACCAGATCCAATTCCCTGTCTATATCCTGAAGAATTTTGGCTCTGGCCATAGTGTTGGTCCTACAAATCCTTCTGCGTGAAACTGATCCCACAGAAGTATATGATGACTGAGTTCCTGCCGTTGTTTCCTCTGGAGGTGGATTGGGCAGAGTCCTCTTCACCTTCTTTTGAGTGCCGGATGGAGTTATGCTTGAAGAACCTTTTGTCTGCAACAGAAGAAACAAGACTGAATCACTATTCTGCAGGCTTTGATCGCAAATTAATCACAAGCTGTTTAAATTTTTTTCATGGTACGGCTTTGTATCTTAACCACCTAATTTCTCTAATGGAGAGGAAGCTTGTGGTATCTGCAAAAAAGCAGCAGAAGACAGCCTGAAAAAATGCTGGCAGTCTGCTAAAGGTCAGGAAAATAAGTAAACTAATGCAAAATAAGCACTCACTAGGACTTTGTTTAGCCTAAGACTGAAAAATCTACTTTATCTTCTTAAAATGGAATTGACTGTCATTTCAGTTTTTTTTTTTCTCTCCGTATACTTATACATAAATATACAATGCACGTGTGTGTGGGAGGGGAATATATATATAGACCAACACACCTTCCTCTTATATAACATTTAACAGAAAAAATATACGTACAATTATAAATGCACATATATACATATTCATATATAAATACATGTATAATCTGTATAATTGATCAAAAGTCTCTGAGCCAGATACTGAGTGCATACTGAGCAGCCACAACGTGTACTGAAATCCAGACACCAAAGCACGACATTCTAGTGACAATACACTTGGAATAACAGGTAGATCTTAGTCCACCTTATCATTTTTGCCTGCTCTCTGCTGCTACATATATATTTTCAGGGAAGAGTTTTTCAGGGAAGAGTCTTGTGGTTTACAAAAGTGGTGCTAGCTTTCTTCACTTCATTGAAGGCTTTCTCATATGAAATTTGTTCCAGTTCCAAAGCTACAGTTTAAAACTTAAAAAAAATTAAACAGTTTCAAAATATAGGGATCTAGCTCAGTCCACATGTCCAGACTTCCCCACAGTTAATGGTAGAAGGGTGATTGACCCTGACCTGGAAGAAATATCTACCTTAAGCTGATGAGTCATATTTTGGAGGTGCCTATGTCTCTTCATCAGCTAGGAAAGTAAGCAACACAACTGGTTAGACGCAATCTAAATTGCACCCTAAATTACTAGGGTTTTTGAAAGGTTATTTTTAGTTTTGAAGTAAATTTACTCTCCCACACAATGTAGATACGTTAAGAAGTGGGATTTGAATTATATGGAAATTGTATCCTATCTCCCCAGTAGCTTCTTGTAAATCTTGCTGTAGTAAAGGAAAAGTGATTGATCTATACACATGCACTAAAAATAATCACCACAGCCGTTACAGAATGCAGCCATGTTAATAGCAAAATATGGAAACACTTTAGCACAGTTTAATAACAGAAGTAAAAAGAATATTAAGGAACTTGAGTCTTCTGCCTCTGCAGGCAAGCACAGCACTTTAGCAAGCATTAACTGATACTAATTAAAAATGGAATTTCTTCTGAAATAAAAGCTACTTCACTCAGATGTCAACAAGATTAATTTTAATTAAGAGTTTATAAATCACTATCTTCTCTGTTTATTCTAATATATTGTAAACAAATTGTAAAAGTTTTTAAAAAGTGTTTACAACCCTCTTTTGCTGCTCCCCTATTACCTAACCTTAGCAATTACAGTAATCAACTCATTATTTGTCATGGCTTTTTAAAGAAACTTTCACTACCTTTTCAAGTGCCATTTAAGCTCTTTTCATCCTCTTCATCTAAATTCCATCAACTTTTTCATGTTTCAGATTTCAATAAATGCTATTTAATTTTGTTTTCAGCTTCTCATGGCCATTTCCCAAACCCATGTTGTGCCAACAAATCAAAGAAACCAATTTTCTCTTGCTCAGTCTGTACTTCTAATCAAAGACAAATTAATAATCTACACTAGGTCTAGTTGGCTATTAATTTATATTGTAAATTCTGTCCAATACCACTGTTATTTCTCCCTCCCAAACTGAAATAGCAATCACAGCTGGTGAAGCAGTCACAGATGGTCACTGGTATAGCAGAAGAGCTCTTAACAACACAGTCATTAAAATATCTATCATACTTTACGGAATTATTATTTTCAGATGACAGTTAAGTGGAGGATGAAAAAATTCCAGCGTCAGCTTATAATGTATTTTATCAAAAAAACCCATATCTTTTTTTATATCCTTGTCTACATAATAAAGAAGCTCAGAGTAATCGACACTACAGGAAGATGTAGCACTTGCTTTCGAAAAAGTGTTGATAACCTCTAGTTCTCAGCTGCTATTCTCACAAAAGGCAAATCTTATTTTTTTACTTGATATTTACATTGGGATAAGAAAAAATAAATGTGATATTTTAGTACTGTGATAAAATGTGTGGGTTTTTGTCTTCTTTCTCGATATTCTCATCAGCAATTATGTTAGCATGCTACCTGGGCACTGCACTAGTATACTCAAGAGAAGTTCAACTGCAGTATTTTGGCAGTACTCTTTAAATTTAGTTTTTCCATTTCCTTTGAATTTGTTAACTAGCAAGGAAGAAAGACAAGCTAGGGCTTCACTAAATTCTCATCTCTTTGTCACAAAGAACGGGGAGAGGAAAGGAGTAAGTGCGCTGTTTAGACCTATCCCTGTAGTTTTGGTACCCATAATACATATGTAATGCTATGCTCATTTTAGGTTTAAAGGAAGGACGGGGCAGAAACCTTCATAAGACTAGTCTGGAGCCAAATAAAAAGCCTATCAAATACAGGCAAGCATTCTTAAGCCTTACAATTACCGGTTAAAGGTTAGGTTTGATGTCAGACAGGTGAGCTTAGCAGGCTCTCTGACTAAGCGATGACTTTTTCTATCATATTTTATCATATTTTCCATCTTCTTCATTCTAACCCATTCGCTTCTAGCTATCTAATATCACTCTCATTAATTTTTAAAAATCATTCTGTGTGTAGCAAATGATCACTCTAAATGCTGACTGTAAATTTCAAGAACTAGAAGTAACTTATTCTGCTTCTTGTTTCTCCATGACAACCTTAACAATGTTTTCACTTTATTGCTGACCCTTGCATCTGGGGAGAATTTCATGCTACTCTGGGACCTCCCTTCAGGATGGACGTAACAGTAATAAGATCCGCTTCTGAGGCAAAGCTGACCTTGCTAAAATAAGTCCAAAGCTTGTGCTTGAGATAAAGCTACAGATATGTTCTCCCCAATTCTACAGATTAAAGAACTGAGGAAAACAGTCTTCCCCCTCCTCGATCAATTTTTAAGCTTAACAACATTTTGATAATAAAGATAGAAGAATGCACTCCTCAATCTTGAAGTTCAATAACAAGATAACATCACAGTGAGGAACTCACAACTGTAAGCTGAAGGTTGCGTGCAAACAGATTAAGCAAAACCTTCCTTTTCTGCCTTGCCAATACACATTAGTCTTGACAGGCTTTATGTCCCATGTTTTAATTTTCAGAGGTCATCTCAACAAAGCCTTGTGAACCCTGTTAAACTGTGTGGTGACTTTAGAATAATTCCTTTGAGATGACCATCCTACTCCTTGTGAATCTCTGTGAAAATATGTTTTCTACCCATTTTTGCCTCCTCCAATTTAATGGCATTGCTGACGAGGCCAGAAAGACTCCAACCCACTACAAGAATCACTCAAGCACTAGGAAATACTCACATGTTTCACTGCTTTTTAACTGTTTTAAAGAGATAGTTTACTTTGGGGGACTGAACGGCTCAGGAGATCTGTGATAAATTTCTACCTCTAAACTGTGTGTTTGATTCTAAGTTATTCAATCTTTCTCCTCTTCTCAACTAAATTTATTTGAATATTATATAGTGCTGCTCTTGCATCTTCTTCTCTCTCTATTCATCTAGCCATGCTTGGATGTTAGCTTCATTTGCTCAAAGAACTGAGCTTTCACACTTGGGCATACGGTCTCACATAGTTCTTGCATATTCTGGATTCTAATAGCAAATATGTAACCCTCATTATTCATTGTTCTTTTAACATTTTCTGTGATTACAACACAAAAACTCTTAAGCTTCCTCTGTCCTCTTTAGAGTTGACAAAATACACCTGTATTTATATATATATTTTTGGTATAAGCAGGGACAAATCCTGCAAATAATATCTACAATTCGTATACATATACGCATATACTCAAACCAATTACAATTGTAATGACACCATCATTATTAGAGTTTGCCACCACTAAATTGTCTGTGTAACGGAGAGAGTGATGTTAGACTACCTACAATCTGTGATGCTATGTAAAAGCAAAGGTAAAGTGGATCATAGCTGAAGCCACTCCTCTGCCACAATCCTCTGAAGACTCAACAGCATGGTGGAAAGCCTCTTCTACACTCTAGAGTACCAAAACCTTACTCTCTGCAGGTTAAGTTTTCCTGAAGCATCTGATCTTGGCTTTCAATAGAATTGAAATGTCAGCAGAAAGTTGGCTGTACCCTGATTACCAGAAAAACAATGCAAATGGTGTTTTTTGCCTTCAAACAAGGAGTATGCAGTCAATAAGCTTGCTTAGCAAACTCATGGGTAGCATTGGTTTGAGAGATGCACGTTGATGTGTTAAATGAAATTACTGGGAGCAAAATTGTTTGCATCTAGAAAAGATGTCAAGCAATAGAGGGACAGAAATCACTCTCCCATCAAGAAAAGAGGTCACTTTAGGTGGGGACCAGTGTAGGTTACTAAAGTAGTGATGGGCTGGAAGGTGAAGCCTGTGCTGTAGCTCTCTGTGTTCCAGCTCTCACAATTAAGACTTTTCTTGTATCAGAAATCTCCCCAAATGCAACCCCTTCAAACCCCCAAAATGCACAGTAAAAAGTACTGCTGTAATTGAAGGCGTTCTGCTTCTAAAGGGTTGGTATGTGTTACTCGGTATCACAGTATATGTTGTTGTATTGTATCAGTAAGACAATTAGAAATTTTGGCAATTTATTATTTTAAACATTTAATTTACTTCAAAGAATCTATGAAAATCAGTTATCGTTCATTAAGGAACTTTCATTAATTTAACAGTATCTTTAAAATTGCTTGTGAATGAAACCTAATTCCAAAAGATAATAACATAATACACTAATATTAGATTACTTTGTTGTAAGTATGGAATCCTTAACTGCATCTTCTTCTAGGATGCAGAGAGACATATTGGACAACATTTTGTAGCTTGTCCTGTGCACAGTAATAGTTTCTTGTGTAAGTTTTTGTGGACTGTCCAGACTTAATATCTGTTATGTGGGACCAGCTTCGTTAATGCTTGGTAGCCATTATTAGAGCAAGAATATTGATAAACTTCTCTCCACTGTCTAAGGATGATACAGGGTCACTTTTACAATATGAAGAACCATAGAGTGTGGGAACCCATCTCTGAAGCCCAATAGGTAAAGGGAAGCAGATGAATCATGCATGGTAAGGAAAAAGTATTAAAACATGTATTTATAAAAGCTAGTCTAATCACCACTGCTGAGAATGGAGCAATACATGCTCTGAACAAATTACAACCATCAGTAAAGCCCTATCAGCCAACCTGTACTGCCTTGCCCCATGAGCCATTGCTGGCAAGGGGAGTGGAACATGAATTTGACGGGCTGAATTCAGCCTTGGCAAATTTGGCAGTCAAATACTCTGCTTCATGAGTAATATACTAGAGTTTTCCTTTAAGGTAACTCTTTTCCTTTAATGTAACTCTTGTCTTTTTCTTTTCTGCAAGTGTTTTGCTGTGGGGACTGAGCAGTCAGGCAGAAAACTAGTTTCTAAATCACTACACAGCAGCACTGAGATGCCAGTCAGACTGATTTCCTCACTGGGTTGTTTTCTTTTTTTTTCATTCCTTCGGAGGGTCTGTACAGATAAATTTCTGTTCTGTCAAAAATCAATATAAAATTTTTAGAAATAGTCTATTCGAAAGCAATAGGCATTTTTCAGAGTTTTTTTGCTTTCATTCATGTCAGAGTCACTCATTTCTCAGATGAGCACTTCTGTACTTTCCATCCTCTTGCTCCTTTCATTTTCTCTGTGAAATTGTTTGAAATTGCCATTTTCACTTCAAATGCAAGGCGAACAGCACAGTGAACTTCCTAACAGCTGACATGACATGAGATATCAACTTCTTTCCTCAGTTAAACACTTAAAAGGCCATATGCTTCTTTTGATCTCAGGGGGAGAAAGGAGAATTTAAATGGTAATTTGATATGCAAACTACAGACAGATGTGGCCTTTGTACAATGATTTTCAAAGGGATCTAAACCTACATTTGATCTGCTATATGTGAGTAGACATAATAGCTGTTCTTAGTCGTTTGCACAGAAGAGATAGTTTTGCACAGAGCAATGGATTTCTGATTCATTTGGAACAGGACTGACAACTTTTGTCGATAAGGGCAACAAGGCAATTCCCTCCTCAGTTTAGACTGGTAAAAATTAGGAATAGCAGTTTAAATCAGCAGAAATACATCAGCGGAAAATCAGTTTGTGAGAAGAATGAAACCCAGTGTTTTGAAACTTTGACTTTAAATAGTGTAACTGGAACAATACTCCATGTGTGCATTTAACCGATTTTAGACAACACACACATTATTCGAAAGCTTATGCTGTACTTTCCTTAGCTTATATCTACAAACAATATGTATACTGTTTGCTTTTTCTGCTCACTGGAGACACAGCAGTCCCTTTACCCATTCCGCCTACTGCAATTCAATATTCTTCGCAATTTTCTTTGTTCCATAGCTTAAGCCTTATACAAAAGGGAGAGTTTCTGGCTACCTCATACAGTGACATTATCTTTAAAACTCACCTGAAAACAATTATTTTCTTTTTTATTATTAATTTCTTTTTGCCTCTGCTATTCTTTGCTATTTATCTTTGTAATCATATTACTTATCTTTAGAAAGTGTTCTGGGATACAAGCTTATACAAGGGATCCGCTGTCAAATTATGTTGTGTATATAGAATTACGTATCTCAGTTATTTTACAATGGGGAAAAAATATCTGGCAGATTGATTCAGACAATGGGCATCTGTCAAGCTAACAGAAAGAGTCAAATTGTCAGCGTTGAATACTGCTTCTGCACTGAAATCTCTCTACCAAATGGGCGCAATATTTTTCCCACTATTCAATCTCTGTAAAATAAAAAAAAGGGGGGGAAACAGGGAAAAGGAAGGGGGAAGGGGAAAGGAGAGGGGAAGGGAAAAACTCTGTCCTCAAAACAGAAAAACATAGTCAGAATCTCTTCTTTGAGTGACAAATATGGATTTCACACTTTGCTATAAACAGCCTGAAGACATTGCCGGAAATACTGCTACGAGGGCAATACCTACTGATGCTTACTAAATATTTGTCTTTACATGCTTTGCACTGAAATATGTTAAATATTCGTTAGTAGTTTATTATATACCAGCATATTAAAAACTACCAAGGTTCTTCACAGAAAGAAAATACTATTCTCCCACTGCTACAATACTGTGTTTTCACTACCAACTCCATTTAATACTCTGAGTGCTATAATACTATAGCCCTAGTCCAGGACTGAAGCCTGAACGTTATAAAGAATTCAGAATAAATACTTTTGTCTGTGAACTAAAATCTTTCCTCATTTTTAAATTATTTATGAATTTTAAGAAGGTAGTCCAATTTCTGTTTAAAAGAAAAAAGGACCCAAATGAATGGACTTATCTGGATGTTATCCTCCTCAGGACTCAGGAAAGTTTCTGAAGAGGATGTTTCTGAAGCATGGGTTTCTGAAGCATACTCTGCTTTGACAACCCACAAGATTACAAAATAAATAACAAAAGAGAGGATAAAGTACACAGAACTCTATGTATAGCATAGCAGCAAATTGTAGAAATGAAAGATTTACTGTCTGGAGAAACACTAATGGCAAAACTAGAATTGCTCTGAGGTAGGTGCTTAACAAAGACAAAGTCTGTAGATTCATGGTGACTATGTAATGGCTTTAAACTAAAATAGGGTAGATTTAGGTTAGATATAATAAAGAAATTATTTTCTATGAGGGTGGTGAGGTGCTGGAATAGGTCGCTTGGAGAAGGTGTGGATGCCCCTTCCCTGGAAGTGTTAAAGGCCAGGTTGGATGGGTCTTTGAGCAACCTGGTCTAGTGGAAGGTGTCCCTGCCCTTGGAAAGGGGATTGGAGCTTGATGATCTATAAGGTCCCTTCCAACCCAAACCATTCTATAATTCTATGTACTATACTATTACATTGTGTACCACACTATAACATAATTAGTGTTTCGTAATCAATCATTACCTCTTCTTTTCCCCCTATTGTTTCATTGACAGTCTAAGAGGCATTTTAGATAAATACAGAACTGTAGATACTCAGAACTTCTCAGCCTAACCTGTGGAAAGTTACCAAAAGTACTGTGAAGCAGATGGTCGATGCCTGTGCTTGGTTAAGATACAAATATTGTTTACACATGATGCGCCCTGTCTCCAGTACAGCCTGGGTTTAGATTGAACTAACTAACGCACAGAACTGTACCTCAGTAACATGTTCTGATACAGAGGCAATGCGATTCTGCCACTGGTAATGCAAAATTGTTATAGTAAAGACTATTGCAGCCAAGTATTAATTATTAACTTTGGAATTAGTTGATCATGAAGTTATTTGTGGCCGTAGAAAAAGACACCAATCATCTTCATCTCAGAATGATGAAGCCCTTGGAATAAATCTCTTTGCACATAATGCAACATCCTTAGCAAGGGCTCATTTACTGATAGTAATTCATAATACACTGTTTCTCATCATGTAACACACAAATCACTACATGTAAATCCACTCCGTCAGAATAATAAATTTTATTTGTAACTCGGATCTCATCTATGGAAAATTTTACTGGATTATACAGTCTTTTCCCAGTCAACGAGAGCATACTTTAAATTCTCCTCCTTTGCAATCTGAGAATCCTGGTCAGAAGATATTGGTGATAAAAAATCAGAACAGTTTATACTTCTTAGTCAGATAGGCATATGCTGAATTAACACCATCTGTTTGCTACTGATATCAGATTACTTTGCAAACTTTCAGCTACAATAAAAAAAAAAAAATCACCAAAACCCACTCTATCTCTTAAAGAAAGGAAATATTAATCTTGTTTTACAGAAAAAAAACAACCAAACAAAAAAAGTGTGAGAAAATCTTGGCTTTTTCTGTCTCCTGCACTACCGACTTCCTCCAAAGAGTGGTAGCTGAGGAGACTCCACATGCTGTGCCACAGCCCATGTTTATTCGCAAGAATGAGGATTCATCTGCCCAAGCACAGACATAATGTACAGAGCTAATCTGAGCTAGTCCTCCAGACTACTGAACTGAAAGAAAGTGCAATTTTTCTTCAGCTCCCTCCATAATCACATCTGTTTCTCTTACTCACTGTAGAAATGGCCACATGTAACATAGATGTCACCTGTAAATGTCTCAAGACAGAATAGGTCTGTCTCACTCCTAGCTACTGCAGCAGTTTGAATTCCTGTTTTTGGGTCCTCATTTGGGATCTGCTTTGTAGAAGAGTTTTAATCCTTTTTTCCTAGCCGGAATCTCACCACCTCTGCAGTTCTGCAGAAATGACACCTCTCCTCAGCAATCAAAGGCTCAGGGCACAGCTCAATTTGATCGTTCAGGCAGCATTTATTTTATCCTGCGCTCATGACGATTTGCTTCCCTGGTCTAAGATTAAAGGTAGCAGAGTGAGCAGAGACCTGATTAATCACTTTCTCTATAATGTAGCTCATGCTGGCAAACAATGGTCATGTAACTGCTGCTGTAAAAGGCACGGATTAGACAAACTCACCAAGTGCCTAACTGCTTAATTCAGGCCTTCCTATAAGCATTACAGCTAAGCCTTCTCTGTCTTTTCTGCTCAGCCCTGACTTCATCCATACTGCTGTGCACCCACAGAACAGCCTGCCTCAAATGTCCTTCCCCCTCTTTCCAAAAAAGTGCCTTAAAATTTACCAATGCAACACATTCTATTGCAGAAAAAACATACTTCTTACTCTGCTTTTGTACCATGTACAGCTCTGTAAGGCATTTCAAGTTGTGTAATGACCAATAGTTCTTCACGGTGGTTACACAGTTGTCAAAATCCCAGCATTACACACTATTAGAGGCAGAGTAGAAACAAAAGGAGATTTGTGAAACCCTCTTTGGTCACTGACGCCTGGCTTCCAGGCTTCACTCTGTTCCAACAACTCACCAGCTTTCTGGTCTGCAGCAAATTCTGCATAATTCCCTCTGTCCCAGCTGGACATGTCGCTTTCTCCATCAGCTCGGGTTGTGAGTCCACTCCTCTCTCTTCTCTGCAGTTTCTCAGTATCTCCCTGAACTTCTGCCTGAAACGTTTTTGTTTCCCCTCTCCTTCCACCCCTCTTTTTCTGAAGCATGAGAACTCTCCCTAAAATATGCTCAGGTGCTTCCAGGTCAGGAGCAATCTCTCTCCAGAAGCTTCTAAGCCAACCCATCCCTCTCCCTTTTTAAAGGACTGTAACTGAACCTGACAACAAACATGCAGAATAGATCATCTGCCACAGATGGCTAAACTTACGAAGTGTGAAAACCACTCACAGTATGTCCAGATTTTCCATTACACTTTTTCACGTGTAGACTGTACTAGCCAGACCACACAAAACCCCATATTCCTATCCTTATTCTCACATAAGAATGGCATTTCCAGTTTGATACAAACCCATTTCCAAGCAACACAAGTCACACAAAACCAAATTAAGCTCTCCTTCTACCCCACTCCAAACCTTCAAAAAGCCAACTTTTTGAAGCAGGCTTTAATATTTGAATAAATGTGTGCAGAAATTTTCTATACTGATACAAAACAGAACCTCTCATGGAAGAAAACCAGCCTTCAATATGTTATCTGTTTAAATTTATACCTCTTATTTGTCAAACAAAAAAGTCTTTTAAAAGGCATGAAACCATTCTTTCAAAGTTGACTTTTTTTTCTGTTTTTCTTGTATACTTATTCTACAGCCTGTTGATATTACACCAGATTTAATCCATGAAGCTAGGAGTGAGAAATGACAAATGTTTCATCATTTGAGAGTATTTAAAACCAGAGTGGACATCAGCACCAGCTGTTCACCAAAGAAATCCAGTCAAGGCACTCAACTGAATCGTGATTAGCTCAACTGTAAATAAAACTGGAAGAAAGTCCTGATATTTAGAACAACATCCATCTTTTGTTTTTAAGTATAAATGGATATAATTTTTATACCTGATTGTTTTAGCAATTATTAAATATGGTGTATATGACTAACACTGAAATCTAGACTCATTTTCAGAAGGGGAAGTGTTCCACTCCTGGATAAATTCAATCAAATGACAGCCTTGCAGGCAATGTGATATTTAATCTAAATGTGTAGGGTTGGGGAAGAAGAAAGCAGCAACCTTTAATGAATTTTCTTCCTACTATTTTAATAGCAATTATACTATTTTAGAATCATGACCTTCCTCTTCCCATTTCTGCTTACCGTGACAAGCAGCACAGGAAGATAGAAATTTGGCAAGCTTACTTTTAAACACTAATGAAGTTAAAAATAAAGAAAAGGCAGCAGAAAAAAACAGAAGTTAATATGAAAGATGTGCCATTTGCAGTTTCTAAACCTATATATGTATTAGAAAAAAAAAAGGAGAAACAGAACCTAAACCAAGTGCCACGTTTCAAGACACGATATAAAAATGAAAATTCTTATGGTTGACCTGGAATCTAGGATATACTTTCACTGCAGATAAAAAAGGAAAAAGGTTCTTTTATTTCCCCTCATTTTCAGAGCCCCTATTATCCTTGCTCCAAACCATTCTTTGTCCACCACTGCTGTAGAGCAAAATAAATCTAAATAAAAGTTAGCTCTACTTGTTTGCACACATACGGTCTATAACAATTACCTTAAACATGCAGCGCACAGTGAGTTTTACTATAGAAATACTGGAAATTAACAGTAAAAGAAGTTTACAGGATGAATACAGATTTGGGATGGTTCTCTTCTCTGTTGTTTTTATGTGTTCTCACTGTTCTAAAATTTCTAGTGACACTAACGAGCCTGAACTTGATCTTAGAGAATAAACCCAGAGTTTACAGAGAAAAGAAAATGAATGAAACCCTGAAACGCACATAAAAGTTCAAATGCACATTCTAGACCAGTGGAAGAGTAACGGCTGAAAAATTAGTCCAGACCACCAAAACTGAATGGCTATTGAATATCCTAGTGATATTTTAACTTCGTACAATACCAGGCTTTACACAAATGTCATTCAGTACCATATGGGTTCAGATGTATTCGTGGAAAGTCAAATGATTGCTCTCAAGTCTCAAATAGTCTGACGGTCACTGTGGCCTACAGCAGCCTAAGGCATAGTGTACGGATAGATGTTTTTACATACAAGAAATGGCTGTATTTATGGGCTGAAAGCAGAACTGCTGGGTGCAAGTGTGATTTGTCAAAGATGTGCTCCCTAAAGACTGAAAAATGCAGAAGTGACTAATAGTTTTAAGCTGGTGAGGGTGTCAGAAGAAAATGTCATAATACACATCAGGGTGTCATAAGAAAATGTTGTAACACACGTCTCCAACACAATAAAGATTTAAGAAAACAGTAATGCACAAAACAAGAACAGTGAAGGCTTTACAGTATTAGGATAAACAAGACAAGAACACTTTTTAGTTAATATTTAGTTGGAAAACAAGAATAAATGGCTGTGCATGAAAAGAATTCTTCTAAACTTCATTGCACAATGCTACCACTGCATGTCGTGGTTAATAAAGAACTTTAGCTAGGTTTATAAAATTCAGATGGTGATGCACCTCGATATCACCAAGGTGAGAACCACCCTGAAAAGAGGCTTTGGCTTTTCAAAAACAGTAAGTCAAAGGACAGAAAGACAAGAAGGTCAGATTTTAAGCAGCTAATTTCTGAACGTCACCATTCTGTAACAGGTCATAATGGTATGTTCAATAGTACTGTAGACGTGAGGAATGCCTACGAGAAATACTAAATACCTGGGTGTTAGACAGTGTTTGATGTAGAAGAATAATTTTGGTCATCAGTTCTTCTATGGGTGGCAAAGGGCCAGGTTTAGATTAGATATTAGGAACAAATGCTTCATCATGAGGGTGGTGAAACACTGGCACAGGTTGCGCAGACAAGCTGTGGATGCCCCCTCCCCAGCAGTGTTCAAGGCCAGGTTGGATGGGGCTTTGAGCGACCTGGTCTAGTGGAAGATGTCCCTGCTCATGGCAGGGGGGTTTGAACTAGATGATCTTCAAGATCCCTTCCAACCCTTACAATTCTATGATTCTATGATTCTAAGTATTTTTTTCAATTTTTCTCATTTTGAGGTAAATCTGGTTTTCTCCAAGTCCTAAGGTTATTAGCTTCTAAGAGCATCTAGATCTAAATGACAAACTTAATAAAGTTATTTTTATTTCATATTTTGCGCATTATGAACACTTTTGATATTCATTTAAGGCAACAAAAGCAATATTGCTTAGCTGAAATATTTTGACTCTGCATCAAAGTTAATGCTTAAAGGGTCTCAGGCTTCTTAGCCATTAATTTATTTGCCTCTGAGCTAAGACTGAAAAAAGGCTATTGTTTAGCATCAGTCATACACTGATTAGAGCCTTGGACAGACCAGGATAGAGATTATCAATTCAACTCCCCTGATGACGATTGCTGTTATTTAATTTCTAAGTTATTGAGGCAAAATTCTAAATGGTTTTTACTTCATTTTCACATGACAGTATTTATGTTCACAGATCTTTGGTAAGCGCATAAAGAAAAGAAAAGAACCATTCTATAAGTATTACAGAACTTGTAATACTTACAGAACCAGCTGTTTGTGTTTCAGCAGTAAACGTGAAATCCTTTAATTCTCAGATCTCTATTCTGTTATCTGAAGGCACAGTAATCATTGTAGTACATTGCTGTATATATAGCAGACAGGAGCCAGGCTGGCTGAATAGAGATGAAGATTGTCTTGTCTGACGAATCATTGATGGCATTTACCTCAGCATACATTATCTTTGAGCTCCGTGTATTAGTGTGCAATTCCTTATCCTGTTGTTTGAACATTCATTTACCCATAAACACTAAGTACTGAAGTAGTGATGAAGCATTTTCCTTTATCTGCTCTTCTCTCTCTCTGGAAAACATTAAATGGCTTTGTATCTGACCACAGCCAACATTTTTAATCTACACTGCTTTTCTGCCACAGTATTGATTCCTTCTTACAGCATTTTACAAATTATATGTTCATGAAATATAACTACAATGCTGCAATGCAATAATAATTTCAGAGATGTAAGATGACAAAGAATTAGAAAATGGAACACATATCCTATATATTTTAGCTCAAAGTAACATACAAAGAACAATGGTTTTTCAAAAATTTTAGAACAATTAAAACTCAGGACCAAGTTCAGGAGGAACTCACTGGCACAAGGGTCTCCTCCAAAACGCAAACCTTCAGCTCTTTGTAAGACTGAAAAAGAAGACTCTGAAGAGGAGAGAAAAGGTGATGCCATTACTTTCTAACATACTCCTAGATCTGGGTCAGAGCATAAGATCAGCCTGTTCCATTCAAGAGAAATTTCCTTAACATCTACATTCATGTCATGAAGCCTCAACACCACATAATCTTCCTATGCAGCAGTTCTGAAAGAACACTGGAAAAGCACTGCACTTCTTTAGAAATATGAGTTATATATTTCAGGAACATACTTTATGTCTTGTGAATAATCATGTGTTTATGTGTAAAAAAGTATATAGGTTTTTGTGCATAATTCTCTAGCTCACCCCAGGAAGAGTAAGCACTCAGTCATCCAAGTGATTTGGAACCCATCTAGTTCATTGGAAACCACCGTGCTTGACACTTCAGAAACACACAATGTGAGAAAATGTCTGCTGCAGACTTCCTACATGAAGTGGAAGAACAGGTTCAGAGAAAAACAGTACTCTGTGCCAACATTTTCCTTATAGCACCAAATATTTTCTAAGATACAATGAATATGTGTATTTTCCATTCCATCTTCAGATCAATAAATAACATTTTTATGAGCAAAGAAAATATGTCATATTTAACAGTTAGCATTAAGTAAAAATTTAAAAGAAATATTATGTTGGCTTTCCAGGGGCAAGCCAAGTTCTGTTACAGTGGATGACCACTAACCTCAGAAGCTGACTATCTATCTCACCCTTTCCTGAAAGTATATGAATTGGCCACTATCATGGACAAAAGGCTGAATTAGGTGGACTTTGATCTGAAATTGAAATTGAGGATCCTATCCTTATGAAACTACATTCCAATTGTTGAACTGCACATGAAAAAGAATAAACATCTGAAAACCTTCAACTTGTTCTTCAGTCTATGCTTTCTGTATGACCAATTCAGTAGACACTGTAAAGCATTGATTTTAATTTGCTCTTTCTCAGTTCGCCACTAAATTTCCAAACTGCATTCAAACTCTGAATATTCTGACCTGCAAGAAAAAATGCATTCAACAGATTTCTTTAAAAAAATTTGGGAATTTAATAGTAAATTATTAGTAAAATTATAAATTTCAGCAGAAAAATCACAGGTGATGACACTGATTTTCAGACAAAGCATTCAGAAATATGGTGGTATTTTAAAGCATTTGCATGTTTTTCCCCACTACATAATTACCAACTGTTTAGTATAATGAAGTTAAAAAATACTTTATTTCAAATATCTATGCTTTGTGAACAGAACACATTTCTTGTTCACCTTATTTCTTAATTACTTGCTCATTCCAGTGTTTGTGCAAGATAACATATAAATATGGGTAAGATACACATCAAAATAAGTTTACTAGAGACTGATAAAAACAGAATCACAAACTTGATGCAAAATCAAATTTCTGCAGTCTCAGCTATTCTATTGATATCTCCAGTTCGATACACACATCCAGAGCTATTCCATATATCGAGCTCCCTCTGGGCTTTGAAGCAAACGGAGCTGATTATCATCCTCTGTCACTTCCCACCATTAATTTTACTGACTTTATTGTCAGTACTTCTAGAACAAGTCAGACAACCGGCAATTCTTCTCCATTAATAAAAACTTTCTTTTTTTTCCCCAAAAATATTTCCAGTAGGATCAAAAAGACAGGAAAAAAACTACTCATGCCTGTGAGGATTTTTTTAATTTTAAATCTGGATAGGAAAAAAACTTGTTTCAGGAGAATCACTGTTTGATTTTTCAGCTTGCCAGCTGCCAGGGCCTTATTTTTACTTTCTTTCCATAGGCAGATGGTAAAACATCACTTTGCTTTTCTTCACTACTATATAAAACTCCATTATTTTTTCTGTGCAAACTTGAACTTCTCCAATATAAAATTCAGATTTAAAGGATATTTTCTGCTAGAACATTTCCAGCGGCACTAACCACTTAAATTGTTTAAATGAACAGCCTTTCTTCCTGTTCCCCATATCCCATCTATTTGGGCATTCCATTTCTTCTATTAACCAGAATTGAGAGATTTTGTTTTAAAGAAAGTGCAAGAAAGCATCCCCATACTGGAAACAGTGGAATAACTAGTACAGAGAAAAAAATCCACTCTAAATTCCTCAAGGCATGATCCACATCTCAGTGAATTAACAGTGTACTATTAATTTCAGAGAGTTTTATATGAGTTATCTAGTTAACGTCTTCTACAATAATCCCTGGGATATAAGCACAAGCTTCTATGGATCTAAAAGTCAATGGACATACTCAGTTCTGAACTAAAGCCATTACAATAGATTACAAAGGGTTCAGAGGCAATGCTCCTTTAAAGTGTTTCCTTCTCTCCTACTACTCCACGTTTCTCTTTCTGCATCCTCAGTTGTGCCTGTACACCAGAATAAGCTGGCAAACCGCAGCAGACACAATTTTGCTGAGGAAACCAGTATGTAGATTAATGGGGGAGTAAGTCTAGTACCCTTAAGGAACTATTAATGTGTGTTCTCTTGCACGAAGTGCAACATTAACAGAAGACTTCTAGTTCTTCAAATAACTTCTTTAGAGCCAGTTTGGATTTCTCTACATAATACTACTTGGGTTTTATCATGAGCTGGGCTGGGCACACATCTGTTCTCCTGGACCCATGACTCTTCTTTTCCCACTGTTACTTTTAAAGTAAAAACTTCTGAAATCTCTTTTTGAGCTTGACCTATTTGATGGCAGTTCTCTGTGCCCCTTTTCTAATAACATTACTATCGTTGGTGGTTAAGGTGGCAATTCGGCTGACATGATAACACTATCAGAGACTCTGTGAATATTAATGAGGTAAAAGATTCATGAAGCCTGCAAACAAGCTTTAAAGTAATGACTCAATGGCGAAAATACAGAAGGGAAGTGACATGAAGAAACATAAAAAGAAGGAGATAAGATTACAGTTAGTAAATGATAGGAAGAAAGAATGGGGAGAAAGAGAAGGACTAACTTTTTGACACTGTTTCCCACAGCATCCTTCTCCAGCAACTAGATGCCCATGGTTTGGATGGGTGTAGTCTTCGCTGGATAAAGAACTGGCTGAATGGTGGAGTGCAGAAAGTGGTGATGAATGGAGTTAAATCCAGCTGGTGGCTGGTCATGAGTGGTGTTCCCCAGGGCTCAGTTTTGGGTCCGGTCTTGTTTAACATCTTTGTCAATGATCTGGATGAGGGGATTGAGTGCTCCCTCAGTAAGTTTACAGATGACACCAAGTTGGGTGGCAGTGTGAATCTGCTCGAGGGTAGGAAGGCTCTGCAGAGGGATCTGGACAGACTGGATCGATGGGCTGAGGCCAACTGTGTGAGTTTCAATATGGTCAAATGCTGGGTCCTGCACTTGAGTCACAACAACCCCATGCAATGCTACAGGCTTGGGGAAAAGTGGCTGGAAAGCTGCCCAGCAGAAAAAGAGTTTGGGGTGTTGGTTGACAGCCAGCTGAATATGAGCCAGCGGTGTGCACAGGTGGCCAAGAAGGCCAACGGCACCCTGGCTTGGATCAGGAATAGTGTGGCCAGCAGGAGTAGGGAGGTGATCGTGCCCCTGTACTTGGCATTGGTGAGGCCGCACCTGGAGTACAGTGTTCGGTTTTGGGCCTCTCACTGCAAGAAGGACATTGAGGTGCTGGAGTGTGTCCAGAGAAGGGTAACGAGGCTGGTGAGGGGTCTAGAGAACAAGTCTTATGTGGAGCGGCTGAGGGAGCTGGGGTTGTTTAGTCTGGAGAGGAGGAGGCTGAGGATGGACCTTATTGCTCTCTACAACTACCTGAAAGCAGATTGCAGTGAGGCGGGTGTTGGTCTCTTCTCCCAGGTAACTAGCTATAGGACGAGAGGCAATGGCCTCAAGTTGCATCAGTGGAGGTTTAGATTAGAATTAGGAAAAATTTCTTTACTGAAAGAGTGGTCAGGCATTGGAATAGGCTCCCCAGGGATGTGATTGAGTCCCCATCCCTGGAGGTGTTCAAAAAACGTGTAGATGAGGCACTTTGGGATATAGTTTAGTAGTCATGGTGTTGTTGGGTGGATGGTTGGACTTGATGATCTTAGAGGTCTTTTCCAACCTATAAATCTATGATTTTATGACTCTAAGAAAAATTTGAAGAATGGATGGAGAGGTTACACAGACTGAACAAAATAGGAATGTTCATATCCAACGTGAACTGGATGTGAATGACTGGTGAAATAATAAACAGAAATGAGGTCATAATTCTCGTCTTCTTTTATTTTCCACCTCATACTTAGCCTTCTACATTAAGCACAGAAACAGGTAATTTTAGAAGACATAAAAAACTATGATCAATATTATTATTTCCATCTTTTTCCTTCAGTTATAACTTCATCATTTATCTTAAGTTTTATCTATCCGCTTTAAAATGCAGGTATATTATGATATAATTATTATGAAAAACTTAAATTAATAAAATGTTTGACCTCTTCTAACATTGTTCCCCTGTTATTTGGATATGATATTTTTGGATTATAAAAAAACTTTTCTATTTCAACAGGATTTGAAAGACAGTTCTTCATCTGCACACAAAATAATAGATTTTTCTCTCTATAATTATGACAGACATTGAGGTACTAGTATCTCAGAATTTATATAAGACCTATGCATTACATGCCTACAAACAGTTAGCAGTTTTTATTATGAAAGAATAATTTCTCAAAACTTCAGTATATCAAAAAAAATCCAGAAAAAAAGGAGGTTTTAGTGGCAAAAAAAATTCTCCAAATTACTCTAACATAATTACTGGCTTTGAGAACTTAATGGGGGGCATAGGCTAGTGTCTCCTGAACTGTACTGTGTATTTCTTTATCAAGCTGCATAGGAAGTGCTTGAGTGAACACAATTTGCTTCTGAAGTGTCACTAGAAGAGCAGGACTTGGGAGAGGTGCCCGTACTCTTCCCATTCTGTTTTATGGCCATCGAAAGCATTAAAAATCTTGGCTAGAGAGCCCAGTGCAGGCCCAGTAAGATTGTCAAGGCTTGAAAAGAGTGGCTGTTCTATGAAGAAAGCCCGAGCTTCATTACTTTGGAAAAAAAAGCTAATTGCTGTCTTCAGCTTCCAAACGCAGCACTGCTGAAAGGACAGACTCAGACTCTGCTAAGAGGTGCAGAGTGAAGGACAAAAGGCACAAGCTGCACCAGGATAGTTAAGCATTATTCACCATGAGAACAGTGAAGTCCCAGAACAGGATGTCTGGAGAGACAGTGAAATCTCCATCCTTGGAGATTTTCAAAATTCAACTGGACAAGCCTAGTTAGTCATCTGATCTAACACCGAAATTAGCCCAGCTTTGAGGTGGAGATGGGACTACGTGACCTCCACATAACCAACCTTCCCAGTCTGATTTGTTGGTGATCCTTTTCTCAGTCACTGTGATGGCTGGGTTTAGCTATTTAATGTTTGTTAAATAGGCACCAACATACTGATGGATTTACTGCCACGATGCCATGGAAGGTGTGAAAGAGTAGGGACTGTGGTATTTATTTTTATTAAATAAAAGCTCCAATGTAGGCAAAAATGTTCCTTAACTGCAGTGTTGCTGAGATGAAAAATACTGTTAGTCATGTTTGCAAAATACCCTCCAGAAATGCCATTTGCTTCTTTACATATTTATATAAATATATATAAAGTGAAAATGCTATTTTATAATATTGTCAAAACTTTTTGTTTTCTTTGGTGAGCTCTTGGGCCAAATGATGAAGAAGTGGAACAAAAGAGATAAAAATGGGTTCCTCTGCCTGGATTACAGTTCTCTCAGACAAGCAATGTTCAAACAGGCTGTAAGAACACAAGGACTCAGAGCAGCCTACACTACTGCTGTCAAAAGAATGACTTTTACTGCCTAAAGAAATATCTGAAGGCATTACTATAAAACTCTCTATACTACTACATCAGTGATCAAATGAGCAAAGGACAAACTCACTGATTCCTTTCCATTCTTCCTAGAAGACCACGATATTTCTGCTACTGATTATAACTTAGGAATCATAGAAGGACAGTCAATATGACATAAATGATAACCCAGACAGTAACATTTCTGAAAAAGACAGTCATTGGTTATAACATTGACTCAGACAAGAAGCCCAATTTTATTTCAGTTACCCTCTTATATTATATATATATATATAGATACAGCAAAACACCACTATGAAGGAGGTTACAGAAAATGTGCTCCACAGGCTTATGAAGCACATATTACTTTCAAGCTACCTTGTGATTTCCTGAGGCTTACGTCACTGTGTTTTATTAATGTTATACAACAGCTGAAAATAAACACTGAATCTCTATCTTCCCTATATTAGACTTAAATTTTAGGTGGGTAACTCTCATTCTGATTCACCCCGTCCATCAGCTCTCCTGACTATCTTTTCACCTCTGGCAACCATGAACTGTCTATATCAAACAGTTATCCAGATTTAGAGAACTCAGGACTATTAAACTTCTCATCTCACATAAACTGAGGAAATCCTCACCATTTAATCCTCCTTCAGGCCTTCCTCCATACTACTTCTTTAATTTCAAACCCTGCCTTTGCTTTTAGTTAATGGCTAGCCCGTTTAGCCTCTTGGCATTTATGATCCTACACCAGGGAATAGGCTTGCCAGGCTGAGTAATAGCACCAGCACACTCGATGCTTGAGTTGGTTTCGGCATTAGCAAACAGCTTGCAAGTGAGTAAGGTGAGATAATAAAAGCTGTATTTTCATAGGAACCACTCAGATTGGATGAGAGAAGGTGTCAGAGAGAGACCGGCTGGGAAACAGAAGTAGGGTTTAGCAAGATTAGAGGGAAGATATGGACAGATGGAGAATGTGAACAGAAATTGAACCGAGACCCGAATTCATTCTGTACAAAATGCATGAAGTTCTGGAGGGGAAGAGCCAAAAGACAGGCTTTCTCTGGCATCTCATATGGAGGGAGAGAAGGAATATGAGGAGACGTTTCAGAGAGACTTCTAAGCCGTATCCTGTGACGATGTTTCTGACTTAGCCCTGTATTTGGAGTTTCTAAATGGCTGACTGAGTCATCACAGCACTGAGCAAACTGGCTACTGTTAATTCCTGTCCCATATCTTCATTCTAAATGAAGAGACTGGAAACACTGAGCATAACATTACCCATTATGGATCCCACTCCCTGAGCTGAACATTGCAGCAGGTAAATCACTTTTTTTGTGTTTCTGTAAAAGTTCACCAGTGTTCAACTCCTTCTTGGTAACAAAACTGGAAATTATTTGGAGAAAATGAACTGAGAAGATAAGCACGTAGGAAAAATTATCTCAGTCTCTCCAGGTCAGATTTGAGAACTGCTGGCAGGATAGCTTCTGAAAGCCTGAATTGGTGTCAGCAAAGCCAAAATTATTATGTAAGTAAGAGGTTTGTCCACATTATGATGCCCATCTGTCAGCAGCCATTCACCTTAAAAGCATGCTGGGACAAACCAAAAACTATTGGAAAGACTTTTTTTTTTAAATGACATTTCAGTGAATGAAATGAACATTACTTTTTTTTTTTTTTTTAATTGAGCTTTGGCACACAGGAATCAACTTAGAATCCTAACTTTAATTGAATCCTAACTTTTTCTGTGCAGAATTGATAAAAGGACACTAGTACATGAGCAAATAATCCACTGTTTTAGGTGAGAGAAGCAGCAGGAGATAAGAAAATAGAAGACTCAGAAGACAGGATTTTCAAGAGACCATGGGATTCACGTGACGAAAAACAGCTTCAGGCATCTAGAATCCCTTTGCAGTCATTGGAGAAATCTGTGGGATTAATCATATTTTAAAGTATAAATGTAAAATAAGTAGAAGAACTGTTGTTCCCTTGGAATACTTCTGCCTGGAGACTACAACCAGAATTTGCAGTGACCAGGTCAGGCGTGATTTTACACCACCAATAGCTAACATTAAAGGTGATCTTTCCAATCCTCCATATCTTAACTAGGTAACCTATGTTGTTCTGCCAGTCAGGGAAGACGCTAGACCTCTCCAGGCTTCTGAAGAGAAATGGAAAGAAAGGAAAGTAAAATGGGGAATAAATGCAGCTTCAGCTAAGTCAGAGAAAGAACAAGACAAGTGGCACTTAGGCTATTTGATTATGGACCTATTTTCTTTGTCTCAGCTTCCTATGTGTAAAATGAAGACTGTGTCACTGAGGTCATTCAGATTATAGAAAGAGCCCTATATGGTCTAAGTGATTAGTTTACTCGAGCAGTCTGTGACAAAAGCTGTATCACTACAAATTGACAGCAATGATGTGGATGATAATGTGTAAGAAGAGCCATGAATACTAAAGAAAGTTGTATTTAATTTTAGAAGTCAATTTTTAAACTTAATGCTATTACTCATACTGCTCAAGATATTCTTGGCTTGGAAGGGAAATCAGTCATGTAGGCTATCTATCCCTTTCTGTTATTTCAAAGGTTCAGATATAACACAGTTTCACTAAAGTATATTGATTCTAAGGCATTTGTCCTACTGCAGTTCTGAAGTTTTTGTTCGTATCTACTAAACATCCCACACCATAAATTAAGATTTCCTGCCTCCGCTCGTTGCGAAGAGCAGTTAGTAGATGTCCTAGTTGCAATAATGTTTAACCCAGTGAAGGACTCTTATATTGTCCAGCTTTGGTCCTCTTTCTAGATCAACACAGCCAGATCCTTCAGCCTTTCAGCCAGTGTCTTCTTGTCTAAATGTTTTATGATTTCTCTTTTGCTCAGCTTTCAATTTTTTCACTCTCACTATACTCTTAAGTAGGGCTGTCCTAAACTGCATGTAGTATTACATCTGAAGTCTTACCAACTACTGAGTAGGGCAGCACAATTACAACACATATCTTACAGATGTACAGGTTGTCAGCGTTTCACAAGAACACCACTGCATTTTTCGCAAGCGCTTCCTATTTTTAAGTGATATTAAGTCTGAACTTCTGCTACTACATCTGAATATTTTCAGTACTGCTATTGCTTAAACAGCTATATTTCTGAATATATATTTTTTTCTTTTGTATCTGTAGTGTCTGTATCATTACTGAATTTGATTTTGGAACATTGCTCTAAATTGTAATTCTGCTTTTCAAAGTAATTGTGTTTCCTATATTGATCTGAAAATGATATATGAGTGCTTTCTCCGTACTCTAAATTGCAACTGAATTATTAAAGAGTCAAGTCTACAACAAACCAACTTAAACCTACCTTCCAGTTTGACACTGACCAGTTTGACCCATGAAATCTACCTCCACCTGGCAGATGGAAAGTAAATTTCCATTAAAAAATAGTAATTTCAAAAATTTTAGTTTATCAATAACTAATATTGTGCAAGGGTAAGAAAGTAAAGAAGTAGAGCACAAGGAAAAGTTTTTCTCAATATTTTATACTACTTAAATTTGGTTTTGCAGCATCAATATGTAAACCCATATGCCTACATATAGTTTAATTTATAACTGTAAATAGTTATTTATCTTAACAAATTATGTTTAATATGAAATCACTAAGAAAATTAATGCCTGAATAGAACGATTTTGAGGATCAGAACCAAGATAAAGTTAGTTCCAACATAAGCAAGCCTTACTATTCTTAAACAAACAAACAAACTAACAAACAAACAAATCCTGTTAGGTGTCATTAGCCCACGAGAGAATCTGGCCTAGCCATTAGCCCACGTCATTGAGACGACGAGAGAATCTGGCCTAGCCAGTATTTCTAGACATGAAAAGTAAAACTTCAGAGCTGTGGTAGATGATATTTTTCTTTAGGGCAAAGAAAGTTTTGAAATTTTTAGTAGCTCATATTCTAAAAATAAATTAATCTCCAGGGACATACTTGTCCCTGGAGAAAGTATGCCCAGGTATACGAATTTAATGGAGATGCACCCCTTTAAATTCTAAGGAACTGATTGCACAGGATAATTATCTCAATACTGGCATACCCTGAACTGTTTCTAAACAATAAAATCCAAAACCAAAAAAGAGGGAGAATTTTAAATGTAAAGATTTTTGCTAATTGAGCATCTTAGAGGCCTCATATGCAAAGGAAAGGTAATCATTCACACAGTGGAGAATGAAGATGTATATAGAACATCTTGTTACTGTTCTGAATATTTTATTGCATTTAATTATAACTAATCATAAGTTTTGGATATACTGCGGTTCTGGGTTTTTTTAGTAATCTGCATACAGGACATACGAGCTATCATGGATTTTTGCCAGTTTTGGATCACTTCCAAGCAACATTTAATCACATTTGGCTGATCAAGAAAATATTTTTCAAACTTCAAAATATTTTAATAAAATCATGGGAAAAAGTGTCAGAATTAAAGCCTGTATTTTGTTATGAGATGAAGTTTGAACTACTTTGACAAGAATGAATTTGTTTTCTCTAGTTAGTGCGTATTACTACAGTTTGCACAGAAGTTTTCATGCATGCGAACTAGGTTCCTCCTGGAGAAAACTAAATAGGAAGATCTGTCGTAAGTGTATCATCTCATACTTGCTCAAATCCCATTATGGAAAAACAGTCTAAACCAATGACTGGATCATTTTGGACAACAACATTGTATACTTGCAGACACTTTAACATCAGGTACTTTGACCTATTGCTCTGCTTTTATTGTACCTAAGAACCTGCTAACGTAGCACAGCCTGTGCTGGGTCTTCTGCTCCTGTTGGAGAATGTATGTTCTTTTGCTCAGTACAATATGATTTTCCTGTGCCTCAGCCATAGCTGCTTATAAAAGAGCAGACAGCATAAAATGCAGGACCCCAGACCTATCAGCAGAACATGCAAAAGAAACTCTCTTTCGAGTTCTGTCAGGCAATTACACTAGTAGAAACTTTACCCTCCTCGTACTTGTTCAGACTAACTACAGTAATCCACGATGTGATAGGAGGCAAAAGGCTGAAGCAAAACAGAGCTGAAGTAGGCCAAAACTTGCTGGTCAGTATGTGTCTCTCTGTCATTCTTCCATGCCTGCTTGGTTCTGTTGTACATATTTATAGGCTGTATTTATTACCTTAAAGCAGGGAACATTATCTTGGCCTCTCTACATACCTGAAACTCAAAGCATTCCTAAAATGAATAATCACAATAAACAAGGCAGCTGGAAATGAGTGGAAAGATATTATTGTACATTCATTCTTATTTTCTTTAATGGAAGACAAAAGTGAGGAATGGGATTTGTGGCCAGGGACATTTTTTTAATGTGCATATGAGAGCTGGCTTAAGAGGAAGATGGATAAGCTGACAGCAGGTGAGAAAAGGCCCAAGGGACAGAAAACGTAGGCTCTTTGTCATCTCTTCCATAAATCTCATGCTTGATAAAAGATTGTTAAGGATGCCCCTTGAAAAGCAAAAGAGTAAATACCATAATAATTTGCTATTATGCATGAATGTCCTTTGGATGAATAGAGAAGGTGTGAAATCAACTAATGTAGAAGTATCAGGCAAGACAGACTGACTCAGTTTAATGTGCTTTAGAAAACAACGTTTATGTGATATGTTGACCAAATGTGGGGTAGTGGTAGTCTTTCTGTTTTGCAGATCTGACAGATGGAAAAAAGACGGGTCATTTGAGTCATATAAATGTTATTCCAAAGGATTTCAAATACAGCACTGGAAGCAGTAGCTTGAAATGTTAACAGAACTCTAAATTGTGAATAATTCAGATCATTAGGGGACAAAGTAATCTTAAATTTAGCTAAAACCACATAGTTAAAGGAGAAGATAGATAAGTCTTATTTTACTGTTTACATAAGGATAAGATTGTTTAGAATAGTTTCTAGATGTGAGATCCACTTTTCAACTCAGTTTCCAGTGAATTAATTTGAAACACACAAAAAAGTGTGTGACTTGATATTCAATCACAAAAGGAATTCAGTGGGCAGATCTACACCTTCTCTGGATTTCTGGCCTGAACTCAATCTCAAAATAGTATCTGCTCTCCATAAGCAATGAACCAGTCTCATATAGCGCTGCAGGGGACTCTTCAGGGATGCAGGAACCAGGCAGACCCAGGTATGCAGCTCACAAATTGCATGCAAACCATAGGAATGATGTAAATCAGGCCACTCCCAGACTGTTAAGACTGGTGTATGCACGGCAGAAATGAAGGACCAGTTGTCACAAGTGCCTGAAGAAGAGTTCCGTTAAACCACAGCCCACAGACATCATTTGGATGCACAAAACCCCTTGCACTTTGAATCTAGGTTACTCTAACTTCATACTACCAAAGATGGTTCCTCACTCAACACCCATCTGTACTTAAACCCAAATGGCAGCTTTTTCTGCAAGAGGTAATAGCTCCTTTATACTGAAATATACCTTTTATAGAAAACAAAATGTTATTCCTTTTTTTCTGGACTGGTTCGCGAGACTAAAATGGAAAATTTAAGTCACAGAATTAAGCCTTTTGCAGTTAGAAACATGTCACCACCTATTTCTCAGACCACAAAACAATAACTACAAGAGCTATAACAAAGTACCAACCCCTTTTATCTGGAATTAGGCCCAGAGAACAAGAAGCCAAGGGAAACACCTGTGCTTCAACAATAGCAGAAATCTGTTACCTGAAATTCTGGCATGACAGTAAGAAAGAACCTACTCCCTGCTTCTGAGGAAGACAAACAGAAATACCCAACTCCAAATAGGTAATTATCCTTACTCTTTGCTTCCATTTATTACCCAAGCAGAACATTCCTTGCTGTCATACAAGTCTGGTGATCAGCTTAGTCCTGAATACACAAGCAAAACATAACAGATGAAATGTATGGAAGGTTTTAACTCTACTGGGAGCAACTGCTCTGTTTCCCCTCTGCAGTGCCAAGCTGTACAGAATGTCGGACACAGCTAAGGACAGCCCAATCACTGAAGTCCTCACCTTCAGTTTTAAAGTTGAAAACTTTAGAATACCGTAGAACATAAAACAAAGATTAATGTGCTTTATTTTCTTTACTCTTAAATTTATGATGCAAGGAAATTTACACTTTTAAATTCAGTATAAAATCACTTCCGCTCTTACTACAGCAACAGAAGAAGTCCTGTAATTCTCACCTAAACAAAGAAACAATCTTTTGGGATTGTGCTTGAAACCATTATCTTTTTTACTATAGTATACAGATTAAAATCATATTTATCTTACAATTGCAGCAACTCACATCAGATGAAAAATTTGAGAAAAGTCTCTGTTAACTCTCTTAATAAACAGATTACTAGAATTTATTCTAAGTGTTGAAGCTTAAACTTACAATTTCTACCCTGAAGCTGACAGGCTGTTGAAAGATGTGTCTTTGAATTAGTTTCACTAACACAGATGCTTCTGTTGAATCTTTATGCACTGCTTAGCTGTAGATGTTATATGTGTATGATAGTTCATGTGCAAGATCTTTTGCAATTTGCTTCAGTTTAGTTGAGCAAGCATTTTGCATCCAAAGGCAAAAGGATGACAATTTCCATCTTTGATTACACATATGCAATGTGTAAAAGTGCCGAAGTTGACTGTGACTGACATGTGACTTGATTCTGTGATGCACTGGTGTAAAGATATTTGTTTATTAAACTAGACAAGTACTCACAATTTTTTGTTGCTTCTGAATGGACGAATCTCAATCTGCACTTCCAAACTCTGCTAACATTTCCTGGTGCCCTCATGGAAACTCCTGCTATGGCTTTGCACTCCATGGAATCCTACCACATCGGGCTGCAGGACAGACTACAAACATCAATGCTGGGGAGCTCATTGGCACTGGGAGCTCAAGTGGCACAAAGATCACAAAACAGGAAAATTAGGTATCTTTGCAAAGTATTGATTCCAAATGAGTGGCTTCCACAACTTTTTTTGTGCTGACAACCTATAGCTCACAATTTTTCCTTGACACAACTACACTTGATTACTAATATATGTGGCAGAAATGTACAGCACATACGAACTACCAAAGGGAACGTAATGGAAACTTCAGTATAACAATGATACGTTGCTAAAACAACACAGTTCTCCAGCTGAAAAAATGTCAACAAGGTTTACACTTTGTCAACAGCAACACTGTGTAAATGCTGCCTTTCAGGAAGAACTTTTGAGTGTGACAAAAGGTACAAAAAAGAAATCCCTGTCCACTCTTTCCTGTGCTCCCAAGCTGTTACAGTCCCAAAAGCAGGTTCTCAGCTGGTATAAACATAGACATGCTGGAGAGAATACTGTAAGTCTTACGGAAACTTGGAGATCATTTAGATCCTATACCACAGAACCCTCCTTCACAACATAACTGGACTGCGTAATAGAGAACTGAAACCGTTGTAGCAACTGCAAAAGCAATTTTTGCCCATATTTCCAGATGCTGATGAGATAATTGGATTACTTTCTGTAAGTGTCACTCTAAATATTTTCTTTTTTTGTCGTATATATTTTTCTCCTTTAAATTTCATGTACCTGATCCCAGCCTAAGCTAACTGAACCTCAAATACTTAATTAATAAAATTCTATCAGAAAGAGAGGGTATAACAGGCTGAATGCTTAACATAACATCAGAGCTGAAAGCAGCCATGATGGTCACGGGAGACTTACAGAGCAGTTTCCTCACCATATGCCACATGACACAGTTAGTGCAGCCCACTTCACATCCATGAAAGTTTTTTACTTTCCTTGCACTCATCTACTTGCACCTCATGTTCCATAAAAATGTCCACCTCATTTATTCAGAGTGTAAGTACTTTGAGACATGGGGTATTTGCTGCTTCATGGCTCTATGCTAACAAGAACAATATAGCTCATTACTGTTTGGGCTCAAGGCAAAATGGTAATAAACATATGGGTAAGAGATAAACAGTGATATACGAGCCCCTTGTTTCCATGTCTCATTAATGAATACTGTATGTGTTCAAACTCTACTGTAAAGGCCTTTAAACAATCAGCTATTTATAGAATTTATTATCCATCATACAAAGCATATAATTTGTATCAAATATATATGCATCTATGAAATAAGTGGACTGAATAATTTGTCCTCAGTAATGGTTTCACTGACAGTTATTTTACAACATTATACCTACTCTCCAATACCTAGCAGAACACAACACTTCCTAACTTGTAAGCAACGTTCTTCAAAACGCTGTTCCAAACCCTCTTTATCTTTAATATAAAAAACTATCTTTAGTGCTCACGCTACAGTTTCACACACTGTGTTAATCCTGCATTCGGGAATGATGGTGATATGGAGTGCCAGTACTACAACCACAGTTGTCTCTTCAAACTTCCAAGTGCTGTTTTCCAAGCAGTAACAGCGTAAGAAGCATTTAGTATCCACACAAATATGTGAAGCTGCAGAAACGGCTTACAGTGGGAGCCTTGGAGGGCATAACCAGATAATTCTGCATTTGAAAGCCACCACAAATTATCAAACATAGAGAAAAAAAAAAACCTTTATTCTATCCAGCCTGTACTAATCACTCATATATTCACAGATAACAACATAAAAGAAAAAAACTGCCGAAGAAGTTGAATGGCAAATCTTCTAGAGCTCTCACAAATAAGATGGACTTGGACAAAAGGACAGCCAAGAACATGTTAAACTATAAAGGCATTTTTTTAGCCAAGACTTATTCCCCTTATTCATAAATAACGGACTGATTCCCAAATCAGAAATCTTACCTCTCAAGAAAAAGGAATACTGCAGAAATGAAAAATTTTAATTGTGATAATGTCAGCCTTATTCAAAATTGCCTCCTTTGACCCTGTAAGACACAGCCCTCAACACTTGCATAACTTCTTGATAATCCTCCTTACCCAAAACAAACAAACAAAAACCAGATTTGTCATATGAGACTTTTGGTCTGGGAGAGATAAAAGATGTACGCATTGGGACACAAGATTACCCACAGAATCACAATAAGCCAAGAAACCTCATGAGGGTCAAAAAGGATAGCTAACTAAGGTAATTATAAATCTGGTGTTAGCTGCCTCTCAGAAGGCACATGCAGTAATTTCAAGGTAAACGAACTGCAGACTGTGTCACAAGAGCTGGATGTTGTATGATTAGAAAGGAAATGCTTTTCATTTACCGAAGAATTGGCATTAACCACTTTAGTGGCAATTAATTGCCATGTAAAACATAAAGTGCCTTCCAAATTCTGAACAAGGATATGTTGTGTTTTTTTCTGAATCCTGGTAAGACCGGAATATGGATTCCTCTATTTCCAGGCAAAGCAATGAAGCAAATAACCATTGCTTCAGACAGCAGACCTTCCTTGGGACTTTGCAGCAAGTTGTGCAAAAAGACGACATACACAGGGACTGCAAATGAATGTGTCAGCCCTCATGCTACCGATAGCTGTAGAATTGCATATTAAAAAAAACAAAAAAAGCAAGCAGATACTTCTTACCATGAAACCCTCAGTGTACTGAAACTGAGCTCTGGAACTGTCTTCTGCTGTGGGACTCAGGGGCTTAGGATCAGACATAGAGCGTTGCATCATCTTTGCTGCCTTTGGGCTTGATGGAGGAACCTTGGCAATGTCAGCATGCAGCATCTTCTGAGGGCTGATGTCATCAGTGATGGGTTTTTCATAGGGTACAAATGCTGATTCTATAACTTTGCTTGGTGAAACAGGTGAAATGGGTGAATAGAGAACTTTGGGAGATTTGGGAGGGGAAGGGACTACCTGCAGTGTGGAGCCTGGACGAAGGTGGGATGAGTATCCTATCTCTAAAGGTGTTGGGCGTTTTTTATCTTTCTGAGGAGATGAAGCTGACAGATATTGAGGACTTTGAGTATCTGACTCTGTTTCTGTTTGACATCCCAAACTTTCTCCTTTATATGTCTTTTCTGGAGCTGAAATGTGCTTTACGATTTCCACCTTAGCATCTAATCGGGCCCTGATGGAAGGTGTTCTTATTGTTCCTACAGGTTCTGTTTGTACTGAAATCTCTGCCACTGTCTGAACTGCAATACTAGACACTTTGGAGAATTGTTTAGCTTTGTCTGTCTCAGATGTACTCTCACTGTATTTCCCCACACGAGGTTTCCTTCTGGATCTGCTAGAAAGATCCCATTCATCTTGATCTTCATCATCTGTCTGAACACTTGTATCAACACTCTTCTTAGTTCTCCGTCTTCTGTTTGTGTAACCTCTGTCTGCTCCGTCTTCATCATCAGTTTGAACTCCACTGTCCACTATCTTTTTGAAGCACCGGGGCTCTTCTTCCAGGGTCTCCTCAAGCTCCTCGTATGGACCACGTAATTTTGGCATAGAACTTCTCTTTTTCAACTGCTTCTCCTCTCTAACATCAATATCCTTAAGAGACATTTCTGAAACAGAGCTTAGGATACCAGACCTAGGTATGTATTGGGTAATGGCATCAGACTGAACTGTATACCATGTTTGGTTTTGTGGAATTTCAATACCCAGCACTCCTGAAGCTGTAGTGGTTGCATCATCAGTAGGCCAAAAATGGCCATTTTCTGTGGTTGCATACTGTCCTTCCAAAAGTGTTTGATCTGTGGTAGTTTGTGGCGAGCCAGTTCCTGAAGGGTCATAACCATACTGATATATTTGACGAATTTTTTGCTCTTCTAACTGTTGGTGGAGCTGCTGTTGCAGTTGTTGGAATTGTTCAAGCTGCAACTGTTGCTGGGCTAATGTCTCTTGCCTCATCATAAACTGAGCTTGTCGTTCCTCCTCTTGCTGAAATAAGAGATGATGTTTCATGGATTGCAATTCCTCAAGCTTTTTTTGCACCATAAACTTTTCTTGTTCCCTAAATCTTTGAATTTCCTGACGTTCCCATTCCAGTTCTTCTGCAAAGCGCTGCTGCTTGATTTTCTCAATCTCAAGAAGTTCACGCTCCAAATCAAGCTGCTGCTGTTTGCCTTCTTCAGGGGCAATGAGAAGGGCAACTTCATCTTCAATTACATCTGTATAAACCTCAGATGCTGTAGTTAAAGCAGGTATCAAGTTGGTTGGCTCAGTGGCAGTAGTTTCTATAGCAAGAGGTGGTAACCCTGTCTCTACATCAATGGCAGTAATTGCACTATCTTTTTCAGCTGCCACTGTTGTCAAGAAACTGTATGATCTTGGCAGTGGTTGATTCTGTTGCAAAGTTGACAAAGAGGGCACTGAGTCAATTGTTTGGAGAACAGGTAAATCTCTGACTGTTGTACTGAAAATTGAACCAGGTTGTGTGGTAATGGCAAATGTGGATGGGATTGGAGTCGCTACTGAAGAATAAACAACACCATTGGATGATCTTAAAACACTTCCAACACCAAACTGGGAACCCAGAGATGATACCATTCTTTCTTGGGAATACTGTGGTGTACTGAGCCCGATGCCAGAAATCACCTGCCGAGTCTCTGGATAAGGACCAGTGGTCTTGCTTGAGTAATCCATAACCTCACCTGAAATTACAGGGCAAAGTTACAGTCCAGTCCACAAAAGAATGCTGCTTTGCGGATTCTGAAAGTCATCCCATCTTGATGAATTAAATGGGAAGGGGAAACTGCATGCAAATCTTCAGATTATCTACTTTAGATGTGAAGGAAACAGCATTTCTGAACATGCAGGCACATGCAGGCACCTCTGTGCAAAACACATATGTAACATGAAGAAATGAAAAACACGTGTAATCCAGAATAATTTGTCACACTGTCCAAAAGAAAACAAAACAACAGAAGGAGGGGAAAATAATAAAAAAATCATCCTGAAATGAGGTGAGGAACATCAAAATTATATTTCAAAGAAAGATCTGCTGCCGTGTCATACTGACCTGTAGTAATTCTTCCAGAAGTCAGATCTACTGCTGCATCAGTTGCCTCAACTCGATAATCAAAGCTATTCTTGCTTTTGTATGCAAACAGTCCAGCTTCCGATAAATTTGTGTCAGACATAGATGGTTTCATACCTCCCATTCCTCGGTAGCCGTACGACCCAGAACGATCATACTGGTAGTGGTCATCTCTGTAACCAAAGCGATCTTCAGGAAGTGTAGTTGGTGGCTGCTGTGCTGTACAGCTCCTACCAAATGGCAATTTATAAACCACATCACAGCAAACAGCTCTTCTCCCCGCAGTCAGATCCACAGGCTTTTCATCATCTTCTATTACTCTTGTTAACATCCCTGAAGTAGTTTCATCCATTGTTACTACTGTTCTGTGAGATTTTGTAGTGCTAAGGTCAACTGCTCCACTCTCCATTGGCTCCTGGGAAGTGGAGAGATCAGTCCAACCATTTGTAACACCAACAGGTGGTACAGTAACAGGCTTTGTAGTAGTACCTAGGGATAAATTAATTGGCACTTCGTCTCTCCCTGCAGAGAATGCCTGGCTGCCTGTTACTCTGTATGCAGGCTCAAAATGTTTTGATGTTGTTAGCTGAAGTGGCGTTGTCATTGCATGTCCCAGATCCACAAGGCTGTCGGTACTGGTGGTGTAGCTTACAGTGGCAGTGCAGGTCATTACAGTTACTGTCTCGGTGACTACAGACAGAGAAGGATCTGCAACACACGCAGTGCTAAGATTTATTATAGCTGGCTGGACAGTACTTACTGGCCGCCCACATGTATCACTTGCTGGCATTTGCCTTCTCACGTCCATGGAAACAGCAGACAGATCCATACAGCTGTCTCTCATTTCAATATCCATCTTAGTTAAAGTGCGAAGATCTATGACATCACCCAAAGGATGGAATCTTCCATTCTCTCTATACCTGGGCTGATCTATTACGTGTAGTGGCTCTGGAGGTATAGTAATAGCGACGCTGCCTAAGCCACAACCAGGCACTGCACCCTTAATCACAGACACCGTGGTCGTGGTTACCTCTGTTGTTACTACTTCTGATTTTGAACTAGGTATTTTTTCAAAAGTTGATAGTGCTGTGACAGGAATAGTTTGCAAAGCACCTGACATATATATACTTTGATCTGCCATACTTTGAATTTCCATACTTTTCATGGATGGAGTAAAAATTGGTTGCATAGACTGGGGAATCTGTTCTTTACAAGGTGCTTCTAAAGGCCAGCTGGTAACAGCTTGACTAGTTATAGCTTCTGTGGGAGTTCCAGGTTCAGATGGCAATGTGATGACAACATAAGTTTCCTGTGAGGGTTTTGTCAACCTTGGTGAAGATTTGTTAGAGTGTGGAGACAAAGGGGAAGTAGGAGACGCTATTTTGTATTCAGCTGCAGAGACCAAATTCAGAGTCATACTTGAAGTCAATGACAAACCTATTGGTTTGGGCGGTGTTTCTGCTGGCCTATGAACAGTTATTGGAAGTGGAGGGACTGCTGGTTTAGGAGCAATTGGAGGTTTAGTTATTTCAGCAGGCCTATGGCTGAAAACAAGCCCTGCTGGAATGGAGGATGGTTTGGGTGGCACGGGAGGTGGTGTTGGGGTGTATGTTTTTGTGATAGGTAACACATGATTCTTTAACACAGCTGTGGACTCTAGTGTTGTAACACTTCTGACTGCAGGTACCACTGTGGGAGCTGTTGCTGCTGGAGTCTTAATCTGTGACTTCTTTTTGGGATAAATGGCTGGCTTGGGTAAAATAGGTGGAGGTAATGGTGGTGGAGGAGGTGGTGGAGGAGGAGGCGGCGGGGGTGGAGAAGGTTGTGCAGGAGAATCCAAAGAAGAGCTTCTAAAAAGCGAGAATACTTTGGATGTTACAACAGGAGCTGAGGAAGGCACAGAGACCATGCTGGTCTTACTTACAACACTGGGAGTAGGTACAGAAGATGTTTCTGATGCAGGCTCTGTAACTGGTACTGATGCTATACAGACAGGTGGTTGCTCAGACGTAGCACTAGTCAAACTAATCCTTGTCATATCAAAACCCAATTCCTTGTGTGGATCTTCATGATGAATTTTGAAAACGCCAGCCTCTACTGTACTTTTCATTTTTCTAGCTGCTTCCTTTTCTGCTTTGGAGATATCAAAGGGAATGGTATCAGTTGCATATTGCTTGGGTTTTATAACTGTAGTTGCCACTACTGAAGGTGCAGTTTCAGGCACACAAACTGCAGCTTGATCCACACTTCCCATATCTGATGCTATAGATGGCTTTTTAGAGGCTTCTGCAACAGATTCAAAAGGCATGCTCACTTCAGAGTACTCTTTTGTAGATGTTAAGGGAACTTGGGTTATTATCCTGACACCTTCAGAACCTGTTAGTTTGCTTACAGCATCTGCTGTATCTACGTAACCTGTGGTTGCACTGTCTATGGGTGATGAACTATCTGTGGTACAAACTGAAGATGTAGATGATGTTAAGGAAGCTGTATCAGAAGGTAAAACTGATGGAGCACCTTCTGATGTCTCAGAGTATGTCAACATTGATGTTTCATGAGAAATTATTTCTTGAATTTCTCTGGCATAATCTGTTAAGTATTCATCTTCAATTTCCTCTGCTGTAAAATGCTGTGTTATTTTAACATCCGGAATAGAAAGTGCTGTGCTACTGGCAGGTGACACATCTGAGATTGCTGAAGTAGTGCTTGATGTTAAAGATGTGCTATCCACTATTTCTCCAACACTAGATACCTTTGTATCAGACGTGGGACTGAAACCTGAAGTTGGTTGTGTTGGACTGGACCCAGGGGTTAGCTGCATTCTCTGTCTTTTCATAAGCTCTTCATAAGCAGCTTCTGCATCTAACAACTGCTTTTCCTCAGTGGTGGAAGTTACTGTGCTATCTAATACAACTATTTCATGACTTTCCGGGATAATGTAAGAACTAGAAACAATATCTTCTTGAGGCACAATAGAATGTAAAGTCTCAACACTATAGTAGTCTTTCTGTAGATCACTAATTTTCTGCGGTTCTTCATAGATCTGTTCTGAAGCTCTTATTTTTTTATCTTTTCCTCTCTGTTGTATGTATTCACTGCTCTCATCTTGTCTCATTACAAGACTAGTATCAATAGTTCCATTGTAAGTATCCTCTACTAAAGATTCATAAATATAATCCTCTATTAGCATTCCACCATATAAAGACTCTTTTTCAAATACTTCATCTTTTTCATTCGCAATTTGAAATGGCTTGGATTTATGGGTCTTATGCATCATCTCCTCATATACCTCTTCGGCACTTTTTAATGTCTTCTGACCACCTTCTTCTTTCGGGAGTCCAATCGGTTGTTCATCTGTTGGTGAGTACAGAGAGACAGCAGTAGGCAATTTGTAAACTTTTTGTACTTCTATTATTTTTTCTGGGCTGATTTCAAAACCTTCAGGATCTGACTCAATACTAGGTGAATATTCAGAACAGGAAGATCTGTGCAGCTCTTCCATTTCTGCTGCCTGTCGTAATTCTTCTGTTGGAGATGCATCTTCAATGGGAGAAAGATTACTTGGTGGAGTCTTTGGACGTTCCCTTCTTCTCTGAGCTCTTAGTTCATCCTTGTCCTTTTTAGATTTTTTGCTAGAACTTTTTCTTTGTTGCTGTTCTAATTCACGCTGTTTCTCTTGTTCCTTTAGCAGTTCTTCCTCTTCCCGTAGTTCTTCTTCTTCTGAAGAATCTTCAATAGTTGGAAGAAGAGGACCATGTGACCGATGCCTGGCTTTGCGCTGTTGTTTGCTCTCCCCTCCCAGTTTTTTGTGACTAGGACTGCTGTCACTATCTTCATCAAGTGATGACACTGAAGTAGGAGATGTACCTGGTGTGAAACTAGAAGCATGTAAACTAGAAGACCCTTCTCCTCTAGATCTATCTTCTGGTGAATCTGTAAGACTCTCCATCTCTAGCTCAGGCTCTTCATCAAAATATAAAATACCTTTCTGTTGTTCAGATGTTTCAGAATATTTGTTTGTTATTGTACTATTCAATTCTATTGTTTTGAAACGCCGAAGACCTCCTCCTCCAGTTACTGCAAGTTCTTCACCATCTTGACTTTTACTTTCCCTGTATTTTGGCTCTGGGCTTTCATCAAAAGTCTCATCATCGTCATCATGCCATGAATGTCGTCTTCCTGCATCTTCATCATAGCCTGCAATGCTTTTTCGTGCCATTCTTCTATGTTTTCCAGCTGTTCCTTTGGCTTTACTTTTCACTTCATCTTTCTTTTGGCTCTCAGGTACACTGATCTCTTCGAGTTGATTTCTTATGAATTCCTCATCTTCAGAACCTGAGGCATCTTCATCAGCACTCATCTCTATAATCTGTTTTCTAATGAAGTCTTCCTCATCACCTGATCCCTGACTGTCATCTCGTTTGTACTCATCACTGCTTGAAGAACCAACACTAGCTCTTCTTTTTCTCCTTGGGACAGGTGAGTTTTCACTCTCACTGCTGTCTTCCACAGAATCATAGCGTTGTCTTCTTGCTGGTATGTCATCTCCTTCTTCTTCTTCTTCTTCTTCCTTGTAGTCTGCCTGGGAGGAAGCACTTCCTTTGCCATCTTCCACAGTGATTCCTTCACCTATTTGAATAGCTTCTAAGTCTTCCTCATCTGAACTGTAAGATTCTGGAGTGACTGATAAAGGCTTTGTTTTATGTTGATCCTTTGTCTGTTCACCATACGTTTCATAAAGCTCTTTGCTTTTTCCAGATTTTTCATCAGAAAGTGTACTTGCTTGAGCTTCCAAAATAGACAGTACAGTACTTTCCAATTTAGCTAGATCTGACGGGCTTGGTGGACTTTCTTGTGAAATAGTGTCTTTTTTACTAGATTCTCTGAGTAAATCCTTTTCATCACTGGGGATATGACTTGGGATTTCACCAAGTGAACTTGATATCCCATCAGAAGAATACCCGGTGTCACTCAGACCTTGTGGACTTTTCTGCTGCTGAGAGCTTGATGTGTCTGATTTGTCATCCTCCTTTTCCTAAAAAAATAAATACATACGCGTGTGTATATATTTATATATAAATTCTTAATGTCTCCAGGCAATTAAATACATGATTTTTTTTCTAAAAGATGAGTTAAGGTCTCAGATGAAAAATTATGATAAGAAGAATTACATTAGACCACAAAAGACTGATCACTAATTTTGTTATTCAAAGCTATTAAAATAATACAAAAAAAGTTCCTCAAATATTGGGTTTTTGCATTGAATCTAACTTTGTTTTGCATGGCTGTCCACACTGGCAACTGACTTTATTAGTTTTGAGATGATCTATTTTTCAGTATAAACAAATACTCTAGGTAATTTTTTTCAGAACACTTATTAATGATAATCTATCATTTGTTCACATGTGCATGGGACAAGTTGCTTGGGCGTTAATTTAAATGAAGCTTTTAATCAACTCTGTTTCAAAACTGCCTACATAGTTCTAGGTACAAAGTAATATAGCTTGCCAACTGTCAGCCTGCAGTATTTCTGGAGTCTGCTCCTTCCTTTGCCCATTTAATCTTTTACAATTGTCTAGTAATACGTCAATCCTCTAAAATTTTTGACGTATGGCTTCATTTGGTTGATTTAAGTGTTACACACTGTAACACGCAACAGAACCCATGGAGTATTGAAGCATGATTTAAATGCAAATTTTTAATGTCCCCATATCTGCAGTTCAGCACTGTACAAACATTTTCTGAGTACCTCATAAAAAAAAAGCTTCTCAGTAAATTCGTAACGCAGAGGGAATCTGCTGGCAGGGAAGTGTAATTGCAGTGAGGAAAGAATGATGGTCAGCTATGATCAAAGGAAATAAAGAAGCGAACCAGGCAGGCATACCTGACTGAGCATCATAACCAATGTTTTCCTTTTCATTCCTAATTAAACACCTTTAGTCATTCTCCTAGCTTCCAGATCCTTCAACACCATTCTGAATGACAATCACCTCTATCTCCTCCTTGAGATAACAAAAATACCAAGAATATCCTACAGCAAATATTTCCACACCAGAGGTTCTCTCCTGCTTCTCTCAGCTATGAAACGCTCTATACTTAGTGACAGTATCTCACCGCTCAGCCAACAAAACAGCTCACACTGCCAATGACAGGTCATCTTCGCTATCCTCCTAGCTGAAAATCTTACAAAGTGTCTCCACCTCCACTAGCAACTTCAGAACAAGTATCCCAAAGTGTCCCAATTTTTAATAATGTGATGTGATCTTCATATTTATTATGGCCCTCAATAATACAGGTAGGTAGCATTTATCAACTTTGTTACCTACGTCAATTATTTCTGAAGTACAGCAAACAATTTATTTAAAGCTTCAGTTTGTCAACTTCCTTGTCAATATGCTGAGTTAAAAAAAAGTACTGTGGAATAAATATATTAAGAAAAGGATGACAACGGCTAATTATAATTTAAATTTACATTCGTGTTAAGTTGCTATCAATTAAAAGTATTTTCAAATGTTTATTCACACTAAAGTTATATTTAATGCCAAAATACCATAAACCAAATATTTACTGTTGTCATTTATTTTGTTTTTTTAACAACAGTTTTCATCATTTAATTTACATTTAAAGTATTTGTTCTTGTCTATAGAGACATCACTCTGCACATAATCCTACATTAAAACACTAATGTTAATATTACAGTAATCTACTAATGAATACTTTATTAGGTAATCTCAATTTCACAGGAGTGATTTATTATACACTGTGCAAAATCAGATACCACTTTGAATATAAACTACATCTTGTCTTACCAATACATTACCCAATATGATAAACCCAAATATCTGATATCAGAGCAAAATCCATTGCAATTAAAAATCAAATATGAAAACAAATATTTCTAATTCAACTCTAATGATAAGGCTGTGATTAATGTGTAAATATGGAGAAACCTACAGTACTCCAAACAACATTGGGAAGTCATCACCACTTTAACAGTTCAGCAGTCACTATTGTGAAAAATGTACTCTTGGATATTCTCCATCCCTTAATGACAGAATTATATATATCCTTCATAAAATGTCAGCAATGAAGCATAGTTAAAAATTGCATGGTTTGTATGTTACATTTACATTTTTGTTCCCTTCATTAAAGAAGAAAATGTTTAAGGGAAATTTATTGGGCTATGTTTTTAAAAAATACACATTTCATTAAAACCAAAGTATTTTTCCATCTAGAAATATCATGCCCCTCACTAAAATTTCAGCTACGACTTTTGATAGTTACTTTTTATTTTATGTCCAATATGCTCATACTTATAAAGACCTACTAAATCAAACACACTGTCATCAATTTAGATGAGCTACTAGAAAATCCAAACATTGTTCAAGTTCAGAAGGTCTCCTAGGAGCTGATGGACAGACTGTGTCCAGCTAGTGAAAATCAATCTGTCAGATCTCAGTTCTCCACAGGGAGATGAAGTGATACAGTGACTTTTAAGGCACAGGCAGAAGGGATCAGCCAAACAGTTCAGCTCAGAAATAGGTAGATGAGAACTGGTCATGGAACAACTTTAACCATTCTCCTTGTAATTTTTGATGGTGCTATTATCTGTGAGTCCAATGGGTAGTACCTACTCCGTGACCAAACCAGAGGAGATGACAAGGAACATTGCTGTTGCCTGCCCTGTTGTTGAACCTCAGTGTATGAAATAACTGCTATGAGTAGTAGGAAATTGAATATGGGAAAGAATTCTATTTGTACAGTAAGGAGAAGAAGATCTACGATAAGGAGGGACTTCTTTTAACATTAGAAATAAATGTGATTAGAAAATTCAACTTTCTTTTTAAGGCTACCACAACATGAACATATTTTTTATCACTATTTTAAGTATAGTTGCCTGCCCTGTGATAAATCATGAAAAAATTATCCTGCACATCACGTTTTAAGATCATATGCATGTAACTTACAAAAAATAATAGTTGGTCTTTGTGCTTTTTTCCCCCATTCCCTGCAGTCAGAGAACTAGGATATTGTAATTAGCTGCATTTATTCTTAAATGACTTGGTAATTTATTTTCTACAGGGTTGTCCATCACATCCAAAAAGACAGCATCATTTTCAAATTTGTAAACATACCATAAACATAAGATTTTTAGATCAATAACAAAAAATTTCAGAAACTACGTTGCTAAGGAACATGCATATATTCAACAACTCTTGGAGAATGAAAAATGTATTTTAATCAATAAGAAAAAACCCACACTTTTGTGGTTTTGTGTTGAATTACAGGGCCTTTCTGAGTAGTTGAATGGCATTTTGTTTGAAAGTTCACCTACTGTGAGTTTTTAATATTGGACTAATTTAGCTCTAATACAGACATTGATGGGAGGATCTTCTTGAGACATGAGGAATAAGGAGACTTATAAAAGGCTGTATAAGACTATTTAAAACCAGCAAATGCAACCTCTTTAACAAACTGTAGAACCAAACTGATGTAGGATATATTTGTACTATTCTAGTGGCATTTCTACAGTGTCAGTGTCAATACATCATACAAACACCTTACATTAGAAGTTTTTGCTTCATAAGTATATTTACTCATACATTTCCTCACTTTTAATACTCTTATTTGAAAACATAAAACTTAGTGCTTCAAAATGCCCCTTTGGTTATCAAATTCAGTAAGAACTCCACTAAAAGAAAACTGTGATAAAAAAAAAGTCTTCTCAGTTTTTGAAATTATTTATAGCTAGCAAGATTACATGCTGTTGCATGGAACAGAAATTTTATTTTGCAAAGGAACTCATGATTTTTAAAAGGTTATTCTGTTTATAGAAGAAATCTACATTATAATGTAAAGTTTCAGAGAATGAAAAAAAGACTTTGGCTGACTAAACTGTCTAATCTGTATTTGAATTTTATATTATCAAAATGAAACATTTCATTTGTGTCCAGAAAAACTGCTTACAGATAAGCCTTTTCCTCCTTATTCTGGCTCCCTGGTCTGTGTTTTGTCATTAATGGCATGTGTTAGAATAATAATGTCAATTTACAACGCACTAATTTCTATCTGGTTACTCAACCTAAACACACGATCATTCCTCAGTAAACATAAGCAGGTAGTAATGAGGGCAGTCATCATATAATATAATGTAATATGTAATAGAGCTGATGTGTCCAATTTACACCATTGTAATGTGTCCATGTAGATATGCTGAACTACTTCTAAGTTAATTTGTGAGTTCCAAGATGACTGTTTTATGCTGACAAACTGTATGTCGTAACCATTCAAGATTTCTAGGTATCCTTGTTAGAACAGCTAATTGCTATTGTGCATGTGAATAATTAGTATTACAAGATTGATTCTTAGGAAAAGGACCTGTAAATCATGAGCAAAGCCAGTTACTCTTTAAAATATTTTTGAAGAAATTACTGTTTAAAATATTACTGAAAAAAAGAATGTTTTGCAGAAAAAAAATGTCTTTACGATACCTTAAATCATACTTTGAGACCCAAATATCTTTAAATGTTTCAATATTTAAGTCACTTTTGCATCAAAGCATGTCAGATCTCTAACTCCAATTGATATCTGTGATTTTCCAAGGACCATGCTACTGATTGTACTAGATCAGTAATTCAGTCTCTCTATCTTTAGGAATTTGTTGGGGTGTTGCTGTCTCCTTTTTTTTGCGTGAAAAATGAGAATAGTATTATTATGTCACTGGAATGCTACAAGATTTACCATTTGCACAGATTTGGACATAAAATGGTATCAGCAGTTTGTCAAATGCAGGAAGTTCTTTACCCACTGAAGTGGATTTAATCTGTGATACCTAAATTGTTATCTCCTTGTTATCTCCTCTTCCACTTCTGTCACATGCTCGCTTAGGAAGATCTGTATGTAGCAATGTTTGATGTACAGCACAGAGAACATTAAAATACTTCAATAAATAAAAATTTAAAAAAATCACAGTTATTTTATGAAGCACAAGTTAGATGAGAAACCAGCTTTACTTTTAATTTTGAACAATTTGCGCTGCTTTTTATTCTTTTTAGGATTTTTCCAAGGAGCAAAAAAAGGTGGAAAAAAGAGGAAAAAAAGTCTTTTTGTGTAAAAACCAGCTATTCCTTTTTCAATCATTCCATTCTGGGTTTTCTTTTTTTATTCATGAAACTTCTGCTTTACCAACTTTAGTTAAGTGTGCTTCAAAGTCTGACAACAAAGGCAAAAGAAAGATAATCACTTTTTTTGGTATTAACTTAAGAAGTCCTGATTTCAGTTAGAAGGCAGTGGGAGGAAGCAAAATATAAGCAAAATAAGAGTGAAATATGCATTTGCACTACATGAGAAATCACTAATCATCAATTAATCTACTATTAAAATTTGTTGCTGTCAGAGATGGAAATCCAATATATGTATCTTAGATTTGTTCACGGTATAAAATGCTTTCACCTCCTTACAGAACATAAAAGTGACCAGACAGGACTGGACTAGCGTATGATGAAAATTTTCCCTTACAAATGTTTTTCAACAGAATAAAACCTTGAATTTTTAATGACAGTAACAATAATCTAAGTCTACTTCATAAGTTTTCTGCTATGAATTAAAAAAAATCCCGGAAGTGACATTTTGCTAACAAAATTAAGCTTACTCTTCTTGGAAAGTTCTGCAACATTGTCATATATTTGACACGAGATAATCTAATTGATTCAAGATTTTCTTAGATCTCCTTCTTGTTTGTTCCAGAAGGGAGGATTTCTGGCTATGTTCCCTTGGTACAATTAGGGGACACCATACCTCCTGATACCATCAAAAGAAGGAAACACAACATGTGACAGAACATACAGTTCAAAGAGGAAACTTGGTTAATAAAAAGGTAGTATTTTCCACAGCACAATTTCTAAATCGGAATATTTTTCTGTCCAAATACCTTGGTTATCACAAGGAAAAAAAAATAAAACAAAAAAACCCTTGACCTTTTTGACTGAGTTTATTTAAAAACATAATTTTGACAGAGGTTAAACACTTTTCCGAAACCTTCTCCTAACTTCATGACATAATAATCAGCACCTAATTTGCGGCGCTGATAAAAGAACCCACCATTTTTCATTTCTCAACAAATTGTGTCTATTTCTCACTTCAGCTGATAAAGTGACTTGCTGGTGACTTCGCACCCCACAAATGCATTTATTTAAGAAATGCAGCCCTCTAGCAGGTGCTGTGATAAATTCATCCATTCATCTGACTTGAGAGCCCACCAAGAAGCCTACCCAAGAGTGCTTGTCCATACCAGATAAGCAAATGAATGTTGTGTACTTCAATATACCATGTTCAGGCATCACAAAGTATTCCCCAAAGGTTTATTATACTTTGGTATTGCAAAACACTGTACATCTTACATCACAGATTATTCCCTCTTGGAAGTGAGAACTATAAAACCACTCCAATTTCAACAAATAAATTCTAAAGTCCTGAGAGTCTACAGAAGAAGTTAAATAATTCAGAAACATTGGAAAAGTGATTAAACAGGAACTTTGCCTTAGTTTCAAATACTTAACTGCTTGAGAAAGAAAATCATGTAAGAAGTATTGAGAAGTTGCATGTAGAACATAGGACTAATTGGTGAAACTTTCACCCAACAGGAGTCATTGATTTTATCATTTAGAATCCTCCTGTACAGAGACTAACAACAATGAGCAGGAAGACATAAAGGAGAGGGTCTGTTAGGATCAGATTTTAAGCTGTAGAAAGGGAGAAGCGGGGTGAGAGGGAGAAAACCACTTACTGTTTTTCCTTTCACTGCTTCTACATGGTCAGTTCTTGGCAAAGGTGCTACTTGAACAGGAATTTCTTCATCCTGAGCTTTTTCAGCTTTCAAAACCTTTTGTGAAATCCCGGTTGTCAAACCCTCTTTCTTAACGTCCTCTTGCTTCTTGGCTTGCAGTCCCTTATAAGGTGCTTCAGCTTCTGCTTTCTGTTCAGCAACGTGGGCTTTAGCCTCAGCTGTAATTTGTTCTTTTTTGTCCTCTGGAACTGGTGTGCTCTTTTCTGGGAGCACAGTCTTTTCATCTTCTTCCAATGTGCTTAGGGGTTTCTTTTGATCTGAACTTATTGTTGCAGGAATTTTACCTGCTGAAAGTGTCTCTGACAGTTTCCCTTGCTGAAGTTTTGATTCTTCTCTTTGAGCTTCCTTTTGGATTTTCTCCACTGATGGAGCTTTCATGATTTTCTCATGTTGAAGTTTTGGATCATCTTTCTGAATTCCATGTTGGATTTTATCAACTGAAACTGCTTTAGACAATTTGACCTCCTGAAGATGTGCATCTTCCTTTTGAGCTGCAGGTTGGATTTTGTCAGCTGATAACGTCTTTGCCATTTTCATCTGGTGCAGTTTTGGGTCTTCTTTCTGAATTCCATGTAAAATTTTGTCAGCTGAGGGCATCTTTGCCAATTTTGCCTCTTGAAGTTTTATGTCTTCCTTCTGATCTCCATGTAAAATTTTATCAGCTGAGGATGTTTTTGCCAGTTTTGCTTCCTGAAATTTTGCATCCTCCTTCTGAAATCCATGTAAAATTTTATCAGATGAGGGTGACTTTATCAGTTTTGTTTGTTGGAGTCTTGGGTCTTCCTTCTGAGAAACACGTTGGATTTTATCAGCTGAGGGTATCTTGACAAGTTTTCCCTGCATCAGTTTTGCATCTTCTTTTTGAATTCCCTGTTGGATTTTGTCAGCTGACAATGTTTTTTCCAGTCTCACCTGCTGAAGTTTTGGAGCTTCCTTCTGAACGCCTGGTTCTTCTTTAGGTTTTGCTGCTGCTGGAGTAGGCGGCGTGGAAGTCTTCTGAGGGGAATGTGAGACAGCAGGCACTGGCTGTTTCTGAGGAGCAGCAGGTGGTTTGGATGCTGGTTGTGAAGGGCCTGTTTTTGGAAGTGGCACCTTGCCCATATCCCCAAGTTGTCCAGACATTGCCCTTTGGGTCTGGCAGTTTAAGCACAGCCATTCCTGTACCTGTGACACAACAAACATATGAAGTTACTTATTTGAAAATTGACAGTAAAATCCTATTGTGTTTGTAACTGATATAGTTGAATATTTTTAATCTGAATGCTATGCATACTGAGAAGTTCTTTAGTCTGTTTGCTGCTGTTGCAGGAAGATCCGTAACACCTTTCTAACAGAAATGCAGCATGTCACGTCCCAGAAAGCCAAGCTGAACAAATACAAAAATACACTGTGAAAACTAAGAGCAATTACATTGTTCCAAAGTATTGATGATCTTTATGTACAAAGTTTGCTTACATATTTCTAACATCTGCTGTTTCCTAAAGCCTCTATAATCTAACAGTAGTTCCCTCTAATTTTGTAAATCTGAGTGAAAGTGGACCAATTGTGACTCACGGTTCTTGTGTTTCTTTTTAGACGTTACCTTTCCTTCTTGAATTTGTGTATATATACCAGCATATAAATTTAATACGGCTGCACCCCAAAAGGAAGATCAGCTGTCTGCTCTCTTTACTTCTAAACCACTGCTGCACACTGGCTCCTTTTACAAGTCTTCCCAGAAAATCAGAAAAAAAGGACAAATGCTTATATCTCTGTGAAAGATCTTGTTGCCAGTTGCCTAGCTACTACATGAGAGAAGTAATCAGACTGTTCCCAATGGGATTTGGGGTATAGTTTCTTCAGAATAGCAAAAGGAAATTTTAAACACAGAAATGTACTGAAAGGAAAGAAAAAGCCCAGAATCTTCTGGATACTAGAACAGGTAATGCAGCTCTACTTTACGAGTGCAAAATGAGCTTCACTGGAGGATGAGCTACTTATGCTGTACATTAAAATCTTTGTATGTTTGTTTTTAACTCCTTTTACTGCAATGATGGAAGATCTCAGCAATTCAGTTATTGTATTTCTCTGATTCAGAGAATTTAGTTACCTACTGAATATGAAGCACATGGAAAACAGAGCAAAATTTTTCTATTAGTAATTATACAGGTAATACTGCTGAACATATTAGGGTAGTACAGATGACTGAGCAGTTATACACCGTTGAATATTTCAGAATATCCAATGGTATATCATCAATTGCCCAGAAGATCTGGCATTCAGTCAAAAGAAGATGGTATCTGGCAGAAGTGTGCAACCCCAGAAACATTGATGCATTGTACATTAAAAAATAATAGGGTAATAAATAAGATAACACCAAAAGCAGAGATTGGAACTCCAGCTCTGCCCCTGACAGTAAAGAATGCCCGTATGACAGGAGTGTGAGCATCAGACTTGATGCTCTTGTTCTGACTCCATGATCTCCTTCTGACTCCATGTAACTTGCCTTTTTCAGCATAGAGAGGGGCCTAACTTCAACAAATGCCCCGGCAGGTTTTCCTACCAAGAGTATTTAACACCTGGTAATGCCAGCATATTGTCATTGGTACGGCATTTCTCACAGAGTGATAGAGGTGGTCGTGATAGGACCACAAATGGCTTTTCATGACAGTTAAGCAAAAATGAGGCATCTCTCTATTCATCTCTCAGGATAGAGTTTAGGTGGTCGACTCTCACATCCCAGTCAGGGTATTTCTGAGCGTACTGGTGCTTAGTAAACTTCCAGTGCACAGTAGCCATATCTAGGACACTGTGATTTTTGATATCTGCAGAAATTAAGACATTTTGAGATTAGATGGTTTCAAACACTTTCTGGAATTATCTAAAATCTACTAAACCCCAATTTGTGAGGTCTGTCTGCATATTTCAGATCCAAATCCCAATGTTAAATGGCTTTACAATTCTCTTTTTTTAAAAATTGTTTTTAAAATAATTGAATCATTACTATGATGCTGCCCCTTTGAAAAAATAGCTGATTAAGTTAATAAGTGAAATCTAAGTTACAAGAACTGCAGACGAAATGACAATTGCATGTGAAACAAAATTTAGTAATAAAAGCTCATGTGAGCTAACTTTGTTGAAATGCAACTAAGGAGAAGCTATTTATTGTACACAATAATTGTCTTTGTCTGACAAATTTTATTTCAGGCACAAGAATTGCAAGAATGTCTGCATTATTGTTCAGGTCATCTAACAGTCCTTGTGTATTTATTATTTTACTTTTATAGAAAATGACCAAACTTGTGAGTCCTAGTAACTGACACATATAAATGTTTATTAAATGTATTTTGCAATACTGTCCCAATAAATGGAGTATATCAACTGAATCAGCTGTCTCCAAATGCAAACTGAAGACCCTAATAGTTACTATCGCAACCCCAAAATGAATGTGGCTCTATATCAGACTATTAAATATTTAGGTTTGGTTTTTCTGTGGAAAAAAAAGCATTAAAACATAATACTCCAGGGAAGATTATCCTCCTCCTTAGGACTTAATGTGCTCAAACTGCATGTCATTTGTCTGGGAAGCACTAATTAAGAAATACAAATAAAAGTAATTTTTTTTTTTGAAGAATGTGTAAAACATAACTTAGTTTTCTTGAAAGTATTCCTGTTACAGGGGTTTTTCTGGCATTTTTACTACAGTTCCTCCCTTTTTATGGGCAGAAACATTATTTTCCTAGAAAACAGTATTGGAAGCCATGACTATGCTGAGAACTGTCTTTAATAAACTTAAAATAGAAGAAATACAGCAAGAAACAAATTTGGTACATAGAAAGTCAAGATGTTAGTATCAGCAGTTTATAAGTGACTAAATATACTAGATAATATTTGGTATAAGCAGACTACAGAAAAAAGATCCAATTTCATAGTATCCTTGAATCTTTTCTCATAAAGATTGTAAAGACCACTACACAAAGTTGAATATATAATTTTGATAAATCAATTTTTTATTAAATTTATTGGAGGGCCCAAAAGCTCTTAAAGCCACTAAAAAGGGGTCAAGTTTTGCCTTCTCCTGTCAGCCTGGCAAATACTCATTTCACAATTTAAGCAGAAATCATACCACTACTTGTGCTAATATAGCTTCTGTCAGCATTGGGCATGGGAATAAGACAATATGTAAATGTTATTAAGCTTCTCAGAATCTAGCCTTAACCATCTTTAACTTCATAAAAACATAATTAGTGGCTTCTACCATGAAATAATCCATGGTTCAAGAGTTTGCTGAATTTCACATACATGCTGTATAGATTTTCTTAAAGAACGTGTTACTTTGTAAAATAAATGCACATGTTATTCTCACAATACCACTTGTGACATAATTTCCATGTTTTTCCTTATAATATAGACATATGCAGTTTCTAGGGTCACTATGCTTGTTCCTTTTCTATACATCTACATTTGGCTGCTTACTTCTTCTAGCTCTGCTGATTATGTAGATCTCATTGAGTACCTCTTCAGCTGCAGCCTACTCACTGCTCATACACTTGCTTCTTCTCAGACTCATGAATTCACTTCCCTTCTCTCACTTAAATCCTTCACAGACTCAATTCTTTGAACTGCTTATAAGAACTTTAGCAACTTTAGTAACAATATTAAGTATTTAAAACCCAAAACAGTTACCCAGCCACTGTTTCCTCTCAGCTTTGCTCACCATATCTACTCAGTCTCCTCTCCCTGGAGTAAAGTTCTTCAAGTCAAGGACTGTGCTTTGTGCTGAGCACATAGTAGAACAAGTCTCTTAAAAAGGAAAATAATGATAATCAATACGAGCAACGGAAGGTGATGATGAGCAGACTGGCAAACTGCACTAAATCTTGTCAAGGGACGGAAGTCCCAGGCTTGCCTCCCTGCCATACTGACACAAGCGATGCTAGTGAAATGACCTGGAATTGTCCAGATACACAGTGATTTAATGAATCTTGCCATAGTCCTCTTGGACTTTTGTAATATCTGCATCTATTTACCACTTTATTTTTTAGTGTTGCTATGTATGCAGGGCAAACACTTCTCCTAAGCTGTGTTTTTTAAACTCTAAGTTTTTATAAGCATGCAGATATTTGATCACAAAAGAGCCTACAAAAATCTTCTTATATCACTAGGCCTCTAGCCCCTGATTCTCTGTCAGAATGGTTCTCTGTAAAACCAAATTTTGTACCATGAAGTCATATGCCTCAGTTTTAGACTTGTCTTTTCCTCAGTTAACCTCATGCCCTGAATGCAAGTTTTCCCTATGGCTATCTTTTCAGTTAGCCTGTCAACCCAAATTTATTAGGACTTGGGAAATGGACATCATCTTCTTTCAGCGGTCTTCACTGGATAAATCTTCTTAGCTCTTTACCGAATTCTTCACACCCTTTGGTTGCTGAATTGGCAGCAGACACTATTATTGGCATCACAAATGATACTAATGTGCTTTAATATTCTGAATCCATGGCTGTCTCCTTGTGTTTTCAGCAGTCCTTACAACTCCATATTGCTGGACAGAACAAAGTAGCTGCGTCACAATGTTCTCCTCATTCAATTTCATAATAAATAAATGTTATAATTAAAAGGGCATACGCCTAACATTCATTGTGAATGTCTATTTTTCAGTTGTCATCCAAGAGTTCAGGCATTTCAGTTCCTTTGCTTTTGTATTTGCATAACGCAATATTAGATAATTTCAAGATGAAAATAATAGGTCAACTATTCCATCTCCCTGTCAGTCAAGGATTTTTTATTGCACTATGTCAATAAATTCATTACCTACACTTTGCAAATGCTAATTGGTAAACTAGAGTTTTCTCTAACTGAAACTAACTCAAAGTACTTAATATATTTGTGAAGGTGAAAACGAACACATCTACACATTAAGCCTAAGTCACTTCAGAAGGCAAATACTTTAATTTCATTTAGATACTACCCAAGTACTTCCTTTGTCATGGTTAGATCACATCTTTATTCCTTCCTAATTCTTTCTCCTCACTGCTCTCAGTAAAACAAAATCATAAACCCAACATAGGAAGGAAAAAAGCATTAAGAAACACCTCTCTGAAAAATTAATATCCTTCTGATTTCACTATATAAAATAATCACATTGCAAACCAGAGTCTTTATCAAAACCAATGTGCTAATTATAAAAACCTGGATATATCTATGAAAAGAAAAGCATGCTTTTTCTCCCTAATTATCTCATAAACAAAACAGAGAAGGAGGAATTCAGGCAGTCAATAAAATATTTTTCTTATTACTCAAATTTGCCATCTTCTTATTTACTAAACATAGATTTGAGTATTGTTCTTGGAAAACACAATAATCAGACATTTAAAAGTAAGACACTTCTGGCATAAATACTAATATAAACTAGTTGTTCTGAGAGTCTAAGACAGTTTTATTTTTTGTTATTTATTTTTAATTGATTTGGTTTTTACTTTCACAAACTTGTACAGAATGTTTCCAAGATCTTATATGAATAAGCTACTTAATGAAATAATAGAAAAAGTAATAAAATAGCCCAACCAGAGGAAAAACTATCTGATGAGCATAGAAAACTCCATCCTGAAAATAAGGAAAAGCAGGAATGAGGAAAGAATTTTCAAAAATTAAACTAAGTTAAATTCTGCAAAGGAAATTTAAACAAGCAACAAAATATTTGGTATCCTTGTAGATAAAAAGATATCCACAGTGTAGTTAAGATTGCTTCAGAGTTAAAGGTATGTCCACATAATCTCTGCTTAATGTCACATTTTTATAATAGTGAGATTGAACACAGGCAAATGTCAGCAGGAATCGAGCACACAGAATAGAAATCATCGTATTGGATGTGGAAATTCATGACCATGGTCTAATAGTATTCATTAAAATATATTGGCATAAGAAAGCCAAATCAAAAACCTATGAGATATACAGAATCCATACAAACTGAGTGACACACAGCTTACCCACAATCAACTGACATCCATTTTCATTTAACCCGTAGAAGAAGTGTTCCTGTTAACTGCAGCTCTGCTAATCCAGTTCACATGCTTACAAAGTTTTCAAAAGCAATTTGAAAGCAACTTGAATTTATCCTTGTGATGAAGAAAAGGACCATATACTATAAAACAATATGGATTTACTGGAGGAAGGTTGTGTCAGATAAACCTTGTATTTTTCTCTTGAATAATATCATTTATTCTACAGGCAAAATTGGAACTACTACATGTTGAGTATACTTGGATTCCAGAAAAATAACTCAACCTGTGCCACTACGAAATTATTAGTCAAATTAGCAGAGATGAGTCAAAAAATTGCCACACAGTGAAAACACATCTGCTCTTGAGGGAAACTACCCTACATTCTTCTTAAATTTTCGTTACTGTTCTTACAGTTTAGGTACTTTAAAGCAGATATGTATTCAGGCTTTGGAAGCCTTCACATCCTCCAGCCCTGGAGAGAGATATTGTAACGCGAGGCTGGAGTCACTCTTTCTCTCATGAGGTCCCCGTGTGGCTTGTTACAGCATGGCCTTTTTCACAAACAGGAGGAGAGAAGAAACTCTGAAACCTTTGGCCCAGAGGTTCAGGTGTCTGTGATGCAAAGCTGAGGCCGGGGCAGCACAGCTGTGAGCCCTCCACTGAGTTTTGATGAGATAAAAGGCTGTTAAGGTGGGAGAAGATGTATGAGAGAAAGCCAGGGGATACAAGGAAAAAAAAAAAAAAAACAACACCCAAAAAAACAAACAACCCACACAAGACCAAAACCACAGAGCATTGCTGGGAGATTTCAAGATTAGAAATACTGACATGGAGAAATATAAAACCAACAGAAAAATACACAGAAGTGGGTGCCAGGAACTGAGCAACAGCTACAGTCAGTCTGCTTCAAGGAGCAGCAGAAGCTTATGCTTTCTCAACTGGCTGATGATCACCTGGCCAGTAAACACTATTGAAGGGTCTCACTGCAGTAGTGAGCATATTAATAGTAGTATTTCTTCAGATGTATCTGTCTGCTGTGTGTATTCATCAACAAATAGTTGCTCTGTACTCCTAAAGCCTGCACTTCTTCCTTGTTGAGTCCCTCTGCACGTGATAGACATTGCCTGCACAAAGTGACGCACAGAGGGAAGGTTGCTTTCCCACCTAGAATGGGAACGGTGGTCAGAGCATTTCTCTGGGATGTGTCAACTATGAAACCAAATCCTGTGCAGACTGATGACTCAGATCTCTTACCTCTACGGGAAATATTCAAATTGCTAGGTTTACATGCAAAAAAAGTTACTACCACCATTGCACAGAATGACAGAGGGACTTAGGTATTCGGAGCATGACCAACATATCAGACTGTAGCCCTGGCAGGAGAAAAAAATACAAAAGTAAAATACAGAAGTACCACACTCTTCTCTGTCTGAAGAGTGTTAGGCAGAAGGTAACTGCCTAAGCAGGCAGCTTGGCAGAGACATGGTCCACATTGAGCTTCTATGCTGTCCGGCATTAGGAAAATATAGAAAGGTTTTCATAGCAACCATTTGCCGGTGAAGGTCACAGACAGTTTTCCAGGATCATTCTCCTGAATTTATGCAAACAAATTTTGTCTAAGATGTCACTTTTTATTTTAAACTTATTTTTGGATTTTACTCCAAGGTGAGAAAGGATGTGCAGATAAATGCTTATTCAGACGGCTGATTTTTGGAGAAGAGGTTAGAAGAGTACGGCTAATTTAACTTAGGGAAATGAATCCCACAAATAGGACATATAGGAGGAAAGGTATACTGGCTGCAAACCAAATAGATACAAATTGTCCATGGATAAATTTAGGTCTGAAACTAGAAGACACTTCCTTGCCATTAGTAATTTGCAGTTTGGAGTATGATACAATAGCAGTGGTGGTGGTAGGGAGAAATGCAGCTGATTTCAATATATGGTGTGATTGCCAACACAATCATGCAATGATTCATGAAATCCTACCAGTTCTACAAACTGCATTCCTGTAATAGTACTCATGAGCAGAATGCATTATATTACTAGAATTAAAAAGATTCATAGCATTCAGCTGACTTCAAATATCAAACTATCTTTCAGTCACCAAAGAGAGATCATAGAAATGCACAAAACTGGCTCAGGTAAATGTAAAGCATCAACTTAAAACAAAAGCCAGCAAGAATTCCTCCAGAATAAAGAAGTTTGTCAACATTAAGAAACAGCAATTACTTTTTCAGTTTGATAATATTTTTTTTTTGTTTGAAGTTGCGATTAGGCTACAATTGTTATCTGAACAATGCAAAAAGATGACCAGCTTTTATCTGTTTCTCATATAAAGGCTTTCAGTACATAATTGAGGAAGACCAAGTTATCTTAGCATCTCAGATTAATGTCATTAATTCATAATCTCACTTTTAAGACACCACAACTATGCAAGAAATTATTTTCAACTGTTTTCATTGTGGAGTTCTGTACGTACCCAGTTACCACTACTTACGTGACTTGTTGGTGTACACATTATAAGTCACGAAAATGGACATGACGAAAACTGGATTTTATATATTTATTTCTATTGCCACTGGGAAGCCAATATAGCAAAAATGAGTGAGAGAGTCACTTATTTTTCCTGTATGCATCGGTAGAAATATTTGCTATATTTTTCCTGGCTACTGCTGTGCATAGCTATTAAAGACAATGATTGCTGCCCAGGCTTATGCAGCTTAATGATGCACAAAATGATGATGCACAAAAGTCTTCAAAAGACTTTGGTCAGTATGTTGGAAGACACAACCAATATCAAAATAAGAACAGATCAAGCTTACTTCTCTTTATGTCAACTCTGAAGTGCAACAGAAACCTAAAATAAAAAAATGCCAAAAAGATGATACTTAACCTTTGCCTTTTTAACAACATTGCTGCTGACAGTGCTGGTGTTTGCTCTGGACTGCGACTCCTTAGTATACAGTCTGCTTGATGAGCTGCCATTTCTGCACCTGCTGGAAGGGATTTTACTTTTTTTACTTGGTGTCTGATGGGCAGCAGCTAAAGTAAAATCTGTTTTACTCTGTGGCTGCAGTCCACAGTCTTCTGTCTTAGATGATGGGAATTCTAATCATTACTGAAGGAAATAAAGTGGTTCTAATAAAAGAAATCTTAAATTTCTGAAGGCTGTTTTAGCTTGTCATCTTTAGAGGAAAGCGTTTTAGAGTAAAACTGTCATCAAACCCCTTACAAACTACCTCTTGATCTTTTTGCCTTCATTTGCTTTAAGCATCTTCCAGCATCTCTTAATGGCAATATATTTCATGCTTTCAGAGGGAGAAAGAAACGTTCCAGAATTTCAGAAGACTTATTCAAATCAGATAAATTGAAGGTTTTTGGAATTGCTGTCTAATTATTCAGCGCGGTCTAACCGAACACTTATTCTTTAGGCTGTTAAATCTTATTTGTAGCTTAGCATTGTTCAAAACACTGGGGTAGGCACTATCTAAGCAGGCAAGAAAGAAGGATTTCCACTAAACTGTGGATGTGCATTGTGTAGACATTTATAATTCTGGTTCGTAACTTCTGTCTTCAGTGCACAAAACCAGGAAATTTCGAAGGCAGTTAATCTCACCTACCATAGGACATGAGATAAAAAGACTGGTACTTTAAAAGTACCTGTTTGTGTCTACTGCCTACAGGGCAAGAGTGTAGCTGATTAGATCAGTTACTTGTGTCTTTAGCTGACCTAATGAATATCACCTTGCTTTTGGAGCTTGAAGAAACTGCAGCAAGTAAGAAAAGAATAAAGATATGGGAGAATGCACAATGACAATGAGATAGCATTGACCAGTAGACTGGGTGCATAGTTACCCCCTCAAAACCTGCTCTGGAGCCTTTATCTTGAATGCAGTGATTACGCACAACACTTTTTCCTTGTCCTTAATGTCTTCCATTCAAGTTTGTGTTTGCTCACTAGCAGAAGTTCAGGGACTCTGAAATTCTGAATAAACACCTCTTGTATGCTGGACTGATAATAACGGCTTAAGAGTTCAAAAAGGTGCCAAAAGAGTCCACCTGTGTTTCTAAAGTGTCGGTACCTTCCAAGAAATTCTTCTCTACCTTGTTATTATCCTCTCAAACAAAGCCTGATGACCTCCACAGGTCCCTTTCATCTGCAACCATTATGTGATTCTGTGAATGTGCTAAAATCTAATACCCTGGCCCCAGAGACTGTAACATTTTATTCAGTCAGAAGGTTTCAAAACTTAAAATCTTATATAAAAAGGTCTATTTTATAGACTGGACAGCAAGCAGCAAATTATTCCTAATACCCTAAGATTTTGTTTTTTTTTGGCTTCAGAAAATAATGAAAGCACTCGTTGAACTTTGTCAGCTGGTTTGTTTTCGCTAAGGATCTCTTCTTTTTCTCCGACACCAACTATAAAGGATAAGAGTTGTAGATACTGCAGCAGATTACCGGAAAAGTACAGAGAAATCAGTGTTTCTCCCATGTGTCAGGAATTATCTGCTCCTTAATTTTAGTAGGGTTGGGACTGCTGAATATTCCACTCGGTTATGAACAGATGAAATACAGAATATGACAACATGTGGATGACCTACATCCTCAAGTGACAACATTTCTGAAATGTGTATGTCCTTACCTTACTTCAAGATACATCCCAGCACCTACAGAAAAAGCTCAAATTTTGTGTCCTTTTAGCAACTGCTCTGTTATTTGGGAATTTTTATTCTAGTAATTATATTTGACAGATAGTGTGATTTTTATGTGTATAATCTGTCCTTTGGTTATTTTGCTTAAGGCCCTTAGAGGCTTAAAATTATGCTGTCAATGCACAAAAATGTATCACTAGTATATACATCAATGTAGATACAAAAGAAGCAAAGCTATAGAAAAAAAACTACTTTTTTATTGTGGAGGTGGAACATTATTATACTTGTTATTACTCTGCGTCTAACTGCACTGTCATGTGTTTGTTGCTTTTTTTCATGCACTTGTAACAAGACGGCCACTAGTCCTCCTTTGTATTGGCAGGTTTAGCTGTATGGGTGCTGTTGCCCAAAGCAAAGAACGAGCCTTTCTCCTCAGTCTTACTGACACAGAGAAATTCCCATCAAGTATTTTACTGCCTCTGCTGACCACTTCTTTTGTTACCATGGTAAAACCAACCCTGATGAAGGAAAAAACAACAAAGTGGATATGGGCATCATGCGAAGGCAAAAGAAGTCAGTGGAAGAGCCTCAAGAACTTCTGTGGAGTTAGGATGATTATGATCTGTGTACGCTTTGGGAAATTCTGGAATACAGAATCACAGAATCACAGAATGGTAGGGGTTGGAAGGGTCCTCTGTGGGTCGTCTAGTTCAACCCCCCCGCTGAAGCAGGATCACCTACAGCAGCCTGCACAGGACCTTGTCCAGGCGGGTCTTGAATATTGCCAGAGAAGGAGAATCCACAACCTCCCTGGGCAGCCTGTTCCAGTGCTCCGTCATCCTCAGAGGGAAGAAGTTCTTCCTCATGTTCAGACGGAACTTCCTGTGCTTCAGTTTGTGCCCATTGCCCCTTGTCCTCTTGCTGGGCACCACTGAAAAGAGTTTGGCCCCATCCTCCCGACACCCACCCTTGAGATACTTATAAGCATTTACAAGGTCCCCTCTCAGCCTTCTCTTCTTCAGGCTGAACAACCCCAGCTCCCTCAGCCTCTCCTTGTAGGGGAGATGTTCCAGTCCCCTCATCATCCTCATAGCCCTCTGCTGGACACTCTCCAGCAGCTCCTCATCTTTCTTGAACTGGGGAGCCCAGAACTGGACACAGTACTCCAGATGAGGCCTCACAAGGGCAGTGTAGAGGGGAAGGAGAACCTCCCTCGTCCTGCTGGCC
>Ga0065711_1000542_pt1 | contig 78073 bp, 42 predicted proteins | sample Hoacrofraction12_FD_59098 | JGI IMG/M metagenome (GOLD analysis project Ga0065711, IMG submission 59098) | Hoatzin crop microbial communities from Cojedes, Venezuela - Epithelial fraction 12 v2 (version 2) | ecosystem: Host-associated > Birds > Digestive system > Esophagus > Crop | place...
ACATAAAATTGTGGTAGAGTATGGGCAGCCTACAGCACGGTAAAGTTGAAGCTAGAGCCAATATAGTGGCACGTGGAAAGAGCAAACCGCTACAGGAAGTGTTTTGAAAAGCCAAAACCACTGAAGTGACATAGCCTGGTGAGGCCTAATGTGTAACATATGGTTTCTCCCTGCTCTTGGAAAGCTTTGGCATTAGAGTCTCTTAACGGTGCTTAAAAAGAAAAAAAACCCAAATCTTATAAACCATTCTTCCAAAAAAACAAGATTAAAAAATCCCCAGTATTTCTTAAAAAAAAAAAAACAAAACAAAAAACGACAAAAAAAAGTGTTCATGTACCATGCTGGTTAGCAAGCTAAGTATAAGTTGATTTATTAAGGAGCTTTGGGGAAATCTCAGCAGAGAAAAATACTACAGCTTGCTGTCATAATTTCCTAAAGTTTAAGTATTCATAGATTTGCAGTGCTCCAAACTAGGAGGGGCCACTCTGTCATCCAGTCTGACCTGTTGTATATCACAGGTCATTACATTTCACCAAGTTACCTTTGCATCGAGTCCAATAAACTGTGTTTTGCTAAAGACTATCTCCAGAAAGGCATCCGTCTGGATGTAAAGACTTTAGGAGCCAGAGAATCCACCCTCCCCAGCTGCCCTTAGTGTGTTCCAGTGATTAAACTCACTCTAATAAAAACACGTGTTATTTTCAGCTTAATTTGTCCAGCTTCAGCTTCCAGCCACAGATTCAGGTTATGCTTCGCTTCACTGGACTGTAAAGCCCTTTGGTGTTCAGCCTTCTCTTCACATGAAGACGCCTCTCTGGAGGACCTTTATGGAGGATAAACACGCGTAAGAACCTCCATCTAAGTAATTTCTCTCCAGCCCTTGATTTTGTTTTACAGCTGTTTCTGTGCTTTCTGGGCATAGACCTCAGAAGCAGAACTTGCTGAACCTGCAATATTTCAGTATTGTTCTCACCAGTCCCAATCACAGACGAGCTCAGAGCTCAGTAACATCTTAATTCATGCAAACGTTCCTGGAGTATTATGCTACAATTCCCTGCTTTCCTTCTGGTCCAATATAACCAGTAGAGCCTTTTGTTTTCAAGGGTATGGCCCCCTTTCTTGTAGATGAGGTCTGTATTTTTATTCTAAGGTATACAAACTGATATTTTAATTGTACCACTTCATTTCACCAGGCTATGCTTACCAAGTCATTCAGACCAGTTCATATCACTGCTTAGTCTTCCTGGCTTTTACCATTCAGACAGTCTTTGCCTTATCTCCAGATTATGATTTTACTTCAGCTCATAGATAAAGATGTTGAACTGCCGGGTCACATATGAATTGCCACTGAATCAAGCCAGAAAAATCCACATTCAATTAAAATTCCTCATTTACTTCCAAGTCCTTCAAGGTTTAGTCCATCCAATATAGGCCTTATTAACAATGTGTAATGCTAACACATTTCTGATAATGGCATGCACAAGGTAGCATGATAGATACCTTAAAAAATTGTATTATCTCTTCTAGCAATAAACTTCATAATTCCAGCAGAGAAGGGCATCAGCTTTGATCTAAGAACTGATACTAATTTTGTTCCTGTCCTTGAATACTTCATTAACAGAGCCTTGTAGAAATTCACTCTCTATTTTGACTAAGCCTGATGTTTGGTTAACTGGTTTAAGTTATCCCACTTATTCTTTGTGGCTACTGCCAGTCTATTTAATATGTAAATACTGGTAGTTTTACGGAGTGTCCCAGGTCTGCCATGGTCCAAAATTCAGATGAGATGAGCCTAAACTCACATACTTATGGTCTGAAGATGCCTATTTTGCAACCTCTTCAGCATGCAAAGAACCACATTCACACGGCCTTGCTTTAGTAATTTATGGGTCTTTAGCAAGAAAGGTCTTGAAACACACTGTTTTAAAGCCACAAGAACCAAAACCAGAGGTCACTGAAAGTAGTAAGGTGATGCTACACGATTAGCACAAGTGTAGATTATCCTCACTTGAGAACACTTACATCCTTCAGTCATTTTACACGAGAAATGGCTGCTGAGAAAACGCAGCTGCCTGAAGATGTTATCTGTGCATGGGAGTCTGTAGGTCTAGAGAAACCCTAATAACTTTACCCCAAATGAATTAAATCCACTGCAGGGTATCTGCAGGCCAGGAAGACACACGCACGTGCTGAAATGTTTATTTTGCCATTCGTTCTGATGCTGGCAGCCCTGAGTGGTGGAGCCTCAGTGGACTTATCAGCACTTCTCCCACTTGAATCCCACATGCCAGCAGGGAGCATGTCCGCAGCCCCATCCCATGCGGCTGCTCGTCACCCCACAGTATCTTGTTGGGTTCCAGGCCTTTTCCTTAAAATTATCACATTCCACTTCCAGTCACCGTGGGTCTAAGTCACGCTTGCCGAAACTGATAGAGTTGCATGTCAAAATTGTTACACAAGCAGAAATCTCCTTGTCCCTGATGGCTTCCCCTCAAGCACGGACAATGTTGTCCGATAAAGCCTACATTTTCTCCAAAACTAAAATGATGCAGATGTGTTTTATACTGCACAAGAGGGAACACAGCTGTAAGAGTTGCACAAAAATCCTGACTTCAAGTCTAATCTTCAGATAACTCCTGCTATGTAATATGCTCAGCAGCAGAGGAATTATCAAAGGGCACTTCCAAATGATATTTTCCTATAAAAACTTGCTAAACAGCACACCAGATCCTCGGCTGGCCTGCCTCAGTGAAGCCACGGAAGTTTATCTCACCAAGAATCTGGTTCAGCATCATGTACATAGAATTAACGTGGCTTCACTTGCCTCTGACAAGTAACGAAATAAAAATGAAGTCTGCAGAGCTGTAGCAAAGCATCTGGGGATTTACCTGAAGTATGTGTTGATCTTTTAACTTGTGCAGAAACTGGGGCGTGAGGTGATGGCCTCAGTGTGGAAACGTAGATTGATTAGATACCTCATCTGCAGCATGTCTTTCATCCCGGAGTGGTTTCCAAACATTATTGTCACAGCTTGGTTTCCCCGATAGCTCCTCTGGTACGTGATCACGCTCTTTCCCGGAGGCCTGGGCTACAGTTCATCATGGCTGTGTATCGGGGCCATCACTTTGACATCAGAGCTGCAGTTGGAGCTCTTTTACTTTTCCTAGGCACATACATTTCTGGATCCACAAACTTTCAGGGCTTTGTCGGACCAGGTGACTGGGAACACTCAGACTTCAAACACCGGGAACTGGCACTCTCCCTGTCTGTGAGAAGTTTGGAGGAGGGGGAAGCCCAAGGAAGCGTAAGCCCAAGGACCAGCAGTCCTTGCTGGACCCCTCCATGGGCAGTGGGGATGGGTGAGCTAGACCACAATCCCTGGCATCAAGCCCTGGACTGCTCTAGAAAAGGGGCTCTTGCTCCCTCCATGCCACTTGGCACATCATGTGTAACAGACGCTAGCATGGACACCACCAGACAGGTCTCTCCCCTCTGCAGTGGGCATTCTCATCATCAGCTGTGCTCTCCTTACAGCGCAATCAGTGTGCATTCCAAGACACAAGAAAGACTATGTGCCCAAAACAGGGCATGGATTTTTCTTAGCTGGGCAGAATCCATACACCTTTAAAAATGTAAATCAAGGTACCTTGTAGATCCCAGACTTTTCATCCCTGACACTCAATAGTCCAGTGGAGCCCAGACAGCACCATTATATTTTGAATATTGGCCCGATATCCTAGAAACACATCAGTTTGGAGGTTTGTGAACGCAGCTTTTATAGTTGGAATATGGATGCTTGCCACCACTCCTTTCCTTCTCCTGTCTCTCCTTCCCCTCACTCCTGTTTGACCTTTGCTACTGCCCTCATTGACCCTTTTGGTGAAGAGCCCTATGCACCCAGCGCATCAGCCCCGCAGTCTCCACCCAAAGTGTGAGGAGGTCTGGTTGCTCCTCAGTGGAGCAGCAGCTGGGCACGGGCAGCTCTGGACCCTCCATCAGCTCCCCGTGGATCCAGAGCTATGCGCTGACTTTTCTCTGCAGAGGGAGTGAAGAACCACTGCAGTGGGACCCACAGAAATCTCTTCTGGCACATTACTGGCACAGTACTAGCAAGCTGCAGTCTGCAGCGGTTCCCACATCCTGGATAAAACTCCCTCCCTCCTCTGATTACTGCTAACTCATACTTTCCAGAGCTGATTTATCCCAGGCCTCGTAAAAATGCTTCAGAGCAGCCAAAGCATGTTGCCTTCAGAGCACACCAGATTCCTTCCAGCACCAGGTATTTTAAAAATACGTATCCCTGGGGAGGATGCCTCTCCCAGTCCAACTCCTACGTACAAAGGCTTCACACTTACCTTAAATCACACAGGGTGTCAGCTGGGCTGAACTATCATTGCTGCTATTATTATTAGCACTGGCAGGGTCAAGGATTGCTTATTCTGGTCCCTGCCTCTCGCTCTGAATGGGCAAAAAAGAGAGGAAGGGTGGGAGGAGGGAGGAAGCAGCTGAGCTTCTCATAGGACCATGTCAGGAGAGTGGCAGTAGCTGGAGTAAAATGTTGGACTTCCCTAAATCTCTGCCCAGCATCCTGTGCATTTGGTCACTTTCCCTGTGTGTTTGGCCAGTGACTTGCTCTGCATATCCACAGATGTTCTGCTCCTACGCAGAGTAGGAAAGTAGACGCAGAGTCTGCTTTCCAGGAGCCACAGGTACTTAAGGGAGGTGCAAGTCACTGTAGGAGACTACAGTGCAGCTAGGATACCGATAGCCAAACCTGTCTTTGACGAACAGATACCTTCATCTCCATGGGCCAGAGGCAGGCAGACGAAGTCACCTGTCCATGCTCAGCTAGGACTAGGATGCACTTCTCCTAAGACTGTGCCTCCAGCCCTGTGTGCTCCTTGAAAACATGGATGCCAAAAAAATTGGGTTCACCACTCACCCTGACCAACTGCTTTCACTCTGTGCATTACCAGACTGTTTTTAGCTGCTCTCTGTTTATTGTAACACACTGAAAAATGGACGATTGTTTTTCACTGGCATGACTCTACAAATGGAAAACATACAGAGGTAGCAGTATGCTAAAGCAGAGTCAAGCAGCAGTAAAACATCACCCTGTTGCACCCCAGGGAAAGGGTATACCACAAAGCAGCAAGCTGAGCCTCACCTAGCTTCTCCGAATCCCCCCAAAACCTTGCCCTGTTCTTTCAAAGACTCCACATTCTGCCTGGAGAAATGAACCAGAGAGAACAAGCAACCTTAAACGCTTCCACATGTAAACACGCTTCCATAACAACGAAAATGGAATATACCCAGCAATCAAAGCCCTTGACTCTCTCCTTGCTTGACTGATGGGAAAATAGACAGGCGATGAAAGAAGAGTAGAATACAGACCCTTGATTTTCCTGTTTCCTACAGTACTGACCACACATCCCTTCCACCCCCAGCAGAGCAGTATCACTTATGCCTGCTTGTTGGGGCTGGCACCCATCAAGCAAGGGGCTGTGCAAACACAGAGGAAAGGACCAGTCCCTGCTCTGGCCATTTTATGAACTAAGTACAGTTTAAACAGTGAAGTTACTTATTCCTATTACTATTATGGAGATGTGTGTGCCCTTTTGCTTCACTTTATATCACGTACACACACGTTAGTCTCACACAAATATAGCAATGCATACATTAATTTAAGTTGGAAGAGTCATCTACTTCAAAGGACATTAGATACAGTCCTCTGAGCATGATTAAAACCAGTGGGACTATTCAGCGGACTCTGGATAAAGCCCCACTTTACAGGGTTTCTATGTTGACAGATCAGTCAAGCTTCAGCAGTACTTTTCTCCCCAAAACAGCAGATCCTCATCATTTCTGACACCAGGCAGGACACTGTAGCAAACAATCAGATGTCTGCAGTGAACAACATCTCTCCCTAGCCAAAAACCCATCACACAGACTTAACATAATAAGTTATTGTCTTCTTAAAAATCAGCAGACACACTGATCACCCTCATTAAGGAAGCAGGACAATTTTCTTCTATAAAACTTCAGCCTTCACAAATGTTGTAACTGGTCCAGAGGGAGAAGTGGAGTAGCTTAGTAGCCAGAAGACAAATTCACAGTTTCTCCATATTCTGTTGCCCAACTGGGAGAAAAATGAACTTCTCTTTTTTTTTTTTTTTCCTGTTTTTCTTGTTTTGCTTTTAAGAGCTCTGCTCTCGCTGTGGGGCAGTGGATCATTGGAGGGATGGTTTTCCTCCCAGCAGCCAGACAGAACACATGGGTTCAACTTGCTTTCCAGGCTCATGGCAGAACATCCTCGGCCAAGGTGCTTGGTCTTTAAAATTCACTGCCCCAAAAAGTCTGCCAGGGCCCCGGCTTGGCAAGTCGAAACCTGTATTATAAGGCTTTTTGGCTTAACCTGCTTTTTAATTATGCTTTATTTTTATTTTGTTGCCACAAGGGCAGGCGAGTTCTTAATGGGGATGGATTCGATGGGGCTGTCTCTGAGACTGAGTCGGATATGTTTGTTTACATTGAATGGCAATAGGCATCCCTACATATGTGAGAAGTACAGCTCTAAAGAGACGCATTAACAAGTAACATCAAAGATGCCTGGCAGCCCAAGTCGCTTTCCCTACTTTGTTGCTTTACATGCATAAAATAGACCACAGAGATGCCAGCTGGGGCCACGTAGGGGATGCATAGGAGAAGAATGAGCAGAGACGCAAAGCCAGAGCTGTTCAAGATCGGGAAAAATAGGGAAAGATGACTTGAACACACCACCAGACACTTCCTCGAGCATTAAAGCCAGCAAAATGTTTCCTGCAGAATTGCACGTGACCCTAATTAGCACAGCAGTTCCTGGAGGGAGGGACACACGTCTATGGCAGTCAGGATCCAAACCACTTTGGCTGCCTGCATCGCACCGCAGCACGACCACGTGCCCATGTGCATTGCGGGGTGAGCAGCTCCCTCGCTCAGGAGGGGCTGAGAGCATGCGAGGCCTGTCAACAGAGAGTTTCCCCAGTCCCAAGGGGGTGGAGGGATCACCCTTTTTTTAGGAAATGGTGCTTGCTAGTGGGCATCCACCAAGACTTTGGGTTACTGAGCACTCCAGCAACAAGCTGGGTTTACAGACCTCAAGCACAGACTGGGTCTTTCTCCCAGCGTTTTTCCACAGGTTTCTGTGGAGACTCCAACCTAATAAACATAATAGTGAAGGGGCCGAACCCAAACTCCCACCGCCACGTAATTCCAGTAGGTAACAGATATACTCAGGTAGTTTTTGTGGTGACCAAGGAAAACGAATGCACCATTGAAATGGTGGAGACAAGGACCAAATTCTGATCCTTTGACAGCTAGAAAATATATGCATGGTGATTATTTAACATGGGATTAAGAGGGATTTGTTGTTCTGCCCTCATTCAACTGATGTTTCGCCCATTACTGAGACATCTTTGTATGACTAATTTTGTCATCTGGAGGAATGAATGCACGCCAAGATACTAAGCCTTATTCTGAATTAAATCTACAAAACCCCATATAGAGTAAAGATGTTCAGTGTGATGTTATTTTACATTAACGTGATACAGGAGCACCTGTACACCCTGAGATTTAGAGAGATCTTAAGCTATTAAAAAAAAACAACTACATGCAAGAAAGCCAACATGTCCATAGAGCTACAGCTGTTATTCTGCTTATTTATACAATCAAACCAGACAAAGCTGTTTCTAAAAATATGAAGACACCTGCTAAAACTGACCACTCTAACTTGTAATATAAACACATTGTATCCCTTTTGTGTGTAATAGAATTACACATCCATTCACTTCAGCTTAACCTTACAGTTCCTTCTTCAATCTCCTTATTTCTCATGATTGCATTCAATTAAAAAATACATATACATACAACTGTGTTAGCTTCTGTTACAGTGAGAGCATAAAAACTTTTTATTAATATTTCACCATCTTCCTAACAGCAAGGGTTTGTGGGGGACAATAACAGCAGTTTTGCAAAACCACCTTGAATCACCCCAATGGTACAACTGCAGATTAATTTTATCCAGTGATTACGGTGTGTTTCCTGCAGTTTCTTTACTGCCTGTCCTGTCGGCTGAATACATTGCCATTTACATTTGAATCCCTTTTGCTGGTGGTTTTGAAACAAAATCCTCAAACCAGAAAAGGATCGACAAATACTTTACTTACCTGAGCCACACAAAAACTGCTGCCATTGCAATACCAGCACTAACCAGCAATTCCATGGGCTTTTTCTTTACAGTGTTATTCTTGGTGCACAAATACTGTTAGCTTTGAGACTAAACTTTGCCCAATAGGGTTTCCATCTGACATAATAACCTTCTCTTCCCTTTTTCCATTTTTTGTTCTCTTCATTGACAACTAATCCCACCCAGTGTCTCAAGCACAGAAATACTCCTATTTTGGCACAAAGTCATGTGCCTGGTTATTCCAGATAGCATGTTCTGGATCTGAATGTCTAAAACTTCTGAGTTCTGATGTTTTGCTGTTGCAAAGGCAATCTACCATTGAAAATTCCCTATGGGGAACTTACGTCTTTCACTATGGTTTTGTTTACTTGTTTATTGAACAGAATTGATTTAATTAGTAGCTATTCAGATTTATAAGTTGCACTGGTCTAAATAATTCCCTAGCCAAATGGCAGACAGAAACCTTGAGGCTCTGGGCTTTGGTGAGATTAAATCAGTTGTATATTAACTATGTTTTAAAGCATTTCATCACAGTGCATTCAGCAGACTTCCCCAAAGACATCCAGCTCTCTTGGTCACCATGCTCCAGCCTGCTGCAGTTTTCTATGGAAGTGGTGGTCACGTGTATCTACAATAAAAGTTGTCCACTAAAAGTGCCTGTGTAAGCCTTTTCCACAAAGAGGACCTTAGTTTGAAAGTGGTAACTCCAAAAACTTGGCACAGAAGCCATTGCCAACGCAACAGGGATGCTTTTTTTTTTTCCACACTTGAAGTTTCAGTGTGACCACATCAAGCTTTCTTTTACAGCATCACTCTTTTAAATATAAATCAGAACTTCAAAGAGTGTGTTACCTATTTACTATCTCCTTACACCCCTCTGCTCCTTTCATATAACAACATACTTTAATTTGCTTTTTGTCTACTTGCTATAGAGCTATGTTCCTCAAACTGGGCAGGCAGCTCTTTGTAGTGCTACTTTTTTGCTTTTACAGAAATTGTAGCAGAAAAAGAAACTTGGGCAACGGCTTGTCACACTTTCACTGCCCCAGTTCAAAATAAGCTAGACCTTTTGAACAACTTCCAGGCATCAGTTTGTTTGCAGGAAATGTTTTCTTCCCCACAACATGCACTCCCCCAATTCTTCTATTCCTACTACTTTTTTAGTGGCAAGGTGAATTTTTGCAGTTTTTACTAGGACCTGGGATCTAGGAGGAGAATTACCTTTTGATGCCTCTATCCAACTTTATAAAACATGCTTCACAGACCCATTGCATTTACACCCACACGAACCAGGAGCAGCATCCCTGAAATAGCAGAAAGAGTGAGGGAGAATCAGGCACGTCACGTTAAAGACCCGCAGCGCTGATGCATACGCGTGTGTGTACGAATCCACCCAGTCAGAACTTCTGTGGTATTTGAAAGGACAGTAAACCCTGAAGAGCCTGAATGTTCACAGGGGAGCTTATCAGTTGTTGATGAGGCCCTGTCCAGCCTTACAGACAGGCAGTTTCCTTCTGTGCTGGGGCACTGGTTTGCTGTGGAGCCAGCAGAAAGGTGATAAGCTGCGGAGAAGATTTTTTAGGAGTCTTGCCTATCTTTCACACCAAGTGGCCAGAGCACATTTTCCACAGTTGCCACTTACAGATAGGCTGGCTGCTTTCGGATAAGGTCAAGAAAGAAATAGGAAAATAGGTTCCAGTTTGCTTCCCCTCACAGTCCCTTAGGACTCCGAGGTTAGGCCAGACTTTTTCCCCCTCCCCTCCCCCCTGCTTTAAATATATAAATCTCCCAGAGCTTATAACTGGGCCAGACAAGGTAGCTATGGAGTCACCTCAGAGCCAGAGCCAGATTTCAGACTGGCTATCAGCAATTCCCTGTCTGCAACTGCCAGGCAGGAAAAGGTTGCAAGTTCTGCCAGTTGATAGCAAAAGCCTTGGTTAATCAGAGCTGCAAAGCTTTTTCAGCCCTCTCAGAGGAAAGGGGTTCTTGCAAAGTTCACCTTTTGCCAAACTGTGAGCAACTCTTTTTGGGTCAGGCACTGAGGTAAGGACGACACAGAGCAGGATGGCGTCGCCACTTCGCCACGAAGAAGCACACAGTGTCCAGCTCTGGGATAGGGCACCCTCATCCCTCGCTCCCCAGGCTGCTGTTCTAGATACTGTGGGAAAAGCAAAAATGGGGTGGCTGAGGTTAGCATTCAGGGGAGATAACATTAGGAAGCTCCATGGGGAGCTGATGTCTGAGGTTGCTGTATCTTCATCTTTGAATCTTGCTCTGAATATTTGAGCCCCTTGCAAGAACGCTAGAAGCGTACCAGAGTATATCCAGGTCACTGCTTTCCAGGCTTGCAAACTTGCACTTGCAGGTTAAAATCTTTTACTTACATGTATTTTTGTTTAATGCTCCCCTTGGGATAATGCTATTAGCACAGAACAATACACAATCTCTATAAATCTGAGGTCCTGTAGGACTGCGGTGGTATTGCTTCAAGTGGGCAGGGTTTTCTTTTGCAGAAGAGAAAGACTCTGCCAACTGCAATATAGCATTAGCCCCTCTTAGCATCTGAGCCATCCTCATTATTGCCTTCCTCCAAAGAGCCTCCCAAAAGAAGAAAGAGATCTGAGCAAAAGGCTACGTGATGCTTCAAAGGCTTAGATGAATCTTTGCTGCTCTAAGGCATAAATTTGAAATAATAGAGAGTTCTGCATTTGAGTGCTGCTGTGCCAGCCCTTGTGAGTATTGCCAGTATTTTGGGGTCAACATGTTAACAAGGAAATGGCTGAAGGGGAAAAAAGGATTTCAAAAGTTTCATTCCCAGTTCAAGCTATCTCTGGAGCCCAAGACCTGAGTTTTCAAGCCGCTAGTGTGCTGCTGTCGCTTTGTTTCACGAAGGCATTGATACCTTCCACTTCTTGTCAGCACAAATCAAACACCCTTTAGCTGATCGCCTCTTCCTGCAAGCTACTGTCACAATTTTGACCTGCTGATGCACAGAGGTTGTCCTCAAAATGTGTTTGTGTTGGACTCGTGCAGCGCCAGGCACAAGGTGGCCTCATTGTGTGTCAGAGAATAGTTCTCCTGCCTCTAGCCTCTGGAAAAGGAGCTTATTTCATTTTTCACGCAGTTTCCATACGGCTTTGGAGCCCCAGAAAGGGTTTCTCCTGCCCACACATGCGCAGCTGGACGCTGCCAGCATCCTCTGTGACTGGCACCCACTGCAGCCCTGGCAGCTTCACCCTGCGGCATGCTAGAGGCTTTGCAGCCCCACACCACTCTTTTGCAAAATGTTAATGCTTCTAGATAGCTCTGAGACGTCCCAAAAGGGGGGGGGAGAGGTGGGATGGGGGGACATGGAGGTGGCTCACTGGGGCCACTGTGCTTCTGGCAGTTACAAGGCACTGGGGCTGGAACAAGGAGAAGCCAGGAGATAAGAGAGGGCAAGAGGGGAATATTTTGCTGACAGAGAAGAAATATGCTTGGGACTAATGTCTAGTGCCAGTGATATTTTAATCTTGTTGGCAGGGAGCTGCTCTTCCAGGCAGGCAGAATTAATTTGGTGTTTTCGGTGTATTCCCTTGGGTGGATGGGCAGACGGAGGGGCCCGCTCCCTCTGCGGCGTGTCACCCCGGTGCTGGGTGTGGAAAATATTCCCTGACCCAGCAATCAACAATTCATTAAGGAAAAATAAACTTGAGGCCAATTTTCCCTCGGGGTGACTGTTATGTCGGTGTTGCCAGTAACTGCAGTGAAGTGGCTCCTGATCGTGTGGTGCAAAGAAGGGAAGAGCCAAGCCTGAAGGCTCCCAGGTCCTCAATCCTATTTAGCAGTGGCAATTAATGAGGCACCGCTATGGCCGAATTGCTCACTGCAAGGCCACCTCCATGACCCCTATGTCAGTCTGCAGCAACAGGAGCACTGACCTGGCCAAAACGTTTGTGGTGCTACCAAGAGACCTCAGCACAGGGGTGCAAATCCATCATTCAGAAAGGCCCAGCAACTGTAGATGGTATTGCTGGGTTTTGGTCTGCAACAGAATGGCACCGTGTGCAGGATAGAAGAGATTTTTTGCCCCTTTGTTCCTCCAGATACCAAATGAAGCCACACACATGCGCAAGAACATCTCTTGTAGAGCCACCCATGGCACAAGGACAGACATCACACTGTCACAGCCACAGCAGTGTTTTTCTGCATTCCCATTTGCAAAATACCTGTTTCTTGCAATACCTTGGTGTTGTCCTTGGGCAGCATTTCCCAGTGACACAAAGATACGAGATCAGGACCAGCTTCTCCTACAACAGATGTGCAAAACCCTTCCCAAGCACAAAACAATGTTATCTTACAAGCTAGTTTTCTGCCACGGAGATTTTACTAATTCCTATCTTATACCTGATACTAAAATAGCTCAAAATATACCCTGTAAGAAAGAGGAAGATTTTGACTGAATTCATACCACTTTCTACAGTTCATAATTTGATGACTTCCTATCAATTAATAAAAGTAGTTGTATAAATTATTTGGGCAGGCTGCTTGCAATAACTGCCCGAGTTAGACCTGGGACTATTAAAGCATCTCAGTTCACCTAGGGTGATAAGAGCCACTCAGACCACCCCTTCTGCATGGGTGGATCAGTGGATCAGTCTCAGTGCCAGCTGCTGGCACCCAGTTCAGCCTTTATGTCTAACTGCAACGCTCACCCAGAGTATTCACCTAGCATAGCTAGATGAATTCACATTACGGATGGACAAGGAAGGAAAAATATCATTTTGCTCTAGTATAATTTCTGGAACGTCAATGGGTGATCCAAGGGAAGAAAATGTTCAATTTACTCTTTGCAAGGTAAACAAACTAGGACTGGAGACATGCTACTTTCATTTGTCAGTGTATCACATGCTACTACTTAGAGCTTTCACTGTAAAGAGCCTCCAGTGTGGTCCAAAATAATAACAGGGTATTTGTCAGGCTGGAAGAAAATCCACACATTTTCATTGTGCCGAGGGACACCAAGAACTGGAGAACAGACAGTGGAAAAAACACATTACTGCAGCATTGGAGCAGAGGTCTGCCAAACGCAGAGAGTGAAAAACAAAAAGGCTGTAACCTATAGTGGAGAATATCAGAGACTACAGTAGAAGAGTTAAAAGAAATCATCCCTTTCTACCACGTGCTTATTGTTTGTCTTTGTTTAGACTTACAAGCCTGAAGGCTCATTTTTCCCCTCTTGATCATTAGTTTTGAGGATGTTTTGTCACTGGTTTGTACAAGATGCTGCTTTATTTCAAAGAGCACACAGAGACTTCAGTGCAGAATTGGGACGCTGGTCACTCCAGGAGAGGAAACACCAAACAAGTATTCAGACAGAGGGAGAAGAAAACACATACCAAATGAGACCCATTCAGCAACAGAGACTTGCACAGGCTCCCTCTTAAAAAGTGACAATCAATGTAACAAAGAGAAATTAAATTCCTGCCATCCCTCTGACAGATGTTGTGCGTGCTGGGCCTGAATATTTCCTCCTCTTCCTCTCTTTCTTAGGAGGGGGTATTATTCGAGCCAAACGTGAAGCTAAGCCTGTCAATAAAGATTTACTGGCTTGCTGACAAAATCTACCAGTTGCCAGCAGCACGATCACGGAAAGAATCAGCAAAGGCAAGAGAGTAAGGGTCGCTCAAGAAAGCATCACTCAGACTGATGGGGGCTAACCATTGCATGCATTCACCTAAACTACCAGCCAACTGAGGTGGGAAGTGACTTCTCAAGAAGACGGACACTCCGCCTGATCTTGATTAACTCCCTTTGTATTGTGGTTTACAGAAATACGTCAGCGTTCTCCATCAATCTGCCAGCAAGTCTTTTCTCTAACATATTTCAGCTTGCCACTTGGCCTTTCACTGCGGATAGGTGATGCCACAGCTGATACAGCTCCCGCGTGACATCAGGGAGCAGCACTACCTCTGCTCGCTGGTGCTGACATTCACCCATCGCAATAAAAAAGAAGCAAGTCAGCTACTTCAAAAAAACCTGTGTCCTGCAGCAGCTGTAGTTTTGGATTTGGAAGCGAGTACTTCTCGGCTGTCTTTTCAAATCCTCCCTGGGACTGAGTGTAGTTACAAAAAGTAAGTGTCGGGGACAACACCGTTGAAGATAATTGGTGCTGCTTTGAACACATATCTATTTGTATCATTTGCCAAATATGATTAATATTTTAACTCTTAATTTTTCTTGAAATCGATAGGGTTGTTATGACATCCTGGTACAGCAATTTACACTGCACTCAGGAAGAACTGAAGCTGCAAATGCAGGTTGGTAAACACCTGCTGGGGCAGCCTGATGGGAAAGGAGCTAGAACTTACAGCTGGCCATGACTACTCAGAAAGCACCAACACTTGCTCCTGTCGACTCTTTGGCATGTTGCTGTTCCTTCTGTACCCCGATTGTTCTCCACTGGAATACTGCATTAGGTATCAGGTGCAATATTTTAGGTAAAAGTAAAGATTTCCCCGCTGTGCAGTCAAAACGCATTTACAGTTACAAAACAGCTTGAGGGAAGGAGAAAAGGGACCCGGGAAAGCTGGGCTGAAAGTCATTCCCTTAAAAACCTCTGCTGCCTTGAGACCCTTCCATGCATCCTCTTCCTAGGGCATCTTCCTCTTTCCGAACCACCACCTTCCTCTGCTACCTCAACAGCAATCTGTAGAGGGGCTAAAGGTCTGCTGCCAGAAGAGATGTGGACTGGGGAGTCTAAAAGAGGGCACAAAGGGAGCAAGCAGAGACAAGAAAATATGGCTTTGAAGGAAAGGTCCAAAGACTCAAAATACGTGCTGTGTTAAAGAGACATGGGAAAGGGATATTTAATTTGCCCATTGCCTATCAGAAATTATGAAATATATAAAAAACAAAAAAGCAGAATGGTAACTAAGTCCATACATCACTCGAATTCCTAATAACCTTGTGACTACAACATATATTGTTTTCTGGTTAAGTTGTCAGATAAATAGCTCCTTGTGGATGTTCTGTATTGCTTCTTTGGGACAGACCTCCTCTTATTGTGTCTCTAAGGAATCTAAATTCAGTATGGCCCTGCTCCAAAATGAAAGTCTACAGGCAACAATACCGAAGTCCAGGTAAGAAAAACTAGCCAGTTTTAGATAGCTGGAATATTTGACAGGGAATATTCTACTTGCTTAGTGAATGACCAAATGACAGATTAAGTCTACATAATATTCAAGATCCAAAAGGAAAGCAGCCTCAAAATCCACTTTTTTTTTTCCATTACCCTGGAATTTAGGTGTTTGGCATTTGAGCTTCATACATACATATATGCCAGATCATTAAAAGACATAAAGACCAAGAGAGCCTCAATTAATATGCAGAGTGCTAGTAAGCTAAAACTTTTGCTATGTTTATTTTTTTAAGTTCATCAAAGGAAAAAAAAAAAAATCTTTCTCATGCCTAAATGAAGATACATAGTGAAAATTAATCATTTATCATCTTCATCACTGCAGAGTCTGTGCGTCTCCCAGCGGTACCTTAAAAGGTCCAACTACCTTTTCTCCTCCCTTTCCTAAGGGGAGGATGTGCATGAAAATTGAGTCTGCATGAAAGACACCTACTGCAGTGCTCCACGTGCTAACGTTACTGTGAGGGAAGAGCGCACAGAGAAAGCTGAGCACACAAATGACAGATGAAAAACAAATGGAAAGGTTTCTAAGCTGGACATTTTGTAATGCACCTTCCTAGTGGGTAAATTAACAGGTTAGCTGCTCTAAACTTTTTAGCGCAATTTTGTTCCTTCATACATTCGTAGGTGGAATATTTTTTAAAATGCAAGTGCTCCTGAACGGTTTGCTTTCTTGCAGGTGACAGAGCCAAAAGGTGCCTAAGTGATCATCTTCAGTCATCTTACAACCTTGTTGGTCTGCACTATCAGACAGAAAGAGGATTTCTCATTTAGGAGGAGGAAGTAACCAACTTGAATCGATTGCGAACCAGCTTGTGAATGCTGCCTTCTTTTCCTTTTTTATTTTTTTTTCTCTTTTTAAGATAGGATGGGTTAATTTCCCAGTTCTACACAATTTATCTGTGCTGAGCTGGAAGAGTGTTGAGTGGGAAAGGGTTTCATTGTCCACTAGGGCCTTATGGCTCTTCAACACCCACCACTTCTGCCTCATGTCAAAGAAAAGCAAATAGGTTTATTAAATAGCTGTCAGGCCGAATGAGGCTGTACAGGGAACAAACAGAAGGGAAATTGGATTAGAGGCAGAGTACATGCCACACTAAACAACGGTACAGATTTACAGCTTTCTCGGTGCAACTGGACAAAGGACTTTGAAGACAAGTTTTGAGGAGGGGGAGCCAAAGTCTTGGGAAGAAGGGGCAGGTGTCCCGCGCAGCCGTGGCAGGGCAGCAGTCATCCTGCTGCATAGCTGGGGGTGCAGAGGTGAAGGTACCCCTCTTCCTCCAAGCTCCTGGCTTTATTTCTCCAGCACATCCTTTCAGTGTGTGAACGAAAGCATACCAAGTCTGTCTCCTGCCCACCTCCCTCAGGGAAGATGCCTTCACCCCGACCTTCCTAGGCGTCCGTCCTAAATCACACCATCTAGCCCAGCACAGGCAACAAGAGGGAAAAGGAGTCACAGCAGAGCTACAGGGGATTAAACTTTCCCCGATAAAAGCTTTGGCTCACAGGCAGGCTCAGAGAGGTTGGGCTCCTTTGCAAGTGGCTGATAGTTATTCCCAGAGAGACCCCGGCCAAATTCTCACCACCAAGGAGAAAGTGCCAAAATATTTTCAAGTTGTTTTTAGCTGGATGAAAAGGGAAGAAAACCACAGACGTACTCACCAAAGGGACTGCAGGGGCTGGTAAGGTCAGAAGGAACATAATGCGCCAAGCGATGTGAGGAGCTATGTGTTTTGGGCTGGAAAGCTGCAGACCTCAGCTAGTTACATGTGCAATAACTGGAACTGACTACTACCTGTGTTACTACAGCAGCCTGAACTTTTCTTATACTGAGTGAGGAAACTATACCACATCATTCAGAGCACAGTAACTGACTCTACCACGAGAAGAAGCAGGTCTTGAACTGTTTACGCTCACACCAACCTCCAAAACCTCTGTTTTTGTCTCCTACAGCCAAGATAGAAAGCAAAGCTAGATTCCAGATGCTGCGCCACGCTCCAGTCCAAGACCAAGCACTTCTTTGAACCTTTCCCTCAAGCCACATCAGTAAGGTTGGGTTTTCTTCACACCTCCACCCCAACACAGTACCATCATCTCCAGAGCACAGGCTTTCAGGAGGGCAGAACCCCTTTGATGTCCTTATCAATGTTACAACTTAGCTCCCATCTTTGTAACACTGCAGATAAAAGCACTGTTTGGCTGTGCATTGACCTGCATATGTGCATCACTGGAGTGCTTCTAACCATAATTTTCTAAAGTTTGAATAGACTGGCACTGGAATTTATCCTGATTTGCTAGCATCTGCTGATAGAATTTGTCCAGTCCTCAGGATAGGTAAGAAAACATGGAAGAGTAGATGCTTAGGGTGAATTTAACTATAACAAGTTGTCAGATTTTAATTTTAGTGATTTTAGCAAATTCAAATAAGTGATGTTTGAATTCATTGCTTCTTAGCCAAAAGAACATTCATACCTCTTTCCATCAGAAACGTGCAATAAAAGCATGAGCAGATGCAACCCTGTACTTTCCTACAAATTTCCAAGTTACCGTTCTCCTAGTGACAACGTATCTTTCCATGTCTTCACTCATTTAGATTAAATTTGCTTATCATTCTCTGCATTATTTAAGCACTTGGGGACCACTAGGTTTTCTTCAGTGCTTGACTGTATCACATGCTGTGATACTTCTCCCACATAGTGATTTCAAGGATCATTTGTCTTCAGATCCATCTGCATCTGGAGTTTTGCTTGATTATTTAAATTGCAGGAATTTTACTCTGAAGAGCATTTGTCAAGATTGACACCTGGCATTAAATACATTATCTGTAATGGTACAAAGACACCTTGACATGATAGAATCATAGAATCATTAAGGTTGGAAAAGACCTCTAAGCTGATCAAGTCCAACCATCTGATGCTGCAGAATGAAGGGACGGTCTTCACTCCACGCATGGTCCTTGTACCATGTTCTCCAGCCCAAGCTCATCTAAAAAGGTCTCAAAGGTTTAATGTAGCATAACAAGACATTAGCTGATCCATTTTCAGTCACCTACTGAAAAGATATAAACCTTGGCTCTTCCGTACTCCAGCAAAAATCATCAAGTCTAACAAATGAACCAGTGAAATTCTTTGAATAATTACTGTATTAGCACCTGTAAGATGATGGTTGAAAGCATGAGGAAGCATTCAGATATTCTGGTAAATAGAACACAACAGAGAAAATTGAGGAGTTTGTGGGGTTTTTTTTGAAGAGGGAAAGTGCAATTGGGATAGCCTGTGTTGCACTGGTACTAAAAATCTCTGATATTTCAAGGTCTTAGCCTGAAAACTTCCATACTTCTTTTACTGTTAGGATCTGGATCAAGACCTGTATTCCAGCTGACGAAAACATGAACTAGTTTAGGTCCTTAGGCAAGCACAACGTGTTGTCCAACTAATAAGGTCATTATAAAGATAACCAGGTCGCTTGAGGGATCCTACCAGTAAGAGCAACAGTTTGGGTACAGGTGGGACTACCCAAACAAGTCGGCAATGTTTTTCACTTTGCCTGGAAGGAGCAGGGAAAGGCCCCGGTCATCTGATCCAGCAGTGGCACTTGGCAGCCTCCCCACACAGCTGGGCCAGAGATGCTGTATGCCCAGCCCCCGGGGTGCTGCTGGCACAGGTCGGGGACAGTGAGCTGTTATCCACTGCACGTTATCTGCCCTCCAAGTGACAGGCGCCTGTCATCAGCGGCCAGGCGGAGAGGGGTTGCAAGTGCTGACCCTCCTGGTCCAGGGACAACTTGTCCGAGGCACCAGTCGGCCTTGGCTCACCACAGAGGTCAAGAAATTAGCTGCTTGTGCTTCAGGCATAAGTTGATACCTCTCTGAGTTTAGTAGGTGTTGCTGTAAAACACAGAATTTAGTGCTATGGTGGAAAGTGCTTTGCACAATGGTCAGGCGATGGAGTGCGGCAAGGGCAGTGTGCTACAATGGCAAGAGAACCTGGGCAAAATCCATCCCGGGACAGCTCAGGGATCAGGAGCTAACAACTTACAAGAAGTCACGTTTCTTTTGTCTCAACACTGTGAAAACGCAGAGCTTCCTCTCCTCCTCCTGACCAATTTGTCAGGAGCAGATGCTATTGTTACCAGAGAGCAGCTGAAAGTTTCCCTGAGGTACTGCAGAAATTGGAAACAAAAGGCTGGTTTTGAATGCATTTTTTGCAATGATTCAGTCACTCTGGTTTGGGATGCTGTGACTGTGCTTAATTTTATGGTCATATTACACGCTGGTAGATCTTATATTTTTTTCTATTTCACTAGCAGAAAGCATCAGTATCTCACTCATGAGTTATCTAAACAGCTTCAGTGCTCTCAAAAATGAAACATAAATCAGAGGTCAAGTTGATTAGTAGCATGCTTGTAAAATACTGCACATACATCAGCACAGGCATAGGAGCATTCAGGCCAAATGTTGCAGGCTTGAGCTTGTTTGCTTGAAATAAAACAGCTAGAACTAGACATATGTGAAATGTTCATTATTTGCAGAGCACACAGGTAGTAGCTACGAAGTTGGTCAGTGCAAGGACAAAAGCCTGGCCGTACTTTATTTGGGGCTGAGAACTGGATGAATATCTGTATTTGTAATGGGAAAGACTTTGAGGAAGTGATGACTGTTGGTAAGACTCTTTCTTCATCATCAGTTGTGAGACTCATCCACTTTATAAAGAGCAGATTTAAGCCTACATAAACTTCAACAGGAAAAGGGTTAGGTTAATAGCGATTCGTACTTAAAATCCCACCCATTATGCATACACCAATACTGAATTAGCGAGCAACATGGTAAAATCACAATAAATCAAATAATGATGCAAACACAGCAATAAATCTTACGTTACACATCATTATGAGTTTTACACCTGGCATTCAGCAGAAAATGCATTTAATTGAGATCCCAGTAGAGGTTCTCAGAAGCCACAAAACTGATAGTACTAGTGTTACAAAACCAGGCTGTGTGTAAGAGCCACCAGGCCTTGTTTTTTCTATATGAACTAAAAAAATCAGCAGATAAATTAAGTTGCTTTTTGGCTTTGCCTGACCAGAGACTTTGCCTTGAGCAAGTTTCCTGCACAATTGGGCACGTGATAGGCCTGCAGACAAGAATGTTGTGCTAGATACGGAGAGCAGATTTGACTGATTAACGTATACTACAATATAGAAGCAGCTATTAAAGTGTTTGGAACGTGGTAGAAGCAGCAGATTGATAAGCTTCCAAAACAAGCTGTAGATGATGTCCAGTTTCTGGTAAAAATATGGTAAAGAACAAACAGCCAAACCCCAGAAGCCACTGAAAGCCTAAACCGACCACCAGAAACAACCCACGGATTGAGATAGCCAAGTTTCAATGATCTGTGAAATTACTGAAGCAATAAACTGGAAGCAAGTGAGAAGAACATGCACCGCATATTAAAATGTTAGAGAAAATTCAGGCCAGGTCTGCATTAGCAAGCAGCAACACTGCAGCAGGAGGGGATCTGTAGAGCCAAGCAAGTGGTGGTGAGAATCCAACTTCCACACTACAGGCAGCTTAGAGGGTGCTTCAGCCTGGCTGTTACCCTTTTCCTCCCCCAGACTTCGCACCCGTTAGCTGGGGCTGCGTGGGCATGCATCTGCTTTCAGGCCATCCAGAAAAAACACAGTTTGCAATCTCTAGGACTACCTCGCAACACAAACCAAAGCATGCTAAGTGGGGACGTGTGGGAGATGGACTTCAACGTAGCACTCCTGCCCTACATTGATATGCTAATGTAGGTGCAGCTTGGCATATCTAAAAGTATACCTTCATTGGAGAATTTTTCTATTAAAACTTTGCGACTTGCTGTTTTTCATTCTGTAATGAAGCTTCTTTTAGGGAGTGTATTGATTGTAGTATTCTGCAGTAACTAGTAACAAAAAAATTATCTTGATGTTAGACATCATGACACATGCTTAAACTTTTGGTCAGCCCTGAAGTGGTCAGGCAGTTGAACTAGATGATCACTGAAGGTCCCTTCCAATTGAAAATATTCCATTCTAGACTTCACGACGATGCCCGAATCTAACAAGCTGGAGAGAACAGATTTTACAAGTGTATCTTTCAGGAAAAAAAAAAAAACCTGAATCACTTGATTTGAGCATGTATGGGAGCTGGACTGGTGCATGAGCAAGGCAGGACAAAGTATGCTGCTGCAACACTGTGCTGACTATAGCAGCACGGATGCACGTGTCTGAGATTCATCACCCGGAGACATTAGAGCATTCTTCCTACCGACATGCACAGGGAGGTTTACTCATCATGCTAACCAGACTGCTCATGCCGGTTTACCATTTTCATGGCATCTTTGAACTACCATATTAGGAAATAATCTAGGACTGGCAGCAGGATGTATCTATGATCACCTCCTGGCAAGCAAAATTATTCCACTCTCCACCAGCAGTTTCCCCCCACCTTTTACCAAAGAGGGACTGTTCCTTTTGAGTAGGAAGTAGATACCAACACGCACTGGGCCACATTTAGCCTTGCAGCCCACGGGTTCATACAACACATTTGTAGAGAATGATACAGCCTGTTGTTTCATACCAGCTTCTATGTTTCAGGTAGATGCTATCAAGAGAGGCAGCTGGTCATAACATTTTCTCCAAGCAGCCAGACTACGACCACACCAGGAATTCTAAACCCATAATCATGAATTTCTGAAAATGAGACCATGCAAGATGCACTTAGCTCTCTTCCAAGTTTTAGAGTAATTTGCTCATCCTGTAGCATCAAAAAGATGTAATGCTGAACTAAACTGCCTGAATGACTTTAAGGTGGTACTCTGTCATGCAGACAGACATCTTGGGGGGTGGTCTGTGGGTCATGGAGGATGGCTAGATCTTGATAACTGGACTGCTCTGAACCCTCTTTCATAACACAATGACAGAGCAAAGTTGATTACTGCCAAAGGAAGATTTTCTTTAGCAGTGTGGTGCTTTTTTTTGCATGGATCTCACTTCAACTTTTATACATCAAAACAATAAACATATTTTAAAATAGTCACCACCAGTTCACTGGTTAACAACAAAGTGAACCTCCCAAGTTAAATCAAACAGAATTATGTTAAATTAAAGTTTATCTACTATTTGATAAATCATGGCCTCTCACGTTTCAGGGGGTGATTACAAGAAAAAGAGGTTCTGAGTGACAGGCAATGTCCCCCATCCTTCACCTTCTCTTCTTCCAGGCTCTCTGGACCTTGGATTTTTATTTGAGTCCCTTCCCAGCTGGGATCAAAAAGACAAAAGGCTTTTTCTCAGACTCGATAGGCAAAGTCCCAGAAAAGTAGTACATTAAACACTAACCTGTAGCTCCATAAAAAAACAGGACTGGTAGTTGTTTGCAAAAGCCTGAATTAGAGACTAGCGACTTGAGATAAGATAGGCAATCGGCTCTGACTCTGCCACTGCAGACTTCTGGTCTACTTACAAGAGAAGACATGTCATCATTTCTCTTGACAGTCCCCAGGATTTCAGGGAGATTGCCTAGCAGTCACAAGAGAAAGGGGGAAATGAAAACAGGACTCTTAAGGAAGAATGAAGGACTTCGGGAAAGAAGGTCTTAGCTTTATTTTTAACAGAGAGTCTACACCAGCTCCGAGTAAGGTTAGATATGGTTGCATATGTCATCTTCAGATCCCTGGGCAGGGAGACTGCGACATATTGATGTAAGACAGTTTTTGCTGTTGCAAGAGTCCCTTACATAAGGGTCACAGTTTTGGAAGAAGGCTGACTAGAAAGGAAGGTCAGTTTATTTTTTTGGTACGCTTCAGTAGTTACCTGAACAACATCATTCTTTTACTAGAATTTCTTCCTAATCTGCCTATGGCTCCTGTGAAGTACACTGGCTATCTTACTAATGGAAACAGATTTTCCTAGACACTTTATGTAGAGTAAATGTCACGTACTACATTAAATCCACAGCTTCTGTCAGAAGAAAACAGACCACAAAGTAAATCTGTCAGCTGTATGTTGAATTTGGTATTCAGACTACGAAATGGTAGGACTGCTGTGGCTGGTCCACAGTAGTGGTTTGCTAGGCATTCTTCTGAGGCTTATGTTAACCTCTCCGATGGATTGGCAGCACAGCAGAACCCTGGATAGCAAGTGCCAAACGTGAGCCACTCGCACTGCAGCTACACAGCAGCTCCTTTAGCTGTCAGCTGCGGCAGGCTCTACTGCTGATGGCTGGCTGCATGGAGGGCAAGAGGAGAGGTGCTAGTCTGTGAATGGCTGTGAGCTGAGGAAGACCTCACTCGATACCATTTCTTTTCTGCAGTGCAAATACATATACGAGCATGTGTCATTAAAGAAATAATTGTTCCCACTGCAGTTTCTCAGGAGGCTACAAAAATACTTTGCGCCCACATCTAGTTATTAGAGACGGTGGCCCCATTGATCGCAACTGCTTGAGATGGTCACTGTTCTGAGAAACATGTGTCTATTGTCAGGGGTAACCAGAGAAATACAATACTGCTCACCCATAGCCAGACTGTTCCCTTGATTGGTACCAAAACCAGAAGGAGGAGGTGGTTATGAATCACAAAAGGGCTTAGCAGAGATGGGAAAAGGCAGAAAGGCTGTTGGAGGGACTTTGCCCCCTGATGGTTCACAGTCCCAGTCACACAGTGCATTTGGGTCTCTACCTGGGGGCCACACAGCCACTTACACTTGGAAGCTGGAGGCAACTACGCTATCATTTATTGCACCACTGCATTCTCTCCTTAGTACTCATGCTATCAGGTGCGCAGTTAACTTCTAAACCTCCCCAGCCTAAGTCTGTGCTGCTTCTGTCACCTCTACTTATGTGAGGGCTCTAGGTGAGCCATTTGCCACCAAACCAAATTCACCTGTCCCGAGGCTTCTTAGTACCTTACTTAGCAAACATTGAGTTGGAAATTATTCACAGGAGGGTTGTCCCTTCCTCTCCTTTCTTCCACAAATGAAAGATCTCTTCCTGCTATATGCTCTGTTTAATCCTGATACTATTCAGAATAGAAAAATAGGAAGAGGGTTATTGCAGCAGATTCTCTTCCTCCTTTCCAGAAACAAGTAAGATTAAAAGTTCAAAAGTCTCTTTCTTTTGGTCACAGCCTTCAGGCCAGATTACCAGCAGGCATATGTATGTACGTTTTTATTTTATACCACCTTTCTTCTTCCTTCCCTCAAAGCAGTCCTTTAAAGACCACGCAGTATACAGCATTTGGAAATTTTTTCTTCTTGTTTTTTTCTTCCTCTGGAGCTCATTCTAAAGTATTTCCACATATATTTTTCTTGCTTTGTGTTGCATTTCCTCTGTAAGCCTTAAAAGACTTGGCAACACAACTTCCCTGGCTGGTATAATTACAGCCATAGATATTTTTAAATCACAAAAGCAAACCTTCCTACTCCCGCTCTCTCCTCCCAAAAACCTGTATTGTGCAAGCATCTCTTTCCTCCTTCTGATGGAAGTAATTCCATTATTATAAAAGCACTTCTGCAACCAAGAGAGGCAACACCATGTGTGTGTGCATACATAAGCCTCCTCAGGAGTCAATACCATTGTGCCCTCTACCTACTTTCTCCTTTCTCTATCCTTTATCAGTATAAATAGTTTTCTTTTACATTTTAACTAGATACAGGTTGATATCCACCATATCCATCTCAAACATGAGTTTCCAACGTACAATGTTAAACCCAAGCAGGTTGCCATGTTCAGTGGAAGAGACACAGAGAAAGACCTTTTGATGACTTATACAAGTCTGACTTCATCCTGGATGTTGCTTCCTTTTAACAGAGCAGTGATTCCCCGACCACTGGATTAACTCTGCACACCACCAGCCCCTGTGCATGCTTGGGGATCTTCATTTGTTGCAGTGACTCTGTAGCAAATTAACTGCAGTGTCACTTCTGCCCAGTGTTTAAAAAAGGCATTTGCTGATTTTTGGTTTGGGACTCGTTTTGACTGGGGAGAAGAGGGGCCTATTTGTTTTGCTTTTTCTTTTCTTTTTTTCTCTTCAATTAGAGGGCAGTTATACTTGCTGTTTCTGAGGCTTGAATTCAGCATCCCTCACGTAACATTGCTTCCTACTGAAGGTATCTATATTCTTGCCCATGAATTACTTTTTCTGAAATCTAGGTCCACTAATACACTTCCAACTAACAGAAGCAGTTACACTGCTATTTACGACCTGAAAACCAGCATAATAAGCAGTTAGAGACAATGCTGACATAAAAAATTGAAACATCCTCCCATCACTGAGCCAGGGCAGTCTTCCGCAGAGATTGGACTGCAACAGTTGTTTCAGATACACTACTCCCATTTCAATACTTGGTTATCACCTCAGACAATCCATTTTCCCTCCCATCCCCTGAAAAGTTAAGCACCCTGAGGTAGGGGAGGCTTTGGGGGTGACTTTGATCAAGCAACAAACAATCCCAACTTTAGGAAGCAAACCTTTTGTACAGCCTTTTCTTGTATTATAAGGAATTGTACTTAAATATACAGGTTTAACAGGAATAGTGGGACAGGCAGAAAAGGGAACTGTGGTATTCAGCAATCCCACCTTTGTCTGGTGGGCCATAGGGAAGAACTCTGCTGTCCTCCTTCTTTCTCCAGTTGTCATCATCCCCTAATCAAATCTCCTCCTGTCCCTGCAGAGCAGTAAGGTCTTGGCACATGGTGCCAGCTCTCCAAGAGGGCAAAGAAACAGTTATGCACTGTATGTCTTAGCATCCAGAAATACTTGAGCTTCTTCAGAATGAGAAATTATAAAGATAGCCTGAAAATCCCAAAGAAATAAAATTAAAATTATTTCAGGATGTTAGAGTTTCTTGTAATTTATTCTTAACACAGGAAAAGTGTTTCTTTTAAGTATACTGAATCATGCAATTCCTGGTCTTGGGTGTGTTTGGAAGCAGGTTGCTAGAAGGGCTCTATAGAAGCCCCTAACAATAAATCTCCCCTCCCTGCTTTGCAGCCCTGCACTGCATGGAGTGTGTGATCCCCACAGAGCGAGCCGAGTGGCGTTCCTCCAAGAGCAAGGGCCTTGGACTGGTTGGTACTTGCCGTAACCTTAAGTGTGAGAGAAAAGTCAGTGACACAGCAGTCATTCAGCACACGTGCCCCTTCCCTGGACGCAGTTTAATGTCCAGTAAGCGTTAGTAAGTCCTGTTACACTTTGCTGGCCTTAGAGTTTCTACTTCAACCAGCCCTCCCCAGTACTGGTGTTAGTTGTCTACTCGTATCCCCAAGTATCTGGGCTTCCCCTTTTGCTCCAGACAGTTCTCCTACACCCATCATCTGTTCTGTGTTTCCAGACGCATAGTCTGAGCTACTTTTAAGCACATCTGAGTCTCCCAGGCTCCAGAGCACTGGAGGAGGTAGGGAGCAGCTAGGGGCAGGGCTCTCCAACATTAGGCTTTCGACTAGTTGTGGAAGGGTCAGCCTTAGGAGATCAGAACTCCAGTTTGACTATAAGTAGAGCCGGCGCACAGCTATGGCCATGAATCTTGCATTCTGGAGTGTGTTTTTCCCCGAAATGCCTGCAGCTTCCCTACTGGGGAAAGAGCCATGGCTGCTGGGGGGCAAAGGAGACTATCAGCTGTTTAAAACTCTTGCCATAGTTCTGCCTACTTTTATTATTATTCAGCATTATCTCAAACAAGAATGTTTCATTTTCATGGGAGATTATGGATTTTTTTTTTTGTAAAAAGACATAAGAAAGCCTCTGTACACCTTTCAGTGAAAGAAGGGAAGGTGGCAAGCACTGCTTACCCTGTAAAGGAAGAAGAGATACAACGGAACAGTGATGTCACTGCAGACTGTAAGTATAATTTATTCAATTTCTTTGCTTCAACTTATTTTTACCCCACCCAAACTTTGTTTGAGGTGTGAATTTAGTATTCAGGTTATATTATAAATATGACAGATAACACCTACAAATTCTATGCTAACACATTTTTCTTAACCCTTGCAGTCTCCAACAATATTTCTTTGTTAATACATTTGGTCAAGTAACACTGAAAAGACAAAAACAAATAGATGAGCAAATATTACAGGAAACAATTGTCAGCATGAGACAAACTCTATTTAGAGAAACATCAACAGAAGATCTGTGATGGACCTGCAGAGGAACAAACCTGTAGCAGATATCAAAGAGTACAAACCTTTACCAGAACTCCCATAAAGTCAGCATGAATACTGTGCTACTCCATGGGGCAAAATCCTCTAAGGAAAATGAGCAACACTGTGCTATTAGCTCATTTTGCAAAGGCAGGCTTGGCAAGGGAAGACTAGCTGTGGAATAGATGTCAGGAAGAGTAAGAGCTGGGGAAGCAATGGCAAAACAAACATAAGGAACTGCCTCCAGATGTTCAGGCAGATCCTTTTTTTTCCTCTGATCAGAGTCATGGAGCAAAACTGCAGCTGCTCTTGTGTCTGCTCAAGATTTACACTAAAAATGAAAGCATCAGCATTCGCCCGTCCTACTTCGGGGTGTCCTGGAGTCACCCAGGCTCCAGCAGAACATAATCTGCACGTGGAGGTTAACATGGTTGAATCAATCTGATCATGGATGAAAATTCAGCTGCTATCGATTCCCGCTTACACTGATTGCCCTTCCCGGGTCAGAATGGAGACCCATCCCATTGTTCAGTGACTACCCTATTCTGTTCACTACATCAAATTACCCTGACCCCAGGGGGTCCAAAAGCCTCCCCACTCACCCATTTACAGTGACAGCTGTCATGCTAATGAATCCACATTGACATTATAATTAAACCATTACACAAAGTGAGGCCTCAGTCTCAGCTGTACAGCAAACACACACAGGGCCACTTTGGAGAGGCTGTCTATTAGCAATGTAGTACAAGATGAGGTCTCCCTCAAGTTTCAGAAGAAAAATGCAAGCAGAAGACGCAAACTTAAAGACGGATTAGAAAACAAGGACCACCCTTGAAGAAGTGACTTTTGGTTTCCTCTTTCGTGTAGCTTTTGCTGAAGAGGTAGTTTCATGACAGATTAGCTTCCTGATAAGTCTTTTTAGTGTACATCTTACGGAACGAGCACTTCAGGACAACAAGCAGCTCCAAAAGCAGAACCAGACACACCAAAACCCCCAAACCTTCTGCACTTGCCTCACCTGAGCTAGAGATCTCACACATGTGTATGTATATGTACATCAATTTGCTGAGAGGCACTGGGGGCCACCAGGTACTGCGTTAGGGCTTAGCAGAAGCCCTTTGCTCCACAGGGGCACTGCAACTGCACCCAAGCCATAATGCTCCCAGAGCTGCTTTAGATCCATGCACCCCTTTCAAGTTTGGCCATTATTGAACATCAGTTTCACCTTAGAAAGAGTGTTTTTTATTGTGGTAGCAATGGATTGTGTGGGCAGAGGTAGCTTCATATCATCAAGGGTTGTTGCTCTTTCAACCTTCTCCAGCCTCCTACATTTAGGTCTGCAAAGGGGAAAATATTGATGTTTAAAAAAAAAAAAAAAGTGTTTTGCTCTATCCTGTGAGTATTGATCTTCCCAAATAAGATTTAAAAATTATATAGCAGCCTACTACATAAAACCTTAAGAGTGACTGAAAGATTTTCTTCTAAGTATGAATTACATGGTGCAATAAACAGTGCTCATCTAGATGGAGAGTGCAATCTACAGAAGGCAGTGTTATAGGGAGCGTGGAAGTGGGCAATTTGATAGTTTGAAGTCACAAAATCTGGCCTCAAGAGCACAAAAGGGTATTCTAACTGTGTTTAGTTTATCAGAAGTTAATGCTCATTCAAGTCCGAGCATCAGAGGATTTGAAAGCTGTATTTTTGTTTTTAATACAGTGCATTCAAGTACAGGGATAAGCTCTGGGATGTTATTGCATGTTGCCGTTTGGGAGCCAATCCTCATATCTGAGTACTGAAAAGCACTCAGTACAATGTTATATCTCAGGTTTTCAAATTTTGTAAATTTAAGGACACCACTGTCCTTCACCAGGAAGAATTACCTGAACTTAGAGATCTTTGTGATCATCCTGAAGTGATTTTGGATCTATGAGAACAAAGAGGGATCAATGAGTTTCTGGGATTATCTTGAGACTTTGTCTATACTGAAGATGTTCAGCAGAATACAGCTTCCACATAACCCAGCTATTCAAGGTGGCAGATGATTAAGCTCTGAAGACTTGACTTCTCTGTCCTCTCAGGTCATTAAAAGCTGTCCAAAATGCCCCTTGTGGTTTCTATGACTGAAGAAGGTCATATGGCTTCTGCATATACCATGGTGAAGATGTTTCCTCCAAAGAAAAACCTGTGGCAAAGAGCCACAGTTTTCCACACTATCTCTGCCTAGAAAAGCTGGACTTTATATTCCCAATTACTCTGTCAGAGAATAAATTCAAAATTTAAAATATAATAAAAATCTGACCAGAAACCTTTACTTTTACCTAGAATATTAAGATACTCTACAGTAGATGGAGATGTTCCAGAAAGGCTCATCTTCCCTATAGAAAGAGAGCAAACTTTAGCACTTCCAGTTGTATTTAGAGTTACCTTCTCCAACTGATAGCCACCATGTTTCTTTCCTCCCTTTCGCCCCTCACTATGACAGAATACCCCAAGTAAAAAGCAGAAAGGAACAGACAGATAAGGAGGATCACAGAGTTAAGCATTCACAAGCTGGGAAGTGCCAGAACCATGGCTGCTCTCCAACCCTTAGATCTGCTGTGGCTGTGAATATGTTACATGTCTTTAACTCTGTGCACTTGCACAAAGGCCATTCAGTGCACAAGGTACATGCCCAGCTATGCAGCAGCCATCAGTAGCAGAACATTGCTAAATTCTTATAAATCACAAGGACAAACAAGGAAGCACACACTGGGAATATCAAGTGGCATCATGCAGTCTTCCACACAGATGATCAGAAGAGCTTAAAGTCTTAGATCCCCTATTATAATATTAAGCCAGTCCAAAGCAAACATTTTGTGCTATAACCTGGCAAAGTTACGGGCAACAGAGTTGGGCCTGGGTCAACAATTTCAGCAATAGTTTACCCTTCTGGTCCTACTTTTAATACTGCTGCCGCATGAACAGAAATAATCGTAGATTTTGTTTTTTTTTTTTAAATCAGCGTAGTTCCTTTGCCTTCCCTAGGGCTATGCAAATCTACAGAAGCTGAAGACTGCCTGTAATGTATGTTGTGTTATTCTGATTTCCTAAACTGTACTTTGAATGATGGATAGGAGGCTGAAGCAACTGATAACAATACTAAATGGTGAGAGACCAAATATGTACTGGTAGCTTAGCTGAAATTGCGTAGCTGGCATAGAGTTGGACTTGGGCTGAGAAACAGATGAAGTGTCCTGAAAGCACGTCAACCCTGGAGTCGTAGAAACAGAGTTTTCTTTTGCAAAAGATCTTTCTCTTGGGAGATGGGGTGGAGGGAAAGAGAGGGACTTTTAAAAACAATGAACATTGTGACTTTTAACCAAGGATGCAATTAATATATCAATAACCGAAGCGATACCAAACAGATCAAAGGTTCCCGCAATCAGATCAGCCTGCATCTCTGTGGAAAGGGAAGCTGCACAGACAGGGAGGACATCTGTTTCCACACTTGCTGCTACTTTGTTGTGCCCAGGGCAGGTCCACGTATATGCTTCAGCAGGAATTTAGATCTTTTTTAAAAGACTGGACATTTTTACAATGGGATTCATTTCTTCTATGCTCTGTATGTTGCACCTAGATGAAAAAAAGGCTCAGGAGCCCAGTCTGGTTTAGCTTTATTCTGCTGAAGCCTATCTTGCTTTCTCCGGGCTTGAATCAGGTGTCCCAGAGGCTCCTTTATAAAGGCCTGTCTGCTGCAACCGTTGCAGTGCAGTGCATTATTTCTCAGTGCTAACTCATCATTTCAATACATATATTTCACCGGCGCACCTACAGGACCTGTGGTGTCTAGCCTCTGGTGGGACATTTTGCTAAAAGCACCCCAAATCCACAAGTCTTGACAGACTAGAACATTAATGTTTTCCCTATCCCTATCAGAACCTCTTTGCATGTGGATAAAACCCAAAACATTCTTACCAAGCTAAGTACTTACAAGTGCTGAAATGCTGGCTGATAGGAGTGTCCCTCTGCCTTGCTATGTTTAGTAAATTTTGATGGTAGGAAAGACATCAGTAACCAAAGCAAAAGAGTTTTGCTGGGAGATAGCTGCTCGCACCAGCAGCAGGACGACATGAACTGAAAGGCTGTTGTATGGAGGGAAGAGTTAATAGGACTCCAGGATAAGATATTCCAGCAAATAAATCCAAACATGAGTTTGTAGGCTTGCTTTTCAGTTCTTCATGTTTTAAGAACTAACATTATTCAAACACAGCATTTACTAATTCAGCACGTTTACACAACACCCAAGGCCTCTGGACACTTCTGAACTACAACCAATCAATGATATTTGGATTTGAGCATTCTGTCAAGACAGAGGTGGAGAAGGGGGCAAAGGAGTCAGTATGCTGAAAACCTCATTTTTGCATTTCAATATTTTTCCTCTATTCATCCGTGCCAGTCTGAACAATGAAGAGAGCTGCTTTTCAGTGCCTTGTGCCTTTTTACAGATGGGTCCCAAAGATCCCCCCAGTGTAAACCCCACTGCCTGAAATTTTACAAGATCCCCACAGCTCTTCAATTACCTTCGTTGGCCTGTCAAGACTCCAGCATCTCAAATTCGGTTAGCTGGTGTTTGGACCTCTGCCAAGGGCCAGCCTTTGCTCCTAATGACAGCCAGCTGAGGGGACACTGAGAGGGGCTGAATTCAATTTGCAGGCCCTCTAATCTGATTAGGGGAGCAGGGTTTTTATTTTCTCCAAAGTTTGCAGTAGCCAGGATGAATGATGGCCAAAAGATGAGCTGTCAACATCAACAAAGGCTTGGAGACAAAAGAAAAAAAATGAGGGGGTATAAAAAAATTTTTTTTAGAAGAGAAATGAGTCTGCTCTGATTGACAGCACAGCAAGCTGTTGAGTGAATTGTTCAGGTGACAATGTTGTGTTTGCAAAGTGTCACTCTGTGTGGGCTGTTAAAGCAGGAATGGATCCAGCTACCAGGCAGATGTCAAACAAATTCCAAGGAAAGCTTTCCCTTTTTTTATAAATAGATCCAGTGTCCAGCCCCTAATAAATATTGCACTATTCTCACAGCCTGATCTAAAATACGTAACAATTTCTCCATTTTCTACTTCATGATACTGTATTACAACTACTCAGCTGCAACAAAAACTTATTATATAGCCATATACGCTCCTTATTTTTCATTCTTGCGCATCTGAAGGTTTTGTCTTACTGAGCGGACTTCAGCATCACTCGGCTAAAGGCAGTGTCTCTTCACAATAAAGCACTCTCCTCAAGCATACAAGTTTTATTTGCTTCACTTTGTAATACAGTTATGACAAAGTCTAATGCCACTTTCTCACTATGGTTTTCTTAATGTTCAAACACCTTGCTTTTCTGTTATCCACTCAGTTATTCTTTAATGATATATTTTTAGTATGACCAGAGCATGAGCCTGGAGGAAGACAGTGGAGCTTTGGCCTTCTGCAGGCTCTACTCTTCCTCTCGTGACACCCAGCATGGTACTCAACACAGATATGGGTTCCCCTACTAACTCTGCACATGTTTATTTCTACTCACTTCAGACAGATCCTGGGGACAATTATTTAAATAAAAATCTTTCTCTGATAAACAGACACAGAGTAGGCTCAGACACCAATCTGGTATAAAAGGCTCCATAACACAACACTAGAGATATTCATACGCTCAGGATTACAATTCAGAAAGCTTTTGTGGTCTAGAATCCATCCCATAAACCACAAAGTAAGCAGATTTGGAGGAAGAGATACCAGAGGAGAACCCTGGTTCCAGATCTGACCCTGCAATGTTATCATTTCCTTGACTTGGATATTTGAGTAACACCAATGATTCCCAGCCCTACAAATATCATGAGGACTTTAGCTATTCATGGAAACCCCTGAGAAAGCCATATTTTTCAGAGACAGGACTTCTGAAACTCTCAACTGGAAATGTAAAAGTCTACCAGCCCCTCAGAGTACTTCTAAGGCAATATATTGGTTAGCAAAAGACCCAGCTCAGATAGCACATAAAACCACCTTTTCTCATTACCTTGTAACATCCACCACAAAAAGTCGCTCTCTCATTCTGTGAGCACATCAACTGGAAGAGTAGCATAAACAGACAGTTTTGGGCATCCGACTTGATGAGAGAGCCTGAAGGAGCAGCAAGGTAGCACTGAACACCATCCCCACAGCTGCTTCATCTGAGAACAAAATGACAGGTATGGGCTCAGAGATGATCAAGCAGGTGATAGTCATGTCCCAAGAGCTAGGCACCAGCCACAGGAGAAAAGGAGCCCAACATCCTGCACGTGAGCAGCACCAGAGTCTTGTGAAGGGGCACAAAGCAGTTGCATTATTACCTTAGTGTCTGAAGGCCTGAAACTGGTGGACTAGTGTTAAGATTATCTTAGAAATAGGTTTCAAAAAGAGAATTAAGCAGAAACCTCAAGGAGTATGTATGATGGAGAAGGGACTGTTGCTGAAACCACAAAAACACAGAGAAATAAAATAAAAATGGTGATAATTGTCCTCTTATTCTCCCATAGGCAACATCAGCAGGTGGGCATGGGCTGCCTTTCTGGTAGGAGGCTCACTTTGCTAGCAGTTTTGACTCGCTTGCCATCCTGAAGTATTTCTGGACACTCACCTCAGGTAAGACTTCTCTTAACTCTGTAATTTGGTGATGGAGAGCTGCTGAGGGGTAATCTCTCAGCCACTTGCAGTGCTCTGAGATCTCCGGTGCTTGAGAGTGGAGGCTTAGCATTTGGGAAGTAGCTTGTTGTCTCATCAAGCATATGCTTTCTGCCTCTGCCCATATTAGAAGCCTCTGCATAAACTAGTGTTCACAAATGCTCAGCTGGAACCTATTAGCTTGTCTGCAAAGATCCCTGATGGTCACTTGCTCTAACCTCCCTCAGTTCTTGCTTTCAACTAGATTAGGCTGTCTCCACAGAACATCTGAGGGCTAAGGGGCCATGCAAAACCTTTCTTGCAATCATTCTTCCTACAGTCTTTTCTCCTGTCTATCTAGGGACTCTGTGGAGCCAGACGGGAGAGCTGACAGCAGGGAAGCTGCCTGCCTGTGCTGTGCCCTCTGCTTCCCTTGTTAATGCTCTGGCAGAGAAGAATGAGAGCAGCCTGACAAAGGTGCAGAGAGGTGACTAGGCAGAGAGGAGGAAGGAGAGGGGAAGATGAAGCTCAGATGAGTGAGGAAAGTGCATAGGAAAGGACATACAAGACAGAGAGAAGCAGATGTGGACACATAGAGAGGAAGGACAGCAACTGGGAAGAACTTTTTTAGAACAGTAGGGATAGAGAGAAGCCACACTGGCCTACTACAGCCTGGAGTCAGCACCCCAAAGTACTGCCTTTCCTCCCCTGTCAGAGGATACCTGTGAACATCTTACTGCCCTTAGGAGTCCAATAGCAATAATAGAGCTCTGACCTCTCATAAGTTGCATCATGAACTCAGCTAGTGCAAGAACCATTGCACAGACTTATAGATCCCACTCGTGTTGTGGGAAGCAGCCAAGGAAATCAGTGCAGCAGTGCACGATCACATTTTACTATTCTCAATATGCTTTAAATGCTACATGGGTAGGAAATTACAACCCAAATGGCACGCTGGTGGAAAGCAAAGACTGCAAAGCCAAACACCCTAATGTTAGAAAGTGGCAGAATTAGTTACTCATGTTTATGATAAATAACCCATGCTCTCTCAATCTGAAAAAATCATAATATTTTCAAGAAAGCAATATCCTTTATGTCAAGAATACTACTATGCAATGGCAAAATAGGGAATTGCTTTAACGGCTTGCTGAGGTCTTTTGATCTAAGCCTCATGATAGCCTGTGCAATGAAACTGGCACCTGTGCTTGTTCATTGCTCTGCATCTTTGTTGAGGATAAACTGACCAGTAATGGATGCCTTGCCTTTGTATTGACATCCATCCATTTGAAAACATTAAAAACATTACAGAACAATATCAGCCCATCAGTAACGCTACATGTTAGATGCCAAGTGGCCATTCTGTATTCTAGATCTACCTTTGGAGTCTAATAAAACTTCAAAAAGCCAAGCCAGCTCCACCAGATAACAAATGTAGATGGAAAAGGCAGAAGCACTGAACATCCTAAAAGCCTATAGATGACAAAACTTCAAAAGATGCCGCATATGTTTACATCTTGTTTGAGGCCATTAATGCAGTTACACCATGGGAACATTTGGCCCATTATTCATAATATTCAGAAGATGAAGAAGAGCAACACACTTAATTGAAACCCTTGTCAAAATGAAAAATTAATTACCCTCCAAAGATTCTCTGTCAAACTGTCTGTTTCTATTTGCTGCACAGGGGCAATATCAGCAAAATAGCTCTGCAAGTCCCTGCTACCAGCAAGTATATTATATTACGTACAAGTAACAAATGCAGAAGAAGCCAAGTCAGGAATTCTGTGATGAGAACCACTTTTGTCAGAAGATACCTACTCCAAAACCAAACCTGTTTTAGAAGGGTATGGGGAAAGCATCACGCATTGCAGTTTGAGCACGGCTGTCTACTCAGGAGGAAAGCTTCCGAGAGGCAGAAAGGGTCATTGCAGAACTACAAGATGGTCTGACAGCCCGGGCACTCTCCCAGCTAGAGAAAGCCTAGGCTCTGCTTTGAGTAAAAGCAACAAAAATCTATGCTAAAAGGAAGGACCGTGAGGTCATTTGCTGGTTTGGATTCCTGCTGCCTCTGCAAACAGTCCAGAGACCCTCCAGGGGAACAGAAACCACGGAGATGGACTTTCAGATCTCAGGAACTACTGGAGGATGGTACAACCATTTCATGTCCATCCCAACCAGGGAAGCAACATCAGTTCAGGCAGGGCTCACACCTCTTCAGCTCTGTGACCCCTTTTCCACGAGAATGGAAGAGGAAAACTAAACAAAACACTTTGATAGCAGGCACAGATGACTCAAGATAGTAGCTGTCTGGCCAGACCCAACTAGAAATATTAATTCAGTTTCTAAGTCTTCCTTGAGCGAAGGACTACAGTTACCAATTGCCCAGGTATTTGTTTCTCCCCTGCCAACCACTAGAACTGAGACAGAAAGAGAGAGACCAATGTCCCAAATGCCTGTTAAAGGCCCCAGTCGACCAAGCCTCAAGCACAGCCAGAGTGGAGAAAGACCCCTGGCTTTTTTCACTTGCGCCACATTATCACAGAAAGGTGGATTAGAAGTTATCTCAGCTCTGCTTTCTTTCAGAGCTCCTTGGCAACACAGCCACCAAGATATAAATATGCACACACAAAAATTTGCAGCAGGCATGTGTGCACGCAAACACACAAGCCAACTTTCAAAAGCATTTCAAGGCATGGGGCAGATATGGCCAAGAAGGCAAAGGACTGCTGAAATTCTGGGAAGAGAAGGAAAATGAGGGAGATACTTCATGCTCTTTTCAAGATTCAGCTTTTTTTAAAGGCAAAGAACAAAGTCACTTTGGAAAATAAAAAATTTCAGAGCCATCCTACTTACCACCAATAAACTTCACACAAGTTGCAAAGGGCCAGCTGCAGTTTCAGGCATAAAATATAATTTAAACATTGTGCAAAATATAATTTAAACAACAAAGACCTAATTCTGACTGAAGTAAGGCTGACAAAAGACTGGTTTAACTTAAGTATTTAATGCTACACAGATTAAGGGGAGGTATGCAAGAGAGGTCCCCATTCCTGAAGGCAGTGGGCAAGTAGCATTTCATGGTCTATTTTTCATTTTTCTACACCTTTGGTGGCCATTGGCACTTGCACCAAGGTCAGGGCCAAGGAGCACAACACATTGGTATTACCATTTGTGTTCAGCTAACATAACAACACATTAGAACAACATACACCAGAAATGCATGCAATGTACCTGAAGCATCCTGTGCAAGAAGAAGACCAACACGCTGCTATCAGTCGTTATGCTAAAACCCAAAAGTGGCAAACAACCTCACCACACCAAGCCCCTATGCATAACAAGTAACAGCCCTCACCTCAGTATATAGCACCCCAAAGTCCTGAAAGTTCTTCTCAACAAAGGCTGGTCACCACAAGCTTCTTAAAGCTTTGTTTTCCTCCTGGCTAGGTCTGGGCAGAGAGGGCCCTCCCCTCCTTTTTTGGTGGGAGTTTCCCCCCAGGTGATGGGTGTTGATGCAATCAGACACCTGGACCAGATGCTCTTTCTCTTGCATCGGGTGGGATAGGGATTTGGTGTGGCGTTTTGGTATCTCCTGGCTCACACTGCTTGTCCCTAGACACAGGTGAATCTCTGTCTGCTCCCTAAGGGTCGAGAGCAGGAGCAATCCTGTCGAAAAAGCAGCACTGGGAAGGTCTTTGGCCTTGTGCAATCTCTTCTCTTGCAGCGGGCAGGAAGGGATTGTTTATGAGCTGCTCCTATATCTTTTTCTTTCTTTATGTGTGTGCAAACTGTTTACATATTGAATGTTGTGCAATAAGATTAAGAAATATTTATTCTGAGATGTCTGTATTAACCGTTCTTAAACGAAAAGTACACTTAATTTTGATCCAGGCTCTGGAAACCCTTCTGTCTCTCAGCTTTATTATTGTGACCAGTGTTTCTGAAGCTCACTTGGCTCCTGTGGTCTTTGAGGAGAGCACGAGCATGAGAGTTTTCAGTGGAACACAAGACTCTTGCAAGTGGAACACATTCATCAGGACGCCCAGGCTCCAGGAGGGCAGAGAGAGGGAAAATCTTGCTGATTCTGGTTTACTGACAGGGCTTTTTAGAGAGGAAAGAATCAAACAGAACCAAATTCATTGTGATCAGACTCATTGTCTATCACTTGGAAAAATGTGGACAAAGTCCCCTAATTTTCCTGCTTTATGACTTTTTTTTTCTTTCTATAACCTTAGAAAGCATCATTATTTACATTCATTTCAAGGTATGAACCTAGTATTGGATTTCAAGTATCAATGCTTATTGTGAATTTGATAGGACAGAGAGCAATTCTTTGGGAAAAAATCATTAGAGTTTTCTCCTCAGCTTACTTTCTTTCCCTGCCCATGCAGCCATGCCAGTGTCGTATGTATCTACTCCTGGATGTTTTTTAGGAAATCCTTCAGACCATCACCCATCTCTTCTGAGATACCTCCTGAACTGCCATTTCCAAACGTTGTTACTGCCCTCTAACATGCCTCTTTCTGGTCCTACTGGTCCCCAGGGCCTCAGTCAACATCTGGCTGGGTGAGCTGTTCAGCAGTCCCTTTCAGTTTGTTTTGTAGGAGCTGATATCCTGCAGAGTTGATACTTCACCACGAAAGAAGATCAGACTCTTCCCCTAACATGAGTCTTCATCAGTGAGTTGGTGTATCACCGTCCTTTTATGTTTAATCCCCTCATTTAGTTCAAACAATGAATTTAGTGCCAGGAAAGTTTACAAAAGTAGATGATTTTAAGTAAATACTCCCTAAGTAAGTAGTCACTAAGTACACTCGAAACCTGTATGCGCCCCCCCCCAGCAGGCAAGAGCTGTGCGGGGCGGGGGGTGGCTGCAGACACTGCCCTGGTGCTGCTGCTATTTCTGTGCTCGACAAGGGCAAGGAGGGCTCCGAGCTTCGGTAAATCCCTGCTTGTTGTTTGGGGGTGCCCTGCTTTACTCCCAGCTACCTTTTGGTATCAATAACCAGGCATCTGTACACAGTTATTAATAGATCATTTCTAGGGGAGCTGCAGGTTAGATATTACTTTTGTGTGTTACCTGTCAATTTAAATCTCATCTTCCTTAAAAGTCTCACAAAAAGCAGAATACATTTTGACGACCATCTGCAAAGGCAGAATGATTTGGAGAAATTAGGTACTACCATTTTGTCTTAAACCAGCAATTACTGACAAAGTAGTGCATTTTGTTTCAGTGTTTTGTGCACAGACCTTGGAGGTAAGCCATTTTCAATGGCATGCTTTGCTAACAAATCTGGCTTAAGTGACCATGAATTCTTTCATGAAATATTTTTTGTTCAGTTAAACAGTTCATCTTGCAAAAGCTCTGAAATTACTCGGTATTTTGGAAGATGTTCATTCCACAGGATTGATGGCACTCTCGCCTTTCTGCAGGTTTTTGCTCTGTTTCTTTTCTTTTTATCTAGAAAAACAGATTATTACATGAATTTTTTAATGCAAGGTTTTAGCAAGAGACTAAGACTTTCAGTTTCAACATCTTCCTTGAACAGTTAAAGCAGTTTCTCTCAAGGAATAAGAATTAATAGCTTCAGACTTCTTTCCAGCTAGAAAAGAACAACCGAATAAAATGAAATAGTGAAAAATTTTTTTTGTACTTCTTTATACCTGTCTGCTGCGCTAATGCCGTAAAACCACAGAAGGTAAGGGAAAGAAGGACTTTTCAAAGTCTAAATTGTCTTAATTTCCCTGTGGGGCCGAAGAGAAAAACACCCATTTTTCAAATGTTCTAAATGGCAATTATTCTAATGAAAACTCCTATTTTTTCCAGTAAGCTCTAATGGGTCTAGTTCAGGATAGGGTCCCTGTTGCTGGATTTGAATCACGGTTTTGAATATTGAGTGTCTCCAGTAATGTTCCAGTGGGTAGTTTTCTTTGTGTGGCAAGACCTCCCCAGTTACGGTAAGAAGTTTGAACATCTTCACATTGTGTAGACCTGGATCCACTTACAGGTTTGACATGCTCTTTTCAAATAGAATTCACTTTTTTTCTAAGGGATTTTTAGAAATGTATTTAAAATATCGTGGTGCAGCACAGAGCATTGAGGCCTTGACCCTATGAAGCACCCCATGGGAGAGGACATAGAGTCCCCCAATACCTTGGTGGGACATCTGGGTGGTTCAGAAGAGCTCTGCTCAGGCATCCACACATAAGAGTAAGACTCGAGATGCTTCACTTGTGTCTTGTGTCTAAAGTCTAGGAAGATGAGTGTGAATTCAGAAGCAACCCAAAATCTATCTCAGTAATACCATGGATTTTAAGGGTAGCCCTTAGCCTGTGGATTTACTTGATTTTTATTGAAATTCTAATGCCAAAAACATTAGGAAACCTACTTGCTGTCTCCTAAGCACTCCTCCCAGTCTTGGAGGAAAGGTCAAGGTTATTATCCCTCATAATCCATCATGAGGAATTTTCAGACATTCGGCAATGACGCTTCGGTCATTTTTTTGTGCCACCTTAAGCCCTACAGCTGCATATTATTTTCCAGGCAAGGATATCAAATAAACCAATTAGTTCAAGTACTTGTCACCTGGGTCAGGAAAGCCATATCCTCCTATATACAAACATACGTATACATATACATAAATAAGAGAGAGGGGACGAGGCAATTTCTCAGCAGCTCTCAGAAGAAAGCTCTTTCATGATGAAATTTTTACTTAAGAAAAGCTCCTAGATCAATTGCTTCTGGATGATGGGGGGAGGAAGGACGATGGGGGGGGCTGCGTTTTCTCCGCTCAGCAGTTTTCCATCGCCCTCCCCTCCTCCCTCCCCTCCCTGTCAGCAGGTTGCGAGCAGAACCCGGGGCCAAAAAAAGAGCTGACCCCATGGTGGGGCACCTCAGGGTGCTTGAATAGGCAGCGAAGGCCTTGGCTGCTAATGCCGAAACATGTAGCACCGGTCCCTTTCCACCATGTTTCCTTCCAGAGGGGCGAGAGCAGGTCTCCCGTATCAGTTTAGCATACCAGAGACTTAGAGGGGCTTACCAGGCTGCTCTGTTTAGGGGATAAAAGATGGGAGCTTGGCAGGAATAAACATGTCACTCGGGGAGCCTGGTCCGCGGGGCCTGATTTCCCTCTCGCGTCTGCTCACTGCTGGCGCAGCTCCCCAGATGCCGCGGCACTAATCCTGATTTATGCTGAGTTTCAGAGAGTGTGGGACCAGCCCCTGTGTAGCCCCCCAGTCACGCTGCTCCTGCTCGGCCGGGCACTCACTGGCGCTCAGGAGGAGGGAAAACAAGTCCTCTTCATGCTGGCAGGAAAAAAAAATTGTAATTAAAGCAATTTTCTAGCTTCTTGGGTTGGGGCACATGGCTTTGCATGTGTTTGTGAAGCGTTGTTTAACACTGTCAGGACTCAGGGAGCCTGGCAATCCCAGTACTCACTGGGACAATCCCAATGCTCACTGGGATTGGGAACCACTGGCGTAAGCTCTGCTTCTCTGCTGTTTCCCCTGAGGTTAGGTTAGCAAAACCAGCCATGATTTTGAAGCATCTCTGGCTAGAAACATCTATGGGGCATGCTCTTTGGTGAGCGGACACCCGGCACGGTCGGCTGGAGACGTGGCTCAGAGTGGCTGCACCAACCCCGAGGTGCACGCCGTGTTGCGAAGCGAGCGGAGGACTGCTCACACACCTTCCTGGCGGGAGTATTGGGAGAACAAGGTCATTTATTTATGGCGGCTCTGAGATGCTCATAAGAGAGAGAACACAGTGCCGAGCTGGCCTTTAGCAATGTTTACTTTCAAATTGCTAATTTTCCATTTACAAAGGGAAGGCTGGCATCGGTGTTTCCATGTTTTTTGCACTGCTATTGGCTTTTTGGTCTTTCCCTAAAGAGAAGAGCAGGGGGGGAAAAATTTCCAAGACTTTGCAGAGGGTCTTAGTGGACAAAGACATCTGCTCAGCAGGACCAGCGGTCCTTCACCACCAGCCTGAGGTAGCCGGGTGCAAGGAAACAACCCTTCATCCCGCTGTCTCCATCGCACGATGTACAGAGCAGTGTCTCCTCCAGATCTCGACGGGAAGTCCACCGACGGCAAAGCCCTCCTGGAGTTTTTGTTGGAGGCAAGTTATCGCTCTCCCCCTTCCCCACCCCTTCCCTCTGCTCAGTCGTGGTGGTGTGGTTCGGCTCGAGCCCGAGCTTCCCGAGAAACTGCAAAGTCCCTCGCAGCTGTTTGGTAACACATCAGCAGCACGGCCCAACACAATGTAATGAAATTCCCCCCAATCTCCCCCAGACATTACCTAATTGATAAAGTGGCTGCCCCGCGCCGCAGCAGCTCCCTCCCCAGCTCATGCGACACAGCCAGGCTCTGTTCCCTTTCGCCATGACATCATGCCGACACTCGCCGCCCATGCATCATGCTGCCTGCAAGCTTCCTCTTCCACCCCAGATAAACACGGCTGAGACAAACTCCCTTAGCAATACAAGGAGAAAAAAAAAAAAAAAATACAAATTTCTGCCGCTCCTGCCCCAGGCCCTGGTGCCTGCCTGGGTCGTGGGTGAGAGCTGCTGGCCAGGGGCTCGGACGTGGAGCCCGTCTGCGGTGGCCTCTAGCCTCCCGATGTTTGCTAACAAAATCCAAAGAAGGAAAAGGCTCAAAAATGCAAAGGTTTCTGCTATAACTTCCAGACACGAATTCCAAAGTTACTCTCACTTGTACAAGTACGTAACATTGTCAGTGTTCTCCATGAGGTCAAGTATTTGATCAAATGAGACCATGAAGCTCAAACTGGTGAAAATCTGGCGTAACTTGATTGGTGGGGCTATAGTTAAGTTCGCGATGAGTTTGGCATACTGTGTATTGCACCTAACGCAGAGCTGGCAAGCAAGGTTGTGCATAAAGAAAAATGTGTGCAAGTAGGTTTAGCAGCAAAAAAGCCATTTTCTTATTTTCTTGCTAGTTTTCAATATATAGTTCGCAATATCTTTTTGTAGTATAAGCTTCCCCGTGATTTGAAAGCTGAATTCAAAGTTATCCTTCACTGTCTAGTCTATAGATCTGTCATGAAAAAGATAGCTGTGAATTCCTTATCGTCCTTATCCACACTGAGTCTTAGCAAAGTTTTCATGTGAGTGTAATTACCGAGACTTGCAGTTGCACACTGACCAAGATTATCTAGAAGACCATGTGGTACATAGCAAATAATGTCAGGAAAAATGGATCCAAATAGCTGAAAACTTTTCTAAATTATGTATTTTACAAAAATAATTCTATTATTTGAAAAAGTTGGGTGTCAACATAAAATACCACTTTGAAAATGAAACACACTTTTTCAGTTATAAAAGAATCCCCCCCAAAATCATGAAATATAACCCAAAATATGTATATTTGTGCCTGTGTGCACAAACAGGCACATACAAGCATGCAGAGAGAGAGACACAGAGAAAGGGAGAGAGAACCCACCAAGAAAATTGCCAATAGCTCCTTTTTATTTATGTCAAATCTAAGCCTGAAAATTTTTTCCTTCTGGTTCCTTAGTTTGGATATCAAACCAAAAAAAACAGAAGTCAACTATTCACTCCTAATGCTTACACACAATATCCTTTCTGGATTCTTCCCCTGCTGGAAAACCCACAATGAACATCCAGGCTCTGAGGTCTAAATCTGTATCTATAAAACACAGGAAATAGTAAATTTTTGAGCCTAAAATCAAAAAATGAGGAATAACACAGGTTCTCTTCTGTTAATGCTGAGCATATAATTAAAGCCCAAGCATTAATTACAAACATTAATTGCCAAGGACTTCATACAGGGTGCTGTGGGTTTTTGTGGGAGGTTTGATGAAGTGGTTGCTCAGTCGCCATAACACTCCTCATCCCGCGATTTCTCTGGCTGCAGAGAGCGAAGCAGTTTTGCGTCCAGGACTGAGCTGCCACAGTATTTCTTTTGCCTCCTTACAAGAGCGAGAACCAGAGCCAGAGCCTGGGCTGCTGTAGGCAAGCTGGCAACACACACGCGAGAAACGATGTTTTCCTCATTAACTAATTCTTTCTAGCGAGAGGAAAATGTTTAGCTGCGGATGCAGGTGTGGGTTGCTCCAAAGCAGGACCCACTCACCCTCAGCTGTGTCCACTGGCATACAGGAGCTGGCCTGAAAAGCTGTGAAGCCCCCTGACATGGATGCACCGCAAGGAAGAGCAGCGCATCTGCTTGCATCTTAAATCCCTTGGCATTACTCTCTCCCACTGCAGGAACACGGGACAGATGAGATAGATACAAACAAGATTTTATTTCCCTCTCTCTCTCTCACTTGAGAAGAACATTGACAGAACTCCACTGAGAATAAACAACCCCACAGCTAATCTTCCCACTCTTTGGGACGGTTTGTTGAAATTAGTGAAAGGATGCAGACATTGCGCAGACCGCTTGATAAGAGTTATAAGCACTGGTTTGTTATTATTAAAGAGAAGGAGCATAACTTTGCTGTCTCCAATGATTTTAAAACACAATATTCTCCCTCACAGCTATCTTCCCTACCTACTCTATTTACATTAAATAGATGCATGAGTAAGCATGGGGATGTGCATATGGAAGGAAAATAAATGGTTCCCAAGGGGAGGGTGTTTTGTCTATTGTATACATTTTTTTAGGATATGGCAATACGAGCCACAAAATCAAAACCGAGAACCAGTCAGAAAGCACCACTGGATCTCAAAAAAAGCCCCACAGCAGAGCCTCGAGGTACGGGCAGCTTATTTTCCTTGATCTATCAACACAGATGCCAATAAGGAAATACAGGTATCAGTTAACAATGTCCGTCTAGGATTAACCAAGCTTGCACGCCGAGCTGCCCATAATGAACAGTATGGGTAATTTCACCTTGATCCTGCTGAGGTGCCCATAATGCTAAAATCCGGCTGCTAGTTTATTCGACAGTTTAGCTCAAATACTAGCTTAAAGGTAGCAGCAGCAGCAGAGTATCATCAGTGCCGCTTTAGGAGTGAGAAATGAGCATCTATTCAGGCAGGTGCCCCACTGCGCCCCACAACACCCCAGAGCACCCCATTGCCTAGGGGCTATGGATGCCGACGGCGGGCGCTGAGTATGCGAGCACCAGCGTGATCCATTTTCTGCAGCTGTCTGCAGGACAGGATACGTGGCGCGTATTTCGGCTGCAGCTGCTCCAAGGCAGACCAAGAGACTGTCTCTATATTTCGTATCACCCCAAGCGCCGCAGGATCCCTGACTGAGGCTCCTAGCAGCTGCGGTAACAGAGATAACAGGCTGTCGTCGTCTCGGTCGGCTAGAACAGACGTGAGTGGAAAAATCCTTCGGCTAACGTTGGTCTGGCACTTGCTGAATGTGCAGGGAAGGTAGAAAGATGGAGGGCAGTGACTAACGACGGGGGGAGATAAAAGTGGGATTTTCCATATCTGATTTCACAGACTCTCGATGGCTTTTTTCCTTTCCCATTGGCCTGTCAGTGATTTTGCTATATTTATTTGTACCCTAAAGAGGCAACTCTACTGCTGCCATTTGTCCTCCGACCAAACCGCACCGAAAAAGGAACTTCCTGCAGTTGTTAAAATTACTGTTGAATTAAGCACCAATTCATTACATCTGCCTTACTAACTATGCCTATGTTTTTGGAGATAACTTTGGACACGGATGATTCCAATTTAGTTTTAGGCAAATTCAATACCAGTTGTAACTTCAGTGCAGTTGAAGTTGCAAAAATCAGTCTGCAACAGAAGAGTGAAAACGACATAATGATGTTAAAATTAAAGAAGAATTTATCTGAGTGGTGAAAGATTTGGAGGGAAAATCAGACAGAAACATGTCTGCCTTCAAAATCCAAAAGTTATAGTTGATGGAGTGTGTGTAAGTCTGTAACGGCTGTTATTCTTTAAGACGTATAAAATTACTGAAAGGTACATATCATTCTGTCTAGCAGATCAGTTGCAAAAATATTGCGGTGCAGTCGTCGTAACCACACACTTCTGTGTGGTTTTTGCCGGTACAGCGGTGTGGGAGCTGGACAGCAGGCACTGCACACCTCACTGTGCACCTTGATGAAACACAGACCAGTAACACCGTGTTTCTTATTGTGTCACACAACGAATTATCATTTTTAAATTATAATTAGTTTGCTCTTTGAAAGGTAAACATGAAAACAATGTAGTCTGAATTGTATGGGTTTTGACTTTATATGTAAAAAAATGATGGATAGCTAATGGGTACGAATTCTGCACTTACTGAAAAGCGATGCAGGATATCTAGCAATGAAGTGGATTAATCCTGCCACAATTCTAGGTACTTCACTTCTTTTTTTTTTTTTTTCATAATTTCATTCTTTGATATATTTGAAAGTATTTTTTTCATACAGGCAGGACAGTTTGGGCCAAGTCCTGTATGCTATTTAGAGTCTGACTATAGCCTTCTGTACGTACTGATACCATAGATCTTTACAAAAGTGTGTGAATGTGCATATACATATTTATATGTGTTTGTGTGTATATACACATAGTGTGTGTATATATACACAGACCCACATGCATCATATATTTTATTTTGCAATATTAAAAAATTCAATTGTAATAACAGAAAGGAAGAATGTGATGTGCTGTTTCCTTTCTATGCAAAATAAGCTACAAATGCTGGCTTTTTAAATTTTGCTGTAGTGCTAGTTACTTGCAAGCGTTGTCATCTTGAAGAACCATACAGCTGGTGATACACCTTCAGCATAGCAGAATTCCTAACCCTGTCACTTTTGTGTGCCATGCAGTCATGTGTATGTAATCAGAGGTCCATGCAGCTGGCAAGAAAATCACCACCTCCAGCTGTTCTGTCCTTTTACCAGCATCACATTTGGAGAGAAAAATGTAAATAATAAGGAGTTGATAAAGCTACCATAGCTAGCAAATTTCCAACTTCAAAAGCTTTTCTGCTTCTGAAGTTAATGGTTGGTTTCCCTCTGGGTTCACTTTTCATGCTTTTACTATATGCCATTCTAGACAATTAAAAACTTTTGGTGTTTGTGGCTATCATACAAGGACTCAAAAACATATGACCATTCTTCATGGTTCAGAGTGGCAGATCACAAGTGTGTTTGTAGTAAAAGGCTAAATGTGTGTTTCACAGCAAAGCTTTTTATGTTACAAAGCAACTCTCAGATTTAGAAGATTCAACAAACCTTTTTTTTCCAGAATTTCTGGAGATTTCTGGACGTTTCTGGACATTTGATGTGAGACGAATACACCCAGCATCTGTGATGATCAAGCCATTTCAGGTACAAATAGCCTCTTTGGCATTTAAGCTCTGGGGCTAAACTTGTGGGAGCAGATGGACCTCGTGTGTGAAGATCTACTCTCCACTCAATGGGATGGGTACATCCATGCTGGCGATGAGGCAGCACCCACCAGCTACATCTCTTTCTTTGCTGCATGCAAAACACTCTTTGAGGTTAAAGAGTAAGGTGGGTAAGGAAGAATCTGAAGACCATTGGAGATGGTGTTGAAAGATTACCCTCTCTGTAAGTGCAGGTTTTTGTGGCAAGGCATAATATAGCCCACTATTTAAACTTCCAGTGCATAGTCATCGGACCCATTCACTTCAGATTCAAGTATCAAGTTTATAAGAAATAGTATCAGCAATATTTTTGAAATAACAACTATATAATGAAGAATGCAACACCTTTTTCTGAATTTTAAGTTATCAGACAACACTAAGCAAATATTCCTCTTCAGAGCTACAGAGTACAAAACACGACCACATCACAGAATCACAGAACCACTCAGGCTGGCAATGGCCTCTTGAGACCATGAGGTCTGCCCCTGCAGCTCAAGCAGGGTCGCCTAGAGCAGGTTGCCCAGGATTCTATCCAGTTGGGTTTTGCATATCTCCAAGGATGGAGACTCCACAACCTCTCTGGTCAACCTGTGCCAGTGCTCGATCACCCTCACAGTAAAAGAGTGTTTCCTGATGTTCACAGGGAACCTCCTGTTCTTCAGCATGTGCCCATTGCCTCTCATCCTGTCACTGGACACCACTGAAAAGAGCCTGCCTCTGTCTTCTTCACTAACTACTGTGAGGTATTTATATACATCAGCGAGAACCCTCAAGCCTTCTTTTCTTCAGGACACACAGTCCAAGTGCTCTCAGCCTTTCCTCACGTGTGAGGTGCTACAGTCCCTTCATCGTCCTTGTGGCCCTTTGCTAGACACCCTTCAGTATGTCCATGTCTCTCTTGAACCGGGGAGCCCAGAACTGGGCCCAGCACTCCAGCTGTGGCCTCACCAGTGCTGAGTAGTGGGAAAAGATCACCTCCCTTGACCTGCTGACAACACCCCTAATTCAGCCCTGGATGCCATTGGGATTCTTTGCCACGAGGGTGCATTGCTGGCTTATGGCCAGCTTGTCGTCCAGCAGGACCCCATGGTCCTTCTCTGCAGAGCTGTTTTCCAGCCACTTGCCCACCACAGCACGTACTGGTACATGACCTCTCCCCATTGTAGATGGATCAGATTAGGAGGAGAGTGCCACCTCCTGTGTGCCAGGTAGCGGCTTGCTGCATTGAGCACAATGCATTACTGAGGACAATGTAGAGAGAGGTACCACATGGAGAGGACAATGTAGAGAGGTACCACATGGAGAGGTGACCTCGCCCACACTGTACATGGTGGGCAAGATTCCTGCTCATTGACACCAGAAGTTAACCTAAAGTAAATCCATCCTGGAAACCAGACATTTCCTTTCATCATTGATTGATTTTTGATGTAGAGCAGCAAAAGGACAAATGCAAATAGAAATCTCACTCTGCCATGTTCTTAAGGTGGACATAGCCTTTACAACTGAGAACACCTGTGATCTCAGATAAGGGCTGGCACTGCAGGCACCAAATAGGAGAAACTTGGTCTTCATCCTGAAGTCTTCCTACCAAATCACGAAAATAGTTCAGCAATTGAGCCAACATCTCGAAAATGTTTGCTTCTTTTTCTGTGACAAACAAATAACCTTCTGCAACTTTGGTTTCTGTTTTCTCTGATCTTACTAGCACATCCAAGTGTATCAAACACCCAGCTGAATATGTTCACATCCCTGTGATCCAGCCCAGATCTGAGCATGAAGCCTGTCTCAGCAGTTCTTCAAGAACATCTGCTGAAACTGTTTACCAAGCCGAGTTTCTTGATTGCTTTTCTTCCCCCTCACATGAGTCTGTGTTTACACAAAGAATTTCAGCAGTTAATATATAAAATCTACATATTTACAACTGTAAACCAGTTTGGGACAAATAGCATAACAAATTCTTTCCAGTTTGCTCTTTTCTTACTTATTAGTAATTCTACCCACAGAATCCTTGCCTCAAAGATGTAATGTCACCCCTTTGCTTATACTCTGCATACAGACAAATGTTAGTAAAAATAATTTAGACAATTTTATTGTTGCATTGCTCAAGATAAAACACAGAGAGAAAGGAGGCTGTCAAGCCTTAACAATCCTTGACATTTAAAGATTGCTGTTTTCAAGACTCAATGGACAGATGTGTCTCGAATCAATTGCCCTTGCATAGGCATCCATTTGACATACCCCAGGACACCTGGGACACTGGCATAAGGCTGACAAATATGATATAAAAGTATAGGAGACCCAGGCCAAATGACCAGCAGCTGAAACCCAGATGTGGTGCCCTGGGGACATATCAGACAGCACATAGACATCTGTGGATGAACCACCGAATCAAGGCTGGCCATCTCACAACTGCCTATAGCTAGGCAATGTGTGCAAGGAACTTCTCCCCTCAAGTTCACCAAGGGATTTTAAAGCAAGCACTCTTTGGTATCGATCCTGTTACTTGAGCACATTTGAATTATTTAAATTCAAATCACCAAATTACAGTTTGATGTAGGCAGAGATTATCTTTCAGTAGTTTCTGCAGTTGCTTTCCACCCTGTATGAAACAGTTATATAGTGAGTGAGACAGGCACCAAACAAATGTCTCTCCTAAACTACTCCACATGTAGGTCAGTGCCAGTTCCCAACAAATCTAGGTGCTTTATACAAAGCGGAACATAATCAAGAGACCAAACTAGAGAAAACTTTCCCCAATCATGCCATACCTTTGCAGCTGGGGCAACTGCTCTGTGTATCTGCGTCCTTTCTGGTTACAATGACCGTTGTAGCACGTCCTGAGTTAAAAACTAACACTGTCTTGAGATTTCATCTGCTTCTGACTGGAAAAAAGAGGAAAAAAAGAGAGCAATTTCTTCTGAAATACATAACTTAGTTTCAAGCATTTTTAAGGGAGAAGAATGAAAATATGTAAATTCATCACTATGAAAACTTAAGTTGTTCTCAGCTTTTTGCTCAATAGCCAAAAACCAAAATCCAAAACAAAACAAAAAAGGTGTTCACACAACCTTTTTGAATTTAGATTAAATTAAATTAACTTTTGATTAAACTAAATTGGATGTGTCTTCTAAAAATGGAGACAAAACAAAGGAAGCAGAAATTTGACCACAATTACAGACAAGCTAGTGGTGGTAAACATGGCTTCCAAAGATGTTTGGGAATCAGATATCTACGAAGTTTTTTATTCAAATCTGTGCCAGAGCAACAAGCTCTGACCTTGATAAGACTCACTTAGGATCCTATCTTTTCAAGACAGTCTTCTAAATACAAAGGTGAGAAAGAACAGAAGCAGAAAGTGGAAGAAACAACCCTACATATTTTGTTGAGTAGGTCACCTTCCAAAAGTTGGCAGTTCCTGTCCGACCATGCACCCCCAAAAAAAGTTACACAGCAAATGTAAATAGCAGGTTTCACGTTGGGTTTTGTGGGGAAAAGTGTACAGAATGAAAGATGAGAGGATCAGCTCGTATACCAGCCTGTCAGCAGATATAGCCAGCTCTGAAGAGGGATATCTCACAGTGACAGAGCATATGTTTGCACATTACAAACGTCCATGAGCGTATCTATTTTACGTACAACAGAAGACTTGTACTTCAAGACACTCTGGCAGACTAAAGCAGACGTTTTAGTGAAAGTATGTTTATCCAAATCATACTTCTGAGTATGCTGCCACATCTTTGCCCCACACCATTCATACAACAACCATGACTAAATTTATATAGCAGTTATTGCTACATAAGTATGTCTTCCATTCTGTACGAAGGTGACCAAGCCATCCTATGACTCTTAAACATTGATGCATTGAGGCAGCTTTCCTGACTAGCTGCTATTGCATGTGACAAGACAAAAATAAAACCACGAGCCTCTTGTAAACTTTAATCACCATATTAACACCCCTGAGAAAAGCTTTGGGTGATCCCAATCTTGTTAAGAGGGTTCAGCTGTAGATACTTACAGGATGTTCTGCCCCTGCTGATTGCTCATTATCCAAAATTAGCTCTCAGAGTAGTCTTTGCCATAGTGTCTGGCAAAGTGGAAGCTGGACCTGTTTTCAAGAGCTTTTGACATTCTCAGGACCTCCAGTCTTCCAGGAATGCGTGCCTTCACAAAGCAGGATGTTACCCAACTTTCTGCAGAGAGAAGTCAGGAGCGTTGTCTCCTGATGAGGAAAATAAACCCCTGGAATAACAGGGCAATGATGATTTTGTTGCTTTCCTGATATACTCACCAGTTTATTTGGGTTTTGGCTGCAGCTTAATGGTTTTCATGGCTAATGGGTTAGGGCTCTGTGACAGGTCCAATAGGTCTTGGAAACAATAGGCGCAACCTTGAAGGCTTTTTGAAAGCAAAACTCCTGTTGGTCTTAGTGATGTTCTCCCCCCATTCAGAAAAAAAAAGAATGAATCACTTGTGCTTTCCTCAAAAAATATACCTGCATCCTCACTGAAAACCCTAGATTATAAAAATACCCTCAAAACGTGAATATGCATGCCTGCAGAAACAACAGCTCTTATGTCAAAGCGGAGCAAAAAACATACATCTTTTATATACATAAAATCTCTTCAGTGCATCTTGTATAAATTACTTTAGATGGTAATTTAAATTCCTGTTAAGGCCAGGCTTACATTTTCTAAGCTCTGAAAACCTGTAAAAACAAATTATGTTCTGAGGATTTCTTCAAACTTTTCCTTAGACAAATGGAGGTTACAGTAGCTGTTGATTTAATTCTAGTAGGATGATGTGCTGATGTAGTTTATTTATTAGGTGTAACAATTTTCAGTGATACTTGTGGTAACTTTGAGCTCATAAAATGATGGAGAGGTTTTTTTCTTATGGAAAAACGCATTATTTGCCAAAACTTTAGATATTTCACAAGATTGCTCATCAGTAGAAATCTGATTATTTTGTGTCACATCTTGTTTTGGCATCATCAAAACTTTTATGTTTGTGTGCTTTTCATTTATTGATATATTATAGTAAAATGTTTGTTTCATATGTGTTATATATACCCTGCATACTACATTTAACAAAATGTAACCTGAACCAAAACTGATCAGAACAGCAAAACCAAAGTAAATGTTTCTCACCTTTTCAGGATGAAGATCTGGTTTTCCAAGTGAGATATTTCAATTCCATCACACAACTTTTTTTTTTTTTCTTGATTCCTCATGAAAGTTTCCTGTAGAACACTTTGCTTCCACTGGCTTTGTGATAGGAGTGGAAATGTGCTCACTTTGAGCACTTCAAAAAAATTCACATCCTCTCATTTGATGTTTTAAATTTTTCCTGTTTCTTTTCACTCCATATCATTTATATATTTTTTTAAAACATTGTGGTAACCATTGCTTGGTATTGCTACGTTTTTCCATATGAAAATTTCTTTTAATGTGGTCATTATGTAAATAAATATGTCTAAAATATACTTTGCTATGTTACAAAATGAAGCTTTAAAACATATGCTTCTTATAACTCTTACAAAAATTAATGAAACACTCGTTCTTACACAGTGGGTCTAGCTTAACTTTGAAAAACTATGTGAAAACACTAAACTAAAAGAAGTGAGATTGTGTTAATGTAAAATATCCATTTGAAATACTTTGGTATTTAAATTTAGCTCATTCAGCCTCTGGCGTACGAATTTGGAAGTAAGCCAGTTTCTTTTAAGAATAATAAAGTACTACGCAAATCCAGAATGGACTGTTTTGGAGCAAAGCTGTGCTTTTCTTGCATCAGCTGCCTTTGGTTTTAAGTGAGGGGACAAAGCTTCCTAAACACTAAAATCATGGCTTAGGGACAACAACAAAATTTTTGCTTTTCCAGTGGATTCTGTCTGGCATTTCCCGAATCCTGACAATTTACTCCCACGGCAGCTGTAATCTCCACCAAAATAGCCGTAATTAAGAAAAGCAATTCTAGACTGGTGCTGGTCCCAGCCTGCGGTCACGGCATGGCGGCATGGCAGCAAGGAGCCCGAGGCAGAGCCGTGCGTGGCTGTGGGCTGCACACACTGATCATCCGTGAGTTATACGCGCAAAAGGCTCCAAACCACAGAGGAGGTGATGGGTATGCCCAGTGGCACAAAGAGGGGGCTGTTTTGGGGTCCCCCTGGCTGTGGTGCACCCAGGCAGAGCCAAACAGACAGGGAAGGCGAATCCGGCTTGGGGAGCAAAGGTCAGTCCTGCTCACGGTGGGTCAGTCTCCCTCGGCATAATGGGGCAAAACCGATGTTCATCATGGGGTGTCCCAGAGGCATGAAAGGCCTTGAGTAGTGCCACTGCCATCCCACGTTGTAGGCTGGACCTGAAGGTCTGCACAGGACTTGCCTCTACAGGCAAGCGGAAAACATTACGGCAACTGCATGGGTGATGGAGGAACCATAGTTGCTCATTCTGGGCAAGACGACAGAAAGGTGCGAGACAGATGCGTGGCTCTCCAGTGATAGCACTAGGCAGAAGAGAACTCTACTCACTTTTTATAAATGAGCAAGACTGTCTGGTGCATGTCTTTCTGACCACGTCTTAGTGGTGACTCATTGGCAGCCCCTCTCCCCTGAGCCTTTGCTCTACCTCAGTGGGCATTGCATGAAGAAAAGGGATACTCCATGGCTCAGCATGGTGGTCATATCTGAGGGTGAAGCACCTTGCACAGTGTGTATCAGAAATGCATGTTTTCCTCCACTTGCACAAAAAAGGTGGAATAAGCAATGCATCTGTTCTCCTGCAACTGGTGAGGGAGCAGGTACGTAGGGAAGAATTAAGCACAAAGCGCAGGAAAGAAGCAGAGCGGCACGGTTCAGTTTTCCCCACGGAAGCCAGATCTCTGTTTTCATACTCACAAATCATGCAGGAAGCAATGCAGCCTGATCAAAGGGCAGTTTGAGCCACATACAGCTTCCATTTAGTGCAGCCTGCAGCTGGCCAGCCCTTCCCAGGATCAGATCAATATTTGGCGCAGGCCACCACTGTTTGCTTTCAACTTGAGTCATTAAGAAAGACCAAAGTTTTTCAGGTCATATGGATAATTCCTCCCCTAAGGGAAAGTGAAAAACATGAGCATTTGCCAAGTTGAGGGATAGAAAAATGATATAACGTTGTAGTCGTTTTACAAGAAGCAACTTTTCCAAACTTTACACATCCTTATTAGGAACTGCCTTAACCCACTTAGAAACAGCACTCTGCATCAACGTTCAGGCTAATTTATTCTCAATCCACCTGCTGTTATCTAGGACACTTCTTGAATCCATCAAACCCTCCTGTAATGGAAATATTCCATAGCAAAAAGTGTCATACCTTGTAAAAAAGGAAATTCATTTCACTGTTGGATATATCACATCGATAAAAAAATCACTTATCACTGGACAAGATGATAGATTTTTTCCAAAGTGGCTAGGATGTTGGGGGGAGGAGAGGCAGAGGTTATGGTTAATGTTATTAGATTAGGACCACTGTTTGCAACTTACCTTTTGAATGATGTATTATGTTATCCAATGAAGCAAATCTACTGTGGCTTTCATCAGTTTCTCTTTTAGTACTACAAGCAGTACAGATGAAAGTCTGCATTTTTGTAAAGAAAAAACATCAAGAAATGAAAAAAGAAAAGATAGCTTGCATATTTTTTTTCCCCTAGTATCTTTGCTGGTATTTCCATTTTTCCTTAAAAGGGCTGGCCCTGGTCAAGGATGAAGGTTGTGCCTTCAGGTCACGGTCCCCACGCCTTTGCATCAGACGGACAGGGGTGGTGATGTCTGTGCGCTGAAATTCGGTTTCCTGCAGGGGCTTGTGGAGATGGCGCACATCTTCTGTTGCAGCAGCGTGGCCACTCAGAAGCACCGACGTGGGAAGGATGGATTCGTCCGACTAGCACATGCATGCTGAAACCCAGGCCCAGCTCTTGGACAATATCCGAAGCAAATAAACCCAAAAGTTACTAGTTTCAAAAAAAGGCCTGAGATAGCCGAGAGCATCAAACGTGTGCCGCGCAGGCACGACTGCTGCAGAGGTTAGGTACGAGCTGACCTGAGAAGGGCAGCCACAGTCACTCACCCTGCCTTAGCGTGGTGCAGCGCCGGTGGTGGACGGAAACATATTTTGGGATAAACAGCCTGCTGGTTTGATTTAGTCCCCTCTTTCAACAAAACCAGGTGGATTTTTCTGTCGGAGGTTTGAAGCCGCTGTCAAAGCGCACAGAGCATCTTCCTGGGATTTGTCTGGCCTTTCCCAGCTCCTTTCATGCCAAGGTTAAAGGGAATAGGCTGTGCGTATTCAGTTATCTCTGCTGGTGGGGGGGGGCTGATCCATCTGCTCAGCATCCCTGATGCTCTTTGGGAGGAACAGGCTGGCAGGCACAGGGGAGTGAGAGGACACTGCGCTCTGTGCAGGCAGAGGGCAGCCGATGGCGGGGAAGCAGGCAGCAGCCCCTGCAGGAGGGGAAATGGGCTGGGGTGCTGAACAAGATATCCCAGTTCTCCCAATATCCACCAGACCAGAGAATGAAATCCCCCTGCAGCACTGGGCACAAAGGGGAGTGGAGGGACCCAGGCATGGACACCAACCATGCAAACCCCCTCCTGCTTGGGGAGAGGGCTCTCTCCAATGATGCAGCTACGAGGCATTTGCAAATCGGTTTGGGGACAGATCTCCCTGACAGGACTTTGCCTGAGTAAGGATTCACCTTGCAACAAAACTATCACACAGCATCTTTTTAGTCTCAGGCTCCCCTGCCTCTCTTTTTGCCTGGGTGCATCCTTCTCCCTGTTTGCATGTGCAGGTCCTGGAGGTCACAGCATTCACCCCGTCACAGCAAGAACGTGCAGTCAGTTCAGCGCATGCATCAAAGGCAACTCTGCATCTGGTGGGCTCTGATCCAGCCCTGGCTGTGCCCATCTGGCGCATGCACAGGAGGGGCCAGAGGTGCCAGGTACATGTGCTGTGGATGGTTACGGAAACCCACGCAGAAACTGAGCAGCTCTAGTAGTCAGAAAAAAAGCTCTAGAGGTTCAAATAAGCACAAGCAAGGCCAGACCCAGCCCTAAGCGATGCCAGCTTTTTGCTGGGGGGTTGCCTTGCTGGGAGCTTTGGTGAGAGGAGCATTCTCGAGTGCTTTAGGAACAGGAAGGCTGCCGTGAAATTCAGAGCCTGACCTGCAACGTGCGATGCTTTAAGGCAGAGTCAGCACAGAAGATGCTCCACACCTGAAAAAGCTTCCCCTTGCTCAGCCCTATCACCCTCATGGGAGTGCCTCCGGACTCGTTGCGTGTCTGCTGTGGCATGACTGGAGGCTGACTGGGAGAGCAGGGGAGTCGCGCTCTCACCTCCGCACTTCCCAGACACCAGTGTCTCATCTCCTTTGGTGGAGGAGCAAAGCTGAGTTCGAGTGGTAAAACTCTCAGGCAGGCCTTGCATGGAGATGTTAAAATGGCTTTTCAGCTAGCTGGCAAATGTTGCCTGAAGCCCCTTTACAATGCACACGGGCATCCCCCCAAAAATAAGAGTGGGCAGGGTAGCACTGCAGGTCCTCCCTGCCTGGCAGGGGAGGACAAGGGAAGATGGGTGAGCGTGGATCCTAGTGTTTTACATCTCTTGCTATGAAGTTAAGAATGAGCAGGGTGAATGTGAAATACTATTAAAAATTTGTAGAAATCATTTGACATCATAAAATTATTTGTTCTCATGAATTCTCCCATAAAATGTTGATAAAGCCTATACGTTGTTACACAACATACTGAAATTCACAGATCCTCTCCTACAACAGAAGCTTCACCAAAACTTCTTTACTGGCCCTTTTTTAAACCTTGTGTAGCCCCATAACTGAGACTTAATTCAGGTGAAGCCTGTGACAAAACTGAATACTATGGAGAAGCTCTTTCTACAGAGGGAGATTGTTCAAATTCAGCTCCTCCATGGTCACAGGAAAAGCAAGAAATTCTGCAGAATGTCCTCTCACAGTTCTTTCTTCTGCCTAATACTTTTGACTTCTATTGAATCATTAGGTTAAAGAAGCAGTTTGTGAAAAAAAGAAACACATGCTCAGATGTGCAAACTGACCCAGAGAAATGATCGCAGAAAACAGACTTTTTCTGCCATATAAGATAGAGTCCAATCTTACCATCCCTTCTTTCCAGCAAAACCCTCCCTGGAGCTGAAAGGAGAGGGTGATTGGCCCCTAGTCACGGCACAGCAATCCACGCTACTTTTACTACCTGCTGAATCTCTCCCTATTTGCTTCAGGACCTCAGTTCTTTGGTGGTCTTCTGTTTTAACATCTGCTTACCCTTATCTCTAATCAGTTTTGCTGATAGACATTTCCCCTGAGTGCGGAGACACTGCCTAACAGATTTTTTTTTTTAAAACCAACTACTACTTAGTAGTCAGAAAATTATCTTTGTGGCCTGTAAGGGTGAGAGACATGGTTCCTAACATTCCCATGCAGACAGCTAAGTCTCCCTCAGCCTTATCTGATTTGCTCTATTCTGCTCTTTATACTCTCATAACATAATGGCATAATGACCACAATACATTTTTGTTAAACCTGCAATTAGGCAGAATGCACAATATCCCAATGCACTGAATGATCATGGAATGCACTGAAAGTAATTGTTAAATAGCGTGACAATTTACTACAGCTTATATCAAGAATTACACCGTCTGCCAGGCCAAGAATCTGAACTTGGAAAATGTTGCTTAAAGCGAGAAGGAGCAGTTTTAGCAATTTGTTACTTGATGCAAAATTCTTCAGAAAAAAAAGTATCACACATCAAAGTGCAAAGTTTTACAGACAAACAAATGGGTCAGATGAAATGTTTTGTCCTCAGCTGGTGCAAATTCTTACTAGAATACGCAGCAGCCCATATTTTGCTCTCATGGTTGCACAAAAGTCGGTGGCTCTCCAACAGATATAAATGCCATAGCACCCCATAACAAGGCATGGGTTCTTGTTATTTAGCAGTGGTACAGTGAATTTCCAGTGAGACAACTATTGTGCACGATGGACAAAAAGTAAAATAAAAAGCAGTCACAACGTCTTCCAAAACCTTAGAAACCATAACGTAAAGCAGAGTACAAGAAAGTAGACTGTGAAGAAGTTATTATGCATTGGCAGGATGCTTGAGAAAATCCCTGACAGAATTCTTATTGTTGATTTTTAATAAAGCAAAAAGAACCACACAGATATGAGGAACTGAGTCCTGGGTGATTTCGATTTGAACTTCCAATGGGAGAGGCATGGTAAGAAATGTCTGCATCTGGGCTTTTAAATGGTAGCCTTTTTTTAAAAAAATAATTTTTTTCTGGGTCTATCAAATGTAATTTTTATTGAATTTCCTTCTGCCGGTTTGTTTTTATTTCATTTCAGTGAAAACAAAGAGCACACACTTGCAAAAACACATCTGAGTCCAGACGGTCAGTGCAGGAAATTCCTTCAGTTCTGGTGAAAACTGGGACTGGAGGGAGGAGGGGGGCACGTACACAACGCCTCTGCTGAAGGACGAGCTATAGCACGAATCCAAGAGACACCTGGGTGTCTGGGGTCTGCCCTCCCACCCTTGAGCAGACAGACAGGTCAGACTGCCAGCTGGCGAGAGCTTAGGTGTAGTGACGTGGACTTTTACCCGATGGTTCAGGTGAACGTAAGAGCACTATGCTGGGAAGGGGAAAACCCTAGCAAACGTATGCAGGGAGTCACCTGAAGCTGAGCCTTCAAGGCAGGAATTCATAAGAAATCTGGACTCCCCAGTTCTGGTGCCGCAGCATAACTTATTTTCACTTGTTTCTAAAGCATCGTGCAAATCTAAAAGCTGTTTATAAATTCATGTATCCACATTCACATCTGAAGCGAAAGATGATGTGGACCCATACAGCATCCCCAGCATAACTCAGACTGCTCCTTTCCCCAGAATGGGTAACGACTCCGTGCTCACGTGATTAACGTAAATAAATACAGCAAAGCCAGGAATGCAAAGCCTGTGCTAGACGTTCGTGTTTTGATGGCTCCTCATCTCTGGGCCTTATCTGCAGTGTTACCCAAGCTACTGGCAAGTACCGTCTCCAAAGTGCTGATGTCTCTGCGCAGTTGCGGACAGGGAAATAACATCAAATCTGCTGCCTGGGAAAAGGCAATGCAGAGCCCCAAATCATCCAGCCAGCTTTCTTGTCACTCCTTGCAAAGCGGTGATCTCATCCTTGCCGTCTCCAAATTTTCTATCTCCAGTGTAGGAGCGGGAGGCAGCAAGGCACAAGGGGAGAGGGAGAGGGAAGCTATGAAAAGAAAGATCCCATTGTTAGAGTGCTCTTATTTGAGTGAATGCTTGCCAAGACAACAAGATTGGGTCTGATGACATGCACTCGAGGGTCAGTGGGGAACTGTGCAAAAATGCCTGAACTCCTTGTGCTCACAATCCTTCGGAAAGAAAGCAACTTCCAGATGTGAGCGAGCATCCTTTCAGTCACCCAGTTCCCTAAGCCCACCAGATCATATGGCCTGAAGAAGCCTGCACCCATTTGCACGGCTGAGCAATTGCAGTATTTGCCTTGGAGGGAGAACTGCATCAAGACCCTAGACCCAACCACCAAAGACTTCAGGTGTGTTGGTATTGAGTTAAAGTTGAATTAAACTTCAGGAACATGGTCATAAAGGACAGATAAATCCAGGCTCAACCCATAAGAAAAGGCAGGGAATGAACAGCAAAAGCCTAGCGTTGTGATGTACATCTTGCATGAATTGCATGCAGACATCCAGCCTCTCTCTCTGTCTAAAAGAAAATACAAGACTGAAAATATTCAGGTACTAACATCTGTTTTCAGAAAGTCGTATAAAAACATTGGGTGCAAGCCCAACGTCAGGCCTAACCAACTGTCTTCTATGCCATCATCATTTTGGAAGGAATTTATTCTGAGTTCCGGTCAGTTTACGTCCACTGAGGATGTGCCCACCCCCTCGCCCATCCATCTGGGTCTTGCCAAAAGCAATCAGTCACAGCTATCAGGGGAACTTTGTGCTGATGGGTCTGATGGGAGGCACTGACAGAGCAGATACAGTGCCTGCAAAACCCAGTATCAAGAGCTGCACCCAGGAGGGAAAAGCAAGCTCTTCTTCCATCTAGTGCTCGCCAGATACTGGGCTCAGAGGGGAATGCTGACACTAAGTAATTTTAAAATAACTCCGAAACTTGCAGTGCCCCAGAACCACTCATCTGTGCACAGCTTTCAGCCAGGGGCATCTGCCTTGGTGTGACTGTGGCCGATGGAGAAACCAGGCCCCCACTCAGAGAAGCCTCGAAACCTCACCCCATCCTCAGGAAAATGATCCACCTCGTGCTTAGCATGGGCAGCCTCAGCCTTTGGCTGGAACAGGAAAAAAAAAAAAGCTCTTTTTGCGTAATTTAGTAAAGGGAAAAACTGTTGGTTTGTTTTGTTTGTTTCTGGGTTGTTGTTTTTTTCTGTGGTAAAGCATTTTTCACAAGCCGTTTTTGCAGCAGGTGCCTGTGACTTTGCAATGGATGAGAAGGTCCCGGTCCAAGACACCTCCTTTCTGCTCAGCCCAACACCGCCTTGTTTCCTCAGCTCCCTCCTTTCTGAAGGTGTGATTGAACAAGTACTTGTGAAGGCTGTAAGCACTTCCTAATTTGGGGTTTGTCTGGTAATCGTTCGGTGGCTCTGCATTTCCAATGTCTGCAGAGCCAAATTGATGGTTGACTTGTACTCCCAGTTTTTCCCTCCTCTGCAACTTTTTCCAGAGCCTGTTTCTTGCTGACATCCACCTCCCCACGGCCCCTCTCTCCAATTCCCCTCCCTCCTTTTTTTTTTTTTTTTTAAATCGACCTGGTCTTTGTTGTACTAATTAGATTATCTCTGCCTGAGGGACCCAGAGAGCAGCCCCAACAGAGCAGAGCCTGGAAAGACAGGACACATAATCCCTGTTATCAAGGGGACTGTCATTTGGCATGTAGATCAACTAATTCTTTCAATACCATGGGAGCAATTGTACATCTTAATATTGATTTCCCCCCCAAGATATGATCTCCTGCATTCCTACATCAGTCTTGCTTGCCCTGGCTAAAAGGCTCCATTTATTCTAAGGCAATACAACGTGTGCATACACCCCTTCCCCCCCCAGCTTTTTGAATTCACAAATGAGAAGGTGCTTCGTGAGGAGGGCGAGAGAGCGAGCAAATATGGATGAGGCAAGTTAATACAAAAATTTCAGAGTGGAACAGGGAATAAACCAAACCGACTGCACTTTCACTTTGCATTACAAAGTAATTAATTCAGAGCTGACTGACATCAAAGGCTGAAGGCCAGTCATGGGAAGGGGCATTAGCAATAAATCATATGCTAAAAGCAGTAATGCTTTGAGTCAAGCCATGTTGCTACCATTCAGCAGCCAGCCTGTTAAATAAGTTTCTTCTTGTTTCTCTTGTTCTGCCTTTCCACCCACCTTCGTATCAATTTCAAGAGACGTTATTCATGTTTTGTGCTCCATACAAATCATCTATAGCTAATTGCAAAAAGGAGAAACACAACAATGGAATGACCTTCACTTGAGACATCAAAATGCTTTAAACGATAATCAACAAATCAACTTGCACAGGCACAGACCCCTTCTTCAGGATGCCTCTTCCAAGGCTAACCATGGGTAACTGGGTTCGCATTCGTTTCTGTCTGTTCAAGGGACTTCCACTGTTGATGCAGCAGAAAATTTCTTAGCTTTAGGTGCTCCACATTATCTTAGAAATGTACGTCACTAGACAGCCTATGCTAAATTTCTGGCATGTAGCCTTTTCTTGTACCAAATTACATTCATTTCATGACTCTTGAAAAGTAGATTTGGATGATATAATTAATTTCCTACACTGAGCCAAACTTATGGTAGACCCAAAGAGGAAAGAAATAACTCCCCAGTAAAAGAGGGAAAAATTCCTGCAGATCCACCATCTAAGCAGCTCTCCTGACTCAGACCTGCTGAGGACTACACAGCTTTAACAAACAGCCTGTAAAGCCTGATGCTGGCACCTGTTAATACCATCCACAGAGCTGAACACATCTTTTTGCCAGACAGGAAACTTTATCCACAGCACTGGGATCATGTCCTTCTCTTCCAAAAAGTGTCATAGGATCTCTCACTTCCTCCTGGACAGTCACCAGTGCCAGAAAAAATAGGGCCTGGGTCCAGTGTCTCAGCTGAAAGCAGCCCTCCAGCAGTGCAGGGCTTCCTGCAGAGCCTGTGCAACTCTGCCAGCATCAAAGACAAAATACACGTCGTGGTTTCAGGACCGCTCTTTTGTTTAAGGGCTCCCTCTGCCTCAGTTGCCTCCTCTCCCCTCCCTACTAGCATTTCCACTTTTGCTTTCCATGTACTTGACTTTTTCAGCTAAATGTTGGCCTGTTTTTCCAGACTGCAAGGATCTACACATCTAAATTATATTGAAAATGTGAGCAATCTATGGACCTCTGTAAATACATATGTATAAAAATCACTGACATCTATACTTGTGCAATGCAGAAGGGTGATAAGAAAACACTTTATGTCCACTGCCATGGTTCACAGATATCCATAAAAGGCAACTTCATAAAACAGCATAATGCCCTCAAAAATAAATTCTGGGCTGGATTCTCAATGGGGAAAGAAAAATCTTGGTAAACGAAATTTAAAAGTAGCCAACCTGCTTGGCTCTTCTGGTCAGCAGGGTGGTGGGGATGTGCTCCTGTTCTGAGAGATGCGAGGTCTTCCTGCATCTGTGGCCGTGTACACAAATGTTGGCAATTCAATAGCACCCTGTAAAATAAGAGCAGAACAGACACGCAGGGCAAAGTAGAGGCTCAAACCCCAAAGCACTTTCATAAGTGGGGCCAGAGGCAGATGCAATATTGATGGGTGAAGGAGACATGAGGCATTGCTCCGTCCTTGACATAGACTACATGTGCTGGATGGTACAACTGGAGAAGGAACACAGAGAGAAAGCAAAAAGGTGAGGGGAAGTGAGAGCTTACATTGTCCCTCTGTAACGTTACCTCTTGGATCTCTGGGGTTGTTGGCTCCTTCTCCCAACCCAATCCCCAGAAAACAGCACTGACTGCTGCTCTTCTGCTGACTGTTAATTTCTCCCCATCAACTGAGTGGAAGGATGGAAAATATATATCACTGCAGTAACGCTATTGAATGAAAGATACAATTTTCGGAAGGGGTTTCCAGCAAACAATCGCTGTGACTGAAGCATGCTTTTAATCAGTGGCTTACATTTCACTCAGGAGTGGTGAGAAAAAGGAAGGTAACGGCAGAGGGACCCTCTTCTCCTTTTTCAATGTATGGTCACAGCCCCGTTCATTAAAGACTCCGAAAAGGAGACAGAAATTTATAAGCATTACTGAGGGATCAAAATGGGCAAGGAGTTTTGGGAGCTGTTTTCTTAGGAAATTATAGCTCTGCAAGCACTGGGACCAAAGAGATTGGGTTTCCTATGGCTTTGCATCTTGCAGTTGTGTTTTTTGGTGCCTGATAAACTGAAAATTTTTACTTAAATGGTTCCTAATGTTGGGGAGGTGTGCACTTTTGAACTCGCTGGTGTCTGTGAAGGGTTGAATTTGCCTTTTCCCTCAGCTGGGGCACGAATATGTTGCCTGTTCTCTAATCAGATATTTACTGCCATGAAAGGTTTAAATATCTTTCAACTGTTTGTTTACTGCTGCCCAATGATTTTGAACATTATTTTTGAGGTGGAGATAGCCATATACACACCATACAACCTGCACCATGAAACTCCACGTACCACATTTCCTTTGGGAGTTGCGCTTAGAAATGGATTTTGTGTGACTAAGCACAACAGCAGCTGAGAGAGATTTTCAAGTTTTTTTCTAGTTTGTTGTGTTTTGGGAACTCAGTTCATGCAGATTTTTAAGGTTATTTTCACATAAATTGGAAACAATGCCAAAAATCTCAGTGAAACTCAAGAATCATGACTCCAGAAAGACTGTTGTCAGAATGGCAACCTCTTGCTGCACCTTTTCTTCGGAGCTCAAGCCTGCCCACTTTGTGCAAAGTTTGAGAGTCTCTACAGCACAAGGCAGAGGTGTCCCACCTATATGGAGACTCCAAAAACTGCAGGGTCCCTCACTCCAGTCCTGGAAGCAAAGATATTTCTGTGGATGCAATGCTGTGTCTGGCTAATTAGTGCTTGTAAGAGGAGTATGCATGATCTTCATCCCCCTTTCCAGTATGGTAAGGGAAATCTGAGGACCTTTGCATTGCCCTCCACAGGGCTGCACAGGTACATCTAATGTTTGCAAGAGCTCAGCTCCCCACCACAGTGCCTGGTGCCCAAAGCCAGGCAAAGCGCCATGGCAGGTCCCTGGAGAGCTGCAGAGAAGACTCATTTCCACTACGCCTGCCAAGTCTGCAGTCCTAGCACAACTCTACCAAGGAGGGGAAACCTGAGGAAATACGTAACAGCACATTCTTCAGCATCGCCTTTCCCCTCTGAAGCTTGCACCTACTGTGGCCCAGTGCCATGCAGCCATCTGGCATAGGGGAGAGCCGCACTGAACATTTTGCAGGATGATGTGCCTTAATGCCCTCCTTGTCTTTCGTCACAACCCAGTTTCTGCTCCATACCTCAGCGGTGGAGCCAGGCCCGGGGATTATGCCCCCACGGGTCTCTGCTACCTGCCTAAATGCAAGCTTATCGAAGTGTATTCAATAATAAAAAATAAAAATCAAAATCCTACCAGTTGCCCATAGCCACTGGGACAGAAGAGCCAATTTGACACCACATGGGGAAAAGGACAGACATAGCCCCACTCTGTGGAGGGATCCAGGGCTTATCTCCTGCTGTGAGAAAGGTCTGGGATGTATTCTGCGCATCCGCCCTGTGGCAGAAGAATTCCATCAGCAAGGGGTGGCTGATATCAAGCCCAACACATACAACAAATTCTTTGGCTCTTGTCACCTACCCAATGGCTTTTCCTGGTCTTAACAGCCTGGTCAGTGGGAACCCGAGAAACAGGCGGAGCAGCAGGCAGAGCTGGCCAGCACCACGTTTTTATTTGGGTTGCCAACACTCACACTGGATGTCTCTTTGGGAGGCATTCCCCTGATAGGGGCCACCACTTGTACCAGAGTGGCTGAGAAGATGCTGTTCCAGATTAGGGACCGTGCTCTCGCTTTACTTTCTCCTCCTTTCACACGGGCCATCTAGACTTGAAGAAACAAATATCCTGTGCATCCCCAAATGCTGCTAGAACAAGTGGAGAAAACCCACCTCTAAGGCCAGAGTAAGGCTCAAAGGCAAACACAACCCAGGGGCTGTCCCAGTCACACTGGTAAAGCTAGGTTTGCTACAAATCTGTTAAAGTTTTCCTGCAAAATTTTGTAGGGGTTTTCTTGAATTCCAATGGATTTATTCTAAGGGAATATATATTTCTGGCCAAATTTTCAGGTTTTGGGGGCAGGAAAAGGGTGAAGATGAATAGATACGCATATCTATCAACAACAACTTTTTTTTCTATCCAAATTTTCCCCACAGGAATAATCTACACTGCCCAAGAGACTGGGCAGAATAGCTCCCGTGCGGTATCTGAAAGATTATTCCCTTCATGCAAGAATGTATATGCACCAGATCAGGCAGATATCTTACTCTTGGTCTCCTCTCCCAGACATGTTAGAGCACAATTAAAAAAGCACTCACCTTGCATAAATATCATTTAGAAGTGTTCCACATCCTTCACTGGACAGAAACTCTTGGTAGAAGGAAGAAAATAATTGATATGCAATTGTTTTTGTCTTTGACAATAGGAATGTTTCAGTGCAGATGAGATGACAACATGGCTTTGGATAGGAAAACAAAGATTATTTGAAACAGAATTTAGATAGGCTAAAAGGAATTAACAAGGCTGTAAGAATATTAAGCAATGGAGTGGTGGAGAGGAGAGACTCCCCCAGCACCCAGGGAGTTTCACAAAATAGCTAAGAATTCTCAGAAAAAAAAACAACCAAACAAACCCCAGCCACTCTTAAGATATAACTGTATTTATCCTGGCAATTGCTAAATGTCTCATATCACAAAGCAAAACTGAAAAATAACAGAAAGACATTCCAAATCACCATCTGAATGCAAACACTGCTTGACAGGGAAGGGGCAGAAGGCTGTTTTTTCTCAGATCCCAATTATGTCAGATAGCTCTAGAATGGATCCACCAAACAAACTGCCACATCAGAAAAGCATACTCTACAACTAGCTCTGCTTAACAATCCTGGTGCCTTTCCTTCCTAAGCGTAGGAAACGGAGTGGGGAACCTGGGATCTCCAGGCTCCAGGGCCATCATTTTGTCATCTCAGCGTGTGTAACCACTTCACAACGGCACAGAAAACAGAGGTGTAATTTAATAGCTCAGAATTTAAAGCTGTAAGTAGGATAGTTTTTCTAGAATCCCTTTCACTGAAAATGTTAATTCATATTCATTTAATCAGGTTGTTATCCTCACATACTCTGATTTCTGTGCACAAGGCTGAAGAGCTGGCAGCTCTTTGCTTTCCGATTGCCAGAGGACTAACCACCAAGCAACAGTCTGCTATTCAAGCTCCCTGACATTTTTTTTCATCACAAAATTTATTTTCATCTGCTTTGCAAAACTTCAGGACAAAGTTTCCGTGGCAGCTGTCTGAGGCTGAGCACGTGGTTTTTGCTGAACATTCCCATCAAGATGGTCCTTGTTCCTTCTGAGAACATTAGCAGAGAAGAGCGATGCTGTATGCATTCTACCTATGCATGTACGGTGCAGCTTTAAGACCTGCAAGCTTTGAAGAAGAACGCCACGCAGTGTTTGTAAACCGTGCTTTAAGTGAGGTCGGAGTTGAAATGAAGAAAAACAAGGCAGGAACAAGTGGCATCCAGGGCAGGGGCTCATAATGGTAAAACTTTCACATACTTGCATTGGATGAAGAAGGGATGTGCAGCCAAATGAGAGTACAGGTTAGGGAAGAAAGTGACAGGATGTGATGAAGAGCAGAGAAGCAACTGTACTCAGTGGTGGAAGTGGGAAAGTTAGAGACGGAAATATACTTCTAAAACTTTGGAGTGGCTAGGAAAAAGGATGAGGGGAATTGCAGGCGAGGAGAAGAACATGCGTCAAGGAAGGATGAAGGGCTGCGCATCACCAGCATTCTCCAGGAAGACACACCAAGGAAGGAGAGAAATGCAGGCACATAGAAGGAGGATTTGAAGTTTGCAGGTGCAGTACTTTGTCAATCTGGATAAGCTAGAGTTGTTCCTCTTGGAAGAGGATGGTACCGAGGAAGTAGCTCAGAAGCCTGATTGGATTCAAGAGCATTAACGCCGTGAAAACAGGAAGCTCATGAGTTCAATGGAAACATTATAAAAGTCCATTTCTTAAAATGGGAGCCTTGCATGCCTTTTCAAATGGTGCACAGACTTCCTCCAAGCTCTTCAATCCATACTCCTGGGTGTGAGTGTTCAGTGATAAACTCATCACTCCTGGAGACCTATCTGGTTTTGTGCCTACCAAATTATTCAGAGTAATATGTTAATCTTTCCACACAGATAAAAAAGTGTTGCAGTTCCTTTACATACCCAAAGCATGCCCAAATTACCTATCCCAGCCAGCTCTAAAAGCAGATTTCAAGATTTAAGGGCTAAATTTGCTACATTATTATAACCAACGCAGTATACATTTTTTTTCTTATACATATCATCGAAAATTACCCCCAATAAGAATAACGAACACAAGCGACACTACATTACACACTGAGAGACACTACATCATCTCAGTCTGGTATACATCAGTGGATTTTAATTCTTTCACGTGTTATATCCGGAGGTCAAGTGACAGAGTGATTTTAACATACCCAAGTTCTAAGTGTCAGACATCTGAAGCAGATTAATGATGTCTGCGTAAAACTCCCCCTGATAAAATGCTACAGTTCGGACCCCATCTCCAGCCTGATTACAGGACTAAAGCAATCTTCTTTCTTTCAATTCAAGCTTAAGCTGACATTGTTTAGCTCATTCTTAGCAGTGGCATAGCCAAATAAAACTTATGAACAAGAAGACCTAGAGCCCTCTTCACTCTCTATTGACTGCATTAGGGTTGAGAGAAAATATTGACTGCATTAGGGCTGAGAGAAAATAAAATTAAAAAAACCCCTGTTATTTCTGCCACAAAGACTCAGAAGATTGCTCTCAGATCACATTGAAGCTCACAGAAAGTAAATAATCATCTTGTGGGATGTTGAACACCCACAAGTTGCTGCTCTGTAGGAATTATGGCTTTTCATGATTGCCCCTTCAAGATGCAGAAGGTTTGCATGTAGACATGACGTTGGTCTGAGTCCTGGATTTTACCCTGATTTTCCCGCTGACCTGGAGAGTGGAGAAGTCATTTCGCTTCTCTGTGTCTTCACCTTGCTTCATAGTTCCCATCTTCTACATTTGGCTCTCACCCTGCTTGCACGCTGCCTAGGAAAACCTTGGCTGCGGCCCGTGCATCCAAGGGTAACTGAATTACGATTTGTCACCCTGATGCCAATGGGGTAAATCTTGACAGTCAGTACCTCATTACTCATTTCTATTTATTTGGCTGAGGTAGCGCAAAGCCTATTTTTAATTTAAAGTAATAAAAATGTTGACAGAGGGCTGCTGCTTTTGGAAGAAAAAAATAATCTGGACTTTCCCAGACTGAAAACTGTTTAGAGCACTGCTCTCATCCATCACTTCGTACGGCTCCGTGATAACTCTCTCCTTACAATTGCCAGTCATGCTCTATCAGCATACAAGGACAGCTCTAGCAAGACACAAAAAGAAACAGGCACAAAGCTACTTATTGGTAAATAAATCCAAGAAGAGGAATCGGGAGCAGGAAACAACACAAAGCGCTCTCTGTCAGGATAGCAGAGATTTATGTGAGAGATTCGCTAATGCTTCAGGCCACTGGTGCCATTTTCCAGGGTATGAATGGGTGGATCTTTTGCATACATTTTGCTGGGTTGACTTAAGTAAGTCTTGACAACTCTCTTTCCCTGGGGACTAGACTAAAAGTATTGTTTAGAAATCTAATATATGGTTTATTTACTCAATTTGTGCTGAGCACTACAGTTCCTTCAGGCCAGCTTCAGCAGTCCATTACTCCATTAATGCTCCATTACTGAAATTAGTGCTGTAATTGGAAGGAGGGAGGATGATGGGGAAGGGGACACTTTTTAAAGGAGCAGGTCCTTCTTAATCCCATCACAGAAGAAAGCATTAGAAAAAACTCCACTGCTCTCCACCGAGTCCCTCCCTTAGAGAAAGGGGTAGGGAAGAGAATCTTCTCTCCGGTGGATGACATGCAATCACTGTGCAGTGAACAGACAGGTCAGAGGACTGCACCAGCCAGTCCCCCTTCAAATCAGAGGACAAAACGGCAATGTCAAGATGCCTCCACGCAGAGCTCCCCTGTGACAGAAATCAGAAGATACGTAGGTTTCACTCTAAACTTCTGGTCCCTTGCACAGAGATGGCACTGCTGATGGGGCCTCTGGTACAATCTCTCCTCCCAGTGTCCACTCCATAGGCGGACTGCAGCTGGATGTTTCACAGCCTTCACAAGCCTCAGGAAAGGAAAGGGGAGAGGTGCAATGCTAAGAAAGCTGGCTTAACCGTGGAAGTGGGGCACAGACCTGAATCCGGTTCCCACCACGCAGGCCCTCCTTGAAGTCGTGGAAGATGTAACTGTGTTTGGGGTGGCAGAGATTCCTTTTGCTGCCTTGCTTCACTCATCTGTCCCCCAAAATATTTTGCAGCATGAAGGAACTTGGGATCTGTGTATGAATATTTGTTAATTAGCTAAGTTACAACAAGGAAATTTCATGGATGTTGTATCCAGGAATTGTATATGTGCATACTATCACAATAATTTTTCGATATCAATTGTAAGATGGTTACTGAGTAACAGATACCCTGTACAGTTGTTCTGGATAACTGAAATATATACTCCAAATATACATATTTATTGGTTTAGTTAAATGGAAGACCTGTCAGAAGACTAGCAGGAAGGTTATACAATAGGCCTAGAGAAGTCATCTGTTAAAAGAGATTAAATAATTTACAATAAAAAAAAATGCCAGAGCTTTTAGCTGGGATGCTGCTGCTTCCATTTTCCAGGCAGTGACAGCATTTGTTTTGCCAAGGCTGGAACTGGAAAGTCCCAACGGAAATCAAAGAATTAAAAGATTTTCCTTATGGGGGTGAGGGAGCACAAGGACAGGCAGTCCTGAATTTGTTCAGGAGAAGCAGACTGACGGACTTTGCTGGAGGGATCAAAATAGTAAAACTTAGCTGTCCGCTATTACAGCATGGTAGGGCTTAAGGTAAAGAGCACGTCATAACTTTCTCTTCTCACATTTGGCTTTGTTCGTATCGCTCAGACTCCACAAGATTTGCTCTGAAAAAACTGTCTGATTGCTGGGATAAGGTCTGGAAAGGGAGCCTGCGAGGTTCCCCCCGCACAGCCCGGTGCTGCCCCTGGCACTAGCTGCACCTCAGTGAGACCTCCACTGCAGACACAGGGTCCATCACAGGAAGGAGAAGGTAGAGGCTAAGCAAGGCACCCCCTGGAGAAACTGGGTGTCTCCTTATCACAAGGAGGTCTGTTCCCATGGCAGAAAAAAAAAATCTACCTAAAAAGAGATCAACCTCTTCGCAAAAAAATAAATCTAAAAGGAAACGCAAGCAAACCTCTGTGTTCCGAGGACAGGACTGCACCCCTTATGCGCTAAAGGGAAGACGCTACCCCTTCAGGCTGTGCTTCTGATCAAGGCGGCTTGCCCCTAAACCTCTCCCAGACAGAGTCATGGGGCTGGAGAAGAGTTTGTCACTCTTTCTTTGCCGAAAAGCTGAGCCACAGGTGAACACTAAGGATGCAAAGGACATCTGCATCAGCAAGAGTGAGCAGGTCGGCTGTGGGGATGGCTGGAAACCAGGCACCCAGTCTCCCCTGCTACCAAGCCTTTGGCCAAGAAATGCATCAGCATGCCAGGATGCTAAATACATTCCTGTTGGTGATCACCACCGAAAGATGACTTTTTTTTAGAAAGCTGCAGATGGACATTTCATCAAGGTGGAGACCGACAGCATACAGTGGAAATAACATTCCAAGAATAATAAAGCCTCGATTCTCCATCTTTCTAACTTTCAAGCTATACCAGATTTCTCAACAAGGGCTTCAAGAGCAGAGAGAAAACCGTGAGCGACAGGTGAATGCTCCCTTATGAATTAAATCCCAATTAACACGCCACCAGTGACGAAGGACACATTTTACATGGTCGATTAAAAGACTCGCCCCTATTGATCTTTGCAGCTAATCATTGTCCTACCCCTGCTTAGGGAGTGCAGACATAAACCAGCGATCTAAATTTATTGAGACTCCTGGCAATCAATAGGTCAGACTCCCGGAGACGCATTATGCAGAAAGCATCTCCACTAACTCATCACGGGCCAGCGAGCCCCAGGTCCCCAGCAGGTCCCTGAAGCCGTTCCCCTCTCTGCCCGGACGGTTCACTCAAGGCCAGGGTTGCTCTGTGTATGCTCCTTGTCAAAGCCCAGACAAACAGCCCGCGACAAAACAACAGCCGCAGCGATCGCTCTCGCCTTCAGCTCAGCATCACGGCATGAGAGCTGGGTACCTGGCAGCAGCAGACGGCCTGCCATATGAGCCCTGCAGTTTTGATTTAAACAAAACAAAAGTGAGTAGCTGTAATTTCACAGATGGGAGCAATTCATTAGCTGGGAAAAGATGTGGTTGCTCTAATTGGGAGTGACTGGGGAGCTTTTGATGCAAATGGCCATTTGCAGCTGCCTCTCCCTGCCTCTCACCAGGTCAGTGCAAGGCAGTACACTGTCAGATGGAAAAATCAAACTGTGTATTAATTTGATAGTCTGCAACAGAGCGACAGCATTGCCAGACAATATTTCTGGGACCTGCCATGTGCCTAGGTGATCTGCCACTTCTGGATGTTATAGTACGTGATAACAAGAGGATCGCACACTCCATTAAATCACCTAGACAACTGCCGTTCATATGACTTTAATGAAAGGGTCAGAACTAAAATCCCTGCAAGTGGCTGACTTGGACACCCTGACTGTCCAGGTCAGAAAGACAGGCTAAAAAAAACAGCCTTGTCACATTTTAATCGGTCATCATCTCAGCTTGAATGCCCAGTGCAAGGCTAATGGTACAAACCAGCCTTTCCTTGTTCTCTAGTTACACTGCAGCAAAGCATGTCCTCTATAGCACTGCACCCTGGCCAGTATGGGTAATCAAAGGGCAAGGAATATTTCTGGTCTGGAAGAGCTTTTTGTGGTTGGTAAATGGCAGGGAAAGTGAGGAAATGGGGGCAAGCAGCTATAAAGAGAAGCTACCCACTGCAAAGTCTGATTTCAAGGATGGCGGTACTGAGGGTGGAGGGAAGCACATTCTGACTTCTGCGCATGATATTGTGGATGGCTTTTGGCCGGGTTAAAGCTTCAGAAGAAAAGGCCTGCATGGCTCAACCTGGGATCCACAGGAGTTTGGGGTTTCATCATGTTGACATCACAGAGAGCATTTCCACCCCTGACAAAAAGTAAGGGTGGCCCCTGCAACCTCCTGGGAAAAGCGGTCTCTTCGGCTAAGCTAGCCAAATCAGGTCAGAACTCAGGCCACAGCAGGACTGGTCCCAGAAGACGACCTTTGAAATGTCTCTTGCTGACTGAAGTAAGCTTTGGAGAGAATTCTCATTAATGGGGCACAAATAATCTAGGAATACACTCACATGCTTGAGGTGAGAGAGGAAAGAAGGAAGGAAGTGCCAGGTGGTGACCTAGGCACTTTGGTGCTCTATGCTTTTCCCCAACTACAAACACCTCCTGGTACCAAGGTTTCTACAAGACTTTGACATAGTCCCAGCACGGACACTTTAGAAGAAGCACGTGAAAACTGGTCAAGAACACCATCTTGCCATCCATGAAGTAGAAGCCCCATTTGTGGAGCCAATGAAGGAAGATGGGTATTTGTTTCCTCAGTAATCTCCAAGAGCGAGTTGCAACAATCTCACGGTGATAAGGAGTGTGGGAGACATGGGAGTCTGGTGTGGAAACGCACAGCAGAAGATTTAAAGAGAGAGAAAGAAAAACTCCAGACAAGTTACATATTGTTTCATTTCTCACTCAATAGGCAAAGAAGGCAGCGCCACTATTGTTGCATAATGTCCTCCTAATCCCTCTCTGGCGAAGCGGCATCCCACCACAAACATCTTTGGGAAGAAAGCATACAAGCAGAAAGGGGTAAAAAGATGGGGAATGGGCAGGGTCATTTTGATTTAGACTACTGAATGATGCAAGAAAGCTGCCTGGGGCAGAAGTCCTTAGAGAAAATGGTAAATCTTTATATTACATGACATTAATTACACTTTTACTGTGAGCTAACCCTATTACAGTATTGTGTGCAGCGACAGAAGACGGTACTTCTGTGGTGTTCCTCTCAATAAAGAGCTGTCCTGCAGGAGGCCCAGGGGCCCAGCCACAGGTTTTACTGCACTCTGTGTCACAGCTCATAAAGGCTGCTTAATGCACTTCCTCGCAAGTACTTTTCGTTACGACTTTTGCCAGATTAGAGGCATGGGGAGGAGCAAGATTCTCATTAACTTGTACTTTAATGCAAGGTCCTCTAACATGGGCTGCAAATGAGATGTGAATACCTTGGCCCAGATGTCCTGGCTAGACCTTTACTGGGGGACTGGAAAAGCGCTGCAATACTGATTGTGCAGGATGTCGTGACGAGCTGTATCGCTTGTGTTGACTTATCCTCCATTCCAACACCCTCAAAGCATAGACCTCAACACAGCTGTGGGATGTAATCCTCAGCCTGCATTCAGAAAAGTGGAAGAAGTTAGTTCTTTGGTGTGCCGGATCACTGGAAGACCAGCAATGTCTACCATGGACTCAGGTGGCAATAGACAAAAGCAGAGGGTTCAGGGCTGGAGCAACATTGCTGGGGTTTTGTTGGAAGTAATAAACATCACAGAAACAGAAAGAAAAAAGAAAGAGAAGACTAGAGGGCAAGAAAAGTATGATTAGCCAGGCTCTGAGAAAATACCACAAAAGAGAATTTGGTCCAACCACTGTCGCGTAAAGGCTTCAGACCACAAACAAGAGAAACAGTCTCATAGCATTTCATCCCTCTTTCCCTCAGGACAGCAGGGCTTGTTAACTAATAACAAATTAAATTGCATCAGGTTTCCCTTCTCCAAATAAAATAGCTTACAAATCCCCTTTCTAAATACTGTTGCGCTTGAGGCAAAAGGTGTAACAGAGATACCAAGTAAGGTGCTCAACAGCAAGATCCAAACAGATCAAAAGCAGCCAAGAAAGCAACATCAAAACAAATGTTTTAACAGAAACCTCACGGTACCCAAAACTTACTCTGATGCTGAGTGATTGCAAGTCTCTTTCTCACCAATAGCTGACAGAGCCATGGATGGGTTGGAGATCAATTAACCCTCAGAGGTGCCAGGTGCCAGCAAAAGTCTGTGAGCTGCTTTAGAAGAGCAAGAGCAAGCCAAAGATTTAGGCTGGTCCCCAACATGGCTAAGGCAGCTTGCAATTTGTCTGAGCCAGTCTTTGACAGCAACCAAAACAGGCTCTCCCAAGAGCCACAAACAGGGACATGTGCAGGCAAACCACCGCGTGCAGTGCCCAAGGGGGCAGAGCCTGCAGCTGGCATGCCAAAAATGCTTTTTTGAAACAATCATGGGATGGATGAACGAATGAAAAGCAACCAGTTGGAACAAGAGAGACAGTGGGTCTTATAGATTCAGCTGGTCTGGGCTGGGGACTATCTGTGCACTGCAGAGGTAACCCTTGCTGGAAGTTAGTGCAACCCCTCCTCTACCAACTGAACTTTACAGAGGACTTTGCTAATCCCAGGCTTCCTGCACAAAGCTAACCCTCTCATTTTGCTGGAATTGAATGAACTCTGGCACAAAATATTGGGTCAGTATCTTCCAAAGAGCTGAGAATGACAGCCAGTATCAGGAAATTACATCCTTCTATACGCTTAGCTAGATTTGAAAGCAGGTCTTCCCATAGGCTCATACTGCAGGTATGCTCACGTCCATGTACCCAGCACTGGTAACGGATTTCTCCTCATCTGCTGCAGACATCCCATGCTGGTTGCTCAGCAGTGCAGCAAACTCCGGCTATGGCAGACTCTTCCAACAAGAACTTCCTGCCCGCTAGAAACGCTTTGTGCGTTTGCATGTCCCGCTGCTGAGCAGTAATCAGCGCAACCACACGTACGTGAGGAACGCAACCTGCGTACAGCACTGAACTTGAAACGTGGGCTTTGGATGAATGTTTTGCAGGTATGTAATGCTTTTCAAGGCAAAAATAAGACTTGGTCACTGACAGATATCTATCAAAAAAATCTGTTTTGACAGTTAGAAGCAAAAAAAAAGAAAAAATTTCAGCAAGAACTTTGGAAGTTAAAAATGTTGTCCAAGTGTAAATCAATGAATTCAATAAACAAAACAAGAAGTCATACCTGATTAATTAATTTTGGAAGCTGTTTCTTCTTTTTCAAAACCAAAAACAGTACAGCAAAGCACAGGACATGCAAGAGGCCTAGGAAGATGGGATGTTCAAACTAGACATGCTGCTCTGGATCAGCCATTTTCCATAACAACACACTCTCAGAGATGGTCATAGAGAGGAAGGGAGAAAAAAAAATGGGTAAATAAAGATGTAGGGCAGTTTTATGTCCTGTAATTAACTGTTAATACTAACATGAGGGAGGGAGATGGCCTGTAAAGGACAAAAAAATTTTTAAAAACTCAATTTTGGGCTATTTCATGCATGAAACACCCCCGACTGAAAATACCACCTAGCAGTGTGTGCAAATCTCTATGACAGTTTCACCTGTGTAGAATAACTTCAGCAGTCCTTTCAGGGACCAAAATGCTATCACTGGAAAAGAAAGTACTTCCCATATAGGAAAAATAGTGATACAGAAACAACCCAGCTATGTTACAAGATTCTTTGCAGGTTATACTGTATTTCTATCCCTGATACCACCATTTCACTGTCAAAGGGACAGCTAGATAGCACTTTTCTTGAATAATCCATGATATTTTTCTGCTGAGCAAGTCTACCAAAGAGAAGGTACTTGAGCAGCATGGCCCCATTACTATGTGGCCCCCAAAGGGCAGTCATTTTCCACACCATCTCCTGGGCACCTTTGAAAGTTCTCCCAATTTGGCTCAAGACTTTTTTCTGTGATATTCAGCTTAAAAGAGAGCAACAGGAGAGCAAACGTAGCCTGTTTTGCTAGAAATGCCTGTCTCAGTCAGGTTCTTGGGTACCTCCTTCAGTGTGAAGCAGGTGGCAAGGTTTTCCCAGGGCTCGGACCTTCATAGTTCCTCTCTACAATAAGGGCTGGTTGTCTTCTCCTAAGGAGACCCCTGGCTATGTCTTTCCCCTCTCTAGGACTGCCTGGTTTCACAAAACTTGCAGAGACAATCCACCTCTGAGATCTGGCGCTTTCTAGCTGGATTCCCACCTAAACTGCCAAGTCCAGGAGTTACCATGGGGGCAGAGCAGGGGCAACCAGAGCACAATCACTCCATCCTCACTTCCTAGAGAAATGGTGGAGGAAAATCCCAAATGCATGAATGGAAGGAACATGAAATGGCCAAATACAACAGGATAAAAAGATGCTTTAGGAAGGGGAAAAAGAGCTCTCAGGCATTTTAGATTTGAGGTTCAGACTCCAACTCAAGATGGTTTAACTAAAGAGAAGCTAAGCTAGTACCTCTCAGTTTTATCCCACTGCTATTATGTCTGCATTCTCACAGCTCCTGCCTCCCCATCCCAGCCCACCCAGCGGACGATCCCTCGTGCAACCTGCCCCGGTGGACTTCTAGCTGCTCCAGATGCTCCCCGTGCAGGGGGTGTGCTGAGAGCTGCAACGAGCCAGGCAGAGACTCCCACCAGGATCAGTACACCCAGGCTACGTGGTGAAAGCAGCCACAGCCACCAGAGTGGACAGCGAGGTTGCGAATCCCCGGTGCCACCATCTGTAGCAGGTCACCAAGGGTTGGAATCTTTTTTTCTTACTTCCCAGCTCTTGAAGGGAGCCCTGGGAGCAGAAGAGTGAGAGGGAAAAAAACGAAAGGGGGAAGAGAGGCTGCGGCGGGAGGAGGGGCAGAAGGGAGTTATGCTCACAGCTTTTCACAGCTGAAAACAGACCCCGCTGCTGGTAATGTGAGAGGGCTGGAGCAGGCGCCAAATGGATAAGGCTGTAGACAGTGGGGCCAGAGCGCTGATACTTGCCAGTACCTGCAGATAGGAGACAAATAATTGGCACATGTTAAGAAACAAAAAAAAAAAAAAAGAAAGAAAGAAAAAAAAAGAGGAAAAAAAAAAGA